>Ga0209536_100007886_pt1 | contig 16090 bp, 13 predicted proteins | sample DeeMarSeWOR28_12_FD_187461 | JGI IMG/M metagenome (GOLD analysis project Ga0209536, IMG submission 187461) | Marine sediment microbial communities from White Oak River estuary, North Carolina - WOR-2-8_12 (SPAdes) (version 2) | ecosystem: Environmental > Aquatic > Marine > Intertidal zone >...
CCGCACACCTGACAATGAATCAGATCCAGCGTGACCACATCATCCCATTGACCGACTAAAAGATGCTGAAATTCGATGGCCTCCTGCGGACATATTCGCCAGCATTGACCACAACGGGCGCATTTGGTCATATTGTGCATGAGTGTTCGCCGACCGTCCCCATCATTAAAATTCAATGCCGAGGCAGGACAATTTTCGACACAAGCCAAACACCCGTTACATTTTTCGTTTACGCGAAAGTAAGACATAAAGTTACACCTTGATTTAAAATTAATTTGGAGAACCAAGGAAGAAAAATTCGAAAATCGAAAGTCGAAATTAGAAAAAGGTCTTTCGATTGTTCCTCTTATATAACCGACATAGAACGGAAAAACAATCCCTAGAATTAACAATGGCGCAATTTCGAGCAAACCAGTTATCCCTTCAGTTGCTACTTGAATGATTGTGAAAAGCAAACCAACTAGGCTTATTATAAAGAGAAAGGCGTTGTCTAATCTATCAAACTTCTTTTCCAATTCATCAGGTGATTCTGCCATATATTTTGATTGATGTGCCTGTTGCGCTTAAGTTTTGCCATTTTTTTCTGCTCAATTCAACACTTACTCAATAAAGTGGAAAGACAATTTCTTGTTCCTTTTCTCTGCTATTTTTAATCTATCAACTTTGGAGAACATTTGATAGCGTTTAGACTTTTTTCCATTTTATCACTATACGATTGGGGGGAGATATTGCCTCAATATCCTCTTTTGTTTTTATATCTACAACCTTGTCATTCTCAACTACAACCAATAATCCCCCATCAAGTATGCGGTTAAATTGCGGCATGGGCATAGCCCGAGAAATTTGCCATTTTCCTGATTTTACTTCCACGCTTTGTATAGTATCAAGATATTCAATGAAAAAATCGGCGCCCTTCTTTTGTCCATTATAATCGTGTCCTAAAATGGTAAAATCCAGTTTTTGGAAAAAATCTTTGGCTATCTCTTCCGATGGAATTTTCTTATTCATTTTCATTTCTCAACTTTTGCCTTTCTGCATTGCTTTTATGGCTTTTTCTATTCATATCCTTTTTTTATTATCAAAAATTAATTTGCACTGTAAAATAGAAAAAATACTATGGCTTATATTATTGCATAAACTGACTCTATTTGGGTATAGTATATGACTAATGAATTTCAAAAAAAATGGAAACTTTGGAATTAGACGACCCAACCATGGATACAATAAAAAAGATCATTGCTGAAGCTGGAAGAGAATTTCCATGTCTATCTTGTCCATCCAAAGAGGATTGTTCAACCTTCAAATGGTTTTTGAAATGGTTTGAAAATAATGAACTTTAACTTGTTGTATTTTTCGTTCATTTTCTATTCAAATAAATTTTCTATTAAACTCTAGATAAGGTTTTTGGATAAAAGTAAAAAGGTTGAGAGACCCCCACATCTGAATTTTATTCCATTTTTGCGCTTCTAAACCTAAGAAATTATTCGGTGAGAGCACGCAAACGAAGGGTTTGCTGGGGCTCCGAATCCCCACATGGGAGAAAAGATTGGCAATTTCGATGACAAGGCATATCATCGTTAGTTGTCCAGGGCCCACTCAACCCCTTCCCCAGATGGCCAATGATGATTTTAACCCCGAAAAAAAGAGGGGGAAACTTGTGTAGTTTGTTGTTTGTTGCTTACCGTTTTCTAAGCATCAGCATTATCAGAGCACCGACTACGGCTATTGCAACAATTATGCCTGCTATTCCTGGCACCAAGTATAGATCTGCTACTGATGCAGGTTCAGGCGTAGGCATCGGAGTAGCAGCTGGAGCCTCATCAACTGCGAAAGCCGTTACAGCGTGCGAAGGCCAGTAAGATTCGGAACCAGCGAACGACGCCATCACTGTGAACTTCCCAGGGATTTCAGGGGTCCACTGTAGACTGAAGAATCCATCAGCATCACTCGTAGTTTTGCCAATCTCATAGCTATTACCATTCGAGTCAACCACACTCAGCACGACTTCAACGCCTACAGTATCTGTCGGACGTGGCTTTTGCATGTACACGTACTCCATCCAACCTTTCATGCTAGCGTCAGAAACAGCGGGAACACCATACGGGAACCGAGCAGCCTGCTCAGCCTGCCTCGTACCAGCCGAAATGTCCATAACTGAACCCTTAATCAGAACAGACTGACCGTATGGAACGCCCATGTCTGGTGCTGTAATTGTCGTTGCACTTGGACCTTTACCAACACAATAGACCTGCATGTCATAGCAATTGAGGAACACAAAGAATCCGTCGGCAACTATATCATATTGTCCAACATACATCCCTGTGCCCCAGCCCGTCAAAGTCCAGATCTCAGTTCCATCAGTGGCGTTGATGCAGCGATATTGAGTGCCCTTGTAGAATGGCGAGCCAGGAGAGTGCTCAGTAGTGCCCAAATAGACTTTGCCATCAGCAATCACATCCACGAAGATCGGGTAGTGACCCCACGCCGTTCCAAGACCAGCGTTAGTGCTGTTACCCTCACCCCCATTGCCGTAAGTCCACAATAGATCCCCGCTTTTCATGTCATAGCAGTAGAGGATTCCGTCAAAGCCGCTACGGTAAAGGTTGCCATAAGCCGCTAAAGTAACGCTCCTCATAGTATCCCAATTAGCGTCTTCAGGTACCACATTCCATACTTCGTTTCCGTTAGCGAGACTGAAACTAGTAAGCTCCATAGTCTCCTTATCTTCTGTGACGAATACGCCAGCCTCCGCATCAATAGCAATAAGCAGCCTCGTGACATCGTTTGAAGGTTCTGGATAATACTTGCTCCACAACACTGCACCCACAGATCCTGGCTTCAGATTTATCGCAGTCACGTTCGCGCCATCTCCTTCTGTTCTTGGTCCTGTTCCAAATCTACCCTGAGTGAGAAGCAGAATATCATCGTAGACAACATCTCTAAAGATGCTCCACGAGCCAGAACCTACTGATGGTATCGTTACGTTCCAGTCGTATGCAGGTGATGTTACTGAAGCATAGCCTTGTGCATTTCTTTCAGATGAGGTTACCCAATCGGAACCGTTCCAATACCTGCCAGAGGGACGCTCTGGAGTTATCGGGCAGTTCGCAGGAATTGTTCCTGATGTCTGTGCAACGAATACTTTGGATGAATTCCATTGTGCTAGCCACTTGCCCGTGTTGCTCCATTGATATCGCAGTATCTCTCCTGATGGCCCTGCAACGGCTGTGCCTGAAGGAACATTGACCAATTCAAGCTCTGAAACTCTTCCATTACTTGGGTCGTATGCGCTGCCGAAGTTGTTCGTGAACAGCCAACCTTCAGGGATAACTCCGTGCTGATTGTACATATCATAGTCGTATAGATAACCGAATGATGGATAGCCTGCCTCAGCGTCTACACGCCAAAGCTCCTCTCCAGTGCGCAAATCAACGCAGATGTAATCCCCGCCACTACCAGAATTTCCGTATGATTCTCTGTAGTAAAGCCGTCCATACATGACTATGGCATTAGTGAATCTTGTATTATATGATCCGCCCATGTAGTACGTTGTGCCGTTGGCATGATAGCGGTTTCCTCCGACAACTCCTCCATCCTGAATTGGCTTTGACCACATAATGTGTGGACTTTCAGGTCCTACACCGTCAGATTGGAATCTGGAATAGCCTGCGCCACCAGTTACCGTATCGCCAGTGCGAATGTAGGGTGCATTTAGCCAGTTCGATGAAATACTGTACCAGTCAGTGTTCTGACCCTCTATTGGGCGTGTCCAGTACTCTTTTGGCAATGGATAGCTGGCTATTGGTTGAGGCAATGGCTCTTCTTGGGCTGTGAATGTTGTTGTTTTGCTGGCAGGCAAAAAGACATCGTTATTGTAGGAGCCACTCCAAGTGTAGGTTTGTCCTTCGTATTCAAATTTGAGGGTATACAAACCGGCCTTAGCAGGTGAGTATTGGAAGTATTGTATGCCGGTTGTGTCACTGATGACATCCCAGTGTTTGGTCTCATTTTTGCCATCAGGGTCTGTAATTGTGAGAGTGTAATCGTATCGTCTAATGTCATTGACAACAGCCGCGGACGGAAGGGGTGTATCAACCCACATGCAGATGGAGACGTATTCACCGACTCCCGTAGGATTCGGCGCTGCAACAATATAGGCGAAAGAATTAATTTCCCATGGGGGATCATGAGCACTCACTGCCCGCATTAGAAAAAGCCAAGAACTCACAGTAAATATTAGAAGCAAAGCAATCGCAATAGCTTTTTTGTCTTTTACCGTTTTCATTCTTCCTTTCTCCTTTAATTTTATTGCGCATAACTGCGCATTTGTCATATTTGCATTTCTGGTGTATATAAAATGTTGCAACCTGGGGCAAAATCTAATTATACCTTATTTGTGTACTCAAAAATACACCCTTAAGGTTCAATTTTTCACTAACTCTTCATCTCACCGACAATAACATATACAACCACACTATCAGATTCACAGATACTAAAACCCAGAGTAAAAAGTAGCCAAGTTCAATACAACTTGATTTTACATCAACCATAATAATTATTTCAATTGAGGAATAACTGAACCGAAGGAATCGACCAGAACAGGCTATTAGAATTAAGTCCAAAAAAGAATAAAGTAACTTTTATTCGTTGCTGACCACAATCTTTCCGCTTGGCAGCACAGCAGCCACGCGCCAGCCTTGCGATAATAACCCGCCTAATTCTGCCTCGCTCACGATCCGCTGACAATGTTCGCCGTCTGGGCAGTTGTTGTTCGTTCGCGTGTTGTTGTTTTGCATTTCTTTGACTTGTTCAGTTATTTCGATTTCCACAGGTTGCCAATCTTTCATTTTCTTGACTGCTCTGATTTTCTTCAACATTCTTTTTTTTACATCTTCAGGAAGGTTCGACATCATATTCAGTTGTATTTCCAACGCTTTTTGTGTTGCCCTCAACTCAATCTCGTTCTCGCTGGCTAATTTCGTGAACGTTATTTTACTCATTGCGCGTTCATAATCCTCCCTTAACCCTTCTGGGTTGACGTACGCGCTCTCTGATATTTTCTTGCCTACAATCTGCTTCCATTTACTTTCGCTCATTACCCCGCTGATGTTATCGATTAAAAACTTGCGCAAACAATGAAACCGCACTTGCTTGTTACCTGTCTTCAACCCTGCCCTCTTCGCTACACGTTTCAACGTTTGACTTAATTGCCTCTCCTTGAACGTTAAAATCCGCTCTGTCGGTTTCGTGCGTCCTTCCCTTGTCATTTTGTCAATCATGTTTTTAATTACAGGTTTAGCGTCGGTATCAATAAACGGGTAAGCGGGAACCTTCTCTTTTCCTGTTCCAATCTCCCCCATGCTTATTGGCACGGGATTGTCGATGTAAGCCTCAAAATCACCTCTTGTTAACTTCAAAAAGTCGCCTGCGCGTAAACCCAAGCTCTTGCCAACAACTAAAACGTACTTTTCATTTAAATCGGCAACGTCAGCCATCTTCTGCAAATCTTCAACTATAAACTTGTAATCATCCGTCTTTCGAGTTCTCTCTGACAACCTCTTAGCTTCGCTCGTGCGGTACTTCAAATCTAAATAATGATAAGCGAAAAAACTGCGGACAGCATTCACCATCATTGTCCCCGAGTACGAAGATAACTTTTTGTAATTCAACAGCCATTGCTTGAAGTCTAATACCTTTCGCTCCCATTTGTGCTCCGTGTCGCTTTTTCGGTCTTCAATTATTTGGTCGCTTGTCATCCCTGTGAACTCTTCAAACTTCTTCCATGCGCTCTTGTACGTTCTTGTCGTTGATTTCTTCTGACTGTTAAGCCATTCCGTCGCTTTGCTGATTGGTGTTTTTTGCCATATTTCCTCTGCTTCCTCCTTTGAACAACCGAACTCTTCCTGCACCTGCTCCTTCGTAAACCAAAACTCGCGTTCGTGTATCGTGAACTTGCGTTTTTCCTCTTGTCGTTTTCCTCCCACTCACTTCACCTCCTTCGGGACACATGGAATTTTCCTTCTCGCGTTATTTAAACTCTCGGACAAAAACTGCATTTTAACCGCACAATATTAATATTACACAGTTCAGGCGCCGCCGGCTGCTTTGCTTCACATAAAAAGAGGAAAGTGGAAGGTAAATCAAATAAACTGGACAAGAATCCACTAATAACCTTGAGAAGAATAGAAGAAAAGGTAAAGGGACATGGCTAAGCGGGCTGCAATTATACTTTCAGGAGGAAGAGCTGAAAGATTCCAGAACGAGCACAAAACTTGGCAAGACAAGGCTATTGTTGAACTTCGCGGGAAGCCCCTTCTAATCCGTGCTATTGAAAATGTCAGCAAAGTTGTAGAAGAAGTCGTTCTATGCATAAACAACGAAACCCGAAAGACGCAATATGCTGAAATTCTAAAAAAGCACAGTGTAGCAAACGTTAGACTACTTGTTGATGAGCCATGCAACGATTTAGGCGGACCTATCGTGGGGATTCTAACAGGACTAATAGCATCTAAAGCAGATTACTGCTTCACCCTTCCTTCGGACATGCCAATGTTGCAGTCAAACATTATCGATCACTTGTTCAACTCAGCAAAGAACACCCTAGTTGTCGTTCCAATGTGGCCAAATGGAAGACTGGAAACCTTGACTATGGTTCTTAAAAAACCTGAAGCGTTGGAAACCGCGAAAACACTTTGCATGCTAGGGCGACCGCGCTCCGACGACATAATAAGAGGAGCCTTGAACGTCTTGCTCATTTCCACAGTTGGCGAAATACAAGCTTTTGACCCTGAGCTGAAAAGCTTCATAAACATCAACTCGCAAGCAGATTTAACTAGGCTACAACCCCGCCAAGCTCAAGGACCAATAACTGGAAGCCTACGGCTACACCTAGGCGAGCTGCCAATGCCTGAAATGCGATGCCTTCAAAGGGCAGCAGCACTTTTCAACGAAAGCAAATTTCTAGAAGCTGGGGAAGCCTTTTCATCCTGCGCAACTCAGCTTGAAAAAGAAGAATCCCATTTCTGGGCAGCTGTAAGCCGAGAAAACGAAGGGAAAAGCCTGTTAAGCTTGTCGAAAAAACAAAGCAAGCAAGAACGTGATTCAGAGCTATTAATAAGAGGCGAAGAAGCGTTTTTGAGGGCTGCAAGCAATTATGGATGCGAGGCTGAATTATACGACGATGCTAGCGGTATTTTCTTGGCGGAACGAGCAAGGTCGAATAAGGAATGGTGTGAATCAATAGCCAATGATCCGGGGCATAGCAATCTTTTGCATTTAGGATATCTCGGTGAAAAGACTTGGAACATACGATAGCCTCTTGAGAACACTTGTACGTGCTGTTTATTAGAATCTAGTTTGATAGTTTTTCCAAGGCGGAGGGTGACCGTGTGGTTTTGGTTATCGCGGCTGTTGGAAAAAGTGGTTCAGGAAAAACTACAACACTTGAGTATCTGGTTTCAAATCTTGCCAAGGAAGGCTATAGAATCGGGGCTATAAAACACATCTATCACAAGGGCTTTAAAATAGACAAAGAGGGCACAAACACTTGGAAATACGCCAAGGCAGGCTCAAAAGTAATCGCAGCGGTCTCAACTGAAGAGATAGTGGTAATAAAGAAAACGGAAACAGAGCTAAACAATCTAGAGCAAGTTATAGGTTTACTAGGGAATGAACAGCTAGACATAATAGTCGTTGAAGGCTTTCGCAGTCTCGTGGAAAAAAGAAAAGACGTCCTAAAAATAATCACTGCTGAAGGTATAGACAGCCTGAAAAAGACATTAAAGGAAACGGACGAGCCCATAATCGCGGTTGCAGGTGTGATCGGCCAGCAAAAACCCGAGATCAAGCTTGCAATACCAATAATAAACCTTCCAGAGGAAGGAGAACAGCTTCTTGAACTGGTCAAAGAGCACCTGAAAACAAGGGCTGGCTAAAGGTTAAGGTCTGTACCCGCTGAGTGTGCACAAAGCTAAAGCTGTCGCTGTTAAGTCCGCTGTAGTTCCAGGGTTGAGGAGGTTCCCAGACTCGCGCAGTCTTCTATCCAACTCAAGAATGCTTTTCCTGCCTTCAAAGGTTTCTAAGCCTCCCAACTCAAAAACTTTTTTGGCTTCTAGCGAGACCGCACGTGATTTTTCGACACCGACTTTTCGGGAGATAAACGTGTCCGGATGCTCAGAAAGGATTTTCAGGAATGTGTGAACAACAGCCACTTTTAGATTGCTGTGCTTGAGCCGCTCCATCAAGTAAGGATAAGCCAAATCAAAAGTTATAGGGTAATTGTTAACCCACTCCGAGCAAATGTCATCGTAGCTCGAGGCTATTTTGAAAACCTCAAAAAGCGAAATATCATCTTTAAGAAGCCTAGCTTTGGAATCAGGATCAGTGACGTCAAGTTCTGCAGCATCTCCGAGACCACTTGGACTTGCCAAGTCTATAGCTTCGTAAAGGTTAACAGAGTCTTCAGCAGTTGTTGATTCAACCGCCAACCGCAAGTTTTCTCTCAGCCGTGAAAAATCAAAAGTGAAATTTCCCACAGTCTGGGTCATGCCAGCCGCCACTGCTATGGGCACGAAAAGTATCACAGTACCAAGTAGCGTGTTTCCGCCTTTTTGCCACGTGTTAATGTCAACGGCACATTCTTTTATGATTTGACCTATTCCAACGTCGCTGATGCAAAGTTTGCTTTCTGACACGGTGATTCCGCGACGTGCAGCTTTCTCAAAAGAGGATTCGGCGGCGACTGCGGAAGCCAAGAAATGTTCAATTCGCGTGCCTTCGAAGCTTGCGGTGGGGGTCACGTTTCCAGGCTTGGAGACGATTACTTCGAGCAGCATTGCTAGTTCTAGGCAGTTTGAGATTTGTTTTGCTTTTTCTCGATTAGGCATATGGCAAGCTCACCTGATTTAAGGTAGGGTAAAAAAAAGGTTTATTAGCGTTTTGCAAAAAGCTACAAGCGCACAGGATGATTGTGATGCGAGCACGAGAAGGGGACCTAATTGAAACAGATACACATGTAATCTTTGATGTGAAGGGGTTAGTGCATCCGCCGAAAAGGCTTATAGCGTTTCCACGGTATATTCTGTCGCCACAGGGTACACGCCAAGGAAAGAAGGGGGTGTACGGCAAGATTTACAGTTTCAGCGAGCGCTTTAAGTTTCTTGAGCAGAATATGCCTGAGCTGATTGTCTATGATCCAGTGTTTGACGAGACCCTCTGCGAAGTGCCAGTTGATGCGGTTGTGGAGCATTATGATCCAATTGAGAAGCTCAGATTACTACGCACATCCAAGATGCTGGGAACACTGGAGCGGAAGGTGGTGGATCTTGCGGAAGAGTTGAAGAAGGCAGCTAGTATTCCGTGGAATTCGATTGGGATTTCGGGTTCTGTGCTTGTTGGTTTGTACACAGTGAAATCCGATGTTGACCCGGTTGTTTACGGCGTGGAAAACTCTCGCAAGGCATATGAGGCGCTGGAGAACTTGTTGAAGGATAATGCATCTCGCTTCAAGCAATACACTCATGAGGAGCTACAATGGCTTTTCGATTTTCGTTCGAAAGACACCATCATGAGCTTCGAAGACTTCGCTCGCGTCGAACGGCGCAAGGCATTTCAAGGCATGTACGAGGGCACTGATTACTTCATACGGTTCGTTAAGGACTGGAGCCAAGTAGATGAGCAGTACGGTGACTTCTGCTATAAAAACGCTGGGTATGCGAAAATCACAGCCACAATCGCCGACGACTCCGAAGCTTTGTTTACGCCTTGCACTTACGGAATCGAAAATGTCACGGTTGTGGAAGGCGCAAAGCTAGAACAAATAAGGGAAATTGTGTCATTTCGTGGCAGGTTCTGTGAACAAGCCAGAAAAGACGAAGTGGTGACGGCACAGGGAAAAGTTGAACAAGTAATTGACAAACTAAAGGGAAAAACATATCATCGAGTTATTCTTGGGAATCAGCCGTCAGACTACATGATACTCTCATCGGTTTAGCCCATCCACTTTTAGAGCCTGCTCGTAGTAGCGCGGACAATACGTCAGGGTGACTTGATAGAAACCGCATTTGGGCGATACCAATTTCTCTAAATTGCCTTCAACAATGATTGTCTCGTCTTTTTGTGCTTGCAAGCGAAACTCTTCCATGTAGGAGAAAACGCGTGCCGCTTCAAGTGCTTCTTTTGGACCTAGCAAAACTTCCATGGGTTCAATAAGATATATCGACGGAATAAAAGGTGCGTCAACGTCATCAACTACGCGGGCTTTGATTTTTGTCCAGCCCTTCTGCACGATCCGCGCTTCAGGGTCGTATTCCGAGGCGATTTCACTCCAGGCTTTGACAGGTTCAAATTCCACTTTGGTTACCCTACCACTTCTAGCGTCATTGAACAGGCCATAAATTTGCTTGCGGCATTGGTGCCATAGAAACTCTTTAACTGTGAAGTTTTTGAATCGCCACTGCTTGTCCTGCATAACGTCGTCGGTTCCGAACTCGTTTCTGAAGTTCGAAGCAGCATCAGCGTATAGTGTTTCCAGAGTTCGGCGAATTTTGCCGTTTTCTTTTCTTCCATACACTACGAAGTCTATGTCTGAAAAGTCTGGATGCTGAAAACCGTGAAGCATGGAGCCGAAAACCCCGAAATTCGCCATAGATAAACCTGACTGCTGCAACATTGTGTTTAGGACGCGCTGTGTGGCGTCAACAAGTTTATCCTTAGGCTCTGTCTCCATCAGCTTAATCAATCGTTTTTCGGGCTTACGTACCTCGGCTCCCTCGGGGTTTACACCTACGACTTTTTGCCTGAGCATCTCATGGAAAACTGTATATTGTGGGAATCTTTTGAAGACGAGCTTCATGCCTTCGTCGTAGTAGAACTTATAGAAGTGTTGCTTGCCACCCATTCTTGGGGCTCGCGGATCTTTTGACGTAAAAATTTTGGCGGATGCATATTCGGCATCGCATATGTACGCTTTTGGCGGGTGAGAATAGCCGAACACACGAAAAAGTAAACCCTCGCGAGTGAGGATTGAGTCGCGGTCTCTGAGGATTAGATTGGCCAAATATATTCTTCCTCGGAGGTTGCGGTTCCAACTACGACTTGGTAGTAGGCATCGCCTGTTTTGATATTTTCAACGCGTTCCAGCTGCCCTGCCACTTTAATTTCGTTGCCTTGGCGGGCGATATTTCGGTAGCAACCTATATTTGAGACTACACGGTCTGGTATCTTGTCGAATGTCAGTTCTGATTGGGCATCTAGTGGTTTGAAGTTGGTGATTTTATAGGTGGCTGGGCGGAACATGACTTCGGCGTCGTCGCTGACAGTGCACTGAAATCGTACGGCGTCTATGGATATAAACCGTGCCATTCCATACGACGTTTTGACCTCTTCGGGTTTGCGCGTGGCGTTATACATAATGATTTTGCCTTTGTAACGACCTTGAAATTTTCTTGCGGCTTCTAAACGATTGCTGATTATGTAGCTTAGCTTACCAGCGTTAACGAGGCGGGCTATTGTGGCTTCTACGACGCGGAAGTTGTCTGAACCGTACACTACGAAGTCTATGTCAGACACGGGTGCGTGCATTCCCAAGGCTATAGAACCGTGAATTCCGAAATCGCGCAACATGACACCTGACTCTTCAGAAAGCATGTTCAGGAGCTCGAGCGCCAATTTTTGCAGGTTGTCAGGCTTCTCCACTTCACGTAAAGCAGCTAGACGCGCCCTAGGAACAAAAACACGTTTAATGAAGTTCAGTGGCGCGGTGATTAGCTCTTTGTTGCGCAGGTAACAGTAGTAAAGATACTCAGGGAAATTCTTTCGAAATGTCTCGATAAACGTCTTGTAATTGTGCGCGGTGTACAGCTTCTCTGCCCTGAAAATCTGCTTCTCATCATACTTCCAAGTTCGTTTCAGCATTTGTACATTAAAGAGATCTTTGAGCTCTGCAGGAATGTACTTGAGGAATGCGAAAACCCGGTCTTCGGGATGCTCGTAACCGAAAGTGTTGAAAATGAAACCATCTTTTGTAACGAAAGTGTCTCCATCCGCTGGAATCCATTCAGGCATAGTCGTTTTAACACACCGCGAAAAAGAATAAAGCATAAGATTAAAAAAGCTATGGTTGATAAGCAGCTTTTCTGCCTTAACAAAAATATCAGCAAAGCATAAACCTGTTATGGCTCCTTTAGATATGTGAAGTATTTGATTGACTTGTATTCTGGAATTTTGTGCTAAGCGAGGTTTCTTGGAAAAGAACCAGATAAGCCAAAAAGCACTCAAGTCAAGCACATAAGTCCATAGAAAGTTCAACCGCCTTTCAAGCAACAAATTTAGATGGCGTGACCTTTTCCATGCGCCGAAGCGTAAACTTTCTACAACACTAAAACAACATACAGTAAAATTCTTAAATGCTAGAATTACAACACATTATCAAAGGGTTACCATTGAGTGTAAAATTACATCCTTATGTAGTTTTTCTTCCAGCTGAACAAAAAGACAAAATACTAGGAGCCATCTTTGGCTCTAAAGCAGGAGTCGACGTCTTGCGGTTCTCGCTTAAGCAAGGAATTGCAAAAAAAATCTACCAGAAAGAACTCGTAAAAACCTTAAACTACTCAAACAAAACAATTATCGAAAACCTAAAAACCCTTACAAAACTTGGGGTTCTGACCGAATGCATGGAAAAAACTCAGAAAGAAGAAAGAATAATCTGGGTTAAAGCCTACCAGCTCACAGACCTCGGCAAATGGTTCGCGCTACTACTCGCCGAAGAAAAAGAAATAACGGAACAAGAAAAAAGCGAAATACTCCAAAGCCTGTTCCGAACCTACGTAAAACTGGTCAAGGACCTAGCAGAAGAATTGAAAATGAACAAAAAAACTCTCAAAGAAATCTTTCAAGAAGAAATGACCTGACTACACAAAGAAAACCACGGGTTGTTGGGTTGTGGGGCTTGGAGATATTTTGAGGGGGAGAAGGGAGAGCGTGCTAAAATAAGATTTCTCCAAACCTTTCCACCCAACCCGTTTTTCAGCTTTTGCGTTTCCCCCCTCCTTTCTACAAGGCTTTGAAAGCCTCAAACCACCTGTTGTATAGCGACAGCATGTCCAACGAAACGCTAGGTTTTCGCTCTTCCAGTATCTGCCTGAAATCACCCATTGTTATGGACCTAGGCTTAGCTTCCTTGTCCGTAGCCTTACCAGACTCAAAAAACTCACCTATGAGCTTCAACTGCGCTGACTGACAAACATCACGTATGTCGCTTCCCGAAAAGCCTTCAGAAAGCCGCGCAAGCTCATGCAAATCCACATCAGTGGCAATCCCAAGATTAGCCGTGTAAAGCTTGAGCATCATCAATCGGGTGTGATGATCAGGCAGTGGAACCAGAATCCTCTTCTGGAACCTTCGAATAAACGCCCAATCCAAATCCCAAGGCTTATTCGTTGCACCAATTACGTAAACATGAAGGTTTCTACCTTTATCAACGATACCATCCATCTCTTTCAAAAACTGGTTGCGAACACGAATTTCCCCACCAACCTCATTCGAATGCGCTCCCATCAAAGAATCTAGTTCATCCACAAAAACAATCGCAGGCTTACCATCATTCGACGATTTTCGAGCGGTACCAAAAAGCTTTGAGACATTCTGCTCACCTTCACCCAACCATTTAGACATAATCGAAGCCGCATCAATTGAATAGAAATTCGCATCAATCTCAGTGGCAACCGCAGCAGCAAGCAAAGTTTTACCGCAACCAGGGGGACCAAAAAGCAAAATGCCTCTAGGCCAACCCAATGGAAACAGGTCAGGTCGCTGCACAGGATAGACAATAGCTTCTTTGACGGCTTTTTTAGCCACATCCAGACCGACAACTTCTGCCCAGTTCACCTTTGGCTTTTCAGTGACCACAAGCTCAGTGCCAGCTGTCTGACCGCCATTTCCAGTGGCTGTTTCGCCACCGTTTCCGTCGTTATTAGACTCAATTTGCATTTCACGAGGAGAAACCGAGCTTTGCAGAATTTTAATTCTCTCTTGGTAGGCAATTGCTCTTTGGACATAGACTTTGTTCAAACCATACTCAGGATAAAGCTGAACAAGCTGCAGTAGGCTCTCGATTGCTTTCTGGTACAGAGTTATGGCTCTGCCTTTTTGGCCAGCCTTGTCCATTTTGACCGCGTCTAGAGCGTAAGCCGTTGCGGCTTTTTCAAGTTCGTGTGAAGCACTCAAGGTTTTTTACACCAGTTTATTCAGGCGATTTTAACTCGATTCTAATTTTCCCTTGGGTTCCCAAACTCTCAAGGGCTTTCTCAATTTCTTCGTTTGAAGTTTTCAAATCATTTGAGCAACGGGTTAAATCTATTTCACCGTTACTCTTGCGCACATATTCGAGAAGGCTATCCTCAATAGAGGGCTTCTCAATCTTCAATGAGATTTCCTTAATCTCAGATTTTTTATAAGAAAACAGGGCTTTTGAGGCATCCATGCCGAAATCTAAGCCACTCTCTTCAGTAGTTTTCTTTCCGACAACTTGTGAGGAGCTAGCTGACAGAGCAACAAGTTCTCGTATCGGTGTTGTTTTTTCTTCGACTGATAGAGCTTCAGGTGGCTCGGGAAGAGTTTCGGAAAGTTTCCGCTCCAGGAAACTGGAAACTTCGCTCAATACTTCTTCACCACCTGCAGTCTTTTTGCCAACAGGTATCAAAGACTCGTCTGCTGTAATCTTGGTCGCACAAAGCGTTTCACGTATTGCGTCGTTAACGTTGTTTAATTCGTTGGAGACATCAGGCAAAACCTGGAACAAATCTGATGAAACATTTTGGAGAAGCTTCAAAGCAGGTTTCAGATCAATTACAATATCGCTAAGTTCTTTTAATGTCTCCAGTCGAAGAATTACACGTTCAATAGCTAGCTGCACGCTGTAAAGAAACTTTAGAAGTTTTCGGACTTCGGCGATTTCATTAGCGCACATCGCCGCTCTTTCTTTGTTGTTTTTCTTTAAAGCGCCAGTGCAGGACTCAAAAAGGATACGGTCTCTTTCTTTTAATCTGTAGCTTGCTTGTTCTAGCTTGTTTTGCTGAATTCTAAGCGTATATATCGATTTTGATGCAACTTCGCGTACCGGTGGAGGGGGTGAACGTGATAGACCTTTGATTGGTTTTCCCTCCGCCGCTACTTCCCTCTGCTAGGTTATATTCCAGCCTTTCCGACTTCTTTCACATAGACGACCACTGGAGGCTCTGGAAGTTCAGATGCCTCATCAGATGCCTCATCAGTAGTTTCGGTGTTTATTTCTTCAATGTTTTCTTCGACTATCTCGTCAGCTACTTCGATTGTTACTTCATTTTCTGTTTCTGAAGGCGTTTCTTTTTCAGACAACTCGAGAGTAGAAGCGGGAATGGTTTTTGGTTCAAGATTTTTAGAATCGCCTAGCATTATGTTTGCGAGCTTGCTTTTGGTAAGTTCGATATCACTTCTTTCTGTGTTGGCACGTTTGAGGTTTTCTTGAAGCATTGTAAAAGCAGACTGGTAAGCTTCTTCGCCAACTTGTCCTATTTCGTGTTCAAGCTCAAGGTTGACAACTGCGTAGCCTAGCGTTTTAATCTCTTTGTTGCAACGTGCGATTTCTTTGTTGGCTTCTTCTGATAGTTCTTGTGCATCATTCTTCAGTTGGTTTAGGACGGCTTCAAAGTTGTTGCGGAGTTCTTGGTAAAGGTCTGGAGAGATCTTCCTTTTTTCAGCCAAGTCCTTAAGAGCTTGGTTCTTGCGCCATATTAGTGGTATCTGATCGCAGAGAACGCTTGCTTTGGACTTAAGATTCGATGTAAATGTAACCTCGGCGCCATTGAAGGTTAGGTGTTCCATAGACTGTTTCAAGAATTTTCCGTCATTAGACTCTATATACACACCGTCGAATTTCCCATTTGGTGTTAATGCGAAAGAGGCAACTTTTCCGACTGTGCGACCGTATTCATCTTTGATTGGTTTACCTATGGAAAGAAAAAGATTGGAGTTGTTAGACATATTTTTTCCTCCAGTTTAGTAGCTCTCTGTTGTTTTCTCTGTTTGCGCGCTTGCGACTGATGGCATACCT
>Ga0209536_100007887_pt1 | contig 16089 bp, 15 predicted proteins | sample DeeMarSeWOR28_12_FD_187461 | JGI IMG/M metagenome (GOLD analysis project Ga0209536, IMG submission 187461) | Marine sediment microbial communities from White Oak River estuary, North Carolina - WOR-2-8_12 (SPAdes) (version 2) | ecosystem: Environmental > Aquatic > Marine > Intertidal zone >...
AGAGCTTACACAAAAAATCCTAATGAAACCCATGCTGAGTACTTAATTCATGTTGTAAAAGAAAATTTTAAAAGCATTTGGGAAGAAATTTCTCGTGCAGTTAGACTAGCTCATTCTGTAAATAAGGAAATCTGTCTTGCGCAAATTTCCAATTCCAAAATTGATTATATTAAATTCGGACGGCTTCGGCCATAATTTTTTTATAATCAGTTTGTTATATGTTTGGATTGTCAGGGGAGGAAAAAGAAATTATGTTACAGATAAGATGGCATGGTCATTCATGTTGGGAAGTAAGTAACGATAAAACATTAGTAACCGATCCGCATGATGGCAAATCAATAGGAATACCTGCGCCAAATGTTGCAGGTGATATAATCCTTGTATCACACAATCACTACGATCATAATAGTGTAAAATCAGTTGAAAAAGAAGGATCTAAAATAATATTAGATGGGCGTAAAAGAACAATAGATAACGTGGAGATTAGGGGCATAGACTCTTATCATGATGAAGCAGGTGGTACAAAACGTGGAAGTAATATCATGTTCAAGTTTACAATTGATGGGATTAAATTCTGCCATTTAGGTGATCTAGGGCATGAAATTGATAGTGAAACAGTTGAAAAAATTGGGAAAATAGATGTCTTATTTGTACCAATTGGTGGAACTTTTACAGTTGATGACAAACAGGCTTGGAATGTTATTAAAGCAATTAAGCCTAAAATAGTTATTCCAATGCACTATAAAATAGGGGGACTTTCTTTATCCATATCTGGAATTGATGGTTTTCTTAAGCAAAATAATTATAAAGTAATACCTGTTGGAAATGAAATAGAAATAGATAAAGAAGACCTACCAGATGAACCAGAGGTTTGGACCTTTACGTTATAATTAAATTTCTATTAATTTGAAATTTCAGAGATATCTATCTTAGTAACATTATTTGTTAAAAACCTCGGGGTTAACACAATTAGGCGGTATTTTCCTTTCTAATCCGGCAATCATATTCTCTGCAGCCATTATTGCCATACCGTTTCTACTATCTGTTGTTGCAGATGCAGAATGCGGCTGAAGAACAACATTATCAAAATGAATTAGTTCCTTTGTTATTTTAGGTTCCTTTTCATATACATCAAGTCCTGCACCAAAAATCCATTTTTCTTTAAGAGCTTTTGAAAGTGCTTTTTCATCAACAACAGGCCCACGGGAAGTGTTAATAATAATGGCTGTTTTCTTCATCATTTTAAACTGTTTTTCACCTATTAGATGATATGTATCAGAAATTAATGGAACATGTAATGAAATAAAATCTGATTCTTTTAAAAGCCTTTCAAGATTTACTTTTTTTGCATTTAATTCTTTTTCAAGAGCTCTATTCTTTTTTGCATCAAAATAAAGTATTTTCATATTAAATCCTTTGCTTTTCATAGCAAAACTTGAACCAATGCGACCAGTTCCAACAACACCAAGAGTTTTACCGGTTATATCTTTTCCATGCATAAGCAAAGGATCCCAACCTGCAAATTTACCTGCTCTCGTAAATTTATCTGCTTCAACTATTCGACGTGCCACTGAAAACAAAAGAGCCCATGCCATTTCAGATGTTGCATTAGTAAGAATACGGGGTGTGTTACTAACAGGTATTTTAAGTTTTGTTGCAGATTTAACATCAATATTATCGTAACCCACTGCATAACTTGCAATCATTTTAAGTTTAGACTCTGAGGATATTACTTCTTTATCGATATCATCTGTTAGAAGGCACAAAAGACCATCTTTTCCCTCTAAACCTTTAATTATTTCTTTTTTTGTTAAAACTCTGTTGTATGGGTTTATTTCGATTTCATATCTCTTTTTGAGAAGTTCCAAACCTAGGTCGGGTATTTTTCTTGTTATAAATATTTTCATATAACTTGAAAACATAGTTCTATTTATTAAACTTTAAATTAAAATGTATGCTAATTTAAAATTTAAAGAATCAAATAGAATTTATAAGATTAACTAAAAAATCATTTAAAAAAACATTTAAGTTGTTTTTCTTTCCAATTTTTAATATTACTCCGTTTATACTATCAATTTCAGTTTTTTTTCCTTTTTTATAACTTTGGAGCATAGATGAAAAATTTTCATTAGTATCATAAATTACTTCTTTGGTTTTCATAATCATTTCATTATAATCTAAATCTAGACCATATGAATATGCAATATCTGTTGATTCTTTGCATATTTTTTCAACTAATTTTTCAAGAATAGGATTCTCAAGTAAATATCCATTTTTACAGTTAAAAATAGCAGTTAAAGTATTAATTGAAGAATTTATTATGCCCTTAATCCACATCTCGCAAATAATATCCTCACTGACAGTTGTTTTTATACCTGATTCATTAAAATCTTTAACAATATCAAAAAGTTTGTTTGTATCTTCACCGTTGGGGTGCCCAACAATAGTTTTACCAAAACCCGTATGAATAATTACACCAGGTTTGGAAAAAATTGCTCCATGAGTTGTAATACAAACAGCTATTCTATCCCTAGATACATATTTTTCGATTTTTTCGATATTATCAAGACCGTTCTGTAAGGAGATAACAACTGTTTTTTTACTGATAATTTTTTTAGCCTGAATCATAGTTTTTTCAGTATCATACGATTTTACAGATATAATCATTAGATCTGGAGAGCTAACTTTTTTGATATTTTCAAAACTCAAAACTTTCTTTTTAATGTTTGTTTTACCTTTAATTATTAATCCATTTTTATTAATTGTTTCAACATGAGATTTTCTCCCAATTAAAACAACATTATTTTTTCTTGATAGGATTGCACCGAATAGCGAACCCATTGCTCCAGCTCCATAAACAACAATATTCATATTGTCAAACCTATCTCTTTACAATCTTTTTTAACTTTATCTATTTTCATTGATAATAGAGGTGTTAATACAGGAAGATGTGTTTTTTCTTTTAGTTTTTTTATCAATGTTAAATCATCAACAAAATAACCTACGACAATAGCATCACATTGATTATTTGAAATTATATCCTTAAATTTTTTATATTCATTATTTTTAACTACATAAATAATTTTTTTAGCATACCAATTTCTTATAAAATCTTCAAGAAGACCTCTTATTGAATTATTACTTAATGCAAAAACTGTATTGCATCCACGTTTCATAAGATACCAAGCAGCAAGAATAGATTTTTTATCGTTTATAACTGCTAAAACATTTCCTTGAGAGCTTAATGGTAGACCTCCCACGCCGTGTATTTTATCAAAATAAAAATATGCTTCTTTTTCTCTTATATCAATATTAAGGGTAATGTTAGGATTTGTCAAATCTACACTGGCACCAGTTTTTTTAACAATAGAGTCACCTAGTCTTATTGCTACATCTCTACTAGTAAATTTATGAATCCCTACACGAGTAACTTTAAGTGCAAAACTCATATTTTCAGAGAGTTTTTCATCAGCAATTTCTATTGCAAGTTTTTCCATATAATCTATCTCACCAATAGTGTGTTCAACTGGGCTTACAGAAATTATTCCAAAAATCTTTTTCAATATATTACAAGTAGTTTTTATTTGATCTGTATGAACATATATTCTCCCAGGTGTTTTATTAATATTGGAAGAAATGTTTTCTCTTTTTAATGAACCTTTGATATTTTTAATTAAAATATTTTCAAATTGTTTTCTTGTATATTCTGCCTTAAGTCCGATTTCGCCATATCTGACTATTATTAAATTGCTTTTCACAAACTAGTTAATTTAGGAATTATTACATTAATATTTCTAGTAAAACTTTTTTAGTCATTTTTATATATTATAGACGTCGCCCTTTTTCCCAGTCGAGTTTAAGAAAAAAGAACGCAAATTAAAAAAAACCAACTTTATTTGTTTTTTGTTCTTTTATTTCATATGCTTTAGTATTTTATTTAGATATATTTATAAACTTATTCAATAATTCTTTATTAATTTCAAAATGAAAGAAGAATTATGGAATTCACGGTTTGCATTCATAATGGCTGCAATTGGATCCGCAGTTGGCTTAGGTAATGTTTGGAGATTCCCATATGTTTGTTATGAAAACGGCGGAGGAGCTTTTCTAATACCATATTTTGTAGCATTATTTACTGCTGGAATTCCACTCATGATACTCGAATTTTCAGTGGGTCATTGGGCACGTAGTGCACCACCACAAGCATTCAAAAAAATTAATAAAAAATTTGAATGGTTTGGATGGTGGACTGTATTACTACCATTCACGGTAGCAATATACTATGTAGTTATCATGTCCTGGTGTTTTTCATACATGATTTATGCTGTGGATATGAGATGGGGATCAAATGCTGCTGTATTTTTCTCAAATTTCCTAGGAGATACAGGAACGCCCCTAAACTTCGGGGAAATAAGCATACCGGTGTTGCTAGGACTAATTGCAATATGGGTAAGTGTTTTTCTCATACTTTACAAAGGAGTAGGAAGAATAGGAAAAGTTGTTGCCTTAACTGTTCCTATACCAACAATATTACTAATAATTCTAACAATTAGAGGAGCGACATTACCAGGTTCTATAGGAGGGATAAACTATTATCTTACACCAAATTTTTCACAACTTGGAAATGTAAATGTGTGGCTTGCAGCATATGCACAAGTATTTTTTTCAATAGGTGTAGCACAAGGTATAATGATAACATACGCAAGTTTTTTAAAAAAGAAATCTGACCTTAGTAACAATGCATTCATTGTAAGTCTTGCAGATGCTGGAACATCATTTCTTGCAGGGTTTACAGTTTTTAGTGTAGTCGGATATCTTGCTATGAAACAAGGAGTTGGTATACAAGCACTAGGATCAGACATAGCAGGACCTCATTTGACATTCATAACATATCCTACAGCAATAAGTCTAATTCCTTTTGCTGCAGCATTTTTTGGAGTTATATTTTTTATTGCACTTTTAACATTTGGAATTGATTCGGTATTTTCAATGATAGAGCCTATTAGTACAAGTGTTCATAGCAAATGGAAAATATGTAAGGCTAAAACAACAGGGGTAATGTGCATAATAGGTTTCATTTTTAGTGCATTTTTTGCAGCAGGAAATGGGAGGTACCTAGTTGAAATCATGGATCATTTTCTTGCAAACTTTGGATTAGTGTTAATAGGGTTGATTGAATGTTTAATACTTGGTTGGTTCTTTACTGTAAGAAAACTAAGAGACCATGCAAATAAAACATCTGACATTAAAATTGGAAGATGGTGGGAAATTCTTATTAAATTTGTTATACCCGCTGTTCTGATAATAATTCTTGTTATGTCTATTATTGAAAATGTTGCACATCCGTTTATGGGGTATCATTGGCAGGTCATCCTACTTAGCGGAGTGATACCAGTTATTTCAATATTTTTAATATCATTTTTTTTAATGAAAATCAAATTTAAAGAGGTGAGATCTTAATGCTTCAAATGTCAGCAATAATCATGCTTATTTTTGGTGCTACAGTGATTTACGGAGGTTTAGCATACTTTTTATATAGAGCATTTTCATCAAAGAAATAATAAATATTAAATTATAAAGAAAATAATTTATTTTCAAAATTTTTTAGTTTTGTTTTTCCTTTTTTGAAAATTTCAAAATCAAAATCATAAATAATATTTTTCAAAATCAATGATTCTGGTGATGACACACCAAAATCAAAATCTTTATATGGATTGCTTAATGCTTCTACGATTTGCTCTTTTTTAAGTTTTCCAAGACCAACTTTATCAAGTGCAGAAATAATTCTTCTAACTTGATTCCAAAGGAATGTCTGAGCGAAAATATCAATTATTAGAATATTATTTTTTTGAGTGAAGATAATGTTATCAATAGTCCTAACAGGATCTTTAAATTCTTCAACTCTTGCAAAGTTTGCAAAATTATGTTGACCTGTAAAGCATGAAGCTGCTGTTATAATTTTATTAACATCATGATTGGTTATAATTAAAATATATCGGTATTGTCTATTTTTTGCATATCTTGGATTAAAATCAGTGTTTACATCTTTTATTGCATACACTATTATATCTTTAAATTCTTCCGATAATTTTTCTAAAATATTGGATTTAGAAGAATTAGTATTAAAAGCAACCACGTTGCAAAGAGCAGAAACTCCTTTATCAGTTCTACTTGCTGATCTAAAACATGAATCGTTTGTATCTTCAATTATACCGTGTTTTATAAGCCCTCTAATTAATTCACCTTCAACGGTTCTAAGCTGAGGTTGCCTGGTATAACCATAAAAATTACTTCCATCATATGAAATTTTTATTGCTATTCTCATGATATATCTCTATTTTATTGGTATTAAAAAAATTTGATTTTCAATTTTTATTGTTTTTATAGTCTTGTTTTTATAAGAAATATTTTTTGGTTTTCTAATCTCATAAGTTTTATATGTTTTTTGATCCATAAGTTGAATTTCTTTTTCTGTTTGACTTACAATTATCATTTCTCTTAAAAGGTCCAATCCTCCAATAATATGTGCATTTTCTAATTTTTTCATATCTGTATTTGTTTCTTCCCAAGTTTTAAGGTCTATAAGTTTTATTCTATTTGCTTGCATTGATAATATCTGGTAAAATGAGTCGTCAACTTTTATGAAATCATCTTTCCTTAGCGAAGGAATTCTTAAAAGATAGGTCATACGGTATATTTGTCTACTGTCTTTCATTCCGATATTTTTTGAAGATTGTTTCACATTTCCCCCAAACTCATCTTGAAGTTTTTTAGTAATTATTTGAGCTGCAGCTCTATCACTTAAGAAAAAATCTAGTCCACCATGTTCTGGACCTAAATCTGTAATAAAAAGACCTCGGTTTCCCTTGGTTTTTAAGTTTTCAACTTGCTTTCCAACAAATGATTGAATTTCACATAATTCCCTATCGGTAAATTTCCGGTTATCAGTTCTAACCTGAATTATTGCTTCATGATAACCGCCAGAGCGTCTTGAACAAACATCACAAATCGTTCTTTTAATTCTAATCAATACATTATGTTCTTCAGTAATTTCACGACCATCTATAAAACCAGATATATAAACCTTACATTCGTATCCATTTTTTGCTTCTTTGCAATCTGTATTAATATCCACTTTTTGAAGTTCTTTACTTAATTCAAAATTATCTTTTATTATTTTTCTAATAATGTCACCAAAAATATCTGAAGACCAAGTGTTTTTATATTTGAAAGACCCACAATGAACACAAGTTGCAATATCTAAAATCTCAGGGCTCTTTGTAAAACTATTAGACTTAAGGTAACAATCTACACACACGCCATCCTTGAAAATAGATACTTCTTTACCACATTCAACACAAAACATTTTACTTCCATTTATTCTTTAACTGCTTTAAATCCACCTAGGAATGCTTTCTTATTCATTTCTTTATATTTAGCTGGAATATTTTCAAGAATTGTATCAAGGAGAATATCTTCCTTAAATGGAAGAACACCAGAGCCTGCAAGAGCGCCAAGCATCACAATGTTTTTAGTAATTATTGCTCCTGCCTCTTTTGCAATCTTAATAGCATCAATTTTATAAAGTTTACCATAGAAAGAGAGTTCTTTGAATAGTTTATCAATATCAGGATATTTTTCTTCACCTGTGGAAACAGTAAATGGTATAACTGGGTTAATGCTAGTAATTATCTTTGTTTTTTTATTAGAATAATGAATGTAACGCAAGGCCTCAACGGGTTCAGTACTAATAATTGCATCTGCATCCCCACTTGCAACGAGTGGACCTGAAACATCACCCATGCGAACAGTACAATTAACACTTCCTCCACGTTGAGCCATACCATGAACTTCTGAAACAAAAACATTAATTTTTGCTTTAACGGCAGTTTTACCAAGAATGTTTGCAGCAGTAATTACCCCCTGGCCGCCTACACCTGTTAAAATTATGTTAATTTTCTCTTTCATTTTACTTTTCCTCCTTGACATATATAGCACCAAAGGGGCAGATATCGGCGCAGTTTCCGCAACCGTTACATTGCGATTCATCAATCATAACACTGCCTTCTTTTCCAAAGTACAAAGCTGGACAACCAAAACGGCCAATGCATGTTTTACATCTCTGACATTTCTCCTGATTGATTTGATAAATCGGGATTTTTTCCCCTCTTTTTTTCTTATCACGATTTTCAAGAAGAATACATGGTGATTTACTTACTACAACAGCAGGACCCTTAAAATCAAGTGCTCGTTTAAATGCCTTTGTCGTCTCCTTAATGTCATTTGGATTGACGATTTCAACAAGCTCAATTCCACAACCTTTAACAACCTCTTCAGTAAAAATTCTTTTAGCAGGACGCCCCATACCATCAAAATCATTACCGGGATGTGGCTGATGACCAGTCATTGCTGTTGTTCTATTATCAAGTACAGTTATTACAACATCATGATTATGATGAGCAGCATCAATAATTGGTGGTATTCCACTATGAAAAAAGGTTGAATCTCCCATGAAGGAAATTATTTTTTCATCTGTTGCAACTGCAAGTCCACAAGCAGTACCAGCATTACTTCCCATACATAATAGCAAATCAGCCATCTCAAGTGGTTTCTCCCTACCTAATGTATAACAGCCGATGTCAGTTGGATAAATAACACCTTTTGGTTGTGCTTTTTTTGCCGCATAATAAGTTGCTCTATGCGGGCAACCAGGGCATAATGCAGGTGGTCGTCTTGGAATTTTTATTTTTGATGTGGGAGGTATATAAATAGGATTTTCAACCTTAAATATCTTAGAAAAAGCATCCATCACAAGATTGGGATTATATTCATAAAGGCGAGAAAAATGACCTGTACTTTTTCCATATATTTTAACATTAGATGAAATATCAAAAGCCATTGCTTTAAGTTGATTTTCAAGAATTGGCTCAAGTTCCTCGACAACTACTATATTTTTACAAGATTTAATGAAGTTTTCAAACATCATGCGCGGTAATGGATGTGTCATCCCTAGTTTTAAAATTCTAACATTAAGTTTTAGATCTTCAGCTGCTTCCTTCACATAGTTAAAAGATACACCGGATGTTACTATCCCCCAATCCGTTGGTTTTCCAATGTTAAAAGTCTGATTAAACTCTGATTTTTCTGATATTTTTTCAGCAGTTTCAAGCATTTTTAAAAGCTCTGGATGCCGAGCTCTGGCAATTGCAGGTGTTGTAACCCACATTGGGTTTTTTTCAAAATGACCTTTTTTACGTGGTTTCTGAAGGTTTTTAAGTTCTACTGTTCCTCTCGCATGATTAAGACGAGTAGTTGTTCTTAGAAGAATTGGTGATTTTAATTCTTCAGATATTTCAAAACCAATTCGAGTCATTTCTTTAGCTTCCATTGGTGTTGAAGGCTCAAGCATCGGTGCCCCACCAAAAAGGGCATAATATCTGTTATCTTGCTCGTTTTGTGATGAATGACATGAAGGGTCATCTGCAGTAACTATAATATGTCCGCCTCTTGTTCCAATGTACATATATGTCATAAATGTGTCACTTGCCACATTAAGTCCTACATGTTTCATACATGTCAGTGATCTTAAACCTGAAATTGATGCAGCACCAGCAACTTCAAGTGCAACCTTTTCATTTGTTGAATATTCAAAATAAAATTTTGGATTTTTATTTTGTTTTGTAAAAGATTTAGCTATATATGAAAAAGTATCTGCAATCTCTGAGGAGGGCGTCCCTGGGTATGTTGTAGCTACATCTACTCCTGCTTCAAGTGCTCCTCTTACTATTGCTTCGTTTCCAAGCAATAGGATTTTTTTACCAACTTTATCATCTAATATTTCAATAAGATTTCAACCCCCTTTTCCGTTTTTGATAAGATATAACTGATGAAAACCGGTAAAGTAGGAAAGAATATAAAGGTAACTAAATCCAATTTTAATAATATATCTAAAATGTTAAAAAAAATTTGTTTGTCGAAAGTTTTATAAATAACATCATGTTTTTTAAGAGAGCGAAAAAAACAAGTTATAACAGAAAAGGAAGGAAAAATAATGGCAGAAAAAGAAGTAAATCCCGACGAAAATACAATATATGTTGGAAACAAACCACCTATGAGCTATGTGCTTGCTGTAGTTACACAGTTCAACGGCGGTTCACAAGAAGTAATAATAAAAGCACGTGGTAGAGCAATCAGTCGAGCAGTTGACACTGCAGAAATAACAAGGAACCGGTTTGTAACAAATGCAAAAGTAAAAGATATCAAAATCGGAACCGAAAGCATTACTAACGAAGAGGGTAGGAATTCCAACGTATCGTCTATAGAGATATCTCTGACGACAAAGAAATAAAGAAATCTATTGATACAAGTAAATACAATCAGTGTAGCAACTTTATAGCTGCTTAGAACTTGTATCTTTCTTTTATTTTTATTTAGTGTTATTAATAACCATTTTTGGTTTTTCACAATTACGAATTTTTAGAATTTTGAAAGCGAAATGCTTTAAATCATTAAATCTATTCACCTTGCCTGTTGATAGGGATGGTAAATTATATAATTGTAACAGGCGGGGTCATTTCTGGATTAGGAAAGGGGATTACTACCGCTTCAATTGGAAAGATTTTACAACTTCATGGTTACAAGACGACAGCAATGAAGATCGACCCATATATGAACTTTGATGCAGGTACTCTTAGACCCACTGAACATGGAGAAGTATGGGTAACAGAAGATGGCGGAGAAATTGACCAAGATCTTGGTCATTATGAACGTTTTTTAGATATAAACATTCCAAAATACCACAATATTACAACAGGTCAAGTTTACAGTGCAGTTATTGATAAAGAGCGTAAAGGGAAATATTTAGGGAAAACTGTTCAGCCGATTCCTCATGTAACAGATGAAATTAAGGTTCGTATTCGTCGTCCTGCAAATGAGAACAGTTGGGATTTTGTTCTTGTTGAAATTGGGGGAACTGTTGGTGACTATGAAAACGTTTTATTTTTAGAAGCTGTTCGTCAGATGAAGCAAGAAGGAGACAAGGTTGTTTTTGTTCATGTGACATATGTCCCAATGCTTGATGCACTTGGTGAAGCAAAAACAAAACCAACTCAGCACTCTGTAAAACAACTTCGTGAAATAGGCATTATGCCTGATTTTATTATAACACGTTCTGAAAAAACTCTTGATAATGTTCGCCGTGAAAAAATTGCTATGTTTTGTAACGTTCATCCGGATGATGTTATCAGCAATGAAGATGTTGAAAATATTTATGCAGTTAGTTTACTATTTGAAAAACAAAATCTTTGTAGAAAAATACTTAAAAAACTAAATCTTAGAAAAGATACTAATAATCTTGAGGAATGGAAAAAATTTATATGGAAAATAAGCAGACTTCAAAATACCGTAGAAATTGGTATTGTAGGTAAATATTTTGATATTGGAACGTCACAGCTATCTGATAGTTATATTAGCGTTATAGAAGCAGTTAAACATGCTGCATGGAACAATAATGTGGAACCAGTAATTAGTTGGATTGACTCAAAAGAATTTGAAAATGATCCGAGGAAGTTGAGAAATTTAGATAATCTTGATGGAATTATTGTACCAGGTGGCTTTGGTCTCAGTGGAATTGATGGGAAAATTGCAACAATTCGTTATTGTCGTGAAAATGGAATACCTTACCTTGGTTTGTGTCTTGGTATGCAACTTGCTGTAGTTGAGTATGCCTGTAACGCATGTGGTTTGAGAGATGCTCATTCTACCGAAATTGATAAAAAAACACCTCATCCTGTAATTGATTTTATACCTGAACAAGTTACAATTTTACAGGAGTCAAGATATGGTGCAACAATGCGTCTTGGTGCATATCCTGCTGTTTTGAAAAAAGGAAGCATTGTTCAAAAATTGTATGACTCAGATAATGTTTCTGAACGGCATCGTCATCGCTATGAAGTAAACCCAGAGTATGTTGAAAAATTAGAGCGTTGTGGAATTGTATTTTCCGGGAGAAGCCCTGACGGTGTTTTAATGGAATTTATGGAACTAGCAAAACACCCATATTTTGTTGCTACACAAGCTCATCCTGAATTTAAGTCTCGACCGTTGAAACCAGCTCCGTTGTTTGATGGGCTTATTAAAGCTTCAAAAAAGAAAAAAATAGTGTAAAATTATTAGAGATATAATATTACTTTTTTTTCTTTTTTAAATATTCGTCAATTGCTCGTGCAGCTTTTTTACCAGCACCCATTGCAAGAATTACTGTTGCAGCACCTGTTGCAATGTCTCCACCTGCAAACACTCCAGGTACAGTTGTCTGTCCTTTTTCATCAACTTTTAGATTGCCCCATTTTTCTGTTTCAAGCTCTTTAAAAGACTTTGGAACAAGCGGATTTGGGTTCTGACCAATTGCTACGAGTGCGGTATCTATTTTTATGGTAAATTCAGATTCTGGTATTGGAATGGGTCTTCTACGTCCTGATTCATCAGGTTCTCCTAGCTTCATTTCGATGCATTTAACTGCTTTTAATTTTCCTTTTTCATCGCCAATAAATTCCACAGGATTTGTTAATAATTTAAAAATTACTTCTTCTTGTTTTGCATGATGGATTTCTTCATTTCTTGCGGGCATTTCTTTTTCTGTTCTACGATAAATTATATATGATTTTTTTGCACCCATCCTAAGTGAAGTTCTTGCACAATCCATTGCTACATTTCCAGCACCAAAAGTTGCAGCAACTCCGCCTACTGTACAAGGGGTACAGTGATGTGGGAAATCGTAGGCTTTCATCATGTTTACCCTAGTTAGAAATTCATTTGCGGAATATACTCCATCTAAACTTTCCCCGGGGATGTTTAGCCAACGGGGGAGACCTGCACCGGTTCCAATAAAAACTGCATCATAATCCTCAAGAAGTTCTTGTACAGTAATTGTTTTACCAACAACAACATCATAGTGGATTTCAACACCTAATTTTTTAATAAAATCTACTTCTGCGTGAACAATTGCTTTTGGCAAACGAAATTCCGGAATGCCGTACATCAGCACTCCACCTGGTGCATGAAGTGCTTCAAAAACAACTACCTTATGGCCCATTTTAGCTAAATCTCCGGCGCAAGTAAGACCAGCAGGGCCAGCACCAACAACTGCTACTTTTTTTCCGGTTGGTTTTAATTTTTTAGGATTTATCATTCCTTTTTTACGTTCATAATCTGCAAGAAATCTTTCAAGTCTACCAATTCCAACTGGATCTCCGATTTTATTTAGAGTACATTCTCCTTCACATTGATTTTCATAAGGGCAGACCCTACCGCAAACTGCTGGAAGTGCAGTTTTTGATTTTAGCACTTCTACTGCTTTGTCAATTTTTCCTTCAGCAAGTTCTTTGATGAACTCAGGTATATCGATTTCAACTGGGCATCCCTTTGTACAGGGGCTATTCTTACATTGAATGCAACGTTTTGCTTCTTCAATTGCAGTTTCTTTGGAATAGCCATATGGCACTTCATTAAAATTTTTTATACGTTCTTTTGAGTCTTGTTCCGGCATCGGGTGTTTTTCTTTTTTAACTGCCATTAAACTTTCACCCCTGCTATTTTACAAGCGTGCTCTTCTTCTTTTAAAAATCTTCTATTTCTAAGCATTAGATTATCAAAGTCTACTTTATGTCCGTCAAACTCTGGACCATCAACACATGCAAATTTTATCTCCCCTCCAACTGTTACTCTGCATCCACCGCACATACCAGTTCCATCTACCATTATAGGATTTAAGCTAACCATTGTTTTAATGTCGTATTTTTTTGTTAACTCTGCAACAACTTTCATCATAATAACAGGGCCTATCGCCCATACAATATCGATTTTTTTACCACTGTCAATAATTTCTTGTAAAACGTTGCTCACAAAACCTTTTTTTCCTTTTGATCCATCGTCTGTACATATATGAAGCTCGTCACTAAATTCTTCGATTTCTTTTTCAAGCATCAATAAACTCTTATTTCGAGCACCAAGGATGCTAATAACATGGTTTCCTGCTTTTTTAAGTTCTCTTACAATTGGGTATAATGGCGCAATGCCTACTCCACCGCCGATCATTACACAATTTCCATATTTTTCAATTTCAGATGCCGCTCCTAGGGGTCCTGCAAAATTTAAAAGTTTGTCACCAACTTCCATAATCCCAAGTTGTTTTGTAGTTTTTCCAACTTCCATAAAAATTACAGTAATCGTTCCTTTTTTGCGGTTATAATCAGCAATTGTAAGAGGTATTCTTTCTCCTTCTTCATCAATTCTTAGAATGATGAACTGACCAGCTAGTGCTTTTCTTGCAACTAGAGGTGCTTTTACTTTCATCAATTTTACATTATCGGATAAGGCCCGTTTTTCAAGTATTTCATACATAAATAAACCTCAAATCTTTATACTTTTTTTGATAACCTGTATTAAAGGTATTTTTTAAAACTTTATGATAAGTAAAATTCAATGATTTATAATAAATTCTAAACATTTATTAAGATCCACTTAATGAATTACAATTAAAAATTGGTGATATAAATTGAAATGTATATTTGTATCTGATTTACATGGAGATATAAACCGTTTTAGAAAATTATTCGAAATAATAGAGCATGAAAAACCTGATGGTGTTTTCATAGGTGGAGATATACTTCCAAATCAATTTTCAATAAACTGTGATATCAAAAAATTTTTAGAAAAAGAGTTCTTTAAACCTATAAAAAAATTAAGAAAAAATACTGTTAAAAAAATTCGTTTTTTCGTAATAATGGGTAATGACGACCCAAGGGTTTTTGAAAAGCTTTTTATAGAGGCTGATAAAAGAAAAATAATTGATTATGTTCATTTTAAAACTTTAGATTTTAATGGTTTTTTTGTAACTGGTTATTCTTTTGTTCCACCAACCCCTTTTCAGCTTAAAGATTGGGAGCGTTATGATGTTTCTCGTTTCATAGATGTAGGTGTTTTATCCCCCGAAGAAGGAAAAAGAACAACTAAGGTTTCTAAAGATATTACTTGTTATTCAACTATTTCTGAGGATTTAGAAAAACTTACTAAAAATTCGCAACCTGAAATAACTATTTTCCTTTTTCATTCACCACCATATAATTCTAATTTAGATAAGGCAGACCTGGACGGAAAAATGGTTGATTATGCACCTGTTGATATTCATGTAGGCAGTATTGCAATCAGGCGCTTTATTGAAAAAAAACAACCTTTTTTAACATTACATGGCCATGTTCATGAAACAGTTCGATTAACTGGGGAGTGGAAAGAGAAAAAGGATAAAACTTATTGCTTTTCTGCTGCTCATGATGGTGCTGAACTGGCAGTTATTAGATTTGATACAGATGATTTAGAAAATGCTTATCGTGAGCTTATAAAAACTTCCTAGTTAGAATTTTTACTTTCATTATTCTTCTTTGCTTTTAAGTGGTATTTTTTTAACACTCATATACGGACTTGTTATATGTGATGCCCAACTAGTTCTTTTTCTTATATCTGTGTCTGTTATCAAATGAATATCCAAAAGATCTCCTGTTTCTATACCTGTCCTTTCTTTGTTTTCTTGATCTATCTTTTTACCTTGCTTTTTAAACCATGAAAACAGCATTTCTTTTTGTTCATCTGTGCCTTTAAAGTGTACTATAAGGTCTATATCACTTGCTGGTCCTGCTTTTCCTGTTTTTGTACTACCAATTAGATACATTGCCTCCACGCCATAGGCTTCTACATCCAGTTTTTCTGCAATCTCTTCTACTTTTTTCATTCTCCAGCTCCAATGATCTGGCGGATGTAAAAATGCTAATGCTTCATTTGTTTCTCCATCCATTATAATAGATAAGGTTCCTCCTTCTAATAAATCTGAAGTTTTTACAAGTTTTATTACATTTTGATATTTTTTGTAGTTTGGCAATATTTTTGATAAATGGTTTGAAGTTTCCAATAATTCTTTTTCATTGAATATTATTTCTGGTTCATCTGGATAAAGTGGCAAGTATTTTATGTCTGCTTCTACTAAATCCTGGAAGAAATGTGTTCCAAAGCTTAGTTCTGGCGTATATTCTCCTTTCT
>Ga0209536_100007888_pt1 | contig 16088 bp, 4 predicted proteins | sample DeeMarSeWOR28_12_FD_187461 | JGI IMG/M metagenome (GOLD analysis project Ga0209536, IMG submission 187461) | Marine sediment microbial communities from White Oak River estuary, North Carolina - WOR-2-8_12 (SPAdes) (version 2) | ecosystem: Environmental > Aquatic > Marine > Intertidal zone >...
CGCTACATCCCCTACTACGCGGCGCACGGCTGGGTCATCTTCCGGGGCGGCCGGCCGGTGGCGCGCGGGGAGTTCACGGGCGACCCCGGCACGCGGCGCGAGGCGCGCAAGGTCGAACTCGGGTCCATCGAACGCGACCTGCTGCGCATCACCGACGCGGAGTGGCGCGGCCGCCGGGCCGGGACGCCGTCCGCCTACAAGCTCGCCAACGAACTGCGCGGCCGTCTCTTCCAGACCGGCGCCGAGGTGCTCGCGTGGCCCGGCGTCACGATTCCCTCCGGCGAGGTCCTCACCGAGCCCTGGATCCGCGAGCGGCGCGGCGGGATCTACCCCTTCGTCTGGAGCGGCGACGCGGAGAAGGGCGTCGAGTTCGCGCGCGTCGAGATCCATCCTGCGGACCGGATCAAGGGTTCCCTCGTCCTGCTGCCCGAGAACGCGTCCTACGAGCTGATGGCGGAGTACGCGCAGAAGGGCGCGGCCGCGGTCGTCGTAGCCGTTCCAGCTGATGCTGTGATTACCGGCCGGCATTTCGCCGTCGACGAGCGTGGCCACCAGACGACCGGCGAGGGAGTATATGGACAGGTTGATCTGCTGCTGCCGTGGTAAGGCAAAACGGATCCACGTTACCGGGTTGAATGGATTGGGGTAGTTTTGATCCAGACCGTATTGACTCGGTGGTGTTTGCTCGGCGACCGCGTCGATGACGCAGCCATAGCCCAAGGCGCCGATCAAAACACCACAGGTATTGTTACTTGGGATACATGGTGATTCTAATTGCAGAGTGTATTCTCCGGTGACATCCAAACAGAAAAGTGGATCAAGTGAGAAATTGCCTTCGATTCCCAATTGAGTCGCAATGCAATTCACCCAATCTCCGCCGTCGTTACCGTAGACATCGCAGCAGGTGAGAATCACGGTCGGACTTCCCTGACAGTAAACTGCCATACCCGTCCCATTGAAGGCTATGATACTGTTGATGAGTATCACATAGGCGCCGGTCTCAATATAAATACCACCCGCTACCGGACCGTCATTGCCAGCGATAGTGCAGTTCTCTACCGTAGGCTCAGAGGCAATACCACAATGCAGGCCACCCCCCCCCTCTTGGGACGCGTTTTCGACAATGACGCAGTGAATGATCGTAGGGGCAGAGTATGGCTCACAGTGTAAACCACCTCCACCCTCTGAAGCGGCATTCCCCTGGATAATGAGATTCTCCAGAACGGGTGAGGTGCCGGTCGCGATGAGAATTCCACCACCGTTACCCGGATCAGGGAGGCGTTTACTGCTGACTACGTAGCCGTTAATGATCGAGATACCCGATACGACCGCTCCGGGTCCCTCTCCCGAGTGGAACCAGATCCCGCGATGCGGATTTCCGGCAGAACCCTGACAGTCTATGACTGTCAAGTTGGGATTGCCGCTTTGGGAACGCAGTTCAATGGATTTGCCGAGGAAATCGAGATCGACATTCCCTGGCCCGGAGAAGGTCCCATTGGTCAAAATGATCACCGCGCCATCATCGGCGTCGGTGATGGCGCTTTGGATATTGGGGTAATCTCCGCCACCACCGGGATCGATGATCGCCGTGTCCCATGCCGCCGTGTCGAAGTAAACGCGGTACGCGTTGGGATTATCGTTCCTATTGTCCATCCAGGTGACACACTGTTCTGTCGGACGTGTGGGGTCTACGGCCACTGCGGGTGGGATCGAGCTGAGGGCAGCATTCAGTTCGTTTACCACGACGGTATTGGACCAGTTCCAAGGTTGTGTGTGATCAGCCCAGGTGTAAACGATGTCGTGACTGCGCCAGAAAGCCGCGTGGATCTTTCCGTGAGAGTAGCTCACACTCAGATCGACTGTTTGTTCGTAGTCGGTGGTGTAGGGGAGATAAGCTAAGGCCCAGGAGTTACCGCTGTTCAAGGAGTAATAGGACTCGATATCCCAATCGCTGGTATATTCCTTGGTGAATGCTACGACCACGGCACCACCCCCGTTGGTGGCAGCGACGCGGGGATTGGTTTCTACAAAGCTCGATGTAGCCAGACCGACCTCGGTATCCCAGGTGAGTCCGAAGTTGGCGCTGCGCCTGAGGTATATATCCTCGTTGTATGAGGGGGAATTGTCGTATGTGTAAACGAGGTACAGACGGTTCTCTCCGAAATCAATATCAGGTTTGTCCTCTGGGGTCACCCCAGTGGCCAGATTCGTGGGCGCATCCCAGATCACACCATAGCTTACGGTTCGACTGAATCTGAGATCATAGGAGTCGTTTCGCTTACCTAGGATACCCTTGGAGTAGGCAAGGTACGCATACCAATAGGGGTACTCGGGGCTGTCGACACAAATGCGTGGGTGCTTGAGGGCGAAATACGGGTTGGTTTCCACCTCGACGGTGGCTTCGGTGTAGGGCGGAACAATATCGTCCAGGTCCCGCCAGTACACGCGAATGGCGGAATACATGGTGTTGCTCCCATACTCGTATGCGATGAGGAGACGGTTGTAATTTCCTTCCCCGATTGCGATGGATGGATTGATGGGATCCTCAGCCGGCGGTGCGATACTGAACTGATAAGCCCAAGTACTTCCACTGTTGGTTGACATGTAAACATCGGCATAGTTTCCATTTAGGTCCTCGACCACGATGTAGAGAGTCCCATTGCTTCGTGAGGCCATATCCGGCTTGCCGGAGGACCACGCCGGATTGTTCACGAGAATGTCGTCTTGGAATTTTTCACCCTCGGTCAGTTTCTCCTTGCGGACGACAACGTAAGACGGAACGATGCGTGGTGGCTGATTCACTTCCGTGGCGGTTGCCCATCCGAGAGCGGCTTCCAATTTTCGGGCTGTCTCTTCATCGCCCACTGATTTGGCGTCTCTCAATGCTTGGAGGAGTTGTTCGGTCTCAGGATCAACCGCTGGCGCAAGGATTGTGACCGGGGCAGCCTGTTCGTTTCGATCAAGGTCTTTCAGTTTGGCCTGAGATTCAGAACCAGTGACTGGAGAAAGAAACCAAGGGTGGGAGGCCACTACGACTGCGACAGCGGAAATCAGGAAAATGCTCATGATTCTGGTAATCATATTCCTACGCGTAGATCTCCTCTTCATGGCGACCTCCTCACAAAATGGGTTGAGCATATGGTGTAAACTGAATAAACATCACTCACCGGGTCCTCATCCCATCCAAGGAAAAATGCCAGCGGGATCAAGCCGGGCCATTTGATTGTACCATATCTAAATACAATTTTGCCGGTGATATGTTGGCAAGGGGGGCTGTTTTAGAAATGGGAAGAAAAAAGTAACTACCGGTATCTCTGCTCCCTTGAATATCGCAGATCATAGTGACGGAGCGAGGGGACGGATTGTATCCGAAAAGAATGTTTCAGCTACTGAACAGTCCCCAAGCAGTGTTTCCAAGGTTGGGCCGGGTTCCCCGACGGCCTAAATCTCACACTCGTACTTATTCGAATCTTTTTACCTCATCTCCTACAAAATCTGTTATATTTACACTCCCAGAACATATGACTTTGCTTCCAAAGGCTGGCAACTCTTGTACTTTTGCATCCCAACACAAAAACCCGAGGGATAAACATGCGTTGTAAACTCGCCTACTCCCCAATTGTCGTTCTCTGCCTCACACTCATTGGATTTAGCCAAGTTCATGGTGGATTACAGCAACTCGTCGTTGATCCATTCGCCACTCAAGCCAAACCAAATTTCCAAGTCACACCGGATCGAGAGGGTAACCTGAAGGTGAAAATGTGGTTGCCGGCCCTCCAGGTGGAAGAAATAGCGGCTGACGGGATAGTGTACCACGCCCTGACCATCCCCGGTGGCAGTATCGACGGCCAGTCAGGGCAGCCTGGGTTACCCACTTTGAGTCACCTCATTTCGGTACCCCATGGTGCTAAAGTGTCGGTACGTGTGGTGAGCAAAAACGAGAGGTTACTCACAGGGTACCGTGTTTTTCCCGTCCAACCCGCTGACGCCGAGAAATTCATTGTTGATCCCGCGGCCTATACCAAGACCACTGGGGATGTCGCCCCCCTCGTTGAAATCGGCGAGGTGGCTTACATGCGACATGTGGGAGTGGCTCCTGTCACTTTCCGTCCTGTCCGCTACGATCCAACGCGGGATGAATTGCATGTGTTCAGTGATCTCGAGGTGGAATTCACCTTCGAAGGGCCACGAGGTGGTGGCACCAGCGTTGGCGAACCAGATTACATCCCTGAATCGTTTGATCACATTTATCGAGATACGGTTTGGGGGTATAGTAGATCGAATAGTATGAGTACGGTTGGACCGGGTTCATATTTGGTAATTTGCCCCGATAATTCGAGTGTGATCACCTCCCTCCAACCTCTGCTCGATTGGCGCCGGCGGCAGGGGTATAATGTTATACTTGCCACGTTATCGCAAACCGGCAGTTCCAATTCGTTGATCAAAAACTACATTCAAGGTTTGTACGATAGTTTAGAAATACCGCTGGAATTCGTAGTTCTTGCTGGTGATGCTAATGGTTCCGTGGCTGTTCCCACCTGGTACGAAAATGTCACCTGGTACCACGGTGAAGGAGATCATTACTACACCACGCTCGAGGGTAACGATATTCTGGCCGACATTCATATCGGACGGCTCTCCTGTAGTACATCCTCGCAACTACAAATCATCGTCAACAAAATCGTGAATTACGAGACGAGTCCACCTGTGGGTGACGCAGAGTGGTTCACGCGGGCTTCACTGACCGGAGATCCAGGCGCTTCTGGGATCACTACTGTCTATGTGAATCAGTGGTTGAAAAATCAACTCCTGGGTATCGGCTATACTCGAGTCGACACCATTTGGAGTGGCAATTTCGTTTCCCAAATGATGGCCAATTTGAACGCTGGCTGCAGCGTTTTCGGTTACCGGGGATGGTTGGGTATGAGTCAAATGTCGACGAGTCATATCGGCAGTGCGACTAACGGCGGCGAACTTCCCTTTGCGGTGATTGTCACCTGTGACACGGGCTCGTTTGCCGACGATAGTAACTGCCGTTCTGAGGCCTTTTTGCGCGCCTCTAACGGAGGTGGAATCGCGTCTGTCGGCACGGCCACCACAGGCACTCATACGCGCTATAACAACTGCTATTACCAAGGGGTCTGGAACGGTGTGATCAACAGCGCAGACCATCGTGTGGGTGTGGCTCACACTTTAGGTAAACTCGAACTTTACCGGAATTACCAGCTTGCGGAACCCGATAAGGTAGAGACCTGGTCGACCTGGAACAACTTGATGGGAGATCCCGCTACCGAGATGTGGACGGCGTTCCCGACGACTATGAATGTGAACTACCCCGCAGCGCTGCCTATCGAAGCCAACGCGGTTCCGGTGACAGTGACAGTATCAGGAAGTCCGCTTAGCAATGCCCAAGTCAGTCTCTACAAATCGAACGAAGTCCTAGTGTCTGGGTACACCAATAATGCGGGACAAGTCATCCTCCCTATCAATGCAAACAGTAGCGGCGGACTCCGAGTGACCGTTACCCGGCATGACCATCTGCCCTACCAAGGAAGCTTGAACTTGGGCAGTGTGACAGCATTTGCTGGAGTAGTTGCTGTCAACATCGATGACGACGATGTGATCCCCACCGTCGGGAACGGAGATGGCATCCCTAATCCTGGTGAAACCATTGGACTATCAGTTGCTCTGCAAAATCTTGGTAGTGGTTTTACTCAAGGGGTCTCTGCGAGTTTGACCAGCGGGGATCCGTACGTGAACGTCACAGCGGAGAACTGTGTTTATGGTGATATTGGTTCCGGGGAGACAGTTTGGGGCCAGAGTCAATTCGTGTTCGAGTTGGATCCAAGCGCACCCGACGGCCATGAACTTGAACTGGAGTTGATTGCTACAGACGGTTCGGAGAGTTGGTCTTCTCTCATCCCAATGGCCGTTTCGAGTGCGGCCTTTTCTTTGGAAACTATCACCTGGTCAGGGCCAGGGGGTAACTTGGATCCTGGTGAAACCGGCAACCTGAACATCCAGATACAAAACATTGGCAGTATCAGTGCCGCAAACGTATCAGCTCATCTCACGACGACCAGCCCTTGGGTTGTAGTAACGGATCCGGACGCTGATTTCGGAACGGTTGCGGTCGGAGCGATAGCCAATCACAACCAGGACCCGCTGGTGTTGGATATCAGCCAAAGTTGCTTCGAGGGTCACCTGGCCAGCTTCACGCTGACTTTTCTTTTCAACGGCCAGGCTATGGCCATAGCCGAGTTCTCGCTCCCGATAGGTAGTGTGAGTTCCAACGATCCGGTCGGCCCCGATCGTTATGGGTATTACGCGTTCGACAATACCGACACGGATTATACCTTTGCCCCCGTTTACGATTGGGTGGAAATCGATCCGAACTACGGGGGCAACGGTACCGATGTCGGACTTACTGATTTCGGTTGGGAACAGGACGATACCAAGGCCGTAGATTTGCCTTTCACCTTCCGTTATTACGGTCAAGACTACAATCAAATATCCATTTGCTCAAATGGCTGGATTGCCATGGGTGTCACTTACTTAGTGCATTACCGCAATTGGAGCATTCCCAGTGCGGGAAGCCCTGACGCCATGATCGCGGCCTTCTGGGACAACCTCGATCAAGCCGGTACGAACCGTGTGTATACCTGGTATGACGAAGCCAATGATCGCTTCATTATCCAATGGAGTCGCCTGCGCAACGATTACAGTAACGCGCTCCAGAACTTCGAAATCATTCTCTACTCACCGGCCATGTATCCGACGGCCACGGGCGACGGTCAGATTCTCTTCCAATATCATACGGTGGGCAACACCGACAGTCGTGATGGCTACGCTTCGGTCGGCATCCAGAATCAGGATCGTACCGACGGTGTCCTCTACACATATTGGAATCAGTACGCGCCGGGAGCTTCCTCCCTAACTTCCGGACGGGCCATCCTGTTTTTGCCCGTGGTAACGGTGGCACTCGCCACTTGCGATGTGAGCCCTCTAGCCATTTCGCATACTCTGGCCGAGGGGGAAACAACCACTGAGTGGTTGCACATCAGTAACAACGGTGAGCCCGGCTCAACCCTCCTCTACACACTCGAACTGATCGATCCCAACTATCCAACGATACCTGCGGTCGCCGGTGCCCGGAACCTCGGTAATTCGTCGGTCGGAGCCGATCCTGAAGTTTACGTCACCAATACCACCATCGATATGGTATTCACCGTCACGAATGCTAGTTTTGACAGCGAATGGATCATGGGACTGAGCCTCGATTTCCCCGGCGGCGTCTATGTAAACTCGGCCACAGCCCTCGAAGGGGGGTGGGGTGGGCCCATCCCCTACGAAGGAGCCACGGGTGACGGCGTGCTTGCCGTCTGGTCCGCTGGCGGATTCCTGCTCGGTGGTGATCAAGCCTCTACTACGGTCAATTTAAGCTTCAACAGTGTGGGGGGTGACGTGGTTATACCGTGGGAGCTAACGGGCAGTGGAACGGGGAATCCTCCTCACCAGCTTACTGGCGTCATTGTCTTGACCCAGACGGGGCCCGGTGTCTATGTGATTGCTCCCAACGGTGGGGAAGCCTGGGCCATCGACGAGGTGCAAGACATCCAATTCGATGCCCAATTCGGACCCGAATTCATCACCATAGAGTTACAGCGTGAAACGGGTGGCGCGTGGGAAATTCTCGCCACGGATGTGCCCGCGGTCAGTGGTAGTATGCCCTGGACGGTGACCGGCCCCACTACAGCTGAGGCGCGCGTTAGGGTCACCGATCAAGACGATCCGAGTCTTACCGATGTCAGCGATGCGCCGTTCACCATCTACCGTACCCTGAGTTGGATCCAATTGGACAATTCCGGCGGTATGGTTGAGCAAGGCACGACCGCGGACATCGAGGTAACTCTCGATGCCACCGGATTACCGGACGACCTTTATGAAGCCGAAATCGTCGTCCTCAATTCTGCCAGTGAACCCGTGGTGGTTCCGGTCGATTTGACTGTGGCCACAGGCCCCTCCGCAGTGGCAGAAGAATTACCCACGACCCTGGTCTTGGAGGACAACTACCCGAATCCGTTCAATCCCCGCACAGCCATCAGCTTTGCTCTGCCGCAGGACGGGCAAGTTCGGTTGGTGATTTACAGTATGACAGGGCGTCGGATCACCACCCTCCTCGATGGTCTCCAACCCGCAGGTCGTCACCATGTGATCTGGGATGGCCGCGACGAGAATGGTCGCACGGTGGCGTCTGGGGTGTACTTTTACCGTTTGGAAGCGGGTCAGGACGTGCTCAGCCGGAAAATGGTCTTGATGAAGTAGTCCGCGTCTCTTTGGCCGATTCATGAAACTGAACCCGGCTGCAGAGTCCCTCATGGGAGTCGCAGCCGGGTTTCTCTTGGCTTACTGCGCAGACTCCGGCCAGGGATTTCGTCTCGCAGATTTGCCGGCTCCTCTGATTCAATCCCCCATTCGATCGTCCATTATTGAAGACAAATCATGGATTTTCCAGGTCGTTACCAGAAGCAACTGTCCCTCCAAGTACAGTCCTGAAAAGTGTAAGTATCTATTTATCAATGGATTGTGGTTTTCACCTTCCCCGGTACGAATCTGGTTAGGGCAACGGATGAACAGTTGGCTATTCCGCCTCACCCATTCCGTCGCGGCGAAATCAGCCAACAAGCAGAGGAGGAAAATCATGAGACACGTGCCGTTAACAAATCTTTGGGGACGCCGATTGATCGGTCCGCTTTTGGGTCTGGTCGTCCTGTTGGTGTTGATGGTTCTGTTATTGCCCGACGTTGCCAAGGCCGGACTGGTCGTCCAGGGCCAGGTACGGACTCCCGACGGGAAGGTCGTAGTGGCTGTGGGTTCACATTACGACCAGCCTCAACGGTCGCAATCTCGCTACTTTCATTCCATCAGCAAGATGGATCAGAGGATTGCTCAACAGCTGGCCCGGAGGACAGTCTACCGCAAAGCCGTTTTCCTGGACTTGCGTCGGGCGGGACACAGCTGGCGTGAAATTGGTCGGCTCTTGCACATCCCGCAACGGGTCATGCGGATTGCGATACGGCCTGTGTTGCGCGATCACAACAACAATCGTCACTGGAGCGACTATTACAATCGGCGCACGAATATTCGTTACCGGATCGACGACTGAAGTGTGAATCGCCAAAAAGAACACCTCGACAGGAGGATAGAAATCAGACCTACGGAAATTTGTGAAAGCGTCATGTGAAAGGCCCTGCTTCAAAATTTGAGCAGGGCCTTTTTGAATACCAAGAAATCGGCATGGGTCGGTACTGTGATTATTTCCAGTATTGAGAAATGAATTCATCAACTTCCGGAATTCCGCCTTGGAAAACGAGGTATCCGTTGTGGGGTTCCCGCTCGGTGATCTCACTATTGACGGGGGTCAGCATGATACGTTTCACTTCATCAAGATCGTGAGTTTGGCCCAGGGCCCAACCGAGTTTCACATATGCCACTTCCGGTAACATGTTGGCTGCGGGTACGACACCAAGCTCCATGATCTCTCGCCCGGTCTCGTAGACATACATCTGGACGAAACCCCACAAGGTCTGCACGGTCATGTAGAGTGCAACGCCGGCGGCATGAGCCCGTCGTAAGGCAGGATAAAGGGGCTTGTTCACGTGTCCCAGGCCGGTGCCCCCGATGACAATGCCCCGGTAGCCGTTGTCTACCAGTGAGTCGATAATGTCCGGTTTCATGTTCGGGTAGTAATAGACGAGGGTGACCCGGTCGTCGAACTTGGTGTTGAGAGTCACCTTGTTGTCGCCTCTTCGCCGGTTGTAATCGCGGCAGAAAGGCGTGACGCCATCCTTGTCGACTTTGCCCAAGGGGATGTCACTCAGAGTACGAAAGGTCGACCTGTAGCTGGAGTGCATTTTGCGGACCCGAGTGCCGCGGTGCAGAAGGCCGTACTGATCGCTGGTGGGTCCGAACATACAAACCATCACCTCGGCGATGTCACTCGTTGCGGATGTACAGGTAGCATTGATCAGGTTGATGGCCGCGTCGGAGGACGGACGATCACTGGATCGCTGGCTGCCCACCATGACGACGGGCACTGGCAAGTCCTGCAGCATGAACGAGAGGGCCGCTGCCGTGTGGTGCATGGTATCGGTGCCATGTCCTACGACGATGCCAGCAACACCCTTTTCGATCTCCCTGGCGATAGCTTCGGCAGTGCCGATCCACTGTTCTGGCCCCATGTTCTCACTGAACACTCCATACAGTTTTTCAGTTTCCAGATTGCAGATGTCTGCCAACTCAGGCACCGAACCGTAGAGTTCGCCGGGAGAGAACGCTGGTATCACGGCACCGGTGCGGTAGTCTAGTCTGCTGGCGATCGTGCCTCCAGTGCCGAACAATTTGACACGCGGTTTTGCGGGGTCGTTAGGGAATTCCTTCTCGGGGATTTTGTAATGAGCTTCTTTACGCCCGTGAACTGTGATCCGCGAGACTGTGTCGTGGTGGATGCCGATGTTGTAACCATTGGCAAGTTTCAGGACGACGTGCTCTGGATCGGCTGTCTCACTCCGGGGGAGGATCAAACCTGTGAAGTCACCGCGACTCGTATGTATGGTGGCTTGACTCCACACCTTGGCATCGTGTTCGCGGAGAAGAGCGAGCGTGGGATCGCGGTAACCTTTCCAGTCTGAGTTCACGGCAGAGCCTCCTTGACCCAGCTCCGGACAGTGCGGCCGGACACTTTGCCGCGCAATTTTCGCATGACATGCCCCATGACGAAATCTTCCCGTCGGCGTCCATCTGCGGGCCCGTCCTTGGGAATCTCGGCCAGCATGGCTTCGAACAGTTTGCGACCGGTCATTTCATCGATGGCTGTTTTCGGTTCATGATTACTGTTCCATACTCCTTCGGGGATGATTTTCCCTCCCACGATTCGATCCACGATCTCTTCCCACCAGGCTCCGGCGGCCTCGAGGTTTGGCTGCTGCGGGCAGGAACGATCCAAAAGTAAGGAGGCCAGGGAATTCGGGTTGAATATCACACCTTCATCGAGCCGTTTCGCTAGGTGCCAAAACAGGTCATAGGCCTGGTGACGACTCAATCGCTCGGCCAGATCGGCACCGACACCGATATCACACAACTTGGCCTGACGTGCCCACGGTGTTTCGGGCAGTTCCGCGGCGATTTTTGCCATCCGTTCATCGGCCAGCTGGATCGGTGGCAGATCGGTATCCGGGTACATGCGGTCTGGTCCTGGTAGGATACGTTCGAATCCGTTCGTTCCATCCTCCTGCGCTTGTCGGGTTTCCGACGGCACGCCAACGCACGCTTCGCGGGCACGGATGGTGATTTCCTGACAAGCGGTGTGGACATCTTTCTCGGCTCCCCAGACGACCAGAATAGGGGTTTCACTCGGGACACCGCAGATTTTGACGATCTTGTGCCACTGACTGCTGCTGAAAGTCGGAACTATGTCGGTCGAGGAGGCGAGGTTGGGGAGATCATCGAGGCAAGCGATCACGCGAATACGATCGGCGAACTCCTTCAAAAATGTCGTGCGAGGTTGGGTGAACAAGCCCAACAGACCATCGAAACCCGCCAGTGGCACGGCCATGACTGTAGCACCCTCAGCCAACGCATTCTGGAGAGATTGATAATCGGAACTTTTCATAATGGTGGTGACGTTCACGAAATTGTCTTTGATCCCATCCGGTTTGACTCCACGTCTTTCCAACTCGCCCCTGATGCCCAGGAGTGTACGTTGGCGCAAAACCTCGTTGTGCACCAAACGGGGTATGGCGCGCAGGCTGTGGACCCCCTTGATCTCGATACGGGTTCCACCGGTGATACTCACGTTCACGTCCTGACGGGCGGCTCCACTACCGGTACGCACGGAGTTGGTCGTTCGCACGAGCCGACGTAAGATTTGCCCGACAGCGACCGCTTCCTCCGGAGTTCGCATGTCCGGTTCGGTGACTGTTTCGATGAGCGGCATTCCCAGACGATCGGTGCGGTAAGTGCGCAAATGACCCTTGTCACTCACCTCGCGGCACGAGTCTTCTTCCAGACCGAGTTGTCGAATACGAATTTTTCGATTGCGGAAAGGAATGGCGCCGTCGACACCCACGATGGTCGTGCGTTGGAATCCTGTCGGAATGCTTCCATCGAGATACTGTTTGCGCGCAATGTGGATCTCACCCACGATTTTGCACTCCAGGAGCATGGCGATGGCTGTTGCCTGATCAAGCGCATCGGGATTCAGCTCGAAGGGCGGTGCATCGTCCATTTCGTAGGTGCAGACGGAATCGTTGTTCAACAGGTAAATGATTTCTTTATTGGTCTTGAACTCCATCAACGCGGTGCCGTCGTACTCACCCATCTCCGACAGGGTGGGGCGCATGTGGCGCAAGATCTCAGCGTTGTGCTTTTTACTGTATCGCCCTGCAGGGCAGCGGCAAAAGAGCTTGCGTTCTGTCAGTAGCTGCTGGTGAATTTCGAGGCCGACCTTCAATCCCAGATCTGTATACTCATCGTTGGACAAAGAGCCATATGAGCCCAGGGGATTGCTCAACCAGGTATCGTGAATTTCGAGATGCTTCGCCATAAGCCTACGGGTTCGTCTCGTGATATGGGCGGCCGCTTCATCTGGAGTGAACCGCCTTAACAGCTGGTTTGGCACTTCAATATGATAGAGTGGATTACATCTTGCCAGGAAAAGAGCAACCGCGTCAGGAGTTCTTGACAGTCCGCGTCCGCGCCATGAGGACCCAAAACATATCAACTCTTTTCGAGCCGACCGTCAGGTTATCGGGCCGATATATAATAATAAATCAAATTATATATCACAATGGTATTTACTCGTAAACATTCATTTGATACTATTGGGTTCGAAGAGAAGTAGACGAAGTAGACCAAGTCACGCAGCACCAGCTTTCTCGTTTTTTCAGAGATCCATCGGCAGTTTCGACCTTCTGGACACAAGGTGTCACGCACTGATGGATCGTCGGAATTTCGGGAACTGACTCTTTTTTCATCCGAAGGGAAAAACATGAAGCACATCTGGGGACTGCTCGTCCTGCTACCTCTTTTCCTGGTCAGCACCGCACTCGCTGCCATGGATGCACCTGACATGCATGGTCGTCATCTTATGGATTCTTACGATGCCAAGACCTGGCATGGTAAACCGGTGGGTGTGACGAAAGCCGTTGCCGACACCATCTATTTATTGGGTGGACCGGACCGTGAAGATGGTGATTTCCAGCATGAATCGGTGCCGTCATTCCCTCAGGACGAAGGCTGGTTTGGAGTCGACATGACTGAGCGGACGGAAGCCGTCTGGCACATTTCGACCTACAATGCTGCCCTTCTCGACACTCTTCAGCTTCCCAACCGCGCCATGTGGTGTGGTGAAGATTGGCCATCATGTGGTCCCGGCGAGCCAGTGGGAGGATATGGCAACGGTTACCTCGAGTACCTGGATTGGTACGGAATCGTCCCCAACAGTTCAGGCTCGACCCAAGTCACTCTCACAGCGCGTCTGAACTTCGACAATGAACCTGGATACGATCTCCTGACCCTTGAAGTCGAACGTAGCAGCGGGATGGAAGTCGTCCAGACGTGGAACGGTGACAACAGAGTCGAGGGGGAGTTTGTCCCCGTGGATGTAAGTGAAACATTCTCTGTTCTTCCCGTTGATTATGTGGGACCTGATGGTGACCAAATCCATCTTCGCTGGCAATTTCAGTCGGACACAGGTTGGTCCGATGAGGATTGTTACTGGCCCACCGAGGGTGCAGCCCAGGTGGACAATATTGTTGTCAATTTCGATGAAGTCCCTTGGACCATCGATGACTTCGAACCTGGCAACTGGGTCAATTGGCAAGTGGCTTTTCCACCAGGTGTGGGTAACTATGCCTGGACCTGGCCGCAGATTCATTCCGCCGATCCTTGCCGGTTGAATTTGACTTCGCAATGGGCGTTCATCGACGATGGGCTCGTCCAACCTGGTACGGGTGGCTATCTCTGTACGACTTGGTGCTACGGTCCTGGTGGCTATATCGTCAATCCCGAGGGCGGTTTGGCAGGGCCTGATTTTCATATCCGCAACGAGGTCTGGTCGCCTGAAATCGCCTGGCCAGGCTCCGGCTATGACGGTGCTATCTTCGCTTTCGGAGTCTACCGCCACGAAACTTTGAGTTCGACGGCACCCGGTGTTTTTTACAATTGGCACATTCGCTCTACCAGTGATCCTACCGGTGATAACAATTGGAGTGGGTGGTTCGACCGGAATTTTTCGTTTTACGGAGGTCCTGATTACATTCGTCACCACGAATTTGTGACTGACCTACTGGTATCTGGGCGCCAGTATGTCCAGCTTTCCCTCGGTGTCGAGGAGTTGGGATGGGTTTGGGGCTGGGAGGGAGTCGATGGGACACCTGCGCCTTATTTCGACAACGTCGCATTCCTTGCCTTCGAATTTGCGGGCCCTGCCATGTCGGCGAGGGAGATAGACCTGGCTCAAGACAATTTCCCTGCCATCGGCACCATCGATTACAGCAACCTGGATGCTAACAGTATCCGCTTCGACATGGCCGCAAACATTGCACTTCCTGCGGAGCTGTTCAACGACCCAGGTGATTCCATTATCGTCGATGTGGCCGCGGTACGGACAGGTTCCGAACTGAATGATCGCCCCCTGCTATGTTACAAGCTGAACCCAAATCCTTTGTTCGATGCTGTCCGTAGTTCGGGCCTGCCGCTCGAAGGATGTGTTTACGGCGACACGACTTATTCCGCTTCGGGCACGATACTCGCCGATCGGTGGAATTTCGATTTGCCGGACACTGGTTTCTTTTTCCCTGGAGATGTGCTCCATTATTATATTTTCGCCCAGGACGAAATCGGGGGAGATATAGGAACCTCCATCATGCCTGGAGACACAACAGGCTTCAGCTTTTTCCCTGGAGATTCGGGCTACGTACCATTGCGCTACCCCGGCCCATTTATTGTTCACGGTTTGCCTTCCTTGGTTTCTCTCAGTGAGGGGGACTGTCCACCGATCTTGATCTGGAACGATTTCGGCCGCAGGGGTGGGGAAAATGAATGGTCGTTCGCATTAGGAAATTTAGGTTATCTGCAGGGGATTGATTACGATCTTTACACCACGTCTGGTCCCTCGTCCGGAGTCGGTAATGGTCTTGGCGGCCGCGCCACAGCTAATCAGCTCCTTGGTTATCAGACCTTGTTGTATACCTGTGGTGACCTGAGTGTCTTCACCATCAGTAACGGTGATTTCGAGAACGATGGTGGTGACGACGTAGGGGTATTGGATACTTGGCTTCGTTATGGAGCAAAGAATGTCCTCTTTACGGGCGACAATCTCGTCTTTGATCTGCAGCAGTCCGGTACCCAAACCCTCGGTTTCTTGTCGAACTGGTTTTCGGTCAATTTCGTAGCCCAAGATTTACGACCCTTGGTAAACAATCAAGCTGCGCCTTTGGTAAGGGCTATAAACGGCAATCCTGTTTTCATTGGTGTGGAGGAGTGGACTGCCCATGGTGGTTGTCCGAGTATCAAAACCATTGACGCCGTGACCGAGGCTGGGACCGCTCAGCGTTTGGCTGAGTTCATCGATCCCTACGGTTCTGCGGGCATCTATCCCTATGCCGCCGCGGTTCTGTACCATGAAGCCAATTTCGAAGATGACATCATTGTGCTACCTTATGACTTCATCGATATCTACACACCCTACACCCACATTCCACCCGATACGACCAAGATGACACCAGCCAGTGCTCCCACGCGGGCGCTCGTACTGGAGCAGATCCTGCTCTATTTTGGGCATCAGGGTAGCAGCAGTGTGATCACCAATACTCCTGCCCGCGAAATTTTCCAAGTTCGGAATTTCCCTAATCCCTTCAACCCCAGCACGAAGATTGCCTACCAGATGCCCCAGCGTGGTTGGCTGACCATCAAGGTTTTCAACGTGCGAGGGGAGTTAGTGCGAACTCTGAAAGACGGAGTCGTTCCAGCTGGTCCTGGAGCCGTGGTCTGGGATGGAACCGATAACCGAGGGGCCTCTTCCTCCT
>Ga0209536_100007889_pt1 | contig 16080 bp, 11 predicted proteins | sample DeeMarSeWOR28_12_FD_187461 | JGI IMG/M metagenome (GOLD analysis project Ga0209536, IMG submission 187461) | Marine sediment microbial communities from White Oak River estuary, North Carolina - WOR-2-8_12 (SPAdes) (version 2) | ecosystem: Environmental > Aquatic > Marine > Intertidal zone >...
TGCAAGTTAGCTACATGGGAGTATGTCTGGGATCTTATCCTGGCTAATGGCGAGCAGATTACGACTGGGTTTGCGGCGGCGGGGCGGCACGGATTCGAAGGCTCGCTCGAAGAGCCAGTAGCGGTCCGTGGCGATAGGAAGGATGTCTATGTGGCGCCAGGAGTTAAGGTACATCCGATGGTGACCATTGATGCCGAACACGGCCCAGTATATATAGATGAGCGGGCGGAAATTCATCCTTTCACCCGTATCGAAGGGCCTTGTTACATCGGTAAAGATTCAATCCTCTTAGGCGCAAAGTGTCGGGAAGGCAATTCGATTGGGCCGTTCTGCAGAATCGGCGGTGAGGTAGAAGAATCCATCATACATGGATATTCGAACAAGTATCATGATGGTTTTCTCGGGCACAGCTACGTTGGTGAATGGGTAAATCTTGGTGCTCTGACGACCAATAGCGACCTGAAGAACGACTATTCGAACGTCTCGGTTATGATGGATGGGCGGCGGGCTATCGATACTGGCTCGACTAAAGTCGGCTCATTGATAGGGGACCATGTGAAGACCTCAATCGGCACTCTTTTAAATACCGGCTCGTATGTAGGTGCGATGGCGCTCATTATGGCGATAGGAAAACCGCTGCCGAAGCATATACCGTCATTTGCCTGGTTTATAGAGGGAATTGTGACCAAAGGTTTCGGTAAAGGCAAGCTTTACGAGACGGCAAAAACAGCCATGAGCCGGCGTAAATGCCAATGGACCCCGGCAATGGAATCAATGTGGAATGCGGTTTTTGAAATGACAGCGCCTGTGCGAATGAAAGCTATTAAAAAGGGGCGCAAGACGTTGTTAAAGTAGAATAAATAATAATGAACAGGAGAATATTCAATGGCGACAGTAGAAGAACGGGTAAAGGCGATTACCGCCCAGGTCTTAAAACTGAATGTTGAAGATATAAAATTGGAGCACAGTTTTACTGCCGATTTAGGCGCCGAAAGCGTGCAGTCGATTGAACTGGTGGCAATGTTCGAAGAAGAATTCGGTATCGAGATGGACGAAGATGCTGCACTTTCCGTTGAAATAGTCGGCGATGCGATTAAATTCATCACTGATGTCTGCAAGGAGCAGGGTGTCGAAGTAGAAGAATAGCAAGTTGTAATAAATAAAGAAGAAAGGACTTTCAATGAGCAAAGTCAAGAAGAAACATCCTCTTGCTGATTCCAAGAGGCCGAATTTAGTTGAAGATATCTTTCCATATAGTTTACCTCCTCTGATTCATCTGGAAGGGCCAGTAACAGAAATAATCGATGGCAAGTCGGTGGAGTTCGATTTCGGGGCCGTTAAAGACAGGCCAATATATATAACCGATACTACGTTTCGTGACGGCCAGCAGGCCCGACCTCCATATACGCTCGAGCAGATGGTTAAGATTTACGATTTGCTGGCCAAGCTGAGTGGACCGAACGGCGTGATTCGTCAGACGGAATTCTTCCTGTACACAAAGAACGACCGCGACACATTGGATCGCTGCCGAGAGCTGGGGCACACGTATCCCGAATGCACCGGCTGGATTCGTGCCGTCAAGGGTGATTTCCGGCTCGTGAAAGAGGCCGGCCTTAAAGAGACCGGTATGTTAACAAGCTGTTCGGATTACCATATCTTCCAGAAGCTGAAATTCCGCAGCCGAAAAGATTGCTTAGAGAGCTATTGTGAAGTAGTTGATGCCGCATTTGAGGCAGGTGTGCGTCCACGTTGTCACTTAGAGGATGTAACTCGTTCCGATATCGAGGGATTTGTACTGCCGTTTGTTGACAGGCTAATGGAAATGAGTGAACAGGTGCCGGAAGAGCTTACGGCGAAGATCCGACTTTGTGATACGATGGGCTTCGGCATCAGTTACCCAGGGGCCGAGCTTCCACGAAGCATTCCCAAGCTGATTTACAAGCTGAATCGCGAGTGCGGCGTGCCAAGCGACAGACTGGAGTGGCACGGACACAATGACTTCCATAAGGTGCATGTAAATGCAGGGACTGCATGGCTATACGGCTGCGACTTCATTAATACGACACTATTTGGTTTCGGCGAACGGACAGGCAATCCTCCGCTGGAAGGGGCCATATTCGAATATATTGCTCTGAAAGGTGACCTCTGCGGAATCAATACAATGGCAATCACGGAGCTTGCTGAGTACATGCGGTCTATCGGCCTGCCAATTCCTGATAATTATCCGTTTGCCGGCAGGGCGTTTAATACTACCAGGGCAGGAATTCATGCCGGCGGTTTGCGTCAAGACGAACAGATATATAATATTTTTGACACGACAGCACTGCTGGGCCGGCCACCGCGAGTGGCAATTACTGACAAGAGTGGTGCAGACGGCGTGGCTCATTGGCTAAATGAGTTCTTCGGCCTCAAAGGCGATGACCGAATCAACAAAATCAGAGTGCACAAACTGGCCCGCTGGGTCATCGACCAGTACGATGTCGAAGGTCGTCTGACGGCTATCAGCGACCAGGAGCTGGAGGTTAAAGCTAAAGAATTATATCCTGACTATTGGGAAAAGTATAAGAGCAGCAAATAAATTTTGTTTAGATAAGGTGCTGTTCGGCTATCCAACTTCAGAATCGGCGAGAGTCTGAGTAGTGCGAACTGCTGTTTGTCAAAGTGTCAGGATAGTTCAGCGGTATCATTCAGGACAGCCGAGTTTGATATTTGTAATCAGGTCATCCGGGTGCTAAAAGTATGGTCTGCGGAATTCCAGTGCTTATAACCATTGAAATTAGACTCGAAATGTAAAACTCGGGAATTAAACTTTCCCGGAACAAAAGCCCGACATTTCAGGTTCCCCACGATATATCAGAAGGTCGTAGCTTGTTCATTTGATCCGGCCGTATCACACTCATGTATATAAGCCCTTATCCTTCAAGATGTTAAGATGCATGCTGGCCGAATAGTGTTTTCTGGCACGAGATTTGCGAAAGATTATATGAAAAGTTAATCCGGCTTCGAAGGAATGTGATGAGAAAGTAAAATTGTTCTTTGAAATATTTACGACATGATTCTCTCCTCTACCGGGCTTAGTGGCCGAGCAAGATAAACATTAGATTAAGCAAGGTCATTAAGTCCGGGTAAAAACAAACACGCTTTTGCGTGATAATAATAAACGATATTGGAATTGAGAATCCCTGTCAGTTAATGATTTGGCTTCGGGGGGTTATTGAATAAACACTATGTTTCACTTTTTGGTATTGCTGGCAGGGATTTCTTGAAAAAAGAAGGAATTATATAAATCTTATGGGAAAAATGGGGAAAATCTGATAAAATAGGGTGTTTGAAGATAGTAGAAATGTCTCTTAAACCAAGCTATCCAAATTGGTAGTTCAACAATATGAAGTTTCTGCACAGAAGAAATGAAGTGCTAATAAGATTGGGGGAATTATCCATATAAGTTCTGGATTTAGCAATTGTTCACATGAAGAAATCAAAAGTGATTAGTCAAGGATTCTAAATTATCATCATAGGAGAAAGGGCTGGAAAATCATGAATAACAAAACGCAGCATTTGTGCTGTTCATTAATAATAACTTTAGTGGTCCTTTTTTTGACTTCACAATCCAGCATGGGATTGGTAGTCAGTGAGATCATGTACCACCCATCCGATGCAGGGGAACAGCTCGAATTCATCGAACTGTACAACAACCGGGCGGTTTTCGAAGACCTTACCGGCTATGCATTTATGGATGGTATTCAGTATGTATTTGAGGCTGAAACGATTCTTAATGCTGGAGAGTACCTGGTTTTGGCCCGCGATCCTGCCGCCCTTGAGCAGACATACGGGATAACCGGAGTGAAGGGTCCTTATTCAGGCCGGCTCGACAATGATGGTGAACGTATCGAGCTGTTAAATAATAACGGAGGAATTGTAATTGCATTCCGATACGACGACGAACGACCCTGGCCGTTCTCTACTGATGGGGCAGGGCACTCACTGATTCTCGCTAAGAAGGGCGGTGATCCTGCCGAGGCTTCAGCCTGGTTGCCCAGCATGCTTATTGGTGGTACGCCGGGCGGGCCTGATGAGGTTCAGGACGTCTCCGAAGATCCAACTGAGGTGACACTTGTGGACTTGGGACACCCCGGTCGGTATTTTAAAGGAACACGGGAACCGTCACCGGGATCAAATGGTCAGGCTGCTACGACCTGGACGGAAATCGGATTTAATGATGATCCTGCCAGAACAGAATGGCTCGATGGTCCCAGCGGATATGGATACAGCAATGAATCCGGCGAGTTGCAGTATATTGGGACTCAATTGAACGAAATGCAGGGGAATTTTGTTTCCATTTATGCACGCCTACCGTTTACGCTCTCAGCGGAGCAAGTCAGTTACATGTCTTACCTGGGGACAGAGGTTCACTATGACGATGCATTCGTGTTGTATCTAAACGGCATTCGCGTTGCGGATTCAGGTGACATTACTGGTTATCCGCCGTCATTCGATCAGTCTGGTGGACAGGCCACCGATGACCAGGTCGTTAATGTCGACTTGTCCAATCGTATAAACCTGCTGGTTCCCGGTACCAATGTCCTTGCTATGCAGATTCATAATGCAAGCCTTACAAGCAGTTCCGATTGTTTAGGAGCGCCGATTTTGCGTGCTGTTATAGAAGCGCAAAGCGGTGCTGTCGATCCCCGCGCCCGAGTTTTAATCAACGAGGTTCTGGCCAACAGTGACGCGGCCACAGGCGCCGACCGGATAGAACTTTACAATCCCGGCCCAAGCACAGTCGATTTGAGCAACGTTTATCTCAGCGACGATGAGGCCGACCTGCTAAAATATAAGATACCGGACGGAACCGTGCTGGATATCGGTGATTTTTTAATGATTAGTGAAGGAACCGGGCCAGGCGAATTCAATTTCGGGCTGTCATCTTCCGGCGAAACGGTTTTTGTGACAGCGGCCACTGATGATACGGTTCCTGTACCGATACGCGTGCTGGATGCGGTGAACTGCGGGGCAACAGAACCGGAAGTAACCTTCGGCCGGTATCCGGATGGGGCCGACTCTTTTGCTTTTCTGTCTTCAGCTACATTTGGCGGGCCTAACGCACAACCGGCAATAAACGACATCGTAATCAACGAGATCATGTATCATCACGGCACTCGGGATGAACGATATGAGTATGTCGAACTGTATAATCGCGGAACCGAGACGATCTCGCTGGCCGGCTGGGAGTTTATCGACGGCATTAGTTACACATTCGATAACGGCACGGAATTGCCGCCGGATTCATATATAGTAGTGGTAAAGGATCCTGAATTTATCGCAGGAGTGTATGACAATCTTAATGTCGGCACGAACCTGGTCGGGCCCTACACCGGTAGTCTCGATGATCACAGTGAGCGTATCCGACTGTCGTATCCTTACAAAGACGTTGATCCACTAACCGGAGATGTCGAGGTCCTGATGGTCACGGCCGACGAGGTGACTTATTACGATGGCGGCCGCTGGCCGAGTTGGGCTGACGGTCAGGGGGCAAGCCTGGAGCTTCGCGACCCTGACAGCAACAATGATGCTCCCGGCGCCTGGGCAGACAGCGATGAGAGCGGCAAGACCGCCTGGGAGCAATTCTCATTTACCATTAACAGTAACGATTCCAGATATAGGCACGACCAGGTCAACATATTCGATCTTCTGCTGCTCAATCGAGGCGAGGTGCTAATCGATGATCTCCAATTGACCATCGGTGGTTCGAGCCGCCTCAACAACAGCGGTTTCGAGAGCGGTGAGTCCAATTGGCGATTTCTCGGCAATCACGTTCGTTCATTTGTGACCAGGGAGGATCGTCACTCCGGCTCTCAGTCACTTCACCTGATTTCAACAGGCCACGGTGATCCCGGAGCCAATCGTATCAACCAGTCCATTTCCAGCGTAACGGCAAGCACGGTAACCTTCCGAGGCTGGGCTCGATGGCTGCGAGGAAGTCAGTTCCTTCTACTGCGAACATCGCGGGAACGGTCTCCCACTCAACCACCTCGACCGGCACATGCGTTTGAGCTGACTATGCCACTAAACTTGGGTACGCCGGGTAAACAGAACACAGCGTTTGTAGCAAACCGCGGGCCTGATATCCTTGACGTGAAACACGAGCCAGTTCTGCCAGCTGCTGGTGAACCGATTATTGTGACTGCGCGTATCACTGATAACGATGGTGTCGCATTTGTTACTCTATTATATCGCTCAGAAGGCAGCGGTGTTATAAGAAGTATATCTATGCTTGACAATGGTTCGGGTGACGATTTTATTGGTGGCGACGGTATCTATACGGCAGCGATCCCGGGCGCCTCCGGCGGAACAATGAGGTCGTTCTACATCGAGGCCTCTGATGGCCTGGCGTCAACCCGGTTTCCAACCAATCTGGATCCATCAGCGGAAGTGCCGGATCGAACCTGCCTTGTTCGTGTTGGAGATTCGCTGCTAAATACCACGTTGGCGACTTATCGAATATGGCTGTCTGATGATGTAATCAATACGTTTAGGTCGCGTCCCAATCTTTCTAACGAGCTGCTGGATTGCACGTTTGTCTACAACAACAGCGAGGTCTTTTATAACGCCGGTATCCGATTCCGTGGCAGTCCTTTCCTCCGAAGCGGTTTTGGACGCGATCCACGCAATCGTTATGCTTACCGTATCGACTTCGGCCCGGACAGGAAATTCCGAGGTCTTGAGGAGATCAATCTCGATAATACCGAGGGCGGTAACCGGGGCCCGCTCCAGGAACGTGCATCATATTGGTTCTACAAGCAGATGGGCCTGCAGTATTCGACACAGGAATATATAAGGCCGATTATTAATGGGAACGCTCATTCTAATTACGAGGACGTTCAGAAGATAGACGGCGATTATATTCGTGAGTGGTTTCCGAACGATATTGACGGCTACATTCATAAAATCGACGATTACTTTGAGTACACTGCTGACGGCACAGGATTCGCAAACTATGACGAAGGGATGAAATCCGATTCAAGTCATCCTCGGCTTAAGGAGACATATCGCTGGGGATTCGAAAAGCGATCGCATCGTGAGAACGATACATGGGACCATCTTTTGGATTTTGCTGCAGCGTTTAATACGTCTTCAAACAGTCCGCTATACGAGCAGAATGTCGAGTCATATATTCATCCTGAGCAGTTTGCCCGGGTACTGGCACTACGCCATATGGTCGGTGACTGGGATAGCTACGGTTACCGCCGCGGCAAGAACAACGCCTTCTATTACACTTTGCCTGAAGGAAAATGGTATTTGCTGCCGTGGGACATCGACTTTACTCTCGGTTCGGGCGATGGGCCCAATACGGATATATTTACTTCTGTAAACGCAGGCCTGTTTCCGGAGGTAGATCAGTTCGTAAACTATCCAAAGTACCAGCGGATGTACCTGCAGGCCTGTGCAGAGCTGGTGAACGGTCCGTGGCAGACATCGTACGGGACGAGCAATCCGCCGACGGAATTCGATAAGTTTCTGGATAATGCCGCTGATGTACTGGCAGCAAATGGCCAGGACGCCAGCCGGAGAAACTCTATCAAACAGTTCGTGCGAAACCGCCGGTCATATATCCTGACGCAGATTCCAACTTCTCTGACCTTCGAGATAACAACCAATAGCGGCGAAGATTTCTTTACATCGGCTTCGACGGTAACGATTAAAGGTGTTGCCCCGATAGAAGTAGCGGGGATTTCGGTTAACGGCACGTCCGTTCCGGTAGAATTCTCGGGCAATAGCGTATTTGAAGTGGATATTGATATAACAGATGGCCCGAACCTGCTTAACATTCAGGGATTGACCGGTGTTGGAAATCCTGTAACCGGTGCTGTTGATTCTATTACAGTGATCCGCATTATACCTTGTACTGTTGCTTCGGTAACACCAAATCAGGTTTATAAAGATGGTACAGTACAGCTGACAATCAACGGAAGCGGTTTTGAACCGGGATCGGCTACCTCAGTAGTGTTAACCTTACTCTCAGATGAGATTGGTTTTGATGCCGTCTACGTTCAGAGTGACCAGGCGTTTGATCTGGTTGATGCGGCGACACTTCTGTTGGACGACCCAGGTCGTGGCGTTGGGCTTCCTATCAATGCAGTTCATGAATGGATCAATCTCTGGAACACAGGTGGTCGTGGATTATTCACCTCCAACGAATATCGGTTTGCACCACCGTTTCAGAGGGGTGCTGACAACTTCGCTGTGCGGTTTACGGGCTATATTTTCGCTCCATCTGGCGGGACGAGATACTTCGGTGTAAGCAGTGACGAAGGATTCTGTTTGTGGATAGACGGGCAGATCGTCGGAGAATATGCGGATCCCCATGATCCGGCTACGACTGATGTGACGCAAAACCGAACCGACGGCACAATGGCTTTCGACTTTCCGGCATCGGGTAGTTACTATCTAATACTCGACTACTATGAAAATACTGGGGGAGAGGAGATCGAGTTTTTCCAGACCGACTCGCTTGGTGCTGATCGTCGATTGATAAATATCGACTCCGAACTGGTTGTATTCCGGGATGACGACACAACAATCGAGGCAACCGATATTGAAATTGTGGACGAAAACACAATTACCTGCCAGGTTGATCTGGCCGGTGCCGAGCCTGGATTATGGAACGTTGTTGTAACGCCGCAATATGGCGATACGGCACGGTGTGATTTTCCCGGCGCGATAGAGGTTATCAGTCAATAGAATTAAATAGTGTATTTCTAAGGGGCTTTAATTACTTTTTGTTCGTTGAAAACCTTGCCAGTCAAGTAATCTGTGAAGGTCACCTTGACCGTCGGTGGTTCTTGCAGACTATCGATAATGTCGGCTACGTCGAACGTCAATCTGTAATAGATACTTACCAATGTTTCAAACCAGAGCTTTTTTAGCTCATCCGGCTCGATTTTCCATTGGCCGAGCATGGCTTGTCCGCTCGTTTTGTTGAGGTTCCATAGCTGGACTTCTGCTGCGCCAACCGCTTTTAGTGCGTTGCCCTGTTCATCGGTCGGTTGTATGTAGACGATCAGTTTTTCCTTCCTGCCATCTTTATCTTTATCAAAGAAGCCTGTGTACCTACCAATTTTGATATTCTCAAGAAGATTGAGGTTTTCGAGCTTGACACTCTCGGGCAATCCGGACAAGACCTGTACTTGTTGTTTGAGCTGCTCGTTTTCTTTCTGAGACTGTTCAAGTTGCTTTTGGAGTTGTGTTTTCTCCTGTGTCAATTGTTCTATCTGCACGCCAATCGATCCCGTTTCATCGGGATTTGAACAGCCCGTGACCAGAGTAAGAATGATGAAAAAATAAAATGCACAATGTAAAATTGATGAGGGCACCATTACCTTGCGGTTATTCGACAATTTTGATATTTGACATTGGTCATTCATTATTCTTGCTCTTGACCCTGTTCTCTGACAATTTCGGGCGCCTTTTGCAGTACTCTGTCGGCTAATCCGTATTCTATTGCTTCTGCTGCGTCGAGCCAGAGGTTTCGGTCGCAATCTTTTTCAACTTTGTCGGTGGTTTGGCCCGTATGCTGTGCCAGGATATCATAAAGACGGGCACGCAATCGTAATATTTCTTTTGCTTCGATATCCAGGTCGGTAGCCGGCCCTATCAATTGTCCCGAAATCAATGGCTGGTGCAGGAGTACCCTGTTACTTGCAAGCAGGAACCGCTTGCCCGGATGACCGCCGGCTAATAATACCGCCGCCATACTTGCTGCCTGACCCACACAGTATGTCGCAACCTCGCATCGTAGAAACTGCATCGTATCGTAAATTGCAAGGCCAGCAGTAATCGAGCCGCCGGGCGAATTGATGTAAAAGTGAATGTCCTTCTTGGCATCTTCGTTGCTCAAAAAGAGCATCTGGGCAATGATTAAATTAGCAGTCGCATCATCAATCGTCCCGCCGAGAAAGACGATTCTGTCCTTCAGCAATCTTGAATAGATATCGTAGGCGCGTTCTGTTCGGCCACTTTTCTCAATGACTATCGGCACCAGATTCTGATTTAAACTCATGTTTTGTTCCCCGTATTTTGTTTTACTTCGAGTTTTTCTCTTCTTTGTTTTCTTCCTCTTCCTTGAGGACTTCATCGATAAGGCCGTATTCGTGGGCCTCCTCGGCGGTCATATACCTGTCTCTTTCAGTCTCCGCAGCAATTTTTTCTACCGGTTGACCAGTATGTTTTGAAAGAAGTTCATTTATCATCGTTTTGGCTTTGAGTATCTCTTCGGCCTGTATCTTGATATCCGCTGCCTGGCCGCTGACTCCGCCCCAGGGCTGGTGCAGCATGACTTTCGCGTGCGGAAGGGCGTGACGCTTGCCTTTCGTACCGGCTGCCAGTATTATGGCAGCTCCGGACTGGGCCCTGCCTATGCAATAAGTCGCAATCGGAGAGCTGACAAACCGCATAGTATCGTAAATAGCCATGGTATCATCCACACTACCGCCGGGAGAATTTATGTAAAGGCTGATTTCACTGTCGCGCTTCATATTGTCAAGATACAGCATCTTCATGATGACTTCGGCGGCTCTTTGATATGATATTTCTCCTATCAGAAAAACGATGCGGTTCTCCAACAGCATATCATCCAGACTCATCTGACGATAGCGTTGATACTGGCCGTATTGATTGTAAACATCCATATTTATTGTCTCCGTTTTGCTATGAGTTGCGAAGTGGAATCCCTTCTTTATGTATTGTGGTTGGTGCTCAAAAGACATGCATAATTCCCTTTACTTATCTGCTTTCTTTTCAGACTTTTTCGCTTTTTTGGTGGTTTTCTTAGTTTTTTTAGCTTTCTTTTCGGGCTTTTTCTCGGTAATTACTGCCGTTTCGAGCAATTTTGCTATGCACTTATCCTGCCGTATCTCCAGGCTGAATTGAGCTAACGAGCCGTCGCGCTCCATATCTTCTCTCAGCCTCTCGGGGCGCTGTCCTCTCTGCATGGCTAATTGAGCGATATGGCCGTTTATTTCTTCTTCACTCACATCAATTTCGAGCTTATCGGCGACTTTATCCATTATGAAGAAGGTTTTGAGTTGCTGTTGGGCCTGTTGTTCGCTGCCGGCCTTAAGCTGTTCAATTTGCTCTTCAATCTGCTCGCGTGATAGTCCACGCATGAGCAGGTTCGTATATTGTCTTTGCAGAACGCTTTGGGCCTGCTCGGCCACAACATCCAACGGCAGGTCAAATTCGGTTTTATCGAGCAGGTACTTGTATATCTGCTCGGTCATCTCCGTTCGGCCCTGTGCTTCCAGTCGACTATGGAGCGTATCCTGAATTTTTTCGCGCAGTTCTTCTTTATCTTCGACACCATACCGCTTTAAGAAATTTTCATCAATCTCTGCGGGTTTAAGCCATTTGATATCTTTTATGTCTATCTGGATGTCCACTTTTTTGCCGCGATATTCTTCTCTGAAAAAAGTTTTCGGGACATCAACACTTGTCTCTTTTGTCTGGCCCGCCTCGGCCCCTACCAGCAGCTTATCGAGCTTCTCGACGGGAATTGCTCCGACAAAACCATTCTGTCTTACATATATCTCGACGTTGTCGAGTTTCTCTTCTTCTTCAATGCCCTCGATTTTAAGAACCGCATCGGCAATGATCTGGTCTTCAAGCTCGACGGAACCTTCCTCCCGCGGGGTCCATACACCCGACCATCTCTGTATCTGCTCGATCTCTCTGTCAATCTGATCGTCCGTAACTTCGAGTTTTGTTTTGGTAACTGGTATACCTTCGAGCTTCGGCAGGTCGATTTCCGGACGTACTTCAACCTCGAAATCAAACTTTAGTGAGCCTTCAGTCGGTAATTCGATATTATCGACGTCGATGTCCGGCTCGCCGATAGTTTGCAGTTCGTTGTCTTCAATCACCGATTTGCTCGCATCGACCAATAAAGTCAGTTTGATTTGCTCTTTTGTCTCTTTTCCGAATCTTTTCTCCAGGAGCCGGCGGGGCGCTCGACCTTTTCTAAAGCCCGGTATAATGGCTTCTTTGCCGAGGTCCTTGTATTGTTTGTCAGTTGTATAGTCAATCTTTTCCCGGGCTATCTCTATAGTGACTTTCTTTTTACAGGGGCCTGCATCTTCGATTGTTACTATATCTTTCGGTCCCGAATATTCATCTTTCTTTTCTTCAGATAGTTCTTCTGCTATTGGCTCGGTGGTTTCTTCCTGATTTAGTGCTTCGGATTGTTCTTCGTCAGCCATTTCCTTGCTCCTACGGTTTTATAAAACCTTAAAAATTAAATAAAAAAGGCATCGGGGAAACAATCCCCTTAGCCCGGTCTTCGTGTTTTCAATCCGGCGTCTTTCAGTTTAGTCATATGTCTGACATGAGCCGGACCTAAACGTATCGGAGACCAACGCCAAACTATGCTTAGCCGGTAACTCACCGATACTATTTAGCCGTCGGTATTTAGCCGTTGGTATTTAGATAACAATTCAATCTTAATTAAGTCAAGTAAAACCGTTGTAACGACTAAATACTATCGACCAACAACTATAACAAAGCGGGCGATGAGATTTGAACTCACGACATTCACGTTGGCAACGTGACGCTCTACCACTGAGCTACGCCCGCGTATTTAGTATCCCGTTTATATTCATATTCCGAGCTTTACTCGGTAGTTAACGCAATACTGGTAGCAAATTATATGACTTTTTATCGTCCATGCAAGGCATTTTTTTATAAAAAATTTTGACGTGCTTTGATAAAAAATAATTGCTTAATAGTAACAAACAAACTCCGGAGCGTGTCCTATGGCCGTATTTTTCTGCATTAGGAAACAATCCTTCGTAATTTTAACGTATTTTACAAAAGAATAGTTGCTGATTTCCTGCTATATCTGTGATATAATAACCGCCGCTGGCAACCGAGATATTGTCGGATTGTTTAAGTAAAAATTTTTTTCGGAAAAGATAGATTAAAAAATGATTGAAGAATACCCGGATACAAGTCAAAAACGGGTTGTTGTGCTTCTGTTTTTATTAACACTGCTCGGTGGATTAGCTGTCTATTTTGCCATTAATACGACAGGACCGAATACCGTTGTAGCTCAGCAGGACAATGTGGAGGATGCCAACCAGCCTTTAGCTGAGCCGAATCTACCTCCGACTGAGCCAAACCAGCCGTCAGTTGAACCGAACCAGCCAATTACTGAGCCGAATAAACCAGTCGGAGATCTGGAAGGCCCAAATGATAAAAAAGTGTTGCGTCCTATTCATAGACACTCTGCTTATACTGAGCGAGGAGTAGAGCGGGCAAGGATGGTCGACTGGCAAATCGAGGCGCGGGCAGTCAAGGACCCGAATGTGCTCTCGGCGATGAGAACTGTGCCGCGGCATGCTTTTGTCCGCTCGACGGAGCAGCGCTATGCTTATAGTGACAATCCGCTGCCCATAGGTTATGAGCAGACTATCAGTCAGCCTTATATCGTGGCTTTTATGACCGAGGCCTTACAGCTCACGCGCAATTCCAAGGTCCTGGAAATCGGCACCGGCTCGGGCTATCAGGCCGCGGTCTGTGCCGAGATAGCACAAGAGGTTTATTCAATCGAAATCGTCGAAGAGCTTGCAAAGATTGCCAAAAAGCGCCTCAAGGAACTCGGTTATAGAAACGTATTCACTAAGTACGGTGACGGTTTTTTTGGCTGGAAGGAGCATGCCCCGTTCGATGCGATAATCGGTACTGCCGCCGCCGGTCGTATTCCTGAAACGCTTATCGAGCAGCTCAAACCAGGCGGACGAATGATTTTGCCGTATGGCAGTACGAGCGGTTTTCAGTATCTGGTTCTCGTGACCAAGGATAAAGAGGGCAATATCAGCCGCAAGAATGTTATGCCCGTAAGGTTTGTGCCCATGACCGGCGAAGTGCAAAAATCCGAAAAATAGCTTTTCCCAAGAGTGAAAGACTTAACAAGTCAGGTGCAATGCGGCGAAGATGTTTTCGCCTTTTTCAGCTAATTCATTGAATCTCTCGACGGCCTTATTTGTATTCGCTTCGAACAATTCGATACCTTGCTCTTGCAAAAGCTTATCGGTTTCTTGCGAAACCTTCATCATTCCCGATGCTCCGCAGCCGACCACTAAAATCGAGGGCTTAGCTGCGAATACAGGTTGTAAATCCTCCGGCTTTAATAAATGTCCATGTTTTCTCCACCAGTTAGGCTGGACAGAACCGCCGAGGATAACACAATCACTGTTGTATTCTGTGCCGTCAATTACGATTTTCCCGAATTGATATGAATCAATGTGCATCTTAGTAAACCAATTTCAAAAAAACGATGAATGTGAGCAATAGCAGGGGGGATTAGTTCTGGTTTAGCATAACATCATCATATTCGATTTCAAAACGCAGTTTATGTTTGGCTTCTTCCTGTGCCAGCGACAAAAACAGCGCCTTCTGGTCCTCGTTTTCGACCTGGTCTGCCAAATCGAGGTAGAGCCTGAAGGCTGCTTTTTCCTTCCTCATTGCCAGGATCATCGCATCCTGATAGCTCATATCCGGAGCAGGCTCAACATCTACAGTGTAGTCGGCAATTTTCAAATCTGTTATTTCTTTCGCCGGTTGAATTTCTTTTCCTTGTTTTATAGCTTCCAGCTTTGCTTTATGCCCCAATTCCTCTTTGGCAAAAGCTTCGAACACTTTGCGCATTGCCGGATTTTTCATTTTCTTAGCCAGGTCCGTATAAAACTGGTTAGCTTCTATTTCTTTCTCAGTCGCATAGTCGAGAACGGCGATAAAGGATTCAAACGTATCCATTCAGGGATCTCCTTAATAATTGAAATCTTTTCATATCAATACATAACTTTATTTCTAAACCTTACCATCTTGCTTTTGATCTGTAAATATGTTACCACTATTGACCTTTTAAGCAGTTATTATGAATCCAAAGAAGACAGGCACATTAGCAATACTCGGGGCCAGCTTAATGTGGGCTTTCGAGCCTGTATTTGCAAAATTGGCTTTTGAAAACTCGGACTTTCTCCAGACTTCCGCTATCAGGGCGATATGTGTGGTTCTTGTGGCGGTTTTGTACGTTGTTTTAAGAGGTCAAAGAAATTTCAAAATCACACGCAGGCAATTCTCGACATTGATTTATGTAGCGCTGGCGGGAACAATAATCGGGGATCTTGTATATTTCTATGCTTTGACAAGAGTACCCGTGCTTAATGCCGTCCTGATAGCCCATATGCAACCGATATTTGTTGTTCTGATAGGATTTTTGTTTTTGAAAGAGGACAAGCTGACGAAGTTCGATTACATTGGTATAGTTACCATGATAATTGCGGGAGTGCTTGTGACGACTCAGACTTTGGAGAATCTTGCTGCCGTGAGGTTGGGCACTGCAGGGGATGTTTATGTATTGTTGGCGACAGTTGCCTGGGCTACAACCACCATAGTGGTGAGAAAATATCTGCGAGATCTTGACGCCGGGATTGTGACGTTTTACAGATATTTAGTAGCTTCGGCGGTGTTCGTTGTATATTTGTCGCTTCGCTCGTCGCTGGTTCTGTCCAGCATCTATCAGGTTCTGGTTGGTGTTATAGTCGGTGTCGGAACCATATTTTATTATGAAGGTTTGAGAAGAATCAAGGCTGCTCAGGTTTGCGCTCTTGAGCTTGCTACGCCTTTCTTTGCGGCATTGTTTGGCTTTTGTATTTTGAGAGAACGCGTCACAGTTATGCAGATGATGGGTATTGCATTATTATTTGTCGGAGTATGTCTCTTATCTAAAAAGGAAGCGTAATATTCTGCAAACAGATTGATGCTATCCTGAATATACTTGCTCCTTTTGTGATATTATCTTATATTTCAAGGCTGGCCACCGGATAACAGAGCGCCTGGGATGTTAAATGTTGCTGTGGTGAGAGGATAAATAATGGTCCTCAAAAAAAGCAAAAAATCAAAAGAACAAGTCGGCAAAAAAGCAGAGACTTGTCCTCACTGCGGGGCGCCGATAAAAGGCGGCACGGCACCGAAATCCAAGAAATGGCACGAGAGAACATCAGTAACCTTATGCATAGCTGCTGG
>Ga0209536_100007891_pt1 | contig 16079 bp, 18 predicted proteins | sample DeeMarSeWOR28_12_FD_187461 | JGI IMG/M metagenome (GOLD analysis project Ga0209536, IMG submission 187461) | Marine sediment microbial communities from White Oak River estuary, North Carolina - WOR-2-8_12 (SPAdes) (version 2) | ecosystem: Environmental > Aquatic > Marine > Intertidal zone >...
ATAGCAATTGACATCAATCCTGACGCTATATCACTTCTTGAAGAGAGTATCAAGCTCAATAAACTGCTTGGAGAGATAACTCCGGTGTGTGCTGATGCACATGACTATGTTCGCAATAACTTTGACAAAGATGCGAACCGTGTAATCATGAATCACCCCTCAGGATCTCACGAATTTATCATGGATGCATGTCAAGCTTTAGCTCCCGGTGGAACCCTTCACTTCTATGAATTTGCAGGTGGTGAGGACCCCGAGCGTGCCTTTAGTGCGCGAATTACCGACCTTATCGAATCCACAGACCGCAGAATTGACACAATCAGTAGAATTCGACGAGTCAGAGATAGTGCTCCCTACGAGTATCAAATGGTGGCCGATGTCAGGCTTCGGTGAAGAAAGTCAGTTCGCAATCAAGAACTGTGTCAGGATTCTTCAATTGCTCTATGAATGACCTAGGCAAATCCGAGGCGGCTTTATCAGCTCGCACCATCAGAGTCCGTCCGCATTCAAAGGAGCTTTTTCGAGCAACCATACTTGTTGAATTGGAATATGTGAGTCCAGAACTCCCCCAGCCAGTCACTATTTCCTCGAAGTTCCCAGCTGTCATCTTGAGAATAATTCGTGTAGTTTCCTTCGATGCCAATGACCGATGCACGTCGTCTAGAGCATCTAACGTCTGATTCGCTTTCACTCCAATAATGCATGTCCCTTGTTTTGTAAGACTTGATTCCGTTGTGATTTCCAGTGTTGTGGGATGCTCGCCAATAACATTCTCATGACCAAAGGCTTGGAAACGAACTTTCCGCATGGATTTCAATTCACTACCAACGCTTTTATCATTGCACGTTTCTGTGTCCAGTGATTCTCATGTCCTCCAACCCTTTTGCGAAGGAGATTGATTATCTAGTTGACCGACTGAAACGACGAGGATACATGAAGACAGACGCTATGGAACGAGCCTTCAGAGCAGTTCCACGAGAGGAGTTTGTCTTGAAGGAATCTCGACAGCATGCCTATAGGGACTCTCCGCTCTCGATAGGTCTTGGACAGACGATTTCCGCTCCACATATGTGTGTAATAATGTGCGAGGGGCTCCAGCTCTACGAAGGTCTGAAAGTACTCGAAATCGGAGCTGGCTCTGGATACCATGCAGCACTATGTGCAGAGATGGTAGCTCCAATAGGATCAAAGAACCCTGGCCAAGTGTTCACGGTTGAGATTGTTGATGGTCTAATTGCTTTTGCTAGGAGTAACTTGGAGCGTTCTGGATATGCAGAGAGAGTTACGTTAATTCATGGTGATGGAGGAAAAGGACTGCCAGAAGAGGCTCCTTTTGACAGGATCTTTGTGGCAGCAGCAGCTCCGGACATCCCTCCACCACTTGTAGATCAACTTCGTCCTGGTGGAATTATGCTGATTCCTGTTGGATCCCGAGGTTTTTACCAAGAACTGATGCTTGTTGAGAAGGATCTGGAATCAAAGATAACTAAACGAAGATGGGGTGGAGTTGCATTTGTACCCCTCACTGGAGAATTCGGGCAGTAGAACTACTTTGCCAGGTGCAAAGGTATCAGTGTGAGAGTAACAAGGTCGTCATTATTTAGCTTGAGTTTCTTCCTGAGATTGAAGGGCGAGATAACCTCGAGAATATTCTGACCGTGGTGAGTTCGCTGTGCAATGACAACAGCTCCCTCCGCTTTCTGATTGACTAGAACCCTATAACACACAACATCGCCAAAGGTTCTTCCTTCATGTGTGAATCCCGGGACAATCAGCGGCGGGGTCTGTTTCATCCTGTTCAATGCCTGTCGTGCACTCTCATCCCTAATCTTCACATTGAGGGTACCGGAAAAGGGTGTAAATCCTAATGCCTCCTCGAATCTTGAGGTGTACATCTCCACGTAGTATGCACCTTCTCCCAGACCGTGTACAATGTTCCCCTCAATAACAATATCATCATCTCTAGGTGTAAACGCTGTTTCTAACCCGGCTCTGACACGTCTTAGCTCCTTTCTGCCCTTGTCAGTTACTTCCACAATCATTCCACTGGCAGTGTGCAATCGCGTGATATACCCCTCTTCCACGCATAGGGATATTCTCCTGGAGGCTGTCTGCTGACTCACGCCCAAGAGCTCACCTACTCTGCGAGTAGTTAGCACTGCTCCTCGTTGAATTGCTCCCTCCTGTGCCAAGACATACAATGTGAACCAAGTTTCTGGAGAGATCATTATCATTCATCCTGTTCTCGTATTATTTCCATGTCGTCCCTCAAAGGTTCGGAGCTCCTTTATCAATTTGGCCTGCTGAATCGCCGTCGTCAAATCTCCTCTGGTCCGTTCAATTATCGATCTAGCAACATCACACTTTCTCCTCAAATCGGGAACCAACGCATTTGGGAAGTCGAAAGACCCAATCTCATCAAGTATCTCCTCCATAAAGCCCAACAGCACTTTAGCACGCTCTACATTGTCTGCACGAAGTGCGTCCAAGACTGCTCTTCTGAGTTCACCAACTGTGTCCGCTAGACCTGTCAGAAAAGGCCTGGAGGGAATACCGTACTTCTTAGGTGGTGAAAAGAAACCGTCCTTCAGGAGTGATAGCAGATTTGCAGCCTCGGCAAGTTCTTGATATGCAGTATCCAAGCTCCGTGAGGCCGATAGGAATCTACTCCCCTTCCGAGAAGCAGCCGCATCTGCTATGGTTTCCTTAGCCTCATTCAGAAGATTACCTGCAGCCTCGTAGTTTCCCCTATGTGTTTCCTTGATAGACTCACTACATTTTCGAACAGCAGCTCGTGACAGCGGCAATACAGTTTCACGTACTGTATCATCGCTCTCTATCTCATCGCGAAGTGGCTGAAGTATGTCGGAGAGTTTCATTATACCACCATTCTGCTTTCATTGTATCTTTCCCAATTTCCTACTGCTTGATAATAGCACAACCCGGCTTTCAATCTGTTCGTCTTGCACAGTGTACCCTGTAAGGTCGGCAATCTTCTCAGAGAATGCACGGATATCTCGATGTGATGGTGCATTTGTTCTATCAAGCCGTTCCCGTGAGGACCCTAAGAACATGTAGCCCTTCACCTCTACAAAGTCGGGCTCACCCTTCAAGATCATATCTGCATAAGCTCTTGGATTTTGCATATTCAGTCCTGCCGTCATGGTAAGTCTGTTTACTCGTCGGCCTGATAATGATCGAAGCAACTCTTGAGACTCCTGAAGCCTTGCCCATCCATCACTCTGAACAGGTCTACAGACTGTCTTGTAGGTCTTTTCGTCAGGAGCAGCCAAAGTAATGTACAATTGAGTAGGCTGCGTAATCTCCTCGAGTACCTTTGGCTGTGTACCGTTAGTCACCAGGAAAGTAGTCATATCCCGCCTCCCTGCTTCCTCAATCAGTCCGCTGAGGTATGGGTAGAGTGTAGGCTCTCCTGCAAGGGAAATTGCCAGATGTTTGGGATCACGTGCCTCCTTGTACTTATCCTGCGACACCTCCATTGCAATCTCCGGGTTATATCCTCCTAATGATTGCAGATTTGCCTTTAATGTGGCATTCAATAGCTCCTCAGGTTGCATCACATCTTCTTCAGAGACCTTCGTCTGTTCCCAACTTATTCCAACATCGCCAGGTGTGACACGCCAGCAGAAACTGCATGCCTCTGTGCACTTATCGACGACTGGAGTCATCTGAAGACATCGATGGCTCTCGATCCCGTAAAACCGCTCTTTATAGCAGGAGTGTCCTTGGGTTAGGCTCTTTCTCTGCCATTGACATGCCTTGAAGGCGCCTCTTGCTGCAAGTATGTGGTATCCTTGGCGCTTAAGCCGCTCCTGCAACACTTCAGGCATATCTGAATTCAAGATAATTCGTCCCTTTGATTGACATTTGTCTTATGAGGATTTAGCAATCACCATCAATTCTTAGACCCAGAAGACAACCTCGTACCCAGTTCTTCTTGAGCACTCCAAGATCCAGTGACCAGCCCTTTCCTAGCGAGCTCCCCAAGTACACTTCTACTCGTGTTGTCTAGTCTTCCAGGCGGCATCGTTTCAAACTCACTTCCTGGTAGAGGCATGAATACATGTCCATGGACTTTAGCGCCCATTGCAGCGAGGTCTTCGCACATCGTGATACTTGCATTAAGTTCTGTGTTGGTTTCACCTGGAAGACCGAATATCATATCGACATGAGGGATAAAATCGCAATCAAAGGCAATCGCTATCGCCTTCATTGCATCCTCGACCGTGTGGTGCCGATTTGCTAGGTCAAGGACACGATTACTTGCAGATTGCATTCCAATCTGTAGGGTATCATTGGCCACGTACGACCTCATCATCTGGAGTACATCTTTCGTTACAAACTCGGGCCGTACCTCAGAAGGAAATGACCCAAAGAACACTTCAAGTCCCTCGATTGCAGTTGTACGTTTCAAAAGATGCTCAAGCAGCTCCTTTTCGGTTCTACGTCCTCGACCTCCGTATGACAGAGCATTTGGAGAGAGAAACCAGGTACGTTTGAATCCTCTCTTTTCCACTGCCCTTCTGAGCCAGTATTCAACGGATTCCACGGACCTATGACGTACAGTTCCACTAGTCAGGAAGGGTGTGGAGCAGAACTTACACCTGAAAGGGCATCCTCTTGTGACTTCCACTGGCCCAAGGATATTCTTTTCGAGTGCAAATGGTGGATACTGGTCCAGGTTAACCTTTGAGAGTTCCTTGGGGTGAGGACACTCTTGAGTCGATATAGAAACAACGCCCTTGATATCAGAGGGATCTAAATCGTTCATTATGCGGTACATCAGGTCTGGCAGAACCTGTTCCCCCTCTCCAACTACAACATAATCGAAACCAGCTCTTAGCAAATCATTCGGTCTTGCACTAGCATGTGCTCCTCCAGCAATCAATATGATGTCTTTGCCAAATTCATCTCGAATGACCTTGCATTCTTTGTAGATTCTATCCTGCTGCGTACTCATTACAGAATGTGCTATTATGGTTGGACCCTTCTCTAGGGATTTGCGTACGAAGTTGGCAGTCAAATCGACGGGTGCACTAACTCGCAAATCCAACAGTCGCTTGTCAATCTCTAGAGCGCCTACTAAAGCTGCAATACTGTATCTTGAGGATGAATGAGCCCTGAAGATGAGATGGTGTGAACCCAAGTAGTACACACGCACTAGTTTTCAACGACGCTTTCAGTAACGCCGTCCTTTGTCACAGTCATGATATGAATCGAACCGCCAGACTGTGCATCCCTCGCTATGCCAGCTTTTACAGCATCCACTGCAATCTTTTCTGCTTCCTTGACAGTCAAGCCCTCTCTGTAGTCCTTCTCAAGAACACCAAAGGCAGTCTGTGTACCACTACCTGCTGCTGTAAACTCATCCGGAATTAGAGATCCGCCCATGTCAAGTGAGAATAGAGCCGGACCATCCTCGTCATGTCCAACAATGACGGTCTGTACATAGAGTGGCGACATCTTCATTCGGTATAGAGTATTGGCAACAATCTTAGAGAGTGCCTTAACACTAATGGGCTTTTTCTGGTTCAGTTCGTAGAGCTTGATATTGGCCTTCAACCTGTTCACAAGCATTTGATAGTCAGAAGTCAATCCAGCGGAGGCTAGAACTATTGTATCTGTGAGCTTGAAAGCTTTCACTCCCTTATCTGTAAGAATGAATGTGCCCCAGCTAATTAGAGAATCAGTTGCAACAACTGCTCCATCACTACATTTAATGCCGACAACGGTTGCTCCAGTTGGAAGTGACATGATTAATAGGCCTCCATAGATGGCTTACGTCTGAAATAGCCTCTGGCAGGTTCTGTTTAAAACGTTTTGAAGTATTCCTTACATGCAGAATTCGGAGAGAGTTGAGTAGAATGCAGTGGTTAAATCCCTTCGGAAGAATTCCAACGATAATGACAGCCGAGGAGATCATAGATTTTGCACAAAAGAGGTCTATCCGGGTCAGCACCAAAAGCTCACTTAGGCTGACAAGAGTGGAACGTACACGAATTCGCGAAATCGCCAGGCTTCAAGAATTTACTAAACAGGCAAAAGGCAAACTGAAGATGGCCGTGGAAGATTTTCCATCCTTAGACCACCTTCATCCTTTCTACAACGAGCTTACAGAGATACTTGTGGGAATTGACAGACTCAAGCAGGCACTTGGTGCAGTCTACAACTCTATCCCTCTTATTGATGATGTAACAAATAATCACCTCCAAGCCCTCAAGCTTGCTGATGACTTCAAGCAGATGAAGAAGACCAGACGGGCTGCAAAGGGGCGGATAACTTCCATAATTAGGAAGACTGCTCCCAATCTTGACTTCATCATCGAAGCCAAAAAGACAATGTCGCGACTTCCTGGAATCAAGCCTGACTCTCCTACGATTGTATGTGCAGGCTTTCCAAATGTTGGAAAGTCCACTCTAGTAAGAGCTGTATCTACCGCCGAACCTGAGATTGCACACTATCCATTTACAACAAAGAATGTGATTATTGGCCATCTGACTATCGATAATCAGACAATCCAGATTATTGACACTCCTGGAATCCTAGATCGGCCTATGACTGAAAGGAATGAGATTGAGAGGGAGGCAATTGCAGCACTGAAGTATCTGGCTCACGTCATCATTTTCATGATGGATCCATCCGAAGCATGCGGTTGGAATCTTGAGGCTCAACTTCATCTCTATGAAGAGGTTCGACGCATGTTTCCACTTAATCCAACTATCGTGGTCTTCAACAAGATTGATATCACACCTCCCGAAAACTTGGCAACTGCTAGGTCACTGGTTCCCAATGCACACGAGATTATTGCAACCGATGGAACTGGTGTTCGAAAACTAATGAGAGAGGCACTGGAGGAGGTGGATTTGTCCTCACTACAGGAGACAGTCGACGAGTTCGTTTCATCGATCTCTCAGCGAGAGCCCAACACCCTTGATGACGAGTAGCCCTGTTCCATCTGGTCGCTCATCTAGCTCAACATCGACATCTAGAAACTGTTCGCACACCCATAGATTTGTTCTGAGATGCTCCGTCACACCTGCAACCCCCAACCTACTCTCTCCATCTGCAAGAGCCAAGTACGGCACTAGCATGTCAGCCAGATGCGAATCGACTGCCCTTCCTGTCAGAATTTCTTCCAAGAGCTGCTGTGCACATCTCCTCCCCACATCTTCTGCCCTCACTCCTCTCTCACCAAGTTGGTCTGCCCCAATACATGCGCCTGTTTCAGACTTTGCCCATAATACAATCCCGGTCCCTGGCCCAAGATGCCTATCCTCGTTCTTCTGATAGGATTCTATCCCAATTTCCACTTCATTGATTGAATTCTCTCGGAGCAGTGATTCAGCCGCACTAGCCTGACGTTCTGCAACATGTGATGGAAGTCTGACACAATGAGATATCCCCTGTACTACTGCAAGCTCACCAAACTCAACGACTTCGAGGGGATTAATGACTTCAACTGGAGCAACTTCACAGGATACACGTCCACCTCCCTTTGGATAATGTCCACGTTTTTCCAAGGTAATCCTTACCTTTGGACCTATTCTTCCAAGCTGAGATAAGAAGACATTAATCAGGTAATCAATGGGCGGGCACCACTTCGTATCCGTTCCACCAACCAAGGAGAATAGCACTGGTTCTGGTGAAAGAACTGCAGCAGGAAGAGCTGCCTGAAGGACGAGTGAAATTGCTCCAGCAGTCCCTACATCGAACTTGAAGTGTCCACCTGAACGGCTCCGTGGAATGAACTCAATCTGAGTGCTTCCAACCTCCAAGCCTCTTACCGATGCTCTGACCAGTTTTGCAACAAGCTCAATTCCTGCCATATGTTGCCTTCTGAGACCGGGTTTTGACCGTCCAGCTCGGATATTAACAATGGATACCGGATTCATTGTAAGGGCAGACAGCGCAACTGATGTTCGTAGTATCTGACCGCCGCCTTCTCCGTATGAGCCATCAATCTGTATCATGGTGGATGCCTCTCTTGCTGAACACATGCTTCGTTAAGAACTACTCTCTTTACGAATGCTTATTTGTCTCCAAGCTTCTCAGCTCTGCGGTCAAGATGAAGTCGGTCTTCATAGGACGTTTTCAACCTATCCACAAGGGACACCTGCATACAATCAAGCAGATTCTGGATAAAGGTGAGGACATTATCATTGTAATTGGAAGCTCACAATATTCACACACACCAGACAACCCCTTTACCGGAGGTGAACGTGTGATGTTCATCAAGCAAGCACTGATGGATGAGAAGATGCCACTTGACCGTGTTGATATAGTGCCATTGGCAGACATCAACATTCATCCTCTCTGGATCGCTCACATGAAGAGCTTTGTGCCCTACTTCGACAAGGCCTATAGTCACAACCCCCTTGTATCAAGACTACTGAAGGATGCTGGCGTGGCGGTCGATGAGACCCAGCTTCTAGATAGGGGAACTTACAGCGCAAGGCATGTTCGCGATCTCATTCGTTGGGGCAACTCTGAGTGGGAGTCGCTCGTTCCTGATGGTGTTGTCAAACTCATCAAGCACCACGGTCTCGATGAACGCGTACGAGAAGTGGGAGAGGTCACAACAAAGAGGTAGGATACATCCTTCGCAGACTTTAAATAGAGACTTCAGTGGACACTCAGTTGGTGAACGTAAATGCTAGGTGAACGCGTTCCGACTCAATAAACTACTAATTCTATGTCCTAGCCGATGCTCTACAAGACAATCATACCAAAGAAGGCGATACCATGAGTAGTAGCGACAAGAAAAAGGAACCCAGACAGGTCATCTTCAACATGGACAAAGAGAAGAACTTCCCTGACTGGTTTGGTGAGATAGTGAAAGTTGCCGAACTTGCTGACATCCGATATGGTGTCAAGGGCTTCACACCTTACCCGCCTTGGAGCTTCATGACCATGGACATCATGTTCAAGTTCTTGGATGATGCCTTCAGAAAGAGAGACCATCTACCCATGCTGTTTCCCACCGTGATTCCTGAGAAGAATCTCACGAGAGAGGCAGACCATGTAGAAGGATTCACTCCACAGGTGTTTTGGATAAAGGACATTGGCGCAGGCGAAGAGCTCGAGGAAAGACTGGCCCTTAGGCCAACCAGTGAGACCGCCATATATCCCATGTATTCACTATGGATACGGTCTTGGCGTGACTTGCCGCTGAAACGATATCAACGATGCTCTGTATTCAGGTCAGAGATCAAGAGTACGCGCCCCTTTCTCCGCGGTCGTGAGTTTCTCTGGATCGAGAGTCACAATGTCTTTGCTACACATGAGGAAGCACTTGGGCAGGTCCAGGAAGACCTTGAGATTACCAGGGAGGTCGTCACAGAGCACTATGGACTTCCAGTAATGGTGTTTCGACGTACTCAGTGGGACAAGTTCCCAGGTGGCCTGAATACCTATGCAGCTGACACGCTGATGCCTGATGGCAAAGTCATTCAGCTACCTTCCACTCATGATTTGGGTGACAACTTTGCGAAGGCTTTTGATATCACGTTCCTGAATGAGAACAACGAAACTGTACACGCATGGCAGACCTGCTATGGTCCTGCAGTATCGCGGATTTTCGGTGCGCTGATCTCTGTTCATGGCGATGACAAGGGTCTTCGTCTCCCCTTCAAACTGTCTCCCTATCAAGTGGTTGTTGTGCCTATAATCCGTGGCAAGAATGCGAATGAAGTAATGGAGTACTGCAAGAAGATAGAATCCACGCTAGTAAAAGCAGGATTCAGGGTCTTTTTGGACGCATCTGATAACACACCCGGATGGAAATACAACTATTGGGAGATGAAGGGAGTTCCAATTAGAGTTGAAGCCGGTCCACGCGACCTCAAGGACGAAAAGGTTGTCCTCTTCCGAAGGGACACTATGAAACGTGAATCAACTGAGCTAAAGGGCTTGAAGCAGAAGATTGCAGCCCTCGGTAAAGAAATCGACAAGAAGTTGAGAACCCTGGCTGAGGCGAAGTTCGAAGGCCTAATTGTTGATGCAGACTCTCTTGGAGAGATCGAGGATGCTCTTGACAAGGGTAAGATTGCACGAATCCCCTTCTGCACTACAGAAATGGAGGGTGAAGAGTGCGCCGATGTCATCAAGGAGCGTACTGGTGGAGAGGTGCGTGGTACAAGAACAGATGTTAAGGACATCCCTGAAGGAGTATGTCCTATTTGCGGCAAGGTTGCACAAGAAGTGACCTACATAGCCCGTTCATATTGATTCATACCAGTCTTGGGGGTCCTGAAACCTCCAAGGCTACCCATTTCTTTTATCAAAGGCGTAGTATCATAAGGTGGCGATAGCTCAAGGAGTTCACTCCAGGAGGACCTGCAGATTGAAGATTCTATTTCCATACGGAGCGGAAATGGTCAAAGCTCTTCAGGCCGAGCTTGGCGATAAGGTCGTGGTTGTCAGGTCTGAGCGAACTGCAGAATCTATGCTAGAAAAAGGCCATGATGCAGTGATAGTTGTTTCAGGAAGAGTTCCTGGAGAATACATCCGTGAAGCAAAGAATCTCAAATTGATACAGGCTCTTTGAGCGGGAATCGATAAGATCGATCGAGATGCAGTTCTCGAACACGGGGAATCATTGTCTGTAACAACCACATGAATGCCCTAGAGGTTGCCGAATACGCAATAATGCTTCTGCTTTCCGCAGCCAAAAATATCATTGTCAATGACAGAGAGCTTCGGAAGGGGGATTGGACCTATGGCTTTGGCGGTCCGCGTCCTAATGTTGAGATACGAAACAGGACCCATCTTCTCATTGGCTTGGGCAATATAGGAATCGCAATTGCCGATCGCCTAAAGGGGTTTGACACTCGCATCAATGCCATTACAAGAAGCGGAAAGAACAATCGTCCGGACATAGTCGATTCGGTGGTATCCTTCAATGAGATGAAGGCCGCTGTAAAAGATGCTGACTTTGTCATTCTGGCGCTACCCCTGACCCACGATTCGCGAAATCTTGTAGATGAAGAATTCCTCTCTTGGATGAAGTCTTCAGCGATATTTGTCAACATCTCTCGAGGGGAAATCATTGACGAATCCGCACTGTATAGAACCCTGAAGGAAGAACGGATTCTAGGTGCAGCGCTTGATGTTTGGTGGAGATACCCACAGTGGGGCGAGGGCGCTAAGGAACTCTATCCATCCGAATTCCCTTTTCATGAACTTGATAATGTTGTTATGTCTCCTCATCGGGCAGCCTACTCAAGGAATGTTCAACAAGCGCATTTCCAATTCATAGTAGAGAACCTAAGGCGCTTCATACAGGGCGAGGAGCTCCAAAACGTTGTCGACATGAGCCTTGGGTATTGACGGCGCCAAACCAGCTAATTTGTACGTGCTTTTCAGTGCAGAATCGAACGAGAAAGGGAGGCTTAGACCCGTTCTAGGGACATTACGGGTTACTAATTGATACAGAGGTTGCTCCTATTGCACGAGAGTCAGGTCTTTAAGGAATATCTGTCAGCAGACAACACCCACGACCAAGGGGATAGTAGAGTGAGTGTAGAGAGTCTTTCCGAGATTCCCGGAGTTGGTGACAAGGTCAAGAAAGCCCTCGTTAGCCACTTTGGCAGCGAAGCAGTTGCCCTGAAGGTCATTCTGGACTCGCGCGTCGATCTTGTGGCTGCAGTTCCAGAGATTGGCGCAAAGCAGGCAGTCAATATAGTGAAGGCGGCCTTCGAGCACCAATTTGGAGCAAGTGCCAATACTATCCTACGAAGCACTGATGTAAGGAAAATATTCGATTCCGTGCTTGGAATAATCAGGGGGTATGCAAACACTGGCTATGCACGGGATAAACTTGTTCTCTACTTCCCTCTTCCACCAAACAAGCTCGATGTGATTCATGAACGTCAGAAGTACTTCGCTGACGCCACAGACATGTCCAAGCAACTCTCAGATAATCAGAAAATCGCATTACGGCAAAATCTTGGCCAAGTCAGAGGTCTCTATAGACGGGTGAAGCCGCGTAGACTCGAGAGCCGAGTAATCATAACAAATGACGAGAAGGTCTTTGACAAACTGATAACAGAGGGCGTAGACAAATGGTGTCCCGTCTATGTCTTGTCTGAGGGTGAGAATGCAGTTGACTATGCAAAGGGGTACTCCTTGGTCCTTTACATATCCCCTCTAGGTGTCTATGACGATTCAGTGGATATGCTCGATAATGTTGAGGTTCTTGGAAAGGACTGGCGTTTTGACGATGTACTGCCAGAACGAACTATCAGCTTCTACTCACGCAACTACCGAGTAATTGATTCTTCATGTAAACTAGCAGAGCTGTTCAGTGGCCTTCCTACTAATGACTCAGTCAAAGGCTTCGTTGAAGCTCTTGATGTTGAAAGCCTGATCCAGGTTGGAGAGATCCTCAAAAGCATCAATGAGGAAGGCGATGTTGCCCATGGTGTTGACCCGGAATTGGACCGATTCCGAAAAGCTGTCAAGGTCTTTCCAACAGCAATCGCAGAAACAGAGAGCTGGCTAAATGCGGAGATAAAGACAAGGATTGCAAAGAGCGAGATTACCTTGGGCGGTCAGCAAATAATCAGCATATTACAATCAGCGGATATGGAGGGCGCAGATAGCAGTGCCCTTCGAAATATGCTGCCTGCTGAAATTGTCGAAACCTTCACGAGTACAGTTCAGGAGGCAGAGGACAAGCTCGTAGAGATGCTTGGTCTCACCCCTCGAGAAACAGACTGGGTGGCCGGCATAATCAGCGAAGAAATTGCTCTGCCAGTCAGGATGGAGCCGACTCAAATCAATGACCTGGAGGACCGCTTACGACGTAAATTTGCCGACAAGCAGTTCGGGCTCATAAAGAAGGTAGCGGGTCAACTTGACAAGCTAACCCTGGCTGTTACCGAGGCTGTTCAGACTCTATTAGAGTTCGATCTGTTCCTCGCAGTGGGGCTCTTTGGAACTGATTACAATCTCCGTACTCCCCATATCAGCACTGAATACTCTGGTGTGGGTGTCAAGGGTGCCACTAATCTATTTCTCCAAGAGAGCATGCTGAAGGGTCGACATGGCAAGGTTCAGCCCATTGATTATGCCATCGGAAACAGTCCATTCAACCCAGAGGGTACAAACGGCGAGAATTGTGCCATCCTCTCAGGAGCCAATAGTGGTGGAAAGACAACTACGATTCAGACTCTGGCACAGATTGCTACAATGGCACAGGCCGGATTTCCCGTAGCAGCAGAAGCGGCATATCTTCCACCCTTTGAGGAAGTCTTCTTCTTCTACAAGAGTCGGGGAGTGGTCAGTGCCGGAGCCTTCGAAACCACCTTGAAACAGTTTGCTGATATCGTGGTGTCAGAGAAGTCCAAGCTCGCCCTCTTCGATGAAGTTGAGGCTATTACAGAGCCGGGTAGTGCCGCCAATGTCATTGCAGGCTTAATAGAGATCCTACAGCGCGACTCTAGGAGTTGCACGGTAATCTGCAGCCATCTTGCAAAGGAGATTGCCGATGCAACAGACGTTCCTGTAAGAGTTGATGGAATTGAGGCTCGCGGACTGGATGAGAATCTTGAGCTTATTGTAGATAGGACTCCTAGGTTTGGACTGGTGGCAAGAAGTACTCCCGAATTGATAGTCGAAAGACTCACAAAGCTGTCTAAGGGTAAGAAGAAAGAGGTTTATGAGAAGATTCTCGAAAATCTCACTGGCAATCGGGGACCCGAATGATTCCACTGGAACGTGGCAGCGGTAATGAAGCGTTTGTTAGTCTTTGGAGATGCACATGTACCTACCCGAAGAGACTCTATCCCTTCTGAATTCTACAGGCATATTGAAACCACCACTTATGACTCGGCTCTAATTACGGGAGACCTTGTTCGGGAGCAAGATATGCGCGCACTCTTCCCTCCCCTTCCTAGAACCTTCATAGTCATGGGCAACATGGACTATGGACAGAATCACAACTTCCATGAGATAGTAGAGGTTGATGAGTTCAAGATGCTCTTGTTGCACGGGACACAACTGCGTCCAAGAGGCAATCTTGAACAACTCTGGGAAATTGCTAATCAAGTTGAGGCTGATATTGCTATTCATGGTCACACCCACAGACCAGCCATTGATCTCTACAAGAATCGGCTGTTGTTGAATCCAGGAACTGTTACTGGTGCAACCGGGGGTTGGAGTGGAAGGGATGATGCTAGCTTTATAGAACTTGAAGTAGATGGAAGCAACCTTACGGTCATTCTACACAAGACCGACTGGCATCTAGCATCAGCATCCCAACTAGAATTTCGTAAGGATGAATCCGGTAGCATCATTCAAAGATGAAGCGATGTTGGTCTTAGGAGTTGTTTCCATAGGGATCAGGGCTGAGAAGACGTGAATAGAGCACTTTGACGACCTCAGTTCCCTCATGCACAGCGGATTTCGTTATCTCGACTTTGTCGTCAATGCCCAGCCCTCTTGACATTCCCTGAGGTTGCATCTTTGTGAATACGCTTGTGGTGCTTCTGTCTTCAGTCTCAGCCTTGATTGAAACCGATTCCGGTATTGATTTGCGTATCTCTTCTTTTGGGTCAATGTCACGGGTGAACTTCAGACGTGCGAAGAACATAGCGAGGGTCTTCTTGACTGTCTGCTCAATCTCATTATCTATAGGTAGTTTGGATACAATTCGTGATGCGCTCTTTCTTAGATTTTGAGCAATGATTTTTTGCACTGATTCAGCAAGGTCCCGATTTTGTCCACAAGCAATTCCTACACTGATCATAAGCATCCTGATTCGGTCCAGGAGCGCTCCAAGAGGCACTGAGTCCAAGGTCTTGCTTCGCATGGATGCACACCAGTCATAGTAAGCGTTACTCACTTCAGACAGGTCCTTCTTGTAGAGACCCATGCCTAGAAGGTCCTCTGGTGGAACTAACGGACACCAAACAGACATTGGACCTCCAGCAGAACCATTTGGACGCATTCTGTATCATGAAAGAAGCAAATCTAATCTATTATCAAGATATCCCCTTCGTAATATATGCCAAATCATATGTCCACCATTGCGCAGGTCGATTACTTTCTTATGATGAAATCATACTGGCTTGTGAGTGGTTATATTGCCAGTTACAAAGATTACAGTTGAAGTAGTTGACATTCTTGGTTCTGGAAAATGCTCCATGGGTCAAGAAGTAGGCGACAAGTACAACTATCCCGATGACAGGGGAAAGATGTGCCCAAGTGCTTTTCACATTCTATATCCCTGGTTACTTGTCATGCAATCTGGTGGCGAATTCTCCTTCTTCAATGATGAGGGAAACAGTGTTGAGCTTGGTTGTGCAGATCACAAGCATCAGGTTGTGTTCAAGATTACCAGAGAATATGTGGATGAGTAGGTCATCATGGACTCAGATTCAAAATACAACATAGACCTAGAAGTTCAATTCGAGCCCCTTGAAGTCATCAACTTCACGGAAATCATAGGAAAATGCGACAAAAAGTGGCAAAATCTGTCAGTCTCTCAGGTAAATGATTGCTTGGTTAGACTGGGAGTAATCGAAGGCGCGTTTCATTGGCATAGGCATGACAACGAAGACGAGTTCTTCTATGTCATTGAGGGAACACTACTCATAGACTTGGAAGACAAGACTGTTGAACTCGCTCCAAAGCAGGGATTCACTGTGCCGCGAGGAGTGAATCACCGAACAAGAGCACCTGAGAGAACCGCAATTCTCATGGTCGAAGGGAGCACAGTCACTCCAACAGGTGATAAGATCTAGGAATATTGCGACTTTTCTGACGAAATCACTCGGAAACCATTGAAATTCCCTAATCTAGATGGATTTATTTTGCAGAACTGCGTCTCTATCAGTATGATAGGGACCTCCTCGCCAGAGAAAGAATCAGACTATCCTACGCAAGAAGAAATTGATTACGAGGATATGGTCTGGCTCACGAAGAAATCCGTTCGTGAGAAGCTAGAGAAATGGCGCAAGGAGCCTTCATCGTCTGAGGCAGAGACTCAGGAAGAGAAAAAGACCGTCCTTGAGAAAAGCTGCGATAACTGCTACTTTTGCTACTACGAGCGTGAAGTA
>Ga0209536_100007892_pt1 | contig 16079 bp, 12 predicted proteins | sample DeeMarSeWOR28_12_FD_187461 | JGI IMG/M metagenome (GOLD analysis project Ga0209536, IMG submission 187461) | Marine sediment microbial communities from White Oak River estuary, North Carolina - WOR-2-8_12 (SPAdes) (version 2) | ecosystem: Environmental > Aquatic > Marine > Intertidal zone >...
AATAACTCACAGTTAAGAGTTGATGAAACACTAAATGAGTCAACAACCCCGGCATGGAATAAATTTGATATAGGAGTTATGTACAATACTAAAACATTTTTAATTTCACTGGAAGTAGAGAATATTACCAATGCATTATACTATCAACATCTCTCTTATTTGAGAGATCCCTTTGCATCCGGGAGTAGAGTTTACGAACCCGGCATAACTGTCAGGCTTAATTTCAGGTTCATCCAGCTCTTGTAATCTGAAACACAAAAATGTCCTTATATCTCCTCTTAAATTGTCATTCCATAAGATATATTGTATTATGCAGCGTCAAATTCAATTATTTAACAAGGAAAAACAATGTCTGTTGAGATGAACAAGGTAATTACGTTTAATTTTACAGTAAAGGATGAAGAAGGGGCAGTGCTCGATTCATCCGAAAATAAAGAACCACTTTCCTATTTAAGCGGAACAAATTCAATTCTTCCAAAGCTTGAAGAGACACTGAATGGCATGATTATCGGCAGCAAAAAAAATATTAAAATAGCTGCAGGTGATGCTTATGGCGATTACAAAGAAGAAGCAGTGCAAACCGTAAAAAAAGAACAGTTTCCGCAGGAAGCACAGCTTGTAGAAGGTGCAAGATACGTCGCTAACTCTCCGGATGGTGGACAGATGCCGTTTGTAATTACTAAGGTTAAAGAAGATGATGTGACGGTGGATTTTAATCATCCGCTTGCAGGAAAAGATTTAGAATTTGATGTTGAACTTGTTGATGTAAGGGACGCAACACCGGAAGAAATGCAGCACGGTCATGTTCATGGTCCGGGCGGTCATCATCATTAAAGCACTGTTGTCATTGTGATCCGGACTTTAGTCGGGAGAAGCAATTTCTAAACAATTTGGATGTCACAATCGCACCATGACGGCTGATTAATACTGGTATGTCATGTTGCAAGTTCGTTTTTTAGTTGAAGACGCAATCTGTTAGCATCTTGTTTGTCATTCCGGCCCTGCCTGTCCGGTAGGCAGGTTGTCCGGAATCTGAAATCCGACAATCAGATTCCCGAAGTGTCCTGACAAGGTCGGGACTTGCTAAAAGGACTGCGAAATAGATTTTACGCATGTTCAAATAGTGCACAAACTGCACCTGCGGGGTCTTCAATAATACAATACTTTCCATAACCGCTCATTTCTTTAGGACCGACTAAAACTTTACCACCGTTTTGCTCACATAATTCCACACTTTCATCAGCACTCTTTACGGTTATATAAATTAGCCATTGAGCCGGGAAGTCTGAATTACCACCGCTTTTGTGGCAGATGCCAGCTTTAGTTTTTCCGCTGTCGGGTGCGTTCATGTTAAAATCACTATAGTCTCCCATAGGAACCGGAACAGATTTCCATCCAACAACATTGCTGTAAAAATCTTTAACCACTTCTGCATGTGGGACTGTGAGATCGAACCAGGTTATGGAACCAATTTCAGGTTTGTCTTTTTTGCTCATTTATTTTCCTTTTGATGGTTATTTTGGACATAAGACAGTATCATTTCATAAGCAAGCTAAACTAAAAAATGCTTTCACCATAGCTTTCCTTTTTAATTTTATCGTCAGGTATTCCAATTTCATTAAGATATGAAAGCACACTGCTCATAAAAGATGATTTTAATTCTTCGCCTTTTTCTTTTGCGTTCTTTTTTTGCTGAATTGTATGATCAGGTCCGCAGATAAAAACTGCTGTTGATTCAGTTTCTTTAATAGTTTTTGAAATCATTTCTTTTGAGATCCTGCCACTTTTAATTTTTTCATTAAAGTAAGATTTGTTTGTTTCTCTGGTTAAAGTGTGAATTACTTTTAATCTGTCCGGAAATTCCTCTTCAAGTTTATTTAATTGGTCAAAGAAAATAATATCCTTAAAATCTTTGTTGCTGTATACTAGAGTATGCCTGTGTTTAGAGAAATATCTGAGGTCGTATTTTATGATACTGTACGACGGAACAATTCCGCTTCCCGCACAAATATGCAATATATCTTCCGAGTCTCTTCTAACTTTTTCATCTAAGGTAAAAGGGCCTGTAAAACCCGTGATAATCATTTTTTGTCCGGAGGAAATTCTTCTCGCAAGGATTGGTGATAGCAGGGGCGGGAAAGGAGTGACACCACTGATGTAACTTTCCTCTTTAATAGTAATTGCCAGGTATTTTTCATCGGGTGAACTGGATAGTGAATAGGCACGCGGCGGTTCCTTTTTTCCCTTAATGTCTTCGAGATATTCAATCCACCTATCCAACTGTCTGAATTGGTGCGGTGAAATGGTTAAAAAATGTCCCGGCTCGTAATTTAACTTATCATTGCCTGTAAAGAGAATCAGTGTTGCAGTGTCGGGCGTTTCCTTAACTACATCCGCAATCATTACCTCCATTTCTTTTATTTTTTTTCTTATCTCATTCACGTTAATCTCCTATCGTTAGAAGTAGTTCTTCTCATAAAGTAAAAAGTAACATTCAAATAAAAAAATCTTTTGATTATATTTTAACATAATAAAAATTTATTAAGAGGGAACCCATGACCCCCCGAATCATTATCTTGTCAGTTTTCTTTTTAATGCTGGCTGATGGCTACCCGCAACGTAATAAAGAACTTCAAAGTCTGGCCGAAGATTTTTTTGAATGGAGAAAAGCCACTCAACCAGTTACGGAAGATGATATATTAAGGGTGGAGAGACCCGATAGCTGGATCCCGGATTTTTCGCCGGAATCATTGGAAAAAAACAAACAAAAATATATTGAATATTCAACCAGATTAAAAAATTTTCCAATGGAAAACTGGTCCCGTTCTGATAGTATTGATTATCTCTTGATGCATTCTGCAATTGAACGTGTGAACTGGGAGCTGAATATTCTTCGCACGCCATACCGGAACCCTGATTTTTATGTCCATCAGACAATCGGTGCTATATACGAGCTTCTGCTGATTCACTCACCGATAACTGAATCGAGAACAAGAAATATTGTTCTACGGCTTCAATCTATTCCTCAAACAATAGAGTATGCTGAAGAAAATCTAACTGAAGCGGTTGAACCTTTTGCTCTTGTAGCCCTTGAAAATTTATTAAATATAAGGGACCGTCTTTACAATATGCGTGATGGGTTGTTATTAATTATAGATAAAAAATATGAGGGCAGCCTAAATGGAGCAGTCGAAAAGGCGGCTACGGCTCTTGAGGAATATAAAACATGGATAGAACTTAACCGGTCAAGAATGAACAAATCTTTCAGCATTGGCAGAAATAATTACATTTACTTCTTACGGAATGTAGCCTTAATGTCTTATACACCGGAAGAACTTTTGTTGATGGGAGAAACTGAATGGAATCGCTCGGTTTCATTTAATGTTTTCGAAAGAAATAGAAACACCGGGCTTCCCGAGCTCAAAATCTTTTCTTCAGCAGAAGAACAAATAACCCAAGAAAGAATATATGAAGGAGAAATAAGAAAATTATTGGTTGATAAAAATTTGATGAGCGTCCCTGATTGGGTTAACCATTACATCAACAAAAAGATCCCCCCGCATATTGAGCCTTTTACTAATATGGGCGTGGTTGATGATTTGACTTCTGAAACAAGATTAAGTGAAGACGGAGTGAGCTATATTCCCGAACCATCGGAGAGTATGTCTTACTTTCGGCTTGCAACCGCGAAAGATCCGAGACCAATAATCATTCACGAAGGAGTTCCCGGTCATTACTTTCAAATGGTTCTTTCCTGGGCTAATCCAAATCCAATACGCAGAAGGTTTTTCGACTCCGGTCCCAATGAAGGAATCGCATTTTATGTTGAAGAATTACTTTTACAGTACGGCTTATTTGATGACTCACCAAGAACGCGAGAAATTATTTACAGCTTTATGAGACTTCGTGCATTAAGAGTAGATATTGATATTAATCTTGCTCTTGGTAATTATACTATTGGAGATGCTGGAAAATATCTTGCCTCAACAGTTCCGATGGATCTTGCAACCGGAATAGATGAAGCGAGGTTTTTTGCTTACAATCCCGGACAGGCAATTACCTATCAAATTGGAAAACTTCAGATACTAAAACTAATTGCCGATGCAAGAATAATACTGGGAGAAAAATTTAATCTCAAAGACTATCATGATTATATGATGAAGAATGGAAATGTTCCAATTGCTCTGCAGAGGTGGGAGTATCTGGGATTGAGGGATGAAATTGAAAAACTCTGGCCACAAAATTAAAGTGAGTTCTTATGAAAAAAATTGTCGTCGCAATTTGTTTGTTTTCTGTAATTGCTCTTCCACAAAAGAAGCAGTTAACTCTTGATGATATTTTCCTTTCGGGCAAATTCACTCCCGAAAAGGTAGAGAATGTAAGATGGAAACCCAACGGCTCAGCCTTTGCTTTTACAAAATCCGACTCTGTCAATTCAATACCAGACATTTATTTATATGATATTTCTTCTCAGGAGGAAAAACTTTTTTTGTCTTCTGATAAACTCGCATTTAAAGGAAAACAGATCATAATGAGCAGTTATGAATGGACCGATGATGCGCAGCAGTTAATAATCAGGGGACCCGAAAAAACTATCTGGCGCCATTCAAAGATGTCACCGGCATACTTGTATAATATCGGATCGGGCCAAATACGTGCTCTTGCCGATGAACATACCGGACTAAAAAGCGTGAAGCTTTCTCCTAATGGGAATTATGCCGGTTATGTCAAAGATCATAATCTTTTTATTATTGAACTACCAACAGGAAAAGAAACTCAATTAACTTTCGATGGAAATGAAAATATTCTCAACGGCGAATTTGACTGGGTTTATGAAGAAGAGTTTTCTATTGCTGATGGCTGGCAGTGGTCACCGGACGGGAGTAAAATATCATTCTGGAAGTTTGATCAGTCAAGAGTTAAAGAGTTCTATATGATTGATGAAATGTATGTCTATAATGTGGTGATGCCGCTTAAATATCCAAAAGCCGGTGAACAGAATGCTATTGTAAAAATTGGTGTTATTGATTTAAATACAAAACAAACCATCTGGATTGATACTGGTGAAAATGATGATATATATCTTCCGAGAATCTACTGGATGAATCCCACCAACGAACTTGCAGTAATTAAATTAAATAGGCTGCAGAATGAACTTACATTGTTAATGGCTGATGTCGAAAGCGGAAATGTCCAGACTATTCTTACGGAGAAGGATTCATGCTGGATAGATATTGAAGATCATCACTTAATTCCGATCAACAGAGAAAATAAATTTCTCTGGGTTTCTGAAAAAAGCGGATACAGGCACATTTATCTTTATAATTACTCGGGTAATTTGATTAAGCAGATTACTTCTGGAGATTGGGAAGTAACTTCACTTCAGGGATTCTCAGAAAACGATGAATATGTTTATTTCTATGGGAAGAAAGATAACATTTTAGAACAGCACATTTACAGGGTAAAGATGGATGGGGGTGCTTTTGAAAAAATTACGAATATGTCCGGCTGGCATGAGGCGGACCTTTCGCCTGATTATAAGCATTTTATTCATTCTTACAACAATGTTGATATTCCTTTAAAAGTATATTTGAGAAAAACCAGCGGGGAGATGATTTCCATCCTGAAAGAAAATGATCTTCCTGCCTTGAAAGAGTATGATATCTTAGCCCCGCAATTTGAAAACTTCACTACAAGCGACGGGACGGATCTGAACTATATGATAACCTTACCGAAAAATTTTAATTCCTCAAAAAAATATCCGGTTCTTGTTTACGGTTATGGCGGTCCGGGTTCTCAGAATGTGATTAATAGTTGGCGGGGTAATAGACAGCTGTGGCATCAGATGATGACTGAGAAAGGATTTATTATTTTTACAATGGATAACAGGGGAACAGGCGGCAGAGGAAAAATTTTTAAGAATTTATCCTACAAAGATTTAGAGAAATGGCTGGTTAATGATCATATAGAAGCCGTAAAGCATCTCTCAACTTTTTCCTATATCGATCTGAAGCGAATAGGTGTCTGGGGATGGAGCGGCGGGGGAACATTAACTTTGCATCTTTTGACCAGAGCGGCTGACTACTTTAAATCGGGAGTTTCAGTGGCAGCAAATACAGACTTCCTTTTGTACGACACTATCTGGAGTGAAAGATATCTGGGCCTGCCGCAGGATAATACCAGGGCATACCGGAATTCTTCGGCTAAGACCTATATCAATTTGCTTAAGGGAAATTTGTTATTGGTTCATGGTACCGAAGATGATAATGTTCATTACCAGCACACTATGCAAATCGTTAAAATGCTGCAGGATGCCGGGAAACAATTTGAATTAATGCTTTATCCGAATAAAAACCACAGTATTAAAGGCGAAACTACTCAAAAGCATTTGTATGAAATGATGACAAATTTCTTTTTAAGGACGCTTTAAATATCAAAATCAGCTTGATTGGTATTCTCAGATTTTTAATATTAACACCCCCTAAGGGCATAAATTGATAATATATTAAACAATAAATTTTCAGGAGGTCTTATGAAAAAACTTTTCTCAATTCTCTTCGCTTTGTTATTTATTGCAACACTTGCAAATGCACAGGATATGGATGAATTAAAAAAGAAGGTGCAGGCAATGAACGATATGTACGCTGAGAAAATGATTTCAGGCGATGTAGATGAACTGTGGGGACATTATACAGACGATGTAATTGCAATGCCAAGTTACGAACCAATGATCAAGGGTCTTGATGCAAATAAAAAATCATGGGAAGTTATGAAGCAATCTGGTGTAAAAATGACAGCGTTCAAAACCACAGTTACTGATTTGATGAAATATGGTGATTTAGTTGTTGATATAGGTAAATACGAAGTTACAATGAGCATTCCCGGAATGGAGCAGCCTTGGGACGATCATGGAAAATATCTTACATTGTGGGAAATACAGGACGATGGTTCAATGAAAATAAAAGTTGAAACGTGGAATACAGATGTAAATCCATGGAGGGAAATGCAAAAAGTGGAAGAGTATGAAAGCCACGAGGGGCACAAGGAAATTGAAAAGGAGGATGACGAAGATTAATTTAGTATAGTTTATCAAAGAAGGCGAATCCAGGATGATTCGCCTTTTTTTTGTACAAGATATCCATCTTCAGTTCTATCTTTCTGCAAAATCTAGCGAAAGTATACTCCATTTTGAAGTGTAAATCTTGTATTAAATTGATAAATTTTCATTTTTTAACTCAAATTGTTATATAGTGAATCACTTCAAATAGATTAACTAATTTATAAAACGTTGCGGAATTTTTAATGGAAAAAATAACTGCTATAGGGGAAATATTGTTTGATGTTTATCCTGAAACTAAAAACCTTGGTGGCGCACCTTTAAATTTTCTATTTCATATTGACAAATTAACAAGCAGGGGAATTATAATTAGCCGTGTTGGATTTGATGTTTTAGGAAACAAAGCCATTAATTTTCTAAAGAATAATGGACTAGAAACAAAATATATTCAAGTGGATCATCTACATCCTACAGGGGTAACAACTGTCAATCTCGACGAAAATAAAGTTCCTTCTTTTAATATTGATGAAGAGCGTGCTTACGATTATATCGAAATGAACGATGAAATTTATCGGCTTATAAATGAAGACACCGACTGTCTTTATTTCGGCTCACTGGCGCAAAGAAGCGAAACATCAAAGTCTACCATACATAATCTGCTTGGGGGAAAAATAAAATATTTTTGCGATTTAAATATCCGCCAAAACTTCTTTAGTAAAAATACTATAACTAAATCACTAACAGTAGCGGATGTACTCAAGCTTAATCTTGATGAGCTGAAATTAATTAACGACTTATTATTTAATGAAAAATTCGATATTGATACTTGCGTTAAAAGAGTTATGGAAAACTTTGATATTGAACTAATTGCAATTACAAAAGGTGCTGAAGGCTCAACATTATTTAATAATAAAGAAAAGGATGACTACAGAATAATTTCATCAGCGGTAGTTGATACTCTCGGTGCCGGCGATGCCTTTGCTGCAATTTTTTGCATGGGATACCTTAGGAATTGGGATCTGGCAAAAATGAACAGTTTAGCAAATGAATTCGCTAGCCAAATATGTCAAATTAGAGGAGCGTTACCTGAAAATGATGAAGTATATCACATGATCAAAGAGAAATTTAATAATGAATAAAAGATCTTCTAAAAAAGGATTATACATTCAACTTTACAGTATCCATGGGCTTATCCGCGGCAATAATCTTGAACTAGGTCGAGATGCAGATACAGGCGGACAAACAAAATATGTTCTGGAACTTGCACAGACCTTAAGCGATGATCCGCGTATTGAAAAAGTTGAACTGGTAACACGGCAAATAAAAGATAAAAAGTTTTCCCGGGACTATTCTGTTCCCGAAGAAAAAATTAATGAGAAGTTCAGCATAATTCGAATAAGATGCGGTGGGGGAAAGTACATTCGTAAAGAACTCCTCTGGAATCATCTGGAAGAATTTGTTGATAAAAGTATCAAGTATATAAAAACTGTTGGAAGACTTCCGGATATTATTCATAGCCACTACGCTGATGCAGGGTATGTATGTACCGAACTAACACAATTTTTTGGAATACCATTTATTCATACAGGCCATTCTCTTGGAAGAGATAAATTGCGGAAACTTTTAAGCGATGGAATGGACAAAAGTGAAATTGAAAAAAGATTTAAAATAAGCCACAGAATAAACGTAGAAGAAAACATAATTCACTTTGCAAATAAAATAATAACAAGCACAAAGCAGGAAATACAAAATCAGTACGGCGATTACAATAATACTGTTACAGAAAAGTTTAATGTCATTCCACCCGGTGTGGATTTGGAAAAATTCTATCCATATAACTCAAGAATTCCTTTGGATGAAGAAACTTCAAAACTCTTACAGACAATAAGTGAACAATTACTCAATTTTTTTGTTCAAATAGAAAAACCTCTTATTCTAACAGTTTGTCGACCGGATAAACGTAAAAATATTTCGGGGTTAATCAAAGCTTATGGAGAGGATAAAGAACTTCAGCAAGAAGCAAATCTGGCTATCTTTGCGGGAATACGTGAAGACATCCAACAGATGCCGGACAATGAACGTGAAGTGCTAACAGACATTCTTTTACTAATGGATAAATACAATCTTTACGGAAAAATGGCTATACCTAAACGTCATGATACGCACACAGAAGTTCCGGAACTTTATAGAATTGCTGCAGACACAAGTGGAGTATTTACAAATGTTGCTTTAACCGAACCGTTTGGATTAACTTTAATTGAAGCTGCTGGCAGCGGCGTTCCTGTCGTTGCAACCGATGACGGTGGGCCGAGGGATATTTTAGAGAATTGTAAGAACGGAGTGCTTGTTGATGTTTCTGATACAAGAAACATTTCGGAAGCAATTAAAAAAATTATTAATAATAAAAAATTGTGGCATCAGTTTTCCGAAAACGGAATAAAAAATGTAAAGAAATACTATACATGGAATGCACATGTGCAAGCTTATCTAAAAGAAGTCGAAGAACTTGTAGAACAAGGGCAGGATAATCAAAAAGTCTTTGCCCTGGTTGGTAAAAAGTTACTTGATGCCGAAAAGCTGATAGTTTCGGATATCGATCATACATTAATTGGTGAAGATGATGCACTCGAAGAATTCATTAAAATTCTGAATAGTACGGATACTAAAATAGGCTTTGCCGTTGCAACAGGCAGAACGGTTAATTCTGCGTTTGATGTTTTAAAAGAATACAAAGTTCCTTATCCAGATATCATTATCTCTTCAGTTGGCGCGGAAATTTATTACAATTATCACGGCAAGTTAATTTATTCAACGGGATGGGAAGCACACATAAAACATCAGTGGAACAGGGATAAAATTAAAAAATTGCTGGAAGGGTTTAAGCTGATTGAATATCAGGAGGAAAAAAACCAACGCAATTTTAAAATAAGCTATTACACAAGCGAAAACCCCGAAAACATTAGAAAGATAAAAGAAACACTTATTAAAAATAAAATTAAAGCAAATGTAATTTTCAGCCATGGCCAGTATCTTGATATACTTCCATACCGTGCATCAAAGGGAAAAGCAATAAGATATCTTGCTTACAGATGGAACATTCCTAATGAACGTATTTTAGTCGCTGGCGATTCGGGCAACGACCGCGAAATGCTTAAAGGTGATTTGCTCGGTGTTGTAGTTGCAAATTACAGCAGTGAACTTGAATCTTTAAAAGGACAAAACCGGATATATTTTGCAAAAAGAGAATATGCCGGTGGAATTATTGATGGAATTAATCATTATAATTTTTTGAAGTTGGAAAGGGAGAAATCAGTTGAGTAAGAAGTTAGAAGAAGTCTTGACGGGTAATAAAAAACCCTTTTTCAGATATTTGAAAAGGGTTTGTGCAAACAAGAAAAAACTTCTTGTTAAAGGGGATCTGCAGGAAATTTTTGTACAAATGCACACAAAAAATAACAATAGTAATAACCCGGAAGCAATTAAAAAAATTGTAAATAAATTTACAGAATCAGTCTGTCTCGAGTGCTCAGTTTATATTGAAATAAGAGAAACCATAGGCAAAAGCGAGTACTATTTATTTAATGTTGAAAAATCTACAGGCGAAAAAATATCCGTTGTAGAGTATCTTAAGGCAAAGGAACGATATAGGTACCCGCTGATTGAAAATGATCTGCTGACTTTAAACTTTAAAACATTTTATGATAAATTTCCGAGCGTAAGGGAGTCTAAAAGTATAGGCAAAGGTGTTGAATATCTAAACAGATATTTATCGAGTAACATGTTTACACAGCCGCAAAAGCTCAGCCATGCACTATTTGAATTTTTATTCGTTCACAAAAAAAACTCACAGCAGCTTATTGTAAATAGTAAAATAGATAATCCTGAAAAATTAAGTGCGGCTATAGATAAAGCAATTTTATTTTTGAAGAAGCTGGATGAGAATATTTCTTATTCTGAAATAAAAAAAGAGCTTCAGGGAATTGGGTTTGAAACCGGATTAGGAAACACCTCCGGTGAAATACTTATTAGCTTAAATCAACTCGATTCTTTACTCACAAATCCGGATCATCTGGCATTAAAAGAGTTTCTCTCAAAAATACCAATGATTTACAACATAGCGATTATATCACCTCATGGTTACTTTGGGCAGGAAGGTGTTTTAGGCAAACCCGATACAGGCGGACAGGTGGTTTATATTTTAGATCAGGTTAAAGCTCTTGAAAATGAAATGATTATTTCTCTTAAACATGCGGGCATAAATGCAAAACCGAAAATAATAATCCTAACAAGGCTTATTCCTAATTCCGAAAATACAAAATGCAATATTCGTTTGGAAAAAGTCTACGATACGGATAATGTATGGATACTCCGCGTTCCTTTTAAAAGCGATAATAAAACAATTGCAGAAGATTGGATATCCCGCTTTGAAGTCTGGCCTTATCTTGAAAAGTTTGCAGATGACTCATACAAAGCGCTTCTCGAAGAATTTGGAACAAGACCTGATTTGGTAATTGGTAATTATTCTGACGGAAATCTTGTTGCAACAATTCTTGCAAACAAGTTTGGGGTTACACAATGCAACGTAGCGCATGCATTGGAAAAAAGTAAATATCTTTACAGTGGTTTGTATTGGGATGAAATGGAAGAGCATTACCATTTTTCAACACAGTTTACCGCAGATATTCTTTCTATGAATTCTGCAGATTTTATTATAACATCAACATACCAGGAAATTGCAGGGAGGGAAGAGAGCCTCGGGCAGTACGAATCTTATGTGAACTTTACAATGCCCGGTTTATACAGAGTTGCCGGTGGTATAAATATTTTTCACCCGAAATTTAATATTCTCCCACCCGGTGTAAATACTAAAATCTTTTTCCCTTTTTCTGAAAGCAAGAGAAGAGAAAAAAGGGTTACAGAAGATATTCATCAGAAAATATATAGTGATACTCCCTCCGAAGGAATAGGAATATTAAACAACAAAAAACTTCCGGCTATATTTTCCATGGCACGATTGGATAAAATTAAAAACCTTACGTCTCTTGTTAAATGGTACGGCGAAAATGAAGAGCTTAAGGGCTTAGCAAATCTGATAATTGTTGCTGGTAAGATCAATGCTTCCGAATCTTCAGACAATGAAGAAAAGAAACAGATTGGATTGATGCACGACTATATTGAAAAATATAATCTTTATGAAAATATTAGATGGCTGCCTGGAGATGCGGATAGAAAAAGGGTACCAGAATATTACAGGGTGATTGCAGACAACAAAGGTGTTTTTGTTCAGCCTGCGTTGTTTGAAGGTTTCGGCTTAACTGTAATTGAAGCTATGTGTTCAGGGCTGCCTACTTTTGCAACTCAGTACGGGGGTCCGCTTGAAATAATTGAGGATGAAAAATCAGGATTTCATATTAATCCTGTTGAGGAAGCTGCAGCAGCGCTAAAATTAGTCGATTTTTTTAAGCGATGTAAAACTGATAAAAATTATTGGGGTAAAATTTCGGATGCAGGCATAAAGAGAGTGGACACCACATTTAACTGGCAGCTCTATGCAAAAAATTTACTTTCGCTTGCGAAGATCTATGGTTTCTGGAAATACACATCAAATTTAGAAATGACAGAGCTGAATACGTATCTTGATTTGATGTACCATACTTTATATAAACACAGAGCAAATAATATTTTGAAATAACAATCCACCCCAGTATAAAAAATCCCACTATACAAGTGTGGGACTTGTCAAATATTTAATTGACTTATTTTTTTATTTCATCTAATATATCCTTAGCTCCATCAACACTACTGTGAAGAGCCGTTTTCACTGAGGTAAGAGTCTCGTCACCGACCTCTTTAGCTGCTTCCATTGCAGCTACTATAGAATTCTTAGTTGCAGATATAGTATCACCGCCTACCTGTTTAATACCATTCACAGCACCCTTAACCGCTTCTACAGCAACATCGGCAACATTCAATCCAAGATCTTTTGCGCTAAGAACTGCTTGTGCAACAATACCTTTTACGGCATCATTTTCTTTTATGCCTGATTCCATTGAACCCTGAATCGCACCATTCACAATACCTTTAACGGATTTTACAACCGTGACTCCCAGTTCCGATACACCATTTATTGCTCCACTCATAATTGATGCCGGCACATGAATTCCGGTTTCGATCAAATCGCTCGCGCCTTTTACAGTGTTTACCGTAATATCTTTCACAACTTTGATCGAAGCGCTTCCGATATCGGCTGATCCTTTAAGTGATCCAACTACTCCGCCCTTTACACCATTTACAACTTTAGAAATCATATTAAAAGCCATAGTATACCTCCCTTAGTAATTTTTTAATTTGAAACATTTAACACTGAAATCACTTGAGCTGGGCATCAAAATTTAAATGAATTTACTAATTTTTATTGTAAATTAAAATTATAATTAAAGATTTCTGTTTTTGGAAGATTTAATGTAATAATAAGGAGCTATTATAATGGAATTTGAAGAGTTATTAAAAGATTTAAATCAACTACTATTTGATTTTAAAATAAGCTTCCTGGCTTTCTTACCAAAATTTATTTTTGCTCTTATAGTTTTTCTAATTGGTTATTTAATAGCCCGGCTGGCCCAATATTTATCCAAGAGATTTATAAGGGGAACCAATCGGTTTATAACAAATAAAAAAATCAGCAAGCACCTTCAGCAAAGACATCTTGATCAATCAGCGGTATTTATAAGTAAAGCGCTGTACTGGATTATCTTAGTATTGTTTATCACTATTTCCAGTGAAATAATGGGCATCCCTGTTGCAACTGCGTGGTTAAGCGGCATAGTTCAGTATTTACCAAATATATTGGCTGCAATTATTATTGTGTTTGTTGGAATAATAGGAGGTAAAATTGTTGCTGATATTATTTTATCGGCAACCATTAAGTCTGGTGTAACTTATGGTAATGTTCTTAGCAAAACTGTTCAGTATTCTATTCTTTTAATAACTATTCTTATTGCCATAGATCAGATAGGAATTGATATTGCGTTAGTTACAATAATAATAAGCATAATATTAGGTGCATTATTATTTGGCGCCGCATTATCGTTTGGATTGGGAGCCAAAACATCGGTAAGTAATATAATTGCGTCTTACTATATTCATAATACATATCGTGAAGGGAACTCTGTTAAAATTAATAATGTTGAAGGAACTATTATTCGGATAACTTCCACTGCAGTAGTAATTGATACAGCAGATGGACAAGTATCTATTCCTGCAAAAGAATTCAGCGAGGTTATTTCTGTATTAGTTAAGAAAGGTTAAAAATGAATAGTGATAAAGTTTTAATAAAAGAATTTATAATAAATCATAGCAGTGATGCCGCACGCTTGATCGAACAACTTAAAGTTGAGCAGCTGGTTCCTTTTTTTAACAGTTTGCCTACTGAGTTATCTGTTGTTCTTATAAGCCAAATGGAGATATTTCCGGCAGTCAGATGTTTAGAAGAAATTGAAATTGAACAATCAGTAAAGCTAATCGAGAACCTTCCGATAAATTTAGCTTCTACTTATTTAAGAAGAATGCAAAAAGAAAAAAGAGATTTGATATTAGAAAAAACGCCCAACCAGATTTCTAAACCTCTTACAGAAATATTGTATCATGCACAAAACACAGCCGGCGGATTAATGAATCCACAGATACCAATTATTAGTTCAGGTTTAAATATTAAAGATGCATTCGAAAAAGTTAAAAAAAGTAAACAGCAATCGTATCATTATATATATGTCGTCGATGACGATATTAAGTTATTGGGGATAGTGAAGCTTGAAGATTTAGTAATTGCTGAATCAAAAGAGCAAATTGATTCTATAATGGATAAAGAATTTCCTCATTTATTTTCCGAAGTTGAAATTCAGAAAATTTTTGATCACCCTGGTTGGCTTGAATACAATGCTTTACCGGTTTTAGACCGTGCGGGTGTTCTGCTTGGGGAGCTTCAACAGAGCGTAATCAGAAAAACCAAAATTGATAAAACCAAAACAATTCCCAGACATGCAATTTCAGCAAGTAATGCTTTAGGCGAACTGTACAGAATTGGTCTATCCGGATTATTGTACAGTGCCTCCTCCCCAAAAGAAGAAATTGAGTAAAACAAAAACTTAATTGAAAGTAAGAAAATAGAATGACAACAAAAATTCCAATACCGAATCAAAAATTAATCAATGGGTATTTCAGATTATATCCTGAGGAAGCGGCTAAACTATTAAGTGATTTTCAGGAAGAAGAAATTATTGATTATTTGCAACAACAGCCCATTGAGATATCAGCACTGATTTTTTCAAGTATTAATCCTGATATTGCCGCAAATGTTGTGGAAAAAATGAGTAATGATTTCTTCGTCGAACTTTTTTCTTTGCTTGATCCCAACTTAGCTGCACGTCTATTATCTCGTTTAGAGGTAGAAGGCAAAAAGGAAAAAATATCGCTATTACCCTCAAATTTAGGTAAAGAACTTCAGGAGCTAATGTCTTATCCTCTTGATACTGCAGGACATATTATTGATACAAAGGTAACCACTTTTTATTCTGATGACAATGTTGAAGAAGTTCTGAAAAGAGTTCGCTCTTTAAAAGATCGTCGTATTGTGAATGTTTATGTAATTGATTCTGAAGATATATTGACTGGAGTTATACCATTACAGCATATCGCTGTTTCTGATCTTAGAGAAACACTTAATAATCTTATTCCAGAAAAACCGATCGCAATTAATGCTCTGGCACCACTTGAAGATGTTGTAAAGCTTATGGAAGAGCAGCGACTAATTAATCTTCCGGTTGTAGACATTCATAGCAAGTTGTTAGGTGTGATTAGGTACGATACTCTGGTAAAAACGGCAAAGGAAGATGTGACGGAAGATGTCCAGGCAATGTTTGGTGCCGGCAGGGATGAGCGGGCTCTTTCAAAAATTTCTTTTGCTATTCGTAAACGTCTGCCATGGCTCGAAATAAATCTTGCCACTGCATTTCTTGCCGCAACG
>Ga0209536_100007893_pt1 | contig 16077 bp, 13 predicted proteins | sample DeeMarSeWOR28_12_FD_187461 | JGI IMG/M metagenome (GOLD analysis project Ga0209536, IMG submission 187461) | Marine sediment microbial communities from White Oak River estuary, North Carolina - WOR-2-8_12 (SPAdes) (version 2) | ecosystem: Environmental > Aquatic > Marine > Intertidal zone >...
GAGGTTGGCAGTGCAGTAGGTGTAGGAGTTGGTTGGGGAATGAGCAATACCTGACCTTCAACCAGTGAAGCGCAATCTGCCGGTAGATTATTCAGCAAGACAATGCTTTGGATGGAAACACCAAACGTAAAAGCAATGCCGCCACAGGTGTCCCCGGCTTGCACGGTATATGTTTCTGGGGTAGGTGTTGGCAAAGGTGTATCTGTTGGTGTGGGAGTTGCTGGGGTGGGAGTAATTGTGGGAGTAATTGTAGTCGTTGTTGTCGGTGTGACAGTTGGTTCGACAACACGCCCTGTCTCCCGTAGGGCTAGAAACACCAAAATCGCACCGATTCCCAGAAATAATGCCAATAGTGCAAGAGCAATCGGCAGACTCAAAGTGATCCGGGGCATTCGACTGCCTTGTAGGGTTTTGGAATCACGGTCGGTTTTCTCAATCCCGGATAGATCGCTACCGCAAACTAGGCAACGAGTCGCGTCCTCACTAACACGTGTACCACATGTTGGACATAATTTTGTTGGTTTAGAGGGGGTTTCGGATGTCATAGGAGCAAATTTGCCACGATTTCCCTAGCAGCGGGATTATACCAGCCTTTTATTCGTCTTGTGCAAGTTTTCTCATTTCTTGAAAGTATTCTAAACTTGAATGGTGGAAGGCTAGACAAGTAGGTATTACCCTGAGTTTGAAGATATGGTTGGCTGGCGTTGATTTGATTCAATTTTGTGAGCAGCGCTTGTTGTTTACCCCCAGACGGTAGATGTCAGGAAATCAGGAATTGATGCGTTCACCTTATTATTTTCATCCTTTCCGGTTTAATAACTTGACTGCCAGATCTTTGAGCAATTTTCCAGCAGTTCCATGAGGGCGTGCTTGATCAAGAGAATTCAAAGATTTTTCTGTCATTTCATTGGCCGCTTCTTGAGTATAGACGCGTGCACCTTCTAAATCTAATTGTTCAGCAAGAGCAGCGATTTCCTCGGTTTGGATATCCCCTTTTGCCCATCTTTCAGCAAAGGGTCCGTTCTGGACCAATCCGTAAAGAATGGGTAAAGACTTCTTGCCGGTGATCAGGTCGCTTTCATTGGATTTGCCTGTCAAAGCAGCGTCACCCCAAATTCCCAATAGATCGTCTTGAGCCTGAAAAGCCAATCCGAGGAAATACCCGAAATCTCGAAAATTCTCCCGACGTTCCTGGGATGTTCTAGCGGTAATAGCGCCAAGCTCAGTACAGGCGCCCAGCAATGCGGCAGTCTTGCCTCCTACCATTTGCCAATAAGCTTCTATGGGTAGATTAGATTTGGATTCATATTTCAGATCGAGATATTGACCCTTTGTGAGCTCCAAGCAGGCCAGCTGAAGAGTCTTTGCTGCGTCATTGGCGATCTCTGGGGGATTGCTTCCGTCCATCCGCAATATGGACAGGTGGGCGAGGGTGAACATTGCATCCCCGGCGTTAATAGCTTGAGGGATGCCCCAACGTTTCCAAACAGTCTCACGCCCACGCCGCATTGGGCTGTTATCTTGGATATCATCGTGGATTAAAGAGAAATTATGCACGAGTTCTACCGCGACTGCAGCTGGTAATGCATTTTGCCAATCACCACCGGCAGCGGAACATGTCAATAACACCAATTGGGGACGTATTCGTTTGCCTTGTGTTACTGGTCCAGCATTTTCACCTTCCCAACCGAGATGGTAAGCAAGTATTTGATAATACTCTTTTAGCTCTGGTTCGGCCGCATCTCCAATCGAATTGTGGAGCTCGGCTTCGATGGATTCGAGCATAACCTGGTTTTGTTGATCAATGATCATGGAACTCTGTGGGAGATATTAATTTGACTGGTATTTAGAGTGAGAATGGATCATGTTACTATCAATTGCGTTTTGCGAAGTTGATCCAAGCTGGCGTTACCGGATGCAAACATAGAAACCTGAATCTGGCGATCGATCAACTGAATGGTATTGATCGTTTCTTGTAAAGATTGGTTCGCCGCTTTTAGGAATGGGCTGGCCAACCCGCCTATCGTCGCGCCGAGAGCTATGCACTTAGCAATATCGATGCCGTCGCGGAGTCCACCTGATGCGAATATATGTAAATCTGGTGCTGCTGATCGGACGTTTTTTATTGATAGAGCAGTCGGGATACCCCAGTCGAGGAATGCGGCAGCCAGTTTGGCTTGTTCCTTTGATGTTGCCCTATACATTTCTACCTGGGTCCACGACGTGCCCCCTGCACCAGCTACGTCAATCGCAGATACACCCGCTGACGCAAGCATGCGAGCAGTCCTTTCAGAAAACCCCCAACCAACTTCCTTGACGATAACTGGTACGGGTAATGCCTTGCATAAAGCCTCAATCTTATTTACTAAACCCGAGAAACGAGTATCGCCTTCGGGTTGGACTGCTTCCTGTAATGGGTTGAGATGCAGGATTAAGGCATCTGCTGCGATCATGTCTACAGCATTTTGACACTCTTCTACGCCGTATCCATAATTGAGTTGTACGGCACCTAAGTTGGCAAATAATAATATATCAGGCGCAATGTGACGCACTTTGAATGTATCCGCGAGATCTGGATTTTCGATCGCTGCTCGTTGTGATCCTAAACCCATAGCGATACCAGTTTCCTGAGCCGCTTCTGCCAAAATCACATTGATCTTGCGGGCTAATTCAGTTCCGCCAGTCATAGACGAAATTAATATCGGTGCCTTCATCCTGCGGCCAAACAAACTCAAACCAAGATCGATGTCAGTTAGGTTGAGCTCAGGAAGGGCCTGGTGGACAAAGTGGTAGTTTTCTAACCCGGAGGTGAGCCCAGAGCGCACGTCTTCGTCCAGATTTATGCGAATGTGATCTGCTTTGCGGGAGCTGATTTGCGTAACTTTTGGCATTACGTGGTGTTCCAGTGAATTGAATGTATCTTACCAGTCTGGATCATGCCTGTCAATACGAACGTTGATCGAAAGAGGGTTCTTTCCTTCGAGACTTGACATATCTGACGAGAAGGATACAATTGACGATATCTCGAAAAAAAGAAGGAGGTAATTCGATGGCAGATACCTTTGAGGATGTCAAGGCAATCATCGTAGATTTACTCAACGTAGAAGAAAATAAAGTCACACCTGAGGCAAGATTTCGCGAGGATTTAGAAGCGGATTCACTCGATCTGGTTGAGCTGATCATGGCATTTGAGGACAAATTCGGCGGGGAGATTTCCGATGAGGATGCGCAACAAATCACTACTGTTGGAGATGCTGTCAAATACATTGATGACCATATGGTGAATTAAAGAAGCAATTTAGTATGAAGAGAGGCGCGATTATCACCGCGCCTCTTCTTGTATTATCCCCGATTGAACAAATATTATTGACAATTGTTATAAGCCCAATTATATTTGGAACTACTAATTTGGGTGTTAACTACGGAGGTGTGACGAATGAAGAGATATGGTTCCTTGAAGGTACTATTGAGTGGGATAGTTTTGTTGATTATGTTTATCTCTGCTTGTACGCCAAGTAGAGTTCCAGTCGATGAATTCAATCAAATACCCGCAGGTGGGGATGAATCACCTGGAGAAGTGCAAGAAACGCCCCCTCCCAGCGGAGATTCTGCTCCCGCCGAGGAAGCTCAACCAATTGCGACTCAATCACTTACAGTGCCTGAAGATATACCAATTATGGATGGAGCCACTAATCTCCAGGTGGCTCGTGATGGTACAAATATTCAATTCCAGATCGATGGGGCGATTGTGGATGTCGTAGCTTTTTATCAAGAAGTGCTTCCTGACTTTGGGTGGGAGATCGCAGGTCCACCAGACAATGTTATTGGCGTGATTGCCACAATGTTAAGAGAAAATGAAGTAAGTGATCGTCTGGCGATCAATATGCAAGCCAATGAACTTGGTGGATTTGTACTCTTGACGATTACCGTCAATCGAGTGCAATAATCACATAATTGTCATGCCATAGGATATTTTAGGTTCTTCGAATCTAACAAACATAGAACTTGAATCCTATTGTTCATTTCGTTTGCATCGCTCTTGTATATCAAATCATATGGGGGACTTATTCTAGCAGTTTGGGTATCTCTTCTGGATGAGCTGCGACTTGCACGCCTACTGCCTGAAAAGCTGCGATTTTGTCGGTCGCTGTTCCTGAGCCACCTTCAACAATTGCGCCAGCATGTCCCATTCGCTTTCCCGGTGGAGCAGTTTGACCTGCGATAAAGGCGATGACCGGCTTGGTCATGTGATCAGCGATAAATTCCGCTGCTTTTTCTTCATCGGTACCCCCGATCTCACCAATCAAAACCATTTTTTCGGTGTGAGGGTCTGCCTCGAACATACCGAGGATATCAATGAAGCTGGTTCCATTTATAGGATCTCCACCAATGCCAACACATGTGCTCGCCCCTAATCCAACCAGTTTTAAAGCATATAGGACTTCATAAGTCAGCGTACCGGAGCGGGAGACAACGCCAACATTCCCGGGTATTGAGATGTCTCCTGGTATTATGCCAACTTTCGCCTCTCCCGGCGTTAGCAATCCGGGGCAATTCGGTCCCAAAAGACGAACCCCCTTTTGATCCAGATAATTGCGCACGCGCATCATATCCTGGATAGGGATGCCTTCTGTTATACAGACGATCAAAGGGATCCCAGCATCTGCAGCTTCGTAGATTGCATCCGCTGCAAATCGAGCCGGTACGAAAATGACGCTGGCGTTTACTCCAGTAGCTTCTTGTGCAATACGAACAGAGTCGAAAACAGGAACTTTTCCTTCTAGTACCCATTCTCCGCCCTTTCCAGGGGTAACACCAGCTACAACTTTAGTGCCGTAGGATAACATTTGCTGGGTGTGAAAGAGCCCTTCATTTCCAGTAATTCCTTGAACGAGAAGCCTAGTATTATTATCGACAAGTATGCTCATCCCTAATCGCCTCCGTTTGCGGCTGCGATTGCTTTCTTGGCCGCATCTACCAAGGTTTCCGCAGTGATCATGTTTGCAGCGGAAAGGATTTGACGTCCTTCTTCCGCATTGGTGCCTACCAATCGAGCGACCATTGGGATATCGGTCTTTACTTCTTCCAGAGCAGTGATTATTCCTCGGGCAACCTCATCCCCTCTGGTGATCCCGCCAAAGATATTGAACAAAACTGCCCTTACATTGGGATCCGAAAGAATAATTCTTAATGCTGCAGCTACTTTTTCCGAACTGGCCCCCCCGCCTATGTCAAGAAAATTTGCTGGTTTTCCACCGTGGAGCTTGATGATATCCATTGTAGCCATTGCCAATCCCGCTCCATTCACCATGCAGCCAATCTGACCATCCAGCTTGATGAAGGAAAGGCTGTATTTGCGCGCTTCTGTTTCTGCTTTTGGTTCTACATCCAGGTCACGCATTTCTGCTAAATCTGGATGACGGAATAGGGCATTGTCATCAATAACCATCTTCCCGTCTACCGCCAGCAAGCGTTCCCGAGAGGTGATGACTAGTGGATTTATCTCTGCCAGAGTGGCGTCGCTTTCAAGATAAACGCGCCAAAGACCGCTCGCTATTTGGCCAAAGGTTCGCCAATGGTCGCGTGGCAAATCAATTCCTGCTGCAAGATCTCTGGCCTGGTAGTCTCGCAGACCAAGTAGAGGATCAATGCCTACTCTTACGATTTTCTCTGGTGTCTTTTCAGCCACTTCTTCGATATCTACACCACCTGCAGAAGAAGCCATTATGGTTGGTTTGCGGTCAGCTCGGTCATTTGTGATTCCGAGATAAATTTCGGTTTCTATGTTTGCAGCCTCATCGACCAAGACCTTACGAACAGGTAATCCTTTGATTTCCATACCCAGAATCTGTGTGGCTATTTCCTCAGCTTCCTGTGGGTTTTTTGCTAGGCGAATTCCACCAGCCTTTCCTCGCCCACCTACGAGTACTTGTGATTTGATGACCACGTGTCCCCCTAATTCCTCCGCGATCTGCTTCGCTTCGGTTGAATTAGAAGCTACACGTCCGTGAGGGATAGGGATTCCGTATTCAGCGAAAATGTGTTTGGATTGGTATTCATGTAAATTCATTCAAAATAACTCCCCATAAAGAAATATTAAGTTGTTTACTCAAAAATGCTCAGCGATTATACCATTGCCCTCTAAGGTAAATTGAAATGCATGATTCGATCGTTGCCAGGGTCGCTGACCCAAACACCTCCGAGTGGATCTACTGCGACTGCACCAGCCAAACTGAAGCCATCACTTCCTTGACTGTAGTCTCCCCAATAGCTGATCATCTCACCTGCATTCGTAAAATGAAGCACGCGTACTCCTTCAGGATCCGTCGCAAATACCTGCAGCTGGTCATTGACATCCAGATATGGTTTGTTATCCAGTGATTGTCCATACCAACCAAAAATATCCCACGAATTCAAAGGTGAAAAACTCCCGACACCATCAGGTACAAAAGATTGTATGCGTTGGTTCCAGGTATCGGCTACATACAGATTGCCCTCATCATCCAAAGCCAGTCCGACTGGCTCATAGAATTGTCCTGAAGCAAAACCTTCCTCGCCAAATTGATCAATGAATTCCCCATCTGGTCCGAAGATGACTATTCTTTTGTTGCCAGTGTCGCTGAGAATGACACGCCCGTCCTGGTCAACAAGGACATCGCGTGGTCCCCAGAATGCATCAGGTCGTTCAGCTTGTCCGAAATAACCCCACATGTCTAAAAATTCTCCTTCCGCGGAGAATTTCTGGATGCGGTGATTCCACGTGTCTGCTACATATACCGATCCATCTGGGCCTATATCCAAACCCCACGGCTCAAAGAAAGTGCCTCCCGGAGCCTCACCTTGTGCCAGGTCTGCGAAGCTCCCCCAGGATTGCAGTGGATTCCCCTCCCGGTCCAGATGCTGGATACGGTGGTTTTCCGTATCGGCGACATAAATGCTCCCGTCCGGGGCAACTGCAATACCGCGAGGGCGTTGGAATTGACCGGGTTCTGTACCTTTTGTACCGAAGACGATATCTGCTTCAAGGAGTACTTCCTTGCCTTCATAAGGATCAGCAACGATCTCCTCCGTGCTTGGTCCGACGCCAAAATTCCAAATTTGAGAAGTGATATCTTTTCGCAGGTACATGCGCATCGATTCAGAGGGTTGCCAGTTTGGTGGGCTCATGTCCCGGTCCACAACTTGACTGTATTCCGTAAAGTCACGATTCAGCCAGATTTGAAACAGCGCCGATCTCATAGCTGGATCTATAAAGGCGTTCTTGATCCGTTCCCAGGTAAGGTTGTAATAATCTTGATTCGGCCACCACATACGGGTATATTCAAAGCGATCAAAAGCTTGACCTACGATAGGTTCGATCTTGCCGTAATTCTCACTGCCCACAATGATGACCGGAGAATCTCGCAAATCTCGGGTGGGATTAGCCGCGTAATATCTTGCATTCGGATAATTTCTCAAGTACCACCAGAATGGGTAAGTGGATTTATTGTCATACGCAACAACCATCTGGTTCTCGCCTGATGTTCGTCTCGAGATCTCATCAACTTGTGACATGATCATCTTTGCCCCTGGGCCAGAGTGCGCATAGACAAGGAATTCATTGGCGTAATCGTAATTGATAAAAGAGGCAGTGTACGCAGTTCTCGCGGTCAGCAATGCCAGTATTCCAAGAGCAGTCAAACTGGCCAAACGGGCGATTTGATCTAGCGACCAAGATCTCATCAGATAGATTAATCCCCCTCCACTTGCAAGGACCATGATCAACGAGAGCAGGAAAGTACTGGTCGCCTGGAGTTGTTCTAACTGCTTTCCCTGGAACGGTGGATTTGTGCCGAGTAGCGAGCCGAACATGCCGGCAAGGCTGGTTAAAAAGATCACCAATAAGATGACCACGAGAATTCCGCGCCTTTCACGAAATACCCCCCAATTTGTGGTTTCAATCAGGTATCCAAAGGACCAGCCTGAGAGCAAGATCATCGGTAGGGCAATGTGGACCGTCAACCAGGGCATCTTCTCGCCTGCATAAGTGTATGCAAAGATGCTGGTGATGACCCAGAAACCTAACAGCGTAACAGCCAGGCGTTGCGGGTTGGGTTCTGGCGTCGTTTCTATTTCCGCTTCCGTATCGGTAACCGGTTCTTCCTGGGAAGGCTGATCGCGGTTGGAAAAGGTGTTCCTGCCAAATATCGCCAAACCCAAGGCGAGCAGGCTTCCTAGAGCGGTTAGATATTCATATATTGGTATCTGCAGGAAAATGTAGTAATACCATGGCTGGTTGCCACGTTCCACTGCCTGTTGGGCGATCCAATAACCCAGAGAACCTACCATACCAGTGAAAAAACCTGTACCATTGGTGAATAGGGTGGTGTAAAACACGGTGAAAATTGCGTAGAACAGGGCAGCATTTGCCAGCCAAACACGGGCGTTCCACCAGAGACCAACTAAGATCGCGATTATCGCTAAGGGGATCATGATCGCTGCTGTGCGTAACATACCAGTGGATGTGTAGTCTAGTGGATCCCAACCCAGCAGCTTTACAGGAAAAGGAGCCAGCATTGGTAATACCAGTGTACTGAGCAAGATCAGCACTCCAAAAGAGCGTTCAGCCCGTAATTGAGATAAGCCATAGCCGCGTATAAGGAAATAGAAAGCCACAATGACGGCCACGATACCAAGCAGGGTGATGATTAATACTGGTAAAGGAATTGTGAGCGCTGATGTAGTAATCTGTTCACCGGGTACGGATGGAGCAGCTGTCTCGGTAGCACTGATCGGAGGGGCTTGATCACCGAGGAGTAGCCAGCCTCCTGCAAATATGAATGCTGTGAAAGCCAGTAAAATTGTGATCAGAAATCGATTGCGCTGTTTTGGATGAACCCAGGTAGATTGATAAACGCGAGAAATGAAATACAAAGCCAGGAAGATCATCATTTGGGCAGTGTAAATGTAAGCAGTTTCTTTGGTGGTGAAATGGAGGGCGGTGGCGCCCGTTAACCAAAACAGATATTTTGCTTCGCTGGTTTCCAGATACCTTAATAATGCCCAAAGAGATACCAGACCAAATAACACCACCAGGGCTTCATTGCGGGCATAACGGCCATAATAAAGCATATAGGGCGAGATCACCATCAAAGCTGCCGCCACGACCCAACCGATCTTCCCCAGGTAACGCCGGTAATTCCACAAGAAGGCAACGGATATGATGCTGGCAATCGCAAGGGGTAGTCGTGCACTTAAATCGCTATCCCCAAACAGGAAATAGGCGAAGGCGATCAAATGAAACTGTAATGGACCATGAGTGACAGGATCGTGCTTGTAGCCACGACCTTGCTCAAGGAGCCATGAAAAATAGACGTGTGATGTTTCATCATGGCTCATCACCCGCGCCTCGAGCAGATAAAACCGGCTGATTACAGCAATGAAGACGATGCCGATGAAGATCACAGCTGTCCATTTAAGCGACAAACCGCCCAATAAGGGGCGATCCAACCAATTTTCTTGTTCTACCAGGTGGGTATCTTCGTTGAGTTCCATGGATATACTAGTTTAACATCTTCTGCGCTCAATGGATTCAATTTTAATCTTTGATTCAGCCTTAACAATGCCCCATAATCAATGCATACGTACGATCATACTACGGAAACTGCCCTTGAATCAGGGTTTGTTACGATTTCAAAGAATCGATCTCATTACCCGTAAGATGCCGCCATCCCCCAGGTTTGAGTGATCCGAGTTTCAAAGTGCGGATGCGAGTGCGGATGATCTTTACTACGGGCAAACCAATCCGCGATCCCAGCTCACGTATCTGGCGTTTACGCCCCTCGCGCAAAATGACTTTCAACCATGCGCCTTTGCCATGATATCTGAGGAATTGAACCTCAGCAGGTGCGGTCTTATACCCATCCTCCAGGACGACCCCGCGACGCCAGGCAGTCAATTGCTTATCATCCGGGTGGCGAGCGACTAATACCTGGTACTCCTTCTCGTGACCATATCGTGGATGGGTCAGGCGATTGGTAAGATCTCCGTCGTTGGTCAGCAAGATTAAGCCTTCACTATCGACATCCAAACGACCAACAGGATACAGGCGGCCGGGTTCGTCCACTAAGTCGAGAACAGTTTTCCTCCCTTCAGGAGATTTTGCAGCTGACAGCACCCCTCTTGGTTTATAAAGGGCGATATAGACCAGCTTTTCACGAGCAGCAACCGGCTTGCCATCAAGCTCGATTACGTCCCGCTGCGGATCAGCTTTCATGCCCAGGGTGGCGACCTGACCGTTGAGGCGCACGCGGCCTGCGGCGATCAGTTCTTCGCAGGCGCGCCGTGAGCCATACCCTGAACGGGCGAGTATCTTTTGAAGGCGTTCTTCCATAACATTATTATCTCCGAGTGAAATTATATCCCACAACTGTACACCACAGATTTGGTTAAGAACGGGTAACAATAAATCGGGAATTCAGCTGATGACCAGTATTCTAATTAAAGGTTAATAAATCCCCCAATAAAATCCTTCTACAAAATAGCTTGTCCGAAACCAACTGATTCGAATGGAACGCCGAACACGTTCACCCCGGACATATGGTGGTATACCGCCCATACACATATAAAAGGAAACATTATTCCCTCTAGAATCTGTTAAGTGATCTTGAGAAAACTGGTTCTCTTTTCCCGGGTCCGAATCATCTATTGCTTCGATGGGATCCTGATTCATCATCTCCCTTCTTTAACAAAAATGCACAATCAGTAGCAGTTCCCAATTGCAATGTCTTAGGCAGAAAAACCCACCAGTATTCCGGTAAGTTTAGATGCGATTCATTTGGTTTGGATCCTACTAAGCAGGGACCACAATCTCATGTGCTTGAGGAATGGCCTCCACCGTGATGGGAGTTTTACCATCCAGCTCACCGTCGATCCATACATCCTGAACCGGGTCGGCTTCGAGAGTGATCTCTTTTCCGCGCCAGTGGTAGACTCCACCATCCGAGCCTTCATGATGGAAAATATGCTTGGAGACCGCTCGAAAGGGTTGTAGACCTTTAGTAATGGCATATAAGTCAAGATAACCATCGCTTACACTGACATCACCCACCTTTGGGATTTCAATGCCCATAACGCCACCAATCGAACCGGCGTTGAGGATGTAGCAAATCACCGCTTCTCCTTCGATGATTTCTCCATCTACCGTAGCTTTATAATGCGCTGTTTTTACTTCTTTGAGGAATTTCAATCCAGCCTGTATGTAAGCCAGCTGTCCATGTTTATCTTTTTCCTCACGGCTGGCAGCTTCGTCCGCACTTAACCCAGCGTAAGCCCGCAACATGAAGACTTTATCGCCCATCTTCGCCAGGTCTACAGCTTGCCGTTTGGGACTGGTGACGATCAACTCAGCGGCCTCCCTCAGATTGAGCGAAATTCCAAGATCATGTGCCATTGCGTTACCTGTACCACCTGGCAGGATCGCCTGGGGTACACCAGTACCTAGTAAGCCATTGACAACTTCCATTTGGGTGCCATCACCACCGTAGGCAGCGACCAGATCAATGCCCGAAGCCGCGGCTTCAGCAGCTAATCGAGTAGCGTCACCCGATTTGTGGGTTAGACTGTTCTCCCAATCAACTCCAGCCGGGTGGAATACACGATTGAGCACATTCAGGATGGGTTCATCCTGCCCGGCAGCAGGGTTTATCACTACGTGAACTTTTGGGTATGGTAAAGTGGTCATATTTAGCTATTCTAATTGATCCTCCAAATTATTTTCTTCTTGCCATTGGGCTTCAAATTTTCGAATGTGTCTTTGGATATGCCAGGCATCCGGGTCGGCCACAGCCCGCTTCTCTTTGATCAGCTGCATGGCCTCATCCGCGGTGTAGCCCTTGGCGATCAATACGCATGCCGCTTGAGCAACACTGCGATGTTTACCTGACTTGCAATGAACCAATACACCCCCACCATCCTCAACAACCGGTAATGCACCCCCAACACCTCTATTGAGGGTTCCTATCGGTATCGGCAAGAAGATATTAACAAATGTGGGCAGCCACAATAACTCGACTGGTGGTTTTCCCAGCATTTTCATCGGCCGCATCCAATGCATGGATAAAACCAGGCGTACCCCCAAAGCGACGATCTCCGCCACATGCTCCCCGCGTGGGAATGCAGAGACATAGAGGTATTCGGTGATCTGGGAGATATGTGGGGAAGTAGCTTTACCCGTCATTTTGGGTTTTCCACTCCTCTTCGAATTTCAGGATGCATGTTTTGAAATGATCGGTATAGGGATCGGCAACGGGACGACGTTCTTTTACCAGTGATATAGCATCTTCGGCGCTGTATCCCTGCGAGATCAATATACAGCAGGCCATCGCCACGCTGGGATGTATACCGCCTTTACAATACACCATCACCCTGTCACCTTTGTCAAAGACTTCTTGGGCATGTTCCACACCCTTCCAAACATTCTCCATCGACATGGGCGTAAGCGGCGTATCGATTTCAGCCAAAGCGAGCACACTATGTGGTGCTCTCGGTAAATTCGTGTAAATTGATTTGTTGGAAAAACAAGGGCTGTAAGCTGCATCCTGTGCGAAGCCTGAGACCTGTATAAAATTCAGGGAACGGGGCGAGGCGATCACCTGTTTTTCTGCATCTTCCCCGCCACCAAGCATGTCCTGAGCGCAGTCCTGTCCCGGTAAGGAACAGACCGGGGCGAAGGAAGTGGGTGGGGGTTGAAATTATATTGATTTAGCGAGAAGACCACTAAAACTATGTGGCGAGCATGCCCATGTTCGTAGCGAAGCATAGCGAGAAACTGCTCGACAAATCGCCGAGCTTTTTGATGGTGAAATTCTCCTCAAGAAGCTCCTGCTATAGCTCTGGAACGACGCCGATATCGTACAACAAGCCATCAACGGTGAAGACTGTGCCCTCGATGACAGAGCCCAAGAAGCCGAAGGTGACGATCAAAATGGCGATGAAAATCACCGGAATGAGAAAAGTGCGCCAGCCGTGCAGATCGTGGGCTTCGGAGGCCCCGATCCAGACGCCGAAGAAGGATAGGACCAGCGCCATGAAACGCGCCAGGTCGCCGACCACGGGAATGAACCCCAGGACTTCGAGGATGTGCGCGCTCTGGGCAAAACCTGCGACCCGAAATGTGGATGTGAAATCTCCTTTGCCGCGTAAGACAATTGTGGTCAGATACAGGAACCCAACAGCAACGATCCACACCCCAGTGCGCAGCAGGATGTTAACCAGATCAAAAGCTGCCTCACGGTTTAAGGACTGCAAAATCTGCGATAACAGCATGATCAGCAGCGCCGGGCCGGTCATGTAAGCGTCTTGCGCCACCTGTCGGTAGGTCTCCCGGTTGAGTGTAATGGCCCGTACAGCGTTTTCAACCCAATTTCCCATCCTTGCGATGCCGGTTCCTAGCGTACCCAAAGCCCAGGCGTTGACTTCTGCTTCAACCGGTACCTCAGGCTTGGGTGTTGCTCCCGGCAGACCAACGCGTGATTTGAGGACCTCCATGAAATCGTGGGAATTGCGGGTTTCGGGGATCTCCATATCCCCCGGATGGAAGATAAAAGCATCCGTTTGTTCGCCGCCTAAGCCGCCGTGACTGCCGATCAATTCTTCCATGGCAGCAACGGTGCCATCTTCGTACAAAGTGCTGTTGAGGATCAGGTCGCCAGCGTTGGGGAAATCAGCGATCCTGCGCACCTGCCAGGCGCGCAGTTCCACGTCGCCGAAGGGGAGCAATGGATCCTCGCCGACAACATCGCCGGTGTGCAGGTTGCGAGCGCCATTCTTGCCGAAAGCGACTGGCTGGCCATCATCCTCATATCCGACTACAAAACCGATGCCTTCATGCTGCACCAGCGCGTCCACCATACCGGGATAGGCGCTGTTGAGCTCGTTGAGGGTGATCTTGCGTTGGAACAAATCGAAATACAATAACGCCATGTTGCCGCTGTAGCTCAGCGTCACTTTGGCGGGATCTACTTCTTGGGTACCAGGTTGCTGGTCTAAGTTGGACTTCATAGCACGCTGTGCCTGGGTGACAACAGCATCTCCAACAATGCCGGTCATTTTGTTGTCTTCCAGGTTCTGCAGCTCGCCCATCATGGCAGAGACACCGATGGTGCCGTCGTCGCCGCCTCCAGTTTCTACGGCGCTGGTGTCTTGGGGCAGCTGTTCTTTAACGAAATCCAGGATGCCCATGTCGTAACGCTGTTTAAAAGTGTGGCCGAAAGACTGCCCATGATCGGAGAGCATGATGAACTCGTAGGGTCGCGGGGCATCGCGCTCGATGGCGGTCAGGATGTGACGGACGGTACTGTCAAATTGGTGCAAAGTGAGCATGGCATCGCGCGTCCAGGGGCCGGAATGGTGAGCTACTTCATCGTAGCCAGCCCACAAGGTATAGATAGCCGGCACGCCGCGCACGATATCCAGGATGGTGAAATAAGCCCCCACATCGCGCAGGAAGATGTTGGTGGCAGCCCGCAAGAAAGGATATCCGTTGTGCAAACGGTTGAGGCGCGGCTGCACATCCTTGCGCCGCTGCTGCATATACTGCCAGACCTCGCGAACCACATCTCCAAAATACAGGACCAGCACACGCATGAAGAAATATGGGTTGCGCATCAGCAGGTACATGTCCTCGGCGCGTTTCTTCTTTTCTTCTTCGTCACTGGTCCTGAGCCTGGAAAAGGTGAGGATGGCTTTATCGGCATCACCGCTGAACATGTTGCCAATGCTCGATCCGCCCTCAAGCAGTCCATGTCCATTGGATAGAAGGGGTTCGACCTCAGCCATTTGAGGGCCGCCAGAGACCATGGTGTTGGTTTCTTTTTCCAACCAACGGAAGGCGGGCATATTGACGTTATTGCCCTGCAGGATGCCGGCCTGACAAGCTGGAGTTGAAGAAGGGATGCCGCAATCCGCACGCGAGATCTGATAACCCTGCTCATCGATTAACTTCTTGATGGTTGGCATATAGCCTTCCTCGACAGCTTTCTTGATGTGCCAATAGCTCAGCCCATCAATCTCAAGCATCACCACCCCGCGTCCGGCTTCCGGGTCGACCGGTTCTGCCTGCCGGGCAGCCTGGCGCTTGACCAGGTTGTTGTAGAAGGATTCCTCGTTATCGATGTTCAACAACTCGATCAGGATCATATTAACGAGAGAAAGGAAAAGACCACCGATAAATGCAGCCCACAAGCCGTCCACCTGGAAACCTGGCAGTAAAGCGGATGTGATTATCAGGACAATCGCATTGATGAAGAAGCCGATCAGGAAAATGAAAATCCAGCCCAAAGGCATTGCCAGCATAAGGATCAAGGGCCGGATCAGAAGATTGACGATCCCTAGCAGCAAAGCGGCCGCGGTGGCAACCGCGATCACCGGGACTCCTGCGACGGGCACGAAACTGATCCCGGAGATGATCCAGGCTGTGATCAGTAATGATAAGGTGTCCACAAACCAGACGGCTAAAAATCGGAAAATGACTCGAAAAATATGTCCTACTTTGTTCATCAGCGGTGCTCCTTTGAAATATTCATGAGGATAAGTTTATGATTACATATATTGCTAATTTCAAAATCTTATTCCTTACAGAAGGAAAAATACCACTGCGAGTAATCCTCCCACCAGGTAGAGCAGTGGATAAATCCAGATGGCGATGCGGTCGATGCGGAGGGCGAGTTCGCCGCGATCTTTCACTTCTAGACGTCGTAGGTAAACGTTAAATAGAACGGTGGTCACAGTTACTACGAAGGATCCGATCAGCACCGCGTCCATAAAAGTCAGATAGCCGAGGCGGGGGATGTTATTGGCGATAGTGAAGTTAAAAGCGACCAGGGTTAACAAAGTGGCGCTGGAGACTTCGATGCGCCGGGTGAAATCCCGCAGGAAGAAGGTGAACCAGGTGACGATGATGATCAGCCCGATGGGAAGCAGGATGCGGAAGACGTAAAAGTTTAAGTGGCGACTGATATTGAAGATCAACCAGTAATTATCATGACCCTCTTCACTGGTCACCTGGGTCTCAGAAGAGATGATGAACCATTCCTCCTC
>Ga0209536_100007894_pt1 | contig 16074 bp, 11 predicted proteins | sample DeeMarSeWOR28_12_FD_187461 | JGI IMG/M metagenome (GOLD analysis project Ga0209536, IMG submission 187461) | Marine sediment microbial communities from White Oak River estuary, North Carolina - WOR-2-8_12 (SPAdes) (version 2) | ecosystem: Environmental > Aquatic > Marine > Intertidal zone >...
GAACTGGTCGAGGTTACGCCGCAGAGTATTCGCCTGCGCAAGAAGCTGCTGACCGAGGTCGAACGCAAGCGCGATTCGCGCATGCGCGCCTGAGAAACCTCGTCTTGCGATCGTGCCTTGGCGCGCGACCGGGTCGCGGTTCGAGAACCGCTGCTATACGCAGTCTGGCTGGTTTTCCGGGGCGGCGTCGATGAATGCTTGCAGCTCGTTGCAGGCATCCGTCACCGCAACGAGGCGAGGGTACTCGTCGAGCGGGACATTGAAGCGGTGCGCGTTATACATCTGCGGCACGAGCAGCGCGTCGGCGAGCGTGACGTCCTTGCCGAATGCGTACGGTCCGTCGTGTGCGTAGCGAACCGACAGCTCCTCACAGGCGCGAAATCCCTCCGCGACCCAGTGCGAATACCAGGCGCCTTTCTGCTCGTCCGTAAGGTCGAATTCGTCCGAGAGATATTTCAAAACGCGCAGGTTGTTCAGCGGGTGGATGTCGCAGGCAATCGCATTGCAGAATGCACGCACCTTGCTGCGCAGCGGCTCCGTACGCGGTAACAGCGGCATATCGGGATACGCGTCCTCGAGGTATTCGAGTATCGCCATCGACTGACCGATCGCAACCTTGCCGTCGTCGAAGAACGGTACGAGCATCTGCGGGTTGATCGCGCGGTACTCGTCCTTTCGGTGCTCGTCGTCGCCGGGCTTGAGCGAAACCGGCACCGGTTCGTAATCGATGCCTTTCAGGTTGAGCGCAATGCGCACGCGGTAAGCCGCGGACGAGCGCCAGTAGGTATAGAGTTTGACGGCCATCGCGGCAGGTTAGTACTGCTGCACCTCGTGATCAATCGCGCCGAAGATCGACAGCCCGTCCGCGTCCCGCATCTCGATGCGCACACGGTCGCCGAACTTCAGGAACGAGGTCTTCGGCTTGCCGGACTCGATAGTCTCGATCATGCGGATCTCGGCGATGCAGGAATAGCCAGCGCCGCCATCGTCGACGGACTTGCCCGGGCCGCCGTCCAGTTTGTTCGAGACCGTGCCGGAGCCGATGATCGTGCCGGCGCAGAGCGGTCGCGTCTTCGCCGCGTGAGCGATGAGCTGCCCGAAATCGAAGGTCATGTCGACACCGGCATCGGGCCGCCCGAACGGGTCCTCGTTCAGGAAGGACAGCAGCGGCATGTGCAGCTTGCCGTCTTTCCAGGCGTGCCCCAGTTCGTCCGGGGTCACCGCTACCGGCGAGAACGCACTCGAGGGCTTCGACTGGAAGAAGCCGAAGCCTTTTGCCAGCTCGCCCGGTATGAGGTTACGCAGTGATACGTCGTTGACGATCATGACGAGCTTGACGTGCGACAGTGCGTCCCTGGCACTCACGCCCATGGGCACGTCATCCGTCACAACCGCGATCTCGGCTTCGAAATCGATGCCCCATTCCTCGCTAGCCGCGAGTATCGGATCGTTCGGCCCTATGAAGGAGTCGGAGCCGCCCTGGTACATCAGGGGGTCGGTCCAGAAGCTTTCCGGCATCTCGGCGCCGCGCGCTTTCCGCACAAGCTCTACGTGATTCACGTAAGCCGAGCCGTCTGCCCACTGGTAAGCGCGCGGCAGCGGGGACGCGCACTCCGCCGGGTCGAATGTCTCGCCCGCTTTCTTATCCGCCAGCTTCTCGGCGATGGCTTCCAGTTTCGGCTCGCATCGGTCCCAGTCGTCCAGTGCCTCCTGCAGCGTGTCCGCTACATCGCCCGCCGGCAGGTAGCGTGACAGGTCGTGCGACACGACGGCGAGCCGGCCGTCGCGGCCGCCTTTTAAAGATGCCAGTTTCATCGAAAGATTCCTGTACTAATCGTCTGTTTGTTGCAGGTCGCTGTGTCGCTGAAAGTTCAGTGCCTATTCCTGACCGCCTGTGAATTCCAGCTCGTGCAGCCACGCGGCGTGGCGTGGCGCCTTCTTCGTGCGGCTCCATTCCTCGAGCATATCGGGGGCGACGCGCTTCAGCTCGTCGATCTGCTCCTGCGTCTGCGTATTCGCGACCAGCTCCAGACGATGCCCGTTGGGGTCGAAGAAGTAGATCGACTGGAAGATGCCGTGATTGGTTGGCCCGATTACGTCGATGCCCTCGGCCTCGACCTGATCCCTGGCGGCGAGTAGCGCGTCGTAATCCTCGACTTCGAACGCGATGTGCTGCACCCATTCGGGCGTATTCTCGTCGCGACCCATCTCCGGCCTCGTCGGCAGCTCGAAGAACGCGAGCACGTTGCCCATGCCGGCGTCGAGAAAGACGTGCATGTAGGGATCCGGTTCCTTGGTGGATGGCACCCTGTCCTCGGCGAACGCGACCGTGAAGTCCATGTTCAGCACGCGCTGGTAGAACTCGACGGTCTCCTTCGCGTCCCTGCAGCGATACGCGACGTGATGAATGCGCTTCAGTTCCATGCCCGTCTCCTAGTTTGCGTCTTCCGCGGACACGACGCCGCGCGCAACCTGGTCGCGCTCGATCGACTCGAACAGCGCCTTGAAATTGCCTTCGCCGAAGCCTTCATCCTGCTTGCGCTGGATGAACTCGAAAAAGACCGGGCCAATCATGAGCTCGGAGAAGATCTGCAGCAAGAGCCGCGGTTCGCCACCTTCAGTCGAACCGTCGAGCAGGATGCCCCGCGACTGCAGCTCCTTCACCGGTTCACCGTGACCCGGCAGGCGCTCTTCCAGCATCTCGTAGTAGGCCTCCGGCGGTGCGGTCATGAAAGGCATGCCGCGTTCCCTGAGCCGATCCCAGCATTCGAAGAGGTTGTCGCAGGACAGGGCGATGTGCTGGATGCCTTCGCCGTTGTAGGCCATCAGGAATTCCTCGATCTGGCCCGTGCCTTTCGACGCTTCCTCGTTGAGCGGGATGCGGATCCTGCCGTCGGGTGCCGTCATCGCCTTCGACAGCAGGCCGGTGTATTCGCCCTTGATGTCGAAGTAGCGGATCTCGCGGAAGTTGAACAGCCTCTCGTAGAACTTCGCCCAGTATTCCATGCGGCCGCGATAGACGTTGTGCGTCAGGTGGTCGATCTCTGTGAAGCCACAGCCTTCCGGGTGACGGTCGACGCCATCGAAGAACTCGAAGTCGATGTCGTAAATCGTATTGCCCGGCGTGTAGCGGTCGATGAGATACAGCGGTGCGCCGCCGATGCCCTTGATCGCCGGGAGGCGCAGTTCCATCGGGCCCGTGGGAATTTCAATCGGCTGTGCGCCGAGTTCGAGTGCGCGGCTGTAGGCCAGGTGCGAGTCCTTGACGCGGAATGCCATGCCGGCTGCGCAGGGTCCGTGCTCCTGCGCGAAGTAGTACGCGTGGCTCTTGGGCTCCTCGTTGAGGATGAAGTTGATGCCGCCCTGGCGGTACAGGGTCACCTTCTTGGAACGATGGCGAGCGACGGCTTCGAAGCCGAGCGCGTGGAATACGGGTTCGAGCACGCCCGGCTCGGGAGAAGCAAATTCGACGAACTCGAAGCCGTCGAGGCCCATCGGGTTTTCGAACAGGTCCGGCATGGGAGTCTCCTGCTTATCGTTATACGGGGTATCCCGACATTTTGCGCGAATTATGCGCACGATGTGTCCTCATATGACTGGATCACGCTTTAATTAGAAACAGATATTTCAAAATAATCGGAAAATTGGGGTAAAGTGTGCGAATGAAGCTCTCGAATGCCGACAAGCGCCTGCTCGATGCCCTGCAGCAGGACGCGACCCGCGCGCAGGCCGACCTCGCCGAGATCGCCGGCATGTCGCGAACCTCGGCCTGGCGCCGCATCCGTGACTTCGAGGAGAGCGGCCTGATCCAGGGCCGGGTGGCGCTGCTCGATCCGCAGAAAGCCGGGTTTCACATACAGGTGTTACTCGCGGTGGCCATGACCGAGCACACCGACGAGAATCGGCGGAGTTTCGAGGAGCATATCGCCGGCCTGTCCTCGGTGACCGAGTGTTTCACGGTCGCGGGCGAGCGCGATTACGTGCTGCACGTCGTGGTGCCGGACATGGAGACCTACACGGATTTCCTGCAGTCGGAGATTCTCAAGCATCCGTCTGTGCGTTCGGCGAGTTCGACGTTCGTCCTGCAGCGCATCAAGTACACGACGATGCTGCCGCTTTCGAGCTAGCCCGCGTCGGATACCAAAAAGGAGATCGATCGTGCGGGTGCCGAGAACGAGCACCCGTCATCCGCGACCGAGACATCGTCCGCGGACCATGCGACGCGCCAGGGTTGATCGGGCAGGCCGTTCGGCAGGCGGAAGCCCACCGCGTCGTTGCCGTTGTTGAACAGCACCGCCACGCGTGATTTCACGCCTTCTCTCGAAGCCTCGGCGAACATGACCTTGAACGGTGCCGGACCCGACCAGTCATCTTCGCTCATTTCCTCGCCATCGGCGTTCAGCCAGTCTATGTGCACCGAAGACGAGCCGATCACGGTTTCCCCGTGCAGGTACTCGGGCAGGCGCAGCAAGGGCCATTCCTGTCTCAGGTGGATCAGTTCCCTCACTTCCAGCGCGAACTCCGGGTCGGCATCGAGCCCGGACCAGCCCAGCCAGCCGGTCTCGTTGTCCTGTGCATAGGCATTGTTGTTGCCGCCCTGTGTGTTACCGAATTCGTCGCCGGCCAGCAGCATCGGCGTCCCCTGCGACAACAGCAGGGACGCCAGCAGGTTAAGGCGGTGCCGGCGGCGCGCCGCGAGTATGTCCGCGTCGTCGGTATCGCCCTCGACGCCGTGATTACAGCTGTAGTTGTGCGCGTGGCCGTCGCGATTGTCTTCGCCGTTCGCCTCGTTGTGGCGATGCTCGTAACTGACGACGTCGGCCAGGGTAAAGCCGTCATGACTGGTCACGAAGTTCACGCTGGCATACGGCGCGCGGTCGCGGTGGTCGAAGATATCCGCCGAACCGTGCAGGCGGCGTGCGAAACGGCCGTTCATGTTTTCGTCACCGCGCCAGAAGCGCCGCACGGTATCGCGGTACTTGTCGTTCCATTCCGCCCAGCGGTCGGGAAAGTGGCCGAGCTGGTAGCCGCCCGGGCCGGGATCCCATGGTTCTGCGATCAGCTTCACGTCCCTGAGTTTTGCATCCTTACTGATCGCCTGCAGCAACGGATGCTCGGGCGAGAAACCGTGCGCGTGCCTGCCGAGGATCGTCGCGAGATCGAAGCGGAACCCGTCAACGCCGAGTTCCTCTGACCAGTACCGCAGGCAGTCGAGCACCAGTGCCTGGGCCTGCGGGTGATCGGCATTGAGCGTGTTGCCGGTGCCGGTGTCGTTGACGTAGGCGGCAGGGTCGTGGGGCTCGAGGCGGTAGTAGGCCTGGTTGTCCAGGCCGCGGAAGCATACGGTCGGGCCGTTGCCGTCGCTCTCGGCGGTATGGTTGAACACGATATCGAGGATCACCTCCATGCCGGCATCGTGAATGGCGTTGACCATGTCGACGAATTCACGCCGCGCATCCCCGGCCGAAAGTCGCGGCATCGGGGTGAAGAACGCCATCGTGTTGTAGCCCCAGTAGTTGCGCAGGCCGCGCTTCGCGAGATGATGTTCGTCGATCCAGGCCTGTACAGGCATCAATTCGACCGAGGTAATGCCCAGGGATTTCAGGTAGTCGAGTACTGCCTCATTACGCATGCCGGCGAAGGTGCCGCGATGTTTACTGCCAACCGCCGGATGGCGCATCGTGTAGCCGCGCACATTCGACTCGTAAACGATCGTCTTCGACCACGGTACCCCGGGCCGTGCGGTGAGCGAAACGCCGAGCGGCGGGCAGACCACCGACTTTGGAACGTAGTTCGCGCTGTCCACCGGGCTGATCGAGAAGACATCGGCACCCGGCACGTAATCGAAAACGGCGTCGTGCCAGCGAAACTCTCCGGCAATGTCGCGGCAGTAAGGATCCAGCAACAGCTTGTTGGGATTGCAGCGCAGTCCCTCTTCGGGACGCCACGGACCGTGAACGCGGTAGCCATAGCGCTGGCCGGGCCTGCAGCGCGGCAGGTAGCCGTGCCAGACGCCGTCCGTGCAGGCGGGCAGCCGGTAGGAGCGCTGTAGTGTTCCGCGCCTGCCATAGAGGCACAGTTCGACCGACTCGGCGACCGAGGAGTAGACGGCAAAATTGACGCCGTCGTCATCCGGCGTCGCGCCGAGCGGGGCAGGGCTGCCGGTCTCCATGAACTTACTTCGACTTCGCGGGTTCCAGGCTCAGGGGATCGAGGTGCCAGATGTCGTCGTTGTAGTCGCGCATCGTGCGGTCCGTCGAGAAACGGCCCGAAGCGGCCGAGTTGAGAATGCTCATCCGTGTCCAGCGCTCGACGTCGCGATAGGTGGCATCGGCCTCGCGCTGCGCGTCGATGAAACTGCGGAAATCCGCGGCCGTCATCCACTGGTCGGCCGGCTCGCGGATCGACTGCACGACCGCGTCCAGGGCTCCGGGCTCGAAGCGGTTGAAGTGCCCGCTGTCGAGCAGGTGCATGACGCGGCTGAAATCCTCGTCCGCGTCGATGATGGCCTGCGGATCGTAGCGGCCGCGCATCGCCTGTATTTCCTCGACCGTGAGGCCGAAGAGGAAAAAGTTCTCGTCGCCGACCGCTTCACGTATCTCGACGTTGGCGCCGTCCAGCGTGCCGATCGTGACGGCGCCGTTCATCATGAACTTCATATTGCCGGTTCCCGACGCTTCCTTGCCGGCGGTCGAAATCTGCTCCGAGAGGTCAGCCGCCGGGCAGATGATCTCCATCGCGGACACGTTGTAATCCGGGTAGAACAACAGGCGCAGCCGGTCGTCCATGAGTGGGTCGGAGTTGATGACGCGCGCCACGTTGTTGATGCACTTGATGACATTCTTCGCCATGACGTAGCCGGGCGCGGCCTTGCCGCCGATGATGATCGCGCGCGGCGGCAGGTCGTCGGCGTCGCCACGGCGGATACGGTCGTAAAGGTGGATGGCGTGCAGGACATTCAGCAGCTGCCGCTTGTACTCGTGGATACGCTTTACCTGCACGTCGAACAGCATGCTGCTTTCCACGTGCACGCCGGTCTTTTCCGTGAGCGCGCGAGCAAGCCGGTTCTTGTTCATGAGCTTGACCTTGCGCCACTCGCTGCGGAAATCCGCGTCGTCGACGTAGTCTCGGAGTTGCTCCAGTTCTTCGAGGTTGGTGACCCAGCCTTCGCCGATCTTGCTGCTGATGAGATCCGCGAGGCCGCCGTTGCATGCGGCGAGCCAGCGACGCTGCGTGACGCCATTGGTCTTGTTGTTGAACTTCTGCGGCCATAGCTCCGCGAAGTCGCGGAACAGGCCTTCCTTCAGCAGCCGTGAATGCAGCTCGGCGACGCCGTTTACGGAATAGCTGCCGACGATGGCCAGGTAGGCCATGCGGAGCATCGGTTCGTGGCCTTCCTGGATCAGCGACATGCGGGCGATGCGATCCGTGTCGCCGGGCCAGCGGCGGCTGATCTCCTCGATAAACCTGGCGTTGATCTCGTAGATGATGTCGAGGATTCGCGGCAGCAGTCGCCGGAACATCGAGACGGGCCACATTTCCAGCGCTTCCGGCAACAACGTGTGGTTGGTGTACGCCATGGTCCTGCGCGTGATGTCCCATGCCTCGTCCCACTCGAGCAGGTGATCGTCGATGAGCAGGCGCATGAGCTCCGCGACGGCCACGGCCGGATGCGTGTCGTTGAGCTGGAAGCAGTTCTTCTCGGCGAAGCCGGTCAGGTCGCCGGGGTGATGGTAATTCCAGTAGCGCAGTGCGTCCTGGAGGCTGGCGGATGCGAGGAAGTACTGCTGCCGCAGGCGCAGTTCCTGGCCGGTCTCGGTGGCCGCGTTCGGGTACAGCACCATCGTGATGTTCTCGGCTTCGTTCTTCGATGCAACGGCGTCGGTATAGCTACCCGCGTTGAACTCCGTAAGATCGAATTCGTCCGTCGCCGCGGCCGACCACAGGCGCAGCGTATTGACGACGTCATTGCGATAGCCGGGCACCGGCAGGTCGTACGGGATCGCGAGCACGTCCTGCGTGTCTACCCAGCGATAGCGTGTCTTGCCGGACGCGTCCTTGTACGCATTGGTGTGGCCGCCGAACTTGACGGTCTGGGAGAACTCGTAACGCTCGACCTCCCAGGGGAAGCCCTCGCGCAACCAGGGATCCGGTTCCTCGACCTGGTAGCCGTTCTCGATCCGCTGGTGGAACATGCCGTAGTTGTAGCGGATGCCGTAGCCCACCACGGGCAGGGAGAGCGTCGCGCAGCTGTCGAGGAAACAGGCCGCGAGCCGTCCCAGGCCGCCATTGCCGAGGCCGGCATCGGCTTCCCGGTCGAAGACGTTCTCGAGGTCGAGTCCCAGCCGGCCCAGGGCCTCCCGCGTCTGGTCCTCGATGCCGACGCTGAGCAGCGCGTTGTGCAAGAGGCGGCCCATCAGGAATTCGAGCGACAGGTAGCTCACGCGCCGCACCTGGTCGCGCTCCATTGCAAGCCGCGTCTTCGCCCAGCGCTCCATGATCCGGTCGCGCGCCGTGAACACCACGGCCTGGTAAAGGTAAGGGTACTCGGTGCGTATGGTGCGGCGGCCGAGCATACGCCCGAAGTAGTGAGTGAAGTCCTGCAGTATCGCGTCGGCCGTCATCGGCAGACTCGGCGTCTGCAGCAGCTCGATTTCACCCAGTCCCAGTGACTTGTCAGATTTGCTTGCCATGCAATGGTCTCCTGGAGCGCCTTACGCAGCCACCGGTCCCAAGATAACGGTGGCGAGCGCCGGCAATGTCATTCCGACGGAAAATTCGCGGCCGTGCATACCGGTCCCACTCGCTTCGAGTTCGCCGTTCCGAACGCCGCTGCCGCCGTAACGGCTGTCGTCGCTGTTCAGGAGTTCGCGGTAGCGACCTCCTTCGGGAACCCCTATGCGAAAATCATGCCTGACGACCGGGGTCAGGTTCGAGACGCATATCACGAAGTTGCCGGAGGCGTCGCGGCGCAGCCAGCTGAATACGCTGTTGTCGCGGTCGCCCCAGTCGATCCACTCGAACCCGGCGTCGGTGAAATCGATCTCGTAGAGCGCCGGTGTGCACCGGTAGAGTGCGTTCAGGTCCCTTACCAGCGACTGCACGCCCTTATGCGGTGCGAAATCGAGCAGGTGCCAGTCGAGGGAACGGTCGTGGCTCCATTCATCGTAGGGCGCGAGTTCGGACCCCATGAACAACAGCTTCTTGCCAGGATGCGCGTACATGCTGCCGAGATAGGCACGCAGGTTTGCGAAGCGTTGCCACTCGTCGCCGGGCATGCGGCCGAGCAGCGAGCGCTTGCCGTGCACGACTTCGTCGTGTGACAGCGGCAACACGAAATTCTCGTTGAATGCGTAAACGAGGCCGAAGGTCATCTTGTCGTGATGGTGTTTGCGATGCACCGGGTCTTCGCCCATGTAGGACAGCGTGTCGTTCATCCAGCCCATATTCCACTTGAACGTGAAGCCCAGGCCACCGTGCTCGATGGGCCGCGATACGGCTGGCCACGCCGTCGACTCCTCCGCGTACGACGTCGCGCCATGCGCGTGAAGCTCCGTGTTCAGGCGCTTCAGGAACTCGACGGCTTCCAGGTTCTCGTTGCCGCCGAACTCGTTCGGTACCCATTCTCCTTCTTCGCGCGAGTAGTCCAGGTAAAGCATCGAAGCGACGGCGTCGACGCGCAGCGCATCGACGTGAAACTCGTCGATCCAGTACAGCGCGCTGCCGATGAGGTAATTGATGACCTCGCGACGGCCGAAGTTGAATATCAGCGTGCCCCAGTCTGCGTGCTCGCCCTTGCGCGGGTCTTCGTGCTCGTAGAGCGCCGAGCCATCGAAGCGGCGCAGGCCGTGTTCGTCGCGGGGAAAGTGTGCCGGGACCCAGTCGACGATAACGCCGATGCCGGCTGCGTGGCAGCGATCGACGAAATAACGGAAGTCGTCGGGATTGCCGAAACGGTGGGTCGGCGCGTACATGCCGATCGGCTGGTAGCCCCAGGAACCGTCGAACGGGTGTTCCGACACGGGCAGCAACTCGATGTGGGTGAAACCCATGTCGACAACATAGTCGACCAGTTCATCCGCGAGTTCACGATAGCTCAGGTAGCGATTACCGTCTTCGGGCCGGCGCCGCCATGAGCCGAGGTGCACTTCGTAAATGCTGATGGGCCGGTCGAGTTCCGGGCCCTCCGCGCGACGCCGCATCCACTCGTAGTCCGACCACTGGTGCTTGCTGGCGTAGACGATGGAGGCGTTTCCGGGCGGCGGTTCGTGATAGTGACCGAAAGGATCGTTTTTCAGTGGCAGCAGGTGGCCGTTCTGGTCGAGCAGCTCGAACTTGTATTTCTCGCCGCTGCCGATGCCCGGGATGAAAATTTCCCATAGCCCGTTGCCCGGGTGCAGGCGCATGGCATGGCGGCGGCCGTCCCAGTCGTTGAAGTCGCCGATGACGCTGACGCGCGAAGCATTCGGCGCCCAGACCGCGAATCGCGTGCCGCTGACGCCCTGCACCGTGCGCAGCTGCGCACCGAGCTTCGCGTAGATCTGCTTGTCCGAGCCCTCGCCGAACAGGTAGAGATCGAGATCGCCCAGCGTCGTGGGGAAGCGATACGGATCCTCGATATCGAGCGTATTGCCGACCGTCGTCGTCAGCCGCAGCCGGTAGTGGCGCAGCCGCGGCGGCATGACGGCGGCGAAGATGCCGTCGGGATGCACGCGATCCATCTTGCAGAGTACGGTGTCCTGGTTGTCGATGACTTCGACGCGCTCCGCGTGGGGCTGCAGCGTGCGGATGACGCGCGAGCCACCCGCCTGGTGCACGCCGAGCACGCTGAACGGGTCGCCATGATGGCCGCCAATCAGCGCGGCATAGGCATCCTTGTTCTTTTTGGTGTCAGTCGCGATCGTGTTCATACAGTTGTCCGATGTATTGCCGGGCCGACGATGCCCAGTCGAAGCGCTGCGCAGCGGCCTGCTTCCTTATCCTTTGCCAGCGATTCGGATGGTCGTGCCGCAGCTGCAGGGCCCGATCGACGCATTCGACGAATGCGGCCGCCTGCTCGGCACGTGTCCTGCCGGCGAACACGAACCCCGTGACGCCGCTCTCGACCGTGTCGTGCAGGCCGCCGACGCCGTGCACGACACAGGGCTGGCCTGCGCGCATCGCCAGCATCTGGCTGATACCGCAAGGCTCGAAACTCGACGGCATCAGGAACAGGTCGCCGCCGTGATACATGAGGTTGCCGAACTCTTCGGCGTAGCCGTTCAGGAAGACGAAGTTGGCGTGCTCGGCGGCGATGCCCTCGAGCCGCTCCTCGTAGTCGCTTTCTCCGCTGCCGAGCAGCATCAATACGCCGCTGCGGCCGAGCCTGTCCAGGATATGTTCGAGTGCGCTGCGACCGTCTGCGAGTGGCTCGAAGAACAGCTGCATCTTTTGCGAGACGATACGTCCGACACTGGTGAGTATGTGCAGCGGCCGCCGCTTCGGCAGCGACTTCAGGCGTTCGACCGCAAGCTCGTGGACGGTGACGCCCGGATTGTCCCGCAGCCAGTCCTCGGCGGTGTCCTGCGCAGCCATCAACAGCCGCTGCCAGCCGGGGCGCCGGCCGAGGCTCCCGGTGTATTCGCAACCGTTCAGGATGCCGAACAGGCGTCCTTCCTCCGCCGCCCGTGTAAGGTCGTTTTCGAGCCCCTCGCCGCCGATGAACCCGGTGTCGGTATTGCTCGGGCACTGGATTTCCTGCGCATAGGTCGGCGAAACCGTGTTGATACGGTCTGCACGACGGATCGCGAACGCCATCGGATTGATGCAGTCGTCGGCAACCGGGTCTGCGAGCACCCTGGCGTCGTAGTTCATGTCCGGAAACCAGGCTTCCAGCGAGGATTCGTTGCCGCGTAACGGCCGCTGGCCCTGGTACGTCAGGTTGTGAATCGTGAAAACCGTGGGGATCTGCCGGAGTCGTGCGCCACTGGCGGAGAATTCACGATGCAGGAGATAGTAGGCGGCATGCCAGTCGTGCAGGTGAACGACGTCGGGCAAGTCGGCCAGCGTATCGATCCAGCTTGCCGCGGCGGCGCAGAAGAAAGCGAACTTGTTGGCGTCGGTTGCGTAGGGGCGCAAGGGGCCGTCGTCGTGGTAGACACGACCGGCTTCCGTCGGCACCAGCAGTTCGTGCTCGAAAAGCACGATGCTGGCCGATTCCACGACCGGTTCGAACACGCGGACCTCGTGGTCAGCGCCGCGGAACCGGACCGTGACCGCAGGCTTTTCGATCACACCGGGCAGCCTGTGGAACGCGCCGTAGGACGGCGTCAGCACGGTTGCCCGCCAGCCTTCGGCGTTCAAAGCACGCGGCAGGTCGCGCACGACGTCACCGACGCCGCCGACCTTGCCGCCGGGCAATGCGCCGTTCTCTGCGGCAACAAATACGACGTGCTTGTTACTGATAACGGGCTGCCTCAACTCAACGCGTGAAATGCAGGTGCTGGCCGAGCATATCCGGCGTCACCAGCGTGACGCCGTTTTCCGTGATGCGGAAGCCACGCTCGCGATCGGCATCGGGATCCTCGCCGATAACGGTGCCGGGCTCGAGCGTGGTGCCGCGGTCGATGATCGCGCGCTTGACCCGGCAGTTCTCACGGATGTCGACGTCGGGCAGGACGACAGAGTCCTCTATGATGCTGTGCGAGTGCACGTGGCAGCGCGAGAACAATAGCGAACGGTTGATGAACGCGCCGGAGATGACGTTGCCGCCGGACACCATGGAGTTCAGGGCATAGCCTTTGCGCTCTTCCTCGTCGAAAACGAACTTGGCCGGCGGATCCTGCGACTGGAGCGTATAGATCGGCCAGACCTTGTCGTACATGTCGAGCTGCGGCGTCACCGCGACCAGCTCCATGTTTGCCCCCCAGAAAGCATCGAGTGTGCCTACGTCCCGCCAGTAGGCCTGCTCGCCGGTCTTCTGGTCGCGGAACGGGTAGGCGAAAATGCGGTAATTCTGGATGATCGAGGGAATGATGTTGCGGCCGAAGTCGTGTTGCGTGCCGACCGTGTCCGCGTCCTTGATGACCTGCTCGTACAGGAACTCGGTATTGAAAAGATAGTTGCCCATCGACGCGAGGCATATACCCGGCTTGCCCGGGACCGGATCCGGATGTTCCGGTTTCTCGGTGAACTTGACGACGCGTCCGGTCTCGTCGACGGTCATCACACCGAACTGGCCGGCCGCTTCCTCGAGCGGCACCTCGAGGCAGCAAACGGTCATGTCCGCCGCCTGCTCTACGTGCGCGGCCAGGAACGCGCCGTAGTCCATCTTGTAGACATGGTCACCCGAGAGAATGAGGACGAAGCGCGGGTCGTGCGTGCGGATGATATCGAGGTTCTGGTACACGGCGTCCGCGGTGCCTCGGTACCACTCGCCGCCGACACGTTGAGACGCTGGCAATATTTCCACGAATTCGCGCTGACCGGCGCCTGCCTGGAACCAGGACCAGCCCTGCACCAGGTGCCGAATGAGCGAATGCGCCTTGTACTGGGTGAGCACGCCGATGCGGCGGATGCCCGAGTTGATGCAGTTCGATAGCGGGAAATCGATGATGCGGAACTTGCCGCCGAAGTACAGCGCCGGTTTTGCACGCCAGTCCGTGAGTTCGTGCAGGCGCGAGCCCCGGCCGCCCGCCAGGATCAGGGCGACGGTGTCCCGCGTCAGCCGGCTTACGAAACGCGCGTCTTCCGTGGCGGCATTTTTGACCATTAATCAGTCCCTCCGCAGTCGATGATCGTGAAATCAGGCTGCAGGGTACACTGCGACCGGCTCGAGGTCGCGCACTGACCGCGCTATCGAGCCGGCGCGCGTCCTGCGGCCGTTACCATTGTCGCGACATTGTCGCAGACTGCGTCGGTCAATTGTGTGTCGAGTAACCGCCATCGCCAATTATTGCTCGACGTGCCCGGGACGTTGATCCGGGCTTCCGAGCCCAGCCCGAGATAGTCCTGCATCGGCGCGATCGCGATCTTCGAGCGGGTGGCGAACGCCGTGCGGATCATGTCGAGGTGGATCGTCTCCGGTGTCCCGTGAGTTCTCTCGAGGGCCATCTCCCGGGTTCGTTCGATTTCATCGGGCGAACGGATATCGCCGGGGCTACCCCGGAACCACCCGAGCGTCGTGTCGTTGTCATGCGTTCCCGTGTAGCACACGCTGTTCTCGGCGATTTCGTCAAATTCGAAATCCGGATCGGCGATGTCGAACTGCAGAACCACCATGCCCGGGATATGGTGCCGATCACGGAGCGCCTCGACTTCCGGCGTGATGACGCCGAGGTCCTCGGCAACAATCGGCAGCGCGCCGAGTTTTTCCCGCATCGCATCGAAGATTGCGTCGCCCGGACCGGGTTCCCAGGATCCCGTTTTCGCCGTTTCTGAGTCGGCGGGGACCGACCAGTAGGCCTCGAAGCCACGGAAATGGTCGATACGGACGAAATCGGCCAGTTCGGCTGTCGCGCGCAGACGGTCCACCCACCATGAGTAGCCGTCAGCCGCGTGCCGGTCCCAGTCGTACAGCGGGTTGCCCCAGAGCTGGCCGTCTTCGGAAAAATAGTCGGGCGGCACGCCGGCGATTGCTTCCGGGCGTCCGTCGCGGTCGATTCTCAGGATCTCGGGATGCGCCCAGGCGTCGGCGCTGTCGAGCGCAATGTAGATTGGCATGTCGCCAAACAAGCGAACGCCTTGAACGTGGGCGTAATCACGCAGCCGCTGCCACTGTTTGAAAAAGAAGAACTGCACCACCTTGATATCGGCGATCTGCTCACTGGCCGACGATTCGATCTCGGCAATAGCCGCTGCTTCGCGGCGCACATAGCGCGATTCCCAGTCGGGCCACGGCCGCTCGTTGTGCTGCGTCTTGAGGATGCGATACAGCGCATAACCGTGCAGCCATGCGCGATCATTGTCCGCAACGAAGCGATCGCAGGCTTCCTTGAGCGCCGTGTCGGCGCGATCCTCGAAGCGGCTCGCCGCAAGGCGCAGGAGGCGGCTCTTGGTCGGTATCAGGGCGCCGTAATCGACGTTGCGATGTGGCAGGGTGGTCAGCTCGGAGACTTCCTTCTCGTCGAGCAGACCGAGGTCGACGAGGTCGCCGATATCGACGAGCATTTCGTTGCCTGCAAACGTCGACAGCGGCTGGTAGGGTGAGTCGCCGTAAGCCGTTGGTCCGACAGGTAAAAACTGCCAGACGGACAATTCCATCTGCACCATCTTGTCGACGAATTCGCGGGCAGCAGCCCCGATCTCGCCGATGCCATAGGGGCCCGGCAAGGATGTCAGGTGCAGGCACACACCCGCGCCCCTGCCGCGAGACATCGCAATGTTTTCTTGCTTGGAGCGCATCGTCAGGGCAGATTCCTAATGCATCTTGTTCAGATGCGAAATTGAGGGACGCGGATGCACCGGGTAAGGCCCCCGCGAGCGCTGCTCGCGGGGGCTCTATCGATCAACTGACGCCCAAAGGCATCACCGCGCTCAGAAGCGGTAGTTCAGCCCCAGCAGATACTGCGTGCCGTACTCCTGGTAGTCGAGAATCCGCGTCTTGTCCTGCGAGTAGGCAACGTACGGCTCGTTCGTCAGGTTGTTGATCTGGAACAGCAACTGCAGACCCTCGAGGCTGCCGCCCTGGAAGCTGTAGCTGAACTGCGCATCGGTGATCTGGTCCGAATCGACGAAGCGGAAGCCGCGATCGTTGGCGAAGTTGGTGACCTCACCGATGTACTCGGACCGATAGCGCGTATTGATCCGGGCTGCAAAGCCATAGTTCTCGTAGTACAGCGTCAGGTTCCAGACGTCTTGCGACAGGCCAGGCAGCGGAATGCTCTCGATCGGTATGGAGCTGACGGATCCTTCGATTGCAATATCGCTGTCCGTGTACGAGTAGCTGAACTGCGCGCCGAAGCCGTCGAGGCTCTCGGACATCATGTTGAACGGCACTGATGCCGAGAGCTCCAGGCCCTGCACGTATCCGCCACTGCCGTTGACGGGACGGGTGAAGTCACCCTCGGTCTGCGGCGTCACGCCAGGCGGGAAGAG
>Ga0209536_100007895_pt1 | contig 16073 bp, 12 predicted proteins | sample DeeMarSeWOR28_12_FD_187461 | JGI IMG/M metagenome (GOLD analysis project Ga0209536, IMG submission 187461) | Marine sediment microbial communities from White Oak River estuary, North Carolina - WOR-2-8_12 (SPAdes) (version 2) | ecosystem: Environmental > Aquatic > Marine > Intertidal zone >...
GGCGGGCGCACCCTGGCCTCGCTGCTGCAGACGCTGAAGCCCGAGCCCGAGTTTGACCGGCCGGAGGCCCCCGCGTAGGCTCGCTCGGCCCGGAGGCGCGCCATTCGCATCTACCTCGATCACAACGCCACCACCCCCGTGCGCGACGAGGTCGTCGCGGCGATGCTGCCCGCGCTGCGCGAGGGCTGGGGCAACCCTTCGAGCGTCCACGCCGAGGGCAGTGCGGCCCGCGAGGCGGTCGAGCGGGCACGCGGCGAGGTGGCGGCACTGCTCGGCTGTGCCGCGGCGGACGTGCTGTTCACCGCGGGCGCGACCGAGGCCAACAACACGGTGCTGCAGCGGGTGGTGCCGACGCTCGGCCGCGGCCGTCACGTGGTGAGCTCGAACGTCGAGCACCCCTCGGTCGAGGCGCCATTGGCGGCGCTCGAGGCGCATGGCTTCGAGGTGACGCGCCTGGCGGTGGATCGCGAGGGGCTGCTGCGACCGTCCGCGGTCGCCGAAGCGCTGCGCGACGACACGGCGCTGGTGAGCCTGATCTGGGCGAACAACGAGACCGGTGCGCTGCTGCCGCTCGCGGCCATCGCCGAGGCGGTGGCGGCGCGCGGGGTGCCGCTCCACGTCGACGCGACCCAGGCGGTCGGCAAGCTGCCGCTCGATCTCTCCACGCTGGCGGTGGACTACCTGGCCCTCTCGGCGCACAAGTTCGGCGGACCCAAGGGGGTCGGGGCGCTGGTCGCCCGACGCGCTCCGGACTTCGAGCCGTTGCTGCTCGGCGGCGGCCAGGAGCGCCGACTGCGCGGCGGCACCGAGAACGTGCCCGGCATCGTGGGCCTCGCGGCGGCCTGTGCGCTGGCCCGGGCCGAGCTTCCCGAGCGGCAGCGCGCAGCCGCCGCGCTGCGCGATCGGCTGTGGCGGGGCCTGCAGGAGAAGGTGCCGGGCGTGCATCGCAACGGCCCCGGCGATGCGGTGCTGCCCAACACGCTCAACGTGAGCTTCGAACACACCGCGGGCGAGCTGCTGTTGCAGGCGCTCGATCTCGAGGGGGTCGCGGTCTCCTCGGGCGCGGCCTGCGCCTCGGGCTCGATCGAGCCGTCGCGCGTGCTGCTCGCGATGGGCCTGTCTCCGGCGCAGGCGCGCGGAACGCTGCGCTTCTCCGTGGGCCACGGGGTCGACGAGGCGTCGATCGATCGCGTGCTGGCGCTGCTGCCGGAGCTGGTCGCGCGGGTTCGCGCGGCGGAGCCCGTATGAGTGCGGCGCGTGAGCGCGTGGTGGTCGCGATGTCGGGCGGGGTCGACTCGTCGCTGGCCGCGGCGCTGGTGGTCGAGCGCGGCGCCGAGGCGATCGGAGTGACGCTGCACCTGGCGGGCGGTGCCTCGCGCTGCTGCTCGCTGGCGGACGCGGACGATGCCCGCCGCGTGGCCGAGCGGCTGGGCATGCGTTTCTACGTGGCGAACTACCGCGAGCGCTTCGAGCGCGAGGTGATCGAGCCCTTTGCCGACGCCTACCTGGCGGGGCGCACCCCCATCCCCTGCGTCGTCTGCAACAAGCGCTTCAAGTTCGACTACCTGCTCGAGCGCGCGCGTGTGTTCGGGGCGGATCGGGTCGCGTCGGGTCACTACGCCCGCATCGACGACGACCCCGAGACCGGGCTGCGCCGGCTGCGCTGCGCCGCGGACCGTTCGAAGGACCAGAGCTACTTCCTGTTCCAGCTCGACCAGGCTCAGCTGCGCGCGCTCGAGTTTCCGCTGGGCGAGCTCACCAAGCAGGCGGTGCGCGAGCGCGCCCGTGTGCTCGGGCTGGCGACGGCCGACAAGGCCGAAAGCCAGGAGATCTGCTTCGTGCCCGACGGCGACTACGCGCGGGTGGTCGAGCAGATCCGACCCGGTGCACTGCCCGGTGCCGGCGACGTGGTCGACGGCGACGGCCGCGTGCTGGCGCGGCACGCGGGCGTGCACCGCTTCACCGTCGGACAGCGTCGCGGGCTCGGCCTCGCGGGTCCGCAGCGGCGCTACGTCACGCGGGTCGACGCCGCGAACAATCGCGTCGTGGTGGGTCCCGAGGAGGCGCTGTCGACCCGTACGGCGTGCGTGTCCGGGGTCTCCTGGGTCTCGGGCCAGGCACCGCCGCCGGGCACGCGCGCGCGCGTGCGCGTGCGCTACCGGCACGAGGGGGCACCGGCGAGCCTCGAGCCCGGACCGGGTGACCGCGTGCGCGTGCACTTCGACGATCCGGTGCGGGCCGTCGCACCGGGGCAGGCCGCCGTCTTCTACGCCGCCGACGTGGTGCTCGGCGGCGGCTGGCTGGGAGACGCGCAGGCGTGAGCGAAGACGACGCCCGGCGCGAGCTCGAGCGCGCGCTCGGCTACCGCTTTCGCGAGCCCTCGCTGGCCTCGACCGCGCTGGCCCATCCGTCCTACGCCCACGAGCTCGACGGCAGCCGTGGCAACGAGCGCCTCGAGTTCCTGGGCGACGCCGTGCTCGATCTGGTGGTGGCGGGCTACCTCTACGCCTCGCAGCCCGACTGGCGCGAGGGACAGCTCACCCGGGCGCGGGCCGCACTCGTCAACAAGTCCTCGCTCGCCGACCGCGCTCGCGCGCTGGGCCTGCCCGCACTGGTCCGGCTCGGGAAGACCGAGCGTCGATCCGAAGGCGCGAACAAGGACTCGATCCTCGCCAACTGCTTCGAAGCGGTGATCGGTGCGGTCTACCTCGATGGAGGCCTCTCCGCCGTCGAGCCGCTGGTGGCGCGCTGCTTCGGAGACGCGCTGGTGAGCGCGAGCGTTCCCCGCGACGCGAAGACGGCCTTCCAGGAGTGGGCGCACTCGGAGCTCAAGCAGACTCCCACCTACGAGACGACCCACGACTCGGGGATCGAGAACGATGACGAGCGCTTCACGGTCGAGGTCTACGTCGAGCAGCGCAGCTGGGGGCACGGGGTCGGCCGCACCAAGCGCGCCGCGGAGGTGGCCGCCGCCGAGCTGGCGCTGGCGCGCGCCCGGTCGGCCTCGTGAGCGAGCACCGCGCCGGCGTGGTCGCGATCCTCGGGCGACCGAACGCGGGCAAGTCGACGCTGCTGAACCGGCTGCTCGGCGAGAAGCTCGCGATCGTGACGCCGAAGCCCCAGACCACCCGCAGCCGCATTCTCGGCATCCTCTCGCGCCCGGAGGCGCAGATCCTGTTCGTGGACACGCCGGGCCTGCACGGCGGCGGCAAGGCGCTGAACGTCGCGCTCAACGAGCAGGTGGGAGAGGCCGCGGAGGACTGCGACGTGGCGCTGCTGCTGGTGGACCTCGGCGACTCCTGGGGCGAGGATCACGTGCGCCTGCTCGAGCGGCTGCGCGCCCGCGGTGCCGCGACGCTGGTGATCGGCGCGAAGTCGGACCGGCCGCGCGCTCCCGATCTCGTCTGGCCTCCGCCCGGGGTCGAGGAAGCGCTCACGGTCTCCGCGCGCACCGGCGAGGGCATCGACGCACTGCTGGCCGCCGTGGTGGCGCATCTGCCGGCGTCGCCGCCGCTCTACCCGGAGGACACGCTCAGCGATCGGCCGCTGCGCTGGCTGGTCGCCGAGGAGATCCGCGAGGCCGCGTTCCAGACCCTCTCCCAGGAGCTGCCCTATGCGCTGGCCGTCGAGGTGGTCGAATACGACGAGTCGCGACCGGAGCTGGTGAAGATCCGCGCCAACCTGTTGGTCGAGCGGGCCAGCCAGAAGGCGATCGTGATCGGCAAGGGCGGTGCGGCCATCAAGCGCATCGGCGTGCAGGCCCGGCCCGCGATCGAGCGTCTGCTCGGCACGCGCGTGCATCTGGCGCTCTGGGTGAAGGTCGAGCCGAAGTGGGCGAAGCGGCCCCAGCGCTTGAAGGAGCTGGGCTACGTCTGAGCGCCGGCCGTCGGGTCCGCCCGCAGGCGCCGCAACGCGTTGCGTACCGCGCTCGGACCCCAGCGGCCACCGCGCGGCGTCGGCAGCCGCAGCGCCTCGAGCACGCGGGCCAGCTCGCGCAGCGAGCAGTCGGGATTGCCGAGCTGGATCTCCGCGATCCACGGCGCCAGCTGCTCGGCGCGCGCATCGGCGCGCCGGCGCAGGCTGGCGGCGGCGCGCCGTGCACCGATCGCCGGGCGCGGCGAGCCGAGTCGCGTCCCCCGGCGCCGGGCGCCGTCCAGCCCCCGTCGCACGCGCTCACCGGCCGCGCGACTCCGATGCCTCGCCACCTCGCGCAGCAGCACCAGCGCGTTGCGGCGCAACCCGGGCGTGTCGGCGGCGGCGAGCGGAACCCGGCTGGCGAGCAGCGACTCCAGGAAGGGCAGGTCGGCGCCGACCTCGACCAGCCGCGGCACCAGCAGCGTCGCGCGCGCGGACTCGCAGCGGGCCAGTGCGCGCGCGAGCTCGGGGCGCTGCGCGCCGCGGCCGCTCCCCTCGACGAACGGCTCGAGCAGGATGCGGCGTCGCGTCCGGAGCCAGGTCGCCACCCGACGCTGGCTCTCCGCCAGCGCCGGGCGCGCATCGGGGCGCTCCAGCCGGTAGTAGGCGACGACAGCTCGGCGAGTCGTCACGAATTCAAGTCCATGTTTGAATTATGAACGACATCGTCCGCGCGCGCTCGGGTCGGACGCGGCGTGACCAGCAGGAGCGTGTACACACAGAACGAGATCGTGAGCACGCTCAGCCAGACGTGGATCTCGTCGGTCCAGTGCCAGTGGCTCGCCACCGCCCAGCCGAGCGCGGACAGCGCGCACACGGCCGGGCCCAGCGAGGGATGGCGCACCGCCAACAGCGCCAGCGCGGCCAGCACGCACCAGTAGTAGCCGGTGAGCTCGAATGCGACCGGGATCCAGGCGACGCCGAGCACGGCGCCCAGCCAGCAGGGAGCGCCCGCGCCGGCCCGGGCGACCAGCACGCCGAAGCCCGCGACCAGCGCCCAGAAGAACAGCGCCTGGGAGGCGAAGCGCTGGCGGCGCGCCTGCTTCCAGGGCTGCATCGGGTCCGGCAGGGTTGCGTCGCGGGCCACGGCGGCGCGCATCGCGGGATCGTAGGAGAGCACCGTGCGCAGGCCCACGTGGTTCGCGAGCGGGGTCGCGACGTGGGTGCGCGCGTTCGTCGCAAACTCGCTCCAGCTGCCCGGACCCGATACGGCGAGCGACAGCAGCAGGCAGGCCCCGCCGCCGGCGATCGCGCCGAGCGCGAGACGCCGCTCCTCGCGCGTCGGCGCGAACCGGCGGCTGCGCAGCCAGCGTCCGACGCTTCCGAGTGCGACCCCCGCGAGCAGCAGCGCGGGGAAGAGTCGCAGCAGCGCGGCCAGCGCGAGCAGCGCGCCCCCGCCCGCCGGGCGCTCTCGTCGCAGCAGAGCGATCCCGAGCAGGCTCGCCGCCAGCCAGTCGTAGCGGAGGATCGAGCCACCGGTCCAGCCATAGGGCGCCGCGTAGTTGGTGCCGAAGTAGACCACCGCGATCGCGGTGACGCGCCAGCCGAAGGCCAGCGCCAGGCCGACCGCGCTGGCCAGCAGCAGCAGCGGATCGAGCGCACGCAGCGCGGCGAGCTGCGTCGGTGTGGCCGGCCCGGTGCGGGTCAGCGCCTGGCCGAGCACGCCCCAGGCCGGCGTGGCGTTGTAGCCGTGGTCCTGCTGGAAGCGCCGCCAGCGTCGCTCGGACACGCGGGCGTGCAGGAAGTCCACGTCGGCCCGGAAGTCCGCCCAGCGGCGCGGGCTGAAGTGGCGCTTGCAGCGCTCCGGCTCGGCCAGGCTCGCGGCGCTGGTCGTCAGCTGGTTGGTCTCGAGGTCGCGGATCGGTCGCTCGGCGTCGCGGCCGGCCTCCGCGTCCGCGACCGCGGTGCAGGCGTAGAGGCGCGTGTAGCGCAGCTCGGGGAAGTACTTGGCTCCGAGGTAGTAGTGGAACGTGTCCGACGGATGGCCGAAGCCCGGGTAGTGGAACTGGAAGAGGTTGAGCCAGCAGGCGGCGGCGAGCAGGCCGAGCCCGACCAGCAGGCCGTCGCGCAGGCGTGCGAGCTCGCCCCCGCGGCCGCGGCGCTCGAGCCAGAGACCCCAGAGCAGCAGCGCCGCGGTCGCGCCGGCGACTCCGGCCTTGATCGCCCCGACTCCGCGCGGAGACAGCAGGCCGCGCGGCAGCTCGGCCGCGTTGTCCGCCACCTCGGCGGCGGCCGCAGCCGGCCACCCGGCCAGCAGGGCCGCTCCCCCGGCCAGCCCGAGGGCGGCCACGGCTGCGATGCGAAGCGGTGCCACGGCGCCCGCAGGGTAGCCCTGGCCAGACGCCCGCCGACGTGCTAGCCAGTTGACGTGAGCTGGCAAACAGGATCGGCCGAGCCTGCCGCGGTCTCGAACCCGCCGGATCCGGGCGCACCCGAGCGGCTGTGCGCGATCGGCGAGGTCCAGGACGCCACCGGCCTGTCGGCGCGCACCCTCCGCTACTACGAGGAGCTGGGTCTGCTGCCCGGCGTCCGGAGGCGGGCCGGGGGCCGGCGCGTCTACGGGCCCGACGAGATCGAGCGTCTGCGCTTCATCCAGCGCCTGAAGGCACTGGGCCTGTCGCTGGCGGAGATCAAGGAGCTGAACGCGGTCTACGCGATCGCCGGCTCGACCCGCGCGATGCTCGCGCGGCTCTCGCAGCTGCTCGCTCGCCACCAGAGCGAGATCGACGGCCGCATCCAGGAGCTCTCGCGCCTGCGCGACGAGATCACGGGCTACCGCCGGCACGTCGGCCAGCGGGTCGCGGCGCTCGAGCGCAGCGGGGGGCAGGGCGCGTGAGTAGCGGCGCCGCCAGCGTCACGCAGCTGCGTCCCGGACGGGTCGCGCGCCCGGTGCGCGTGGTGACCGCGGCCTCGCTGTTCGATGGGCACGATGCCGCGATCAACATCATGCGGCGGATCCTGCAGAGCCAGGGCGCCGAGGTGATCCACCTGGGTCACGACCGCTCGGTCGAGGAGATCGCACTGGCCGCGGTCCAGGAGGATGCGGATGCGGTGGCCGTGTCCTCGTACCAGGGCGGACACATGGAGTTCTTCCGCTATCTGGTCGATCGGCTCGCGGAGCTGGGAGCGCCTCACGTGCGCGTCTACGGCGGCGGAGGGGGCACGATCACCGCCGAGGAGGCCGAGGCGCTGCGGGCCCACGGGGTGGCGCGCATCTTCCGTCCCGAGGACGGACGCGCGCTCGGACTCGAGGGCATGATCGCCCGCCTGCTGGCCGAGTGCGTCGAGGGGGCGCTTCGCGAGGAGGTGCCGCAGCTCGAGGCCGCCTCGATCCGCTCGATTGCGCGCTGCATCAGCTTCCTCGAGGCGAGCGATGCCGACGACCCGGGCTCGATCGCATTGCGCGAATCCCTGAGCGGGCACCGAAGCCGACCCGCCGCACCGGTGATCGGCTTCACCGGGACCGGTGGCGCGGGCAAGTCCTCGGTCGTGGACGAGCTGCTGGTGCGCTACCGGCTCGATCATCCGGAGCACCGGGTGGGGCTGCTGCTGGTGGATCCGACCCGCCGCCGTACCGGCGGCGCTCTGCTGGGCGACCGCATCCGCCTGAATGCGATCGAGGGCGACGCGGTCTACGTGCGCTCGCTCGCCACCCGGCGCGCCCACCGCGCGCTGTCGGCGACGGTGGTCGATGCGCTGCGCGTGCTGCAGGCCGCCGACTTCGACCTGATCCTGCTCGAGACGGCGGGCATCGGGCAGAGCGACTCCGAGGTGGTCGATCTCGTCGACACCTCGGTCTACGTGATGACGCCCGAGTTCGGCGCGCCGTCCCAGCTCGAGAAGATCGACATGCTCGACCTGGCCGACTTCGTGGTATTGAACAAGTCCGACCGGCAGGGTGCGCAGGACGCGCTGCGCGACGTGCGCAAGCAGTGGAAGCGCAACCGCGGCCGCTTCGAGCTGCCCGATGATCGGGTGCCGGTGTTCCCCACGATTGCGCGCCGCTGGAACGATCCGGGGGTCGACCGGCTCTACCAGGCGCTACGCGTCCGGCTGGCCGGCGAGGCGTGGACCGGCGATGCCCAGCTCGACGACGGCACCGCGCCCCCGACGATCCCGGCGGCCCGCGTTCGCTATCTCGCGGAGATCGCGCAGACGCTGCGCGGCTGGCACGCGGACAGCGAGCGGGCGGCGGAACGCGCGCGCGAGGCACAGGCGCTGACCCGCGCGCTGGAGGTGCTGGACGACACGGACGCGCCCGCCGGCGAAGCCGCCGAGGCGCTGCGCGCGCGGCGCGAGCAGGCGCTGGCCGCGCTGCCGACCGAGCTGCGCAGCCAGCTCGAGCAGTGGCCCGCGCTGCGCGAACGCTACCGGGCGCCCGAGCAGAGCTATGCGGTGCGCGGCCGTGAGATCCGGGTCGAGAACCAGAGCGAGACGCTGGCGCGCACGCGGCTGCCGAAGATCGCGCTGCCGCGGACCCGCGAGTGGGGCGAGCTCGCGCGTTACCTGCGCGCCGAGAACCTTCCCGGGCGCTTCCCGTTCACCGCGGGCGTGTTCCCCTTCAAGCGCCAGGGCGAGGATCCGGCGCGGATGTTCGCCGGGGAGGGCACACCCGAGCGCACCAACCACCGCTTCCATCTGCTCTGCCGCGGACAGCCCGCCGCGCGGCTCTCCACCGCGTTCGACAGCGTGACGCTCTACGGGCGCGATCCGCACGAGCGACCGGACGTCTACGGCAAGGTGGGCAATTCCGGCGTCTCGGTCTGCACCGTCGACGACGCGGTGAAGCTCTACTCCGGCTTCGACCTGAGCGCTCCGCAGACCTCCGTCTCGATGACCATCAACGGCCCCGCGCCGATGCTGCTCGCGTTCTACCTGAATGCGGCCATCGATCAGCGCGTCGAGAAGCACCTGCGCGAGAGCGGGCGGCTCGCAGCGGCCCTGGCGGCGCTGCCCGGGGACGAGCGCCCGGGCTACGCCGGAGCGCTGCCGGAGGGGCACGATGGTCTCGGGCTCGCGCTGCTCGGCGTGTCGGGCGACCGGGTGGTCGACGCGGAGACCTATGCGCGCATCCGCGCCGACGTGCTGCGCCGCGTGCGCGGAACCGTGCAGGCCGACATCCTCAAGGAGGATCAGGCCCAGAACACCTGCATCTTCTCCACGGACTTCGCTCTCGAGATGATGGGCGACATCCAGGCGTGGTTCATCGAGAACCAGGTGCGCAACTTCTACTCGGTGTCGATCTCCGGCTACCACATCGCCGAGGCCGGAGCGAATCCCATCACCCAGCTGGCGTTCACGCTCGCCAACGGCTTCACCTACTGCGAGTACTACGCGGCGCGCGGCATGGCGGTGGACGACTTCGCCCCGAACTTCTCCTTCTTCTTCAGCAACGGGCTCGACGCGGAGTACAGCGTGATCGGCCGGGTCGCCCGGCGCATCTGGGCGATCGCGATGCGAGAGCGCTACGGGGCGTCCGAGCGCAGCCAGAAGCTCAAGTACCACGTCCAGACCTCGGGGCGGTCGCTGCACGCCCAGGAGATGGCGTTCAACGACATCCGGACCACGCTCCAGGCGCTGACCGCGCTCCAGGACCAGTGCAACAGCCTGCACACGAACGCCTACGACGAGGCGGTCACGACGCCCACCGAGGAGTCGGTGCGTCGGGCGCTGGCGATCCAGCTGATCATCAACCGCGAGCTCGGACTCTCGAAGAACGAGAATCCGCTCCAGGGCTCCTACCTGATCGAAGAGCTCACCGATCTGGTCGAAGAAGCGGTGTTGCAGGAGTTCGAGCGTCTCTCGCAGCGGGGCGGCGTACTCGGCGCGATGGAGACGCTCTACCAGCGCGGCAGGATCCAGGACGAGAGCCTCGAGTACGAGGCCCGCAAGGACTCGGGCGAGCTTCCGATCATCGGCGTGAACACCTTCGAGAACCCGGCGGGCGAGCAGGCCGCGGGTGCGCGCGAGCTGATGCGGTCGAGCGACGCCGAGAAGCGCCAGCAGCTGGACAGCCTGCGGGCCTTCCAGCGCCGCCATGCGCAGCGAGCACCGGCGGCCCTGGACCGGCTGCAGCGGGTGGCGCGCGCGGGGGGCAACGTCTTCGCCGAGCTGATGGAGACCGTGAAGGTCGCGAGCCTCGAGCAGATCACCCAGGCGCTGTTCGCCGTGGGCGGGCGCTACCGGCGCTCGATGTAGCGGACGGGAGGACTGGCTATGGTTCCGCCTTCCCACCTGCGGGCGCCCGAGTCCCCCTCCCGCCGATCGCGACCTCGATCTCCCGCCGGCGATGCGGGTCGCGGCGCCCCCGAGAGCCGAGACAGGAGCCTGCGATGAGCGACGATTCCAGGGCCCGCGCGGACCTCGCGCGCTGGCGCGAGCTGGCGAGCCAGGAGCTGCGGGGCGAGGACCCGGCGTCTCTCGAGGTCGAGACCCCCGATGGCCTGAAGCTCAAGCCCCTCTACACCGCGGCCGACCTGGACGCGCTCGACCACCTCGACACGCTGCCCGGCGCCTTCCCGTTCCTGCGCGGTCCGCGAGCCACCATGTACGCGAACCGGCCCTGGACGGTCCGGCAGTACGCGGGCTTCTCGACCGCCGAGGAGTCGAACGCCTTCTACAAGGCGAACCTGGCGGCCGGTCAGCAGGGGTTGTCCGTGGCCTTCGACCTGGCCACCCACCGCGGCTACGACTCGGACCATCCACGCGTGGTGGGCGACGTCGGCAAGGCCGGAGTCGCGATCGACTCGGTCGAGGACATGAAGATCCTCTTCCACGAGATCCCGCTCGACCAGGTCACCGTCTCGATGACGATGAACGGCGCGGTGCTGCCGGTGCTCGCCTGCTTCATCGTCGCGGGCGAAGAGCAGAACGTTCCGCAGGAGAAGCTCGCCGGGACGATCCAGAACGACATCCTCAAGGAGTTCATGGTCCGAAACACCTACATCTATCCGCCCGAGCCCTCGATGCGGATCGTGGCCGACATCATCGAGTACACGGCCGGCAACATGCCGAAGTTCAACTCGATCTCGATCAGCGGCTACCACATGCAGGAAGCGGGGGCGACGACGGTCCAGGAGCTGGCCTTCACGATCGCCGACGGCCTCGAGTACGTGCGCGCCGCGCTCTCGAAGGGCCTCGACGTGGACGCCTTCGCGGGCCGCCTGTCCTTCTTCTGGTGCATCGGGATGAACTTCTATCTCGAGGTCGCGAAGATGCGCGCGGCCCGCCGGATCTGGGCGGAGCGCATGCGCCGCGAGTTCGCGCCGAAGAGCGACCGCTCGTTGATGCTGCGCACCCACAGCCAGACGTCCGGGGCGAGCCTCACCGAGCAGGATCCGATGAACAACATCATCCGCACGACGATCGAGGCGATGGCTGCGGTCTTCGGCGGCACCCAGTCGCTGCACACCAACGGCTACGACGAGGCCGTGAGCCTGCCCACCGACACGGCCGCCCGGGTGGCGCGCAATACGCAGCTGATCCTCCAGGAAGAGACCGGCATCCCGGCGGTGGTCGACCCCTGGGGCGGCTCGTACTTCATGGAGAGCCTGACGGACTCGGTGTACCGGGCGGCGAACGAGCTGATCGACGAGGTCGAGGAGCTCGGCGGCATGACCCGGGCGATCGTGGCCGGCATGCCGAAGCTGCGCATCGAGGAATCGGCGACCCGTCGCCAGGCCCGCATCGACAGCGGTGAGGACGTGATCGTCGGCGTGAACAAGTACCGGCTGGACCAGCAGGACGAGCTCGACGTTCGCGACATCGACAACTCGGCGGTGCGTCGAGCCCAGGTCGAGCGACTCGAGCGCATCCGGGCGAGCCGCGATGCGGCCGAGGTGGAGCGGCGCCTGCAGGCGCTGACGGACCTGGCCGCATCGGGTACGGGCAACCTGCTCGAGGCCGCGGTGGCTGCGGCGCGGGCGCGTGCCAGCGTGGGCGAGATCTCCGATGCGCTCGAGCGGGTCTACGCCCGCCACCGGGCCGACGTGCGGGCCGTGTCCGGCGTCTACGGTGCCAGCTATCACGGCGACGATGACTTCCGCGAGGTCTCCCGACAGGTCGCGGAGTTCGCCGAGGCCGAGGGCCGGCGGCCCCGCATGCTCGTGGTGAAGCTCGGCCAGGATGGTCACGATCGCGGCATGAAGGTGATCGCCACCGCCTTCGCCGACCTGGGCTTCGACGTGGACGTCGGACCCCTGTTCCAGACTCCCGAGGAGGCGGCGCGCCAGGCGGTGGAGAACGACGTGCACGCGATCGGCGTTTCGAGTCAGGCCGCCGGCCACAAGACGCTGGTGCCGGAGCTGATCGCCGCGCTCGAGGCGCAGGGGGCCAGCCACGTCGCCGTGATCGTCGGCGGGATCATCCCGCCGCGCGACCACGCGTTCCTGCGCGAGGCCGGCGTGGCCGCGGTGTTCGGACCCGGAACCCCGATCCCGAAGGCGGCCCGCGAGGTGCTCGACGTGATCCGGGCGCGCCGCGAATGACGCGAGGCGGCGCGGGGGTCGTCGAGGTCTGCGATGCGATTCGCGGCGGCGACCGGGGTGCGCTGGCGCGCACCATCACGCTGCTCGAGAGCACCCGGCCGGATCACTCCGAGCGGGGCCAGGCGATCCTCGAGGCGCTGCTGCCGGACACCGAGCGGGCGAGCCGCGTGGGCATCACCGGTCCGCCCGGCGTCGGCAAGAGCACCTTCATCGAGGCGCTCGGGCTCCACCTGATCGAAGCGGGCCAGCGGGTGGCGGTGCTGGCGGTCGATCCCAGCAGTCCCGTCACCGGCGGCAGCATCCTGGGCGACAAGACGCGCATGGAGCGGCTGGCCCAGCGCCCGGAGGCCTTCATCCGGCCCTCGCCCTCGGGCGGCTCGCTCGGCGGGGTCGCCCAACGCACCCGCGAGTGCATGTTGCTGTGCGAGGCCGCCGGCTACGACGTGGTGATCGTCGAGACGGTCGGCATCGGCCAGTCGGAGGTGACCGTCGCGGGCATGGTGGACTTCTTCCTGGTGCTGCTGCAGCCGGGCTCCGGCGACGACCTGCAGGGCATCAAGAAGGGCGTGCTCGAGCTCGCCGACGGGCTGGTCGTGAACAAGGCCGATGGCGAGCTCGCGGCCGCCGCCGAGCGCACGCGCGGCATGTTCGTCCAGGCGCTGGGCCTGCTGCGCCCGCTCTCGCGCCACTGGAAGCCGCGCGTGCTCGCAGCCAGCGCGCTGCGGGGCACCGGCATCGCCGAGGTCTGGGCGATGGTGAGCGAGCAACGCCAGGCGCTGAGGGCCAGCGGCGAGGCCCAGGTCCGGCGGCGCGAGCAGGCGCGCGCCTGGATGTGGACCCTGGTCGACGAAGGGCTGCGCCAGGCCTTCCGCGCCGACCCGGCGGTGGCCGCCCGTGTCGAGAAGCTCGAGGCCCGGGTCGCGGCCCTCGAGATCCCGCCGGCGAAGGCCGCTCGCCTGCTGCTGGACGCGTTCCGCTCCGCCTGAAACCGGGGTGGGGGTGACGCCCGCCCTTCACTTCGGGCGGGCGTCCGCCGATGAGCAGGGACGGAGCACACTGGCCCCGAGACCGGCGGGAAAACAGCAGCATGGTGCAGATCAACATGGCGGCGCGCGAGATCACCGTGAAGGTGGTCTACTACGGGCCTGCGCTCTCCGGGAAGACCACCAATCTCCAGCAGCTCCACGAGATGATGAGCCGCGGTCGCCGCAGTCAGATGATGACGCTCGACACGAAGGGCGACCGGACCCTCTACTTCGACTTCCTCCCGATCGAGTTCGGCACCGCCAACGGCTTCGGCGTGAAGATCAAGCTGTTCACGGTCCCGGGCCAGGTGATGCACAAGTCGACCCGCAAGGTCGTGCTGGCCGGCGCCGACGCGGTGGCCTTCATCGCGGATTCCCAACGTGCCAGCGCGAGTGCGAATGCCTACTCCTGGCGCGACATGGAGGCCAACCTCAAGTCGAACGGGATCGACTTCGCGGAGATCCCGAAGGTCGTGCAGTTCAACAAGCGCGATCTGGGCGACGTGAAGCCGCTCCAGGAGATCAAGGACGCCTGGGGCGAGGTCTCGACCTTCCCGGCAGTCGCGATCCGTGGCGAGGGTGTACTCGAGACCTTCCGCGAGCTGCTGCGGCTGCTCTATCGCGGCATCGACGAGCGGCACCGCTTCGGGGAGAAGTTCGGGGTCTCGGAAGAGGACTTCATGAAGGGCGTCCTCTCGAACTTCGATCCGTCGCCCGGCCGCTGAACGCGCCGCCGACGAATCCTGCTCCCGTATCGGGCTCCCCGGCGTTCGCCGATCGCCGGCTGACTCCGGGTATTGGCAGGCAAATTGACACCTCAATCGGCCGTTGATAGGGTCCGAGAGCCCCCACCTCGCCTGACGCCGCGTGCCCGCCGGAACCGGTCCACGGTCCGTACGGGAGGGTGCCTCGGATGACCAACGCCCCCAGACTCAAGCTCCAGCAGCACCCGGAGGACATCCGGGCCGCGATCGCCTCGGTGGAAGCGGCGATCGAGGACATCCGCGCCGGCAAGATGGTGATCCTGGTCGACGACGCGGACCGGGAGAACGAGGGCGATCTCTGCATCGCCGCCGAGCGCGTGACGCCCGAGGCGATCAACTTCATGGCCAAGCACGGACGGGGTCTGATCTGCCTGTCCATGACCGAGGCACAGCTGGAGAAGCTGCACCTGTCGATGATGGTGCCCGACTGGGAGAACACCTCCGGCTTCGGCACGGCGTTCACGATCTCGATCGAGGCCCGCGAGGGCGTGACCACCGGCATCTCGGCCGCCGACCGCGCCCACACCGTGCGGACCGCGATCGCGGACGACGCGCGCCCGACCGATCTGGTCCGTCCCGGACACGTCTTCCCGCTGCGGGCTCGACCGGGCGGCGTGCTGCGCCGCGTCGGCCAGACCGAGGGCTCGGTCGACCTGGCCCGGCTGGCGGGTCTGAAGCCGGCGGGTGTGATCTGCGAGATCATGAACGACGACGGCACGATGGCGCGCATGCCGGACCTGGTGGAGTTCGGCCGGCAGCATGCGATCCAGATCGTCACGATCGCCGACCTGGTGCAGTATCGGCTGCGCAAGGAGAAGCTCGTACGGCGCGCGGCCGAGGCGGTGATGCCCACCCGCGTCGCCGGGGACTTTCGCTGCATCGTCTACGAGAACGACATCGACCACATCGACCACATGGCGCTGGTGAAGGGCGAGATCCGGCCCGATACGCCGGTCCTCGTGCGCGTACACAGCGAGTGCCTGACCGGCGACGCGCTGGGCTCGATGCGCTGCGACTGTGGCGAGCAGCTCGACGCGGCGCTGCGGCTGATCGACGCGGAGGGGCAGGGCGTCCTGCTCTACATGCGTCAGGAGGGTCGCGGCATCGGGCTCAAGAACAAGATCCGGGCCTACGGGCTCCAGGACAGCGAGGGGCTCGATACGGTCGAGGCCAACGAGCGACTGGGCTTCCCGGCCGACCTGCGCGACTACGGCGTCGGGGCCCAGATCCTGGTGGACCTGGGCGTGCGCCGCATGCGGATCATCACGAACAATCCGGGCAAGCGGGCGGGGATCGAGGGCTACGGCCTCAGCATCGAGGACCGGGTCCCGCTGGAGATCCTTCCCAACGAGCGGAACCTCGAGTATCTCCGGACCAAGAAGGAGAAGCTCGGGCACGTTCTGCACCTGATGAGCTGACGCGGGACGTCCCCGGGCTCGGAGTCCAGGAGCAGCGGCGCCCCTGTGCGGGGCGCACGACAGGAGCGCGAAGATGTTCGATTCGGTGGATCAGGTGCTGGAGGCTCTCGAGAAGCAGAGCTACATCGCGGACAAGAACATCGCGACCGTGGTGTTCCTGGCGCACAAGCTCGAGAAGCCCGTGTTGATCGAGGGCCCGGCGGGCGTCGGGAAGACGGAGCTCGCGAAGGTCGTCGCGGCGGCCACCGGGCGTCCGATGATCCGCCTCCAGTGCTACGAGGGTCTCGACGAGGCCAAGGCGCTGTACGAGTGGGAGTACTCGAAGCAGCTGCTCTACACGCAGATCCTGAAGGAGAAGTTCACCGAGGCGATGGCCGGCGCCGGCTCGATTCGCGATGCCGCGGAGCGGGTCGGCAAGGAGGACAGCGTCTTCTTCTCCTACAACTTCATCGTGCCGCGGCCGCT
>Ga0209536_100007896_pt1 | contig 16073 bp, 12 predicted proteins | sample DeeMarSeWOR28_12_FD_187461 | JGI IMG/M metagenome (GOLD analysis project Ga0209536, IMG submission 187461) | Marine sediment microbial communities from White Oak River estuary, North Carolina - WOR-2-8_12 (SPAdes) (version 2) | ecosystem: Environmental > Aquatic > Marine > Intertidal zone >...
GGCTCTTCCTCCCATTGGATCAGGAATAAATATATGAAATTTAAGTCATTTGGATTCTCAGACGTGGGCAAAACCCATGAACATAATGAAGACAGCTATCTGCGCAACGATAAAGAAAGACTATTCGTTGTTGCCGACGGAATGGGAGGCCACGTATCAGGTGAGATGGCAAGCCGACTCGCTGTTCAGAGCGTGGAAGAGTTCGTGACCCGATCGCGGTCCGAAAGCCTAGACTTTTCCAGAGAATACCGCAGTGATCTGAGCATAGAGCAAAACCGTCTTTTGGCGGCCACCCGCGCGGCCAATCGCAAAATCCGTGAGGAGGCTGATAAGAATCCCACCAAAAGAGGGATGGGGACGACCCTCATTGGGGTTATTTTAGAAGACAAACATCTGGCTGTAGTAAATGTGGGGGATAGCCGATTATACCGTGTACGAAATGGGAACCTGAAACAGGTCACCAATGACCACACCCTGGTGGCGGAACAGCAAAAACTGGGCAGGCTGACCAGAAATGAGGCGAGGAAACATCCTCAAAGGCATATATTGACCAGCGCTTTAGGAATAAGCGAGAGCCCCCAGATAGATCTTTACCGTACTCATGTGATAGCCAATGATCTTTACCTAATCTGTTCAGACGGTTTGAATGATATGCTCGATGATGAGGAAATATTGAACATAATCCATTCCATCAAGGATAAGTCCCTTTTCAAGATAGGCCTTTCCTTGGTCTTGCAGGCCAACCTGGCAGGCGGCCGGGACAACATAACCGTTATTTTACTATCTTTCTGATAAAGAAACTGAAGGTGAGCAAGTATGCCAAGTGTTCGTCTCATAACCAAAAACGGCCAGGTTCGCAACTTTCCTCTCTTACAAGACGACACGACCATAGGCCGAAGCGATGATAATGATATCGTCCTTCCCGGCTCCACCGTTTCTCGTAAACACGCCAGGATTGAAAAAACCAAAGAAGGATATCTCCTGACCGACCTTGGAAGTCGAAATGGTACGGAGGTGAATCAGAGGACTACCCAAAGTATCTTTCTGAAGCACCAAGACCAAATAAACATTGGTCCAAATCGTCTCAAATTCATAGCCGAAGAAGATATCCGGGAGGGCCCTGATGGCTCGCCTGTGCTAACCGTTTCCTCCTTACCTTCTGAGGCCGCAAGCGACTCCGCCAAGATCACCGAGGATCTCTCCTCCTTAGGGAGAAGCAACAAAGTGCTGTTCGTGCTTTATGAAATCAGCCGCCACTTGACATCTATCCAAGATTTCAACGAACTGCTCGAGAAGATCATGGATCTGATTTTTATGGTCATTGACGCGGACCGCGGTTACCTGTTTCTCATAGGAGAGACAGAAGAGGCCGAGCCTGTTCCCAAAGTGGTCAAGTACAAAGACGATCTCATAAAAGATGGGGAACCGGTAGGGGCAAGCCAAACCATCCTTAACAAAGTCATCAATGAAAAGGTGGCGCTTCTGACCGCAAATGCGATGGAGGACCCTGCACTGGATCATGCCCAGAGCATCCTTATGCAACAAATTAGAACGGCCATGTGTGTCCCCCTTTGGAGGAGGGACAAGGTTATCGGCGCCATCCAACTGGACAGCAAAAGATTAGACAACCAGTTTACAAAGGCTGACCTTGAACTCCTTAACGCCATTGGAAGTCAAATGGCCATGATCATTGAACAGGCCAGCCTTAATGAACAGATCCGCAAAGAAGAGCGAATGATGAGACGCTTACGGCGGTACTTTTCTCCTCAGGTCATAGAGACGATTCTAAAAGGGGGCGCATGGACACAAGACGACATCATGGAACCAAGGGAGCTTATAGCGACTGTCCTCTTCACGGACATCGTAGGATTTACCCACCTCTCTGAGCAGATGCCACCCAGAGAAATAAACATGATCTTAAACAGACACTTTCACCGGATGGCCGACATTGTCTTCCAGTATGGGGGAACCTTGGATAAATATCTGGGGGATGGGCTGATGGCCGTTTTTGGCGCACCCATGGAAAAGGAAGATGATGCGGAAAGGGCAATCCAGGCAGCGAGGCAAATGAGGGAAGAATTGAGGGAAATGATGGATGGAACAGGGGTCGACACGCAATTTGATATCCGAATAGGTGTTAACACGGGTCGGGTTGTAGCCGGAAATATTGGTTCGCCAAATCGGGTGGATTATACAGTGATCGGTGATCCAGTTAACGTGGCCTCAAGATTGGAATCCATTGCCCAACCCAATCAGATTCTTATTGGAGAGGAAACCTTTAGGCACGTGAAAGGGCTATTTGATATCAAGAAGGTGGGCCCCAAAAAGGTGAAGGGCAAGGGGGCAGAAATTATGGTCTATGCAGTCTATTGATTAGGATCAAACTTCTCCTTGCCTCGTATATAGGTGGCAATGTTCTTTTTCAACAAATCATATTCTTCGGCCAGATTCTCCAATTGCTCTTTGCTCTCCTGTGCATCTTCCTCCAGTTCTTTCATCTTCAATTTCAACTCTGTAATGTTTGTATTGACAATGATGCACTCCTTGCCTTTCTGCTCTGAAGCTTCTGTGGAGTAGGCCTTGGCCAGTACGTAGATAGGCTCACCCCTTTTCGTATAGTACTTCCACTGCCTGTTACTAACGGTCTGCCCCTTCAAAGCGCTGACGATCGTTTTTTTGAAGGTGTCCCTGTATCGTTTCGAAAGAAAGGTAAAGGGACTTCTGCCCAGCATCTGTGAGGTACTGTAGCCAAAACTCTCCTCACACGCCTTGTTCCAGAAGCTGATCTTTCCCTTGGAATCGATCTTAAAAATGGGATTGGCCCATATTTCCTCTGTGTCCTCCGTAAAATCATCGGGGATACCGCTTGGATCATTTTCTCGTGTAGTGATGTCTTGCACGGTCTGGATCACTCCCCTGGCATTCCCACGGGTATCTGAGACCGACGCAACCGTAACGAGTGCCCGCGAACCCCCTTTAAGATTGGGGAGAAACATCTCCAACTGATACCAATCGCTCTCTGTGCCAGATTTAACAGTGTCTCCATATGCGTCTGCCAAGAAATCCGGGTCCTCCAAAAGAATATCTGCCAGACTTCTCTGATCATCAATGCTGAATCCTTCCCATACCCCTTTACCCAGGATCTCCTCGGCCTCGATCCCTGTCATCTCCTGACACGCGGGATTCCACTGGATGACCTGATGATCTTTATTTATGATGAAGGTGGGCACAGGGGATCTTGCCAAAATGTCATCCACATATTTTTTAGATTCCATGAGGGCCACGGTTTCTTGCTGCTCACGATTCGTGATTTCACTCTTCTCGCGCTCAAATAAAAAGGCAATGAGAAATATGACCAAAAGAGCGACGAGAAACATGCCTAGGCTGTAAATACCTGAAATTCCCGCGGGGATAAGATTGGGAAATGGGTAACCCATGTGGAAAAGATAGCTGACAACACCCGCTTTCACGAGCACCAATAGAGCCCAGAATGCACCCCATGCATAGCCGTTCAAAAAAACGGCCAAGAGGAGGATCCCTCCATACAGCAACCAAGATGTTGAAATGACCCCTTCTGAAGTCACGGCACCGGTGTTCCATGAGACGATAAGAAGGGTGGCCCAGAGGACAAAAATGGAATAGTTGGCCACCCAGAGGATATTCTTTGTCTTCCTCAGAATTATCACGGACGGGATCATGAATAGCCCAGCACCGATAATCACATAAAAGAGGGAGATGGCCCCCACATAAAAATAGAAAAGACCCAGGAGGGGGGCCAGCATGATGAAACCAAGCTGAAATGTATTGAGGGCCCTGATCTTTCGTTTTACTTCGTGGTCAGAGAATTTTGGCCCACCGCTTATTAGATTTTCAAATAGGGATTGAAGATTCATGGTCTTGGATTAATGGTCTTGAGAATGGAGAAAGGGAAGATAGATCCTGGCCTGACCGCATAGGATTTCTTTGGCGTTTCGTCTGGCCAAGATGCACAAAACAGATCAGAAATGGACAAGGGAGCCAGCGCTAACCGGCCGTGAAAATCGTAATAATCCCTCCTTTGGTCACGCTTCCTATCAGTTGCTTGCTCCCGTCCTGATAAATAGGGAAATCCGCAGAAATGACAATGGTGCAAGACTCATCGGCCGAGGCTGGAAAGGCTCGAATATCATAGTCCAGTTTATGGCCTGCCGGGATAGCAATCTTGAGGGCATTATTGATCTGCCCAAACTCCGCTTTGGTCGGCGCATCATCCTTGAATATGACTATTGGCGTGTCATTCTCTGGAAAGAACCTATTGCGATCCAGGTAATAGATGATCTGAGCATCCAGAAGCTTCCGCATCATATAGGAAGCCTCCGAACCATACGCCCGCATTCGATACGTGCGCCAAGTGGGCCACGCCGTAGCAGTCAAAATACCCAAAATGGCTATAACCACCATGAGCTCCACCAAGGTAAAACCGGCACGTTCCTTCATTTAGGCCCCCCCACCCGGTGGAAGTTGATATTGAATGCCACCGGGGGTTATAATGATACGCATTTCTCCCGGCGTTGGATTGGCCAATGCTAGCCGATAACCTACTTCGGGATCCCTTTGGTAGAACAACCCGATTAACTGCGTGGCCTGGTTATCTCCCAAGGAGAGATATTTTGGAATAAGATCAGTGAGCCTTTCAGGGTAGCTGTTCCCTTCTGAATGGGCATAGCGCTTGATGGCACTGTCCACCAGGAAGAGAAGAACCCTGCTGTTTTGTGTAACATCGACTGTGCCGGTCGGGGGCTTTTCACCACCAAAGAGGATAAATCCCCACATGGCCAGGATCAGGACACCGGCACCGATTACAAAATAGTGGAAAGTACCCAGTTTTGCCTTTTTCTTTACTGTTTCCTCAGTAGCCTTGTCGCGCTTACCCTTTATGCTTGTACCTACCGCCGAAACAGAGGAGAGCATGGCACATTGGAAACAGTAGAATTGCCCAGGCTTGGTCTCTTCGGCGCACTCGTCACAAAGGGGAATGCCACAACCTGCACAAAGGTGTTGCGCCCGCTTGTTAGGATGGTTTTTGCATTGCATCAGAATGGGTCTCCTGGGTAGGGGCCATCTCACTAAGGGATTTTTGTTCTTGAAACTGTTATTTTTATAGGAAAAATGGGAAATAGTCAAGGAGAGAATCCTTGAGGGTCCGAGGGAAATAGGGACCTCTTCCCTTAAGAAACTTGATATGGCCATTGAAAACAAAAATCAGACACCTTTTGCTGAATTGGCGCCCTCCCTCAATATGGCGCCCCCCAAACCACATCACGTTCACCTTATGGGTATTTGTGGCGCGGGCATGGCCCCCCTGGCTGGCATCCTTAAACAAAAAGGATGTCTTGTCACGGGCTCGGATCAAAATGTTTATCCTCCCATGAGCCACTTGCTTGAAGGGCTGGCCATCCCTGTTCTTGAAGGGTATCACCCCAAGAACCTGAATCCTGTCCCCGACCTAGTCATCGTGGGCAATGTGATCACAAAGCTCAATCCAGAGGCCATCGAGCTCTCCAGGCTAAAGATTCCTTACCTGTCCATGCCCCAGGCCCTCACGCAATTCGCCATGAAGGATAAGAGATCCATTGTTGTCTGCGGAACCCATGGTAAGACTACCACCACGGCCCTCGCTGCCTGGATTTTGGAAAAGGCAGGCATACAGCCAAGTTTTATGGTTGGTGGAATACCCAACAATTTCGACAGCAATTTCCAGTTGGGAAATGGCCCATATTTTGTCATAGAGGGTGATGAATATGATACCGCCTTTTTCGATAAGGGGCCCAAATTCCTCCACTACAACCCATGGACCACCATCCTCACCAGCATCGAATTTGATCATGCGGACATCTACCGTGACCTCCAACACGTGGTAGAGAGCTTCCGTAATCTAATCAGCCTTGTGCCACGCGACGGCTTGCTCATTGTGAACGCCGACGATCCTATTGTTAGGGAGGAGTCCATAAAGGCAAAATGCCCGGTCATTACATACGGTTTTGGTGAAGAAGCGGAATGGAAGGCCGTAGATTTCACTTTTGAGGAGGACCAAACCCACCTTACAATTGTAAAACAGGAGAAGGAATACATGTCCCTTATCACCCCTCTCTATGGGGAACATAACATCTCCAATCTTTTGGCCACTGTGGCCCTCTCTGATTTTTTGGAGATAGATCGACTAAATCTATCTGAAGCCGTGAAAAGTTTCGGGGGGATCAAACGGAGACAAGAGATAAAAGGGGAAAAGAGAGGTGTACTGGTGCTGGACGATTTCGCCCATCATCCCACAGCGGTGAGGAAGACGATCGGGGCCGTGAGAGAGAAATACCGCACGCGTCGCCTTATCGCTGTCTTTGAGCCGAGGTCTAACTCCAGTCGTCGCAACATCTTTCAGGATAGATACACCCTTTCCTTTGACAAGGCCGACCTGGTAATGATACCGGAACCCCCTTTGATGGAAAAGATCCCGCCCAAAGAAAGGTTCTCCTCCAAAGAACTGGTGGAGGCGCTGAAGAGGAGGGGTTTAAAGGCCTTCTACGCCCCGGATACAAATCATCTACTGGATGAAATCATCCAGCAAAGTCGGGAAGGAGATCTTATCCTGATCATGTCAAACGGCGCATTCGATAACCTGCCTCAGCGTCTTCTAGATCACCTATAACCACATTTCTCTCCATTGCCCTGGGGGGATGCCCAAACCCACTGTTCAATTTGGGTATTAAGGCGGAAATTAGTGGGTTATGTAGCATTCCTGATCACCAGCAAGATATTAGATGTAAGGCGCCGAGGAGCGACGACTGAGGCGTATGGAGGAATACGCCGCAAGGCCTCCGGCCCGTAGGACCTCCGCCCCGCAGGGAGGAGGGATCGAAGGCAACGCAGCCTTGCGGCTTTGCTTAGGGGGATGGCTCTCAGGTTTACAATCATTTCCCTTGTGTGCTAATCTCATCGAGGATTTGAAGTGTAACGCGTCACCCGTGATCGTACCTCGCAACTATTTGAATTTCCTTATGTTTTTCCACACTTTATGTGCTGTCGCATAGGGTAGACACCGTTTTTTGGGAAACCTGATGCCCCACGATTATCGCATAGCCAGAGAGCGCATGGTTAAGGATCAGCTTATGCCACGCGGCATAACGGATCCCGGGGTGTTGAAGGCTATGGGAAAGATCCCTCGGCACCTCTTCGTGGAAGAGGCCCTCATGGGAGAGGCCTATAATGATCATCCCCTGCCTATCGGGCATCAGCAGACCATATCCCAACCTTACATCGTTGCCCTCATGACACAGGCTCTCGAGCTCACAGGCAAAGAGAAGACCCTGGAAATTGGAACAGGCAGTGGATACCAGACAGCCATCCTGGCCGAGTTATCCAAGAAGGTCTTCACCATTGAGAGAATCAGACCGCTCATGGAGAAAGCGAGAGGCCTGCTTGACGAACTGGATTATTCCAATGTCCTGTTTAGTGCCTTTGATGGGACAATCGGGTGGAAAGAATATGAGCCCTACGATGCCATTATGGTTACAGCCGGCGCACCGAAGGTCCCTGAACCCTTGTGCGAACAGCTCGCTGAGGGGGGCCGAATGATCATTCCCATTGGCGATAAATTCAGCCAAGACTTGGTCAAGATTGTCAGGAGAAGAGATCAATTCAGGCAGAAAAACCTGGGTGGATGCCGTTTTGTTGACCTGATAGGTATCCACGGTTGGAAAGACTAGTCAACCCTTCGGCTACCCCGTGCTCCCGCGCGGGCCTGCTCAGGGTTGACCCTGAGCAGGGCGTGAGAGCCGTCGAAGGGTTAAATATGAATGGCTAAAGAATTTTAATGATTGCCAAAAAAGATGCTCCCCTGAGACAGATACAGAAACTCACACTACCTCTGACCCGTCTAAAAGGCGTCGGACCCAAAAGGGCCACATATCTGGCCCAGAAAGGGCTCCACACGGTCCTTGATTTGCTGTTTTTTATTCCCTTCCGCTACGAGGATCGCACGCAGATTTCCCCTATAAGCAAGGCCGAAGAGGGACACCCTGCCTTGGTCAGAGGCAGGGTCGTCTCTGGGAGAGAAGAGAGATTCTATCCAAGCCGCAAGAGGCTGTTCAAGATTGTGCTACGGGACAAAGAGAGCCGCTTGGACCTCCTCTGGTTTCAATACAAGAAACCCCACCTGACCCAATATGCCAAGCCTGGACTGGAACTTTTCGCCTATGGTCGTATTCAAATGCACAGGGGGCAGAAACAGATGGTGCATCCCGAGATTGTCCTCACTAATGCACAAGGGGTTCAATCCGAAAAAGGGGGGCTAGGCTTCTACCCTGTGTATCCCGCCGTTCCAGGGATCTCGCCAAATCTTTTGAGGTCCATGATCAGAAGGGCGTTGGGTGAGCATTTGACCGCCCTGGTCGACCCCGTTCCCGAAGAAATCACAAGCCGCCTGGGCCTTCCCCATCTCGCAGCGGCTTTGCAACAGGCCCATTTCCCCGCTGAAGATTCCACCATTGATGAACTGAACCAATTTCACACCCTGTCCCACAAAAGGCTCGTTTTCGACCGGTTCTTTCTAGTCATGCTGACCATGGCTTTCAGAAAGAGATTCAAAGAGACGAGGACAAGCCCAATCTTCGCCATACCTTCCAGTCTGATGGATGACTTGAAAGAATTCTTTCCCTTCAGACTAACCTCTCATCAAATGAGGGCCGTAGAGGATATGGTTACAGATTTCACCACGGGCAAATGCATGAATCGATTGCTTTTGGGGGACGTGGGATGCGGCAAGACCGTGATTGCAGCAGTGGCCGCTCATATCAGCATCCGCAACAACCATCAAGTGGCCATCATGGTCCCCACCCAGGAATTGGCCAATCAACATTTTGAATACTTTGTGAACCTTGCCCCTAAGATGGGATTTCGACCTGTTCTCTTGACGGGAAAACTCAGGAAATCTGAACGACAAGAGGTTTATGAGAGAATCAACAAAGACGTGTACAACCTGGTGATCGGGACGCAATCCCTCATACAAAAAGGACTTCGTTTCGCAAGATTGGGTCTTGTCGTCATCGATGAGCAGCAGCGCTTTGGGGTAAGAGACCGTGCTTCAATGGAGCGGAAAGGGGGAAACCCGCACATCCTCGTCATGACGGCCACGCCCATTCCTAGAACCCTGGCCATTAGCTTTTACGGAGACATGGATCTTTCCTTTATAGAAGCCTTTCCTGAGGGTCGTAAGCCGGTAGTCACTCACCTGGTGACAGAAGCTGAGAAAAGGAGGGTTTTCGAGACATTAAAGGGGAGGATGTCTTTGGGTCAGCAAGCCTTTGTCATATGTCCCGTCATTGAAGGCTCAGAGGAGCTGGATCTAAAGAATGCGCTGGAGATGGCCGAAAAACTCAAAAAGATTTTTCTGCCCCCCTTCCGGATCGGACTGGTCCACGGCCGTCTTTCTCCGGATGAAAGAGAAGCGGTAATGAATGATTTTCGCAACGGACGGATCCATCTCCTGGTGGGGACCACCGTCATAGAGGTGGGCGTTCATGTCCCCATGGCGACGGTTATGGTCATTGAACATCCTGAGCGTTTTGGGTTGGCGCAACTGCACCAGTTGAGAGGACGGGTAGGCAGGGGAAAGGAAAGGGGACTCTGTTTTTTAATGACTTCCGGTAACCTCCCTGAGCCGAGCAAATCGAGACTCAAAATTCTGGTTGAAAACCATGACGGTTTTGATATCGCCAAGAAAGATCTTGCTCTGAGGGGGCACGGAGAGTTCACAGGAACGAGGCAGGCGGGAATGGGAGAATTGGATCTCTTTGAAATGATTAGGGAATCGGAACTTCTACTGGCGGCCAAGCAAGAGGCATACGGGCTGATCGATTCTGACCCAGGACTTTCGCGGCCTGAACACCGCCATCTAAGAGATATGGTCCAATCCATTCTGGCCAGGCCCTTGGATTTGTAGCCTAAAATTTTTGACCACCTAAGGCAACGGTGCCGATCTCCTCAAAGTGGCATCTGAGGAATCCCACTGCCTTTCAGGTTTTCTCAGGGCTATGAGTCTATCCAACACCACCTGAAGCGTTGATCATGGATCTAACGAATAGCGAAATCCACCGTCAATTCTAGGTGTCAGCTCTGAAATTACCAGGATTATGCCGTATTTCTGATCACCAGCAAGGTATTAGATGTAAGGCGCCGAGGAGCGACGACTGAGGCATATAGTGCAATACGCCGCAGGGAGGAGCGATCGAAGGCAACGCAGCAGATGATACCTTGCTGGTGATCAGAGAACAATTGAAGATTTGACGAACGTTGTTTTATAATGTAAAAAGTGGGGTTTTACCCATTGAACTTTCCACAATTTCGGAAGGAGAACAGCGTCATGCAAGATTTCAGGAGAATGAATCGGTTACCTCCCTACGTCTTCAGGGTTGTTGACACGCTCAAGATGGATCTAAGGCGCAAAGGCGATGACATCATAGACATGGGCATGGGAAACCCAGATATACCCACGCCCAAGCATATTGTGGACAAGCTGGTCGAGGCCGCAAAGAAGGGACGTAATCACAGATACTCTGCATCAGCAGGGATTACCAAGTTGAGAGACGCTATCGCCAAATGGTACAAAAAGCGGTTCAAAGTGGAAGTGGACCCGGATACGGAAGCCATCGCCACCATAGGCGCAAAGGAGGGTCTGTCCCATCTCGTGCTTGCGACTATCAGCCCGGGTGATGTGGTGTTTGCCCCAAATCCAACATACCCGATTCACCCCTATTCGGTGATCATTGCGGGGGGAGATCTGCGGAGTATTCCCATTGGACCGGACAGGGATTTCTTTGAAGATCTGCTAACGGCTACAAAGCAGACCTGGCCAAACCCGAAGATGCTGATCATCTCTTATCCCCATAACCCGACCACCGCGGTCGTGGACAGGCAGTTTTTTGAAAAGCTTGTGGAGTTTTGTCGAGAGCACGAGATCATGGTCATACATGACTTTGCCTACGCCGATCTGGTTTTCGACGGTTACAAGCCGCCCAGCTTCCTCCAGATCCCCGGAGCAAAAGAGATTGGGGTAGAGATGTTCAGCCTGTCCAAGAGCTATTCCATGCCGGGATGGCGGGTTGGATTCTGCGTGGGAAACCCGACTCTCGTGGGGGCCTTGAGAAGGTTGAAAAGTTACCTGGACTACGGCATCTTCCAGCCCATCCAGATCGCATCCATTATAGCCTTGAACGGACCTTATGACTGCGTCAAAGAGATTGTGGAGACCTATCGTAAGAGGCGTGACACACTCGTTGATGGTCTAAACCGCATCGGCTGGTCATTGGAAAAACCGAAAGCCACCATGTTCGTATGGGCGAAAATTCCAGAACCATATCTCAAGATGGGATCCGTCGAATTCTCAAAAATGCTCATCAAAAAGGCCAAGGTGGCTGTCTCCCCAGGCATCGGTTTCGGAGAGTACGGTGATGAATATGTGAGATTCGCTCTCGTGGAAAATCCCCATCGTATCAGACAGGCTATCAAAGGCATCAAGCAGGTGCTGTAAAAGAAGAGGGACCCATGCAACAAGTGAACGTGGGAATCATTGGATTCGGGACCGTAGGGGCCGGTACGGTGGAGGTCCTGTTAAACAATAGAGATGTTATCAGTAGCCGGGTGGGCTTAGACATCATGGTGAAAAAAATCGCCGACCTTGATCTGGACTCTGATAGGGGTATCCCCCTTGAATCAGGCCTTCTGACTAGAGAGGCCATGGAGATCATCGAGGACCCTGATATCCATGTGGTGGTGGAGCTTATGGGTGGTATTGATCAGGCGAAGGAATACATCCTAAAAGCCATGGAAAATGGAAAACATGTGGTCACCGCCAACAAGGCCCTGCTTGCAGAATTCGGAGAAGAAATTTATCAGGCCGCCGATGACCATGGGGTCAGCATTGCCTTTGAGGCGAGCGTGGGGGGTGGAATCCCGGTCATACGTTCCTTTAGAGAAGGCTTGTCTGCAAATCGCATTCAAACCATCATGGGTATACTGAATGGGACTTCAAACTACATTCTTACCCGGATGACAGAGCGGGAACTCCCATACGATGAGGCCGTACAAGAGGCCATTAAACTTGGATACGCGGAGGACCCTCCCACCCTTGATGTGGATGGCACTGATGCGGCCCATAAGCTGGCCATCCTGGTCTCCATTGCCTTTGGCGTTCCCGTACCCTTTAACAGAATCTACCGGCAAGGGATAGACAAACTGACCCCGGAAGACATCCGCTTTGCCCGTGAATTCGGTTATTGTATAAAACTCTTGGCTGTCGCCAGGAATCAAGAGGGTAAAGTCGCGGCGAGGGTGCATCCATGTATGGTTCCCCTCGACCACATCATGGCCAGCGTTAATGGCGTTTACAATGCCATATATGTGGAAGGCGACTTTGTGGGGCCCAACCTTTATTACGGGCTAGGCGCGGGAAGAAGACCTTCTGGAAGCGCCGTGGTTTCCGATATCATATATTTGGCAAGGCAGATCAGAAAGGGGGTCAACAAGCTGATTCCCCCTCTCGCTCATGTCCGTCCGCAGGATGATGCCGTATCCATCCAGCCCATAGATGAATTGAAAATGGCCTATTACTTCAGGTTTGCAGCCGTCGACAAACCTGGCGTGCTCTCCAAGATATCCGGCGTCCTGGGCGACCACCAGATCAGCATTGCTTCTGTGATCCAAAAGGGAAGAGAGGAGAAAGGATCCGTCCCCGTCGTCATGCTGACCCATGAGGCCCAGGAAAGTAATGTCACAAAGGCCTTATCACTCATGGAAAATCTGGATGTGCTGACCGATGAGACGATCATGATCCGGGTTGAAGAAGGGTAGCAAGGAATCCCATTGAACAGTCGTAGCAAAACCAAATATGTATTTTTGGTGGGAGACGGCATGGCCGATTATCCCCTTGACGAACTTGGCGGGAAAACGCCTCTGCAGGTTGCCGCCACACCATATATGGATCGGATTGCGGCCTGCCGGCTTGGCCTGGTAAGGACCATCCCCGACGGTATGGAGCCGGGCAGTGATACGGCCAACCTCACCCTTTTAGGATACGATTCTAAGATCTACCATACTAGACGCGGGCCCCTGGAAGCAGCCAGCATGGGCGTGGCCCTCAAATCCAACCAGGTGGCCTTCAGGATGAACCTTGTATCACTGGACCTAAAATCAGAGGATGAGATCATCATGCTGAGCCACAGTTCTGGCGATATTTCAACCGCTGAAGCCGAACATATTGTGGAGAGTCTAAAGCAGGGGATCAGTACCCCGGAAATAACCATATACCAGGGTGTGGCTTATCGCCACCTGTTGGTATGGGATAACGGGCCCGAGGATATCCTGACCATTCCACCTCACGACGTGCTGGATCAGAATATGGCCCAATACCTGAACCAGTCCCCCAACAACCCCGTCCCCAGTCTGATCAGAAGTTCCTGGAGGATCTTGAAAGATCACCCCGTTAACGTGGAAAGAAAGGGGCAAGGCCTGAGGGAGGCCAATTCAATCTGGGTGTGGGGTCAAGGAAGACCCCCCGAGTTACCCCTATTCAAAGATACATATGGTTTAGAAGGCGTGGTGATTTGTGCGGTAGATCTTATCAGAGGCATCGGCATCTATGCCGGATTTGCCCCCATTCGCGTGGAAGGAGCCACTGGCTATCTGGACACGAACTACCTGGGAAAGGCTGAAGCCGCCTTGAGGGCCTTAGAGAACTGCGACTTCGTCTTACTTCATGTGGAGGCCCCGGATGAAGCAGGCCACAGCGGGAACACCCAGGAAAAAATAGAAGCCATCGAGGCCTTTGATGAAAAGGTGGTTGGGACTATTCTAAAAGGGTTAGAAGGATTTGCCTCTTACAGGATTCTGGTGGTAAGTGACCACTTAACACCCATTACCAAGAAAACCCATACCTCTGAGCCTACCCCATTCGCGTGGGCCACTGATAAAGAGCTTGAATCAACCACAAAAGGGCCTCCTTATACTGAAGCCTCTGCCCAGAAGAGCAGACTCATATTCGAAGAGGGACACAAATTAATGCCCGCCTTCCTATCCCCAACATCACCTTGACACCGCACATTTTTTAAAATATTTTCACCCCAAAAATAATTTCACATAAGGAGATGGGAACATGAATATTCTTTTTTTCGGCCCCAATGGAAGTGGCAAAGGGACGCAAGGTGCCATAGTAAAGGAAAAGTATAAGATACCCCATATTGAGACCGGGGTGATCTTCAGGGAGAATATTTCAGGAGGGACAGACCTGGGCAAAGAGGCGAAGGGCTATATAGATCGGGGTGAACTCGTACCTGACAGCATCACCATACCCATGATTCTGAAACGCCTCAAAGAGGACGATTGCACCGGTGGCTGGCTCTTGGACGGCTTCCCCAGAAATCTGACCCAGGCTGAGGAACTCGATAAGGCCCTCGAAAAGGAGGGTATTGATCTTGACATCGTCATAGAGATCGTTCTTGACAGACAGATAGCAAAAAACCGGATCATGGGTCGCCGTTTGTGTGTGAATGACAATAACCACCCCAACAATATCTATATTGACGCGATAAAGCCTGATGGGGACAAATGCAGAGTCTGTGGCGGAGATCTCAAGAGCCGTTCCGATGATCAGGACGAGGAGGCGATAGATAAGCGACATAATATCTATTACGACACAGGGACCGGCACAATGGCCGCCATAAACTACTACAAAGACCTCTCGACCAAGAGGGATGGAAAGCCAAAGATCATCCACGTGGATGGGGGACCAGGCGTGAAAGAGGTCTCAGAAGACCTCATGAGCAAACTTGGGTAAGGTAAGTGATCTAAAATGCCTGAAGTGCCTAAAGTGAGCTAAAGTTTGAAGATGAAGAGGAACTCATCATTTAGCTCCTCTCTTCCATTCCACCGTTCCCCCGTTCCTGCAATGCGGAGCAGAGCGGAGCTAAATTCTTTTATGGGGTGAGTGACGGGACTTGAACCCGCGACAACTGGGGCCACAACCCAGTGCTCTACCAACTGAGCTACACCCACCACGTCCAAACTTCAATGTATCATTTTTTTTAGGTTTTGCAACAAAAAGTTGGTTCTCTCTGCCCCATCTTTGGTATGATGGTTTTTCAAGGAGATCGATCAGTGGTTGATAAGCAGGCCTTGTTCAGGAAAATACCCGCCGTGGATCGCCTTCTGGATGCGCCTCATCTCATTGAAGCTGCATCCGCCTATCCACGAAGCCTAATCCTCAAGGGGATACATGAGGTCCTGGATGAGGTTCGGCAGGGAATCGCAAAGAATGAAATTGAAGATCCATCTCTTTTGAGTACGGAGCGGGTCTCAGAAAAGGTTTTGGAAAGAATAGGCCTTCTGGCCCAGTCCAGTCTCAAAGCAGTTATCAACGCCACAGGCGTCGTTGTCCATACGAATCTAGGGCGGTCTATTCTTTCTGAGAGGGTATTACAGAGGTTCAAACCCATAAGCGGTGGTTATAGCAACCTTGAATATAACCTAAATGAAGGGAAGAGGGGGAGCAGATATGTCCATGTGGAAAGCATTCTCAAGGAACTGACTTCCGCAGAGGGTGCCATGGTGGTCAACAACAACGCGGGTGCGGTCCTCCTTTCTCTTGAAACGCTGGCCAAGGGCCGTGAGGCGATCGTATCTCGGGGAGAGCTGGTGGAAATAGGTGGCTCTTTTCGGATGCCAGATGTGATGCGAAAGAGCGGTGTAAAGATGGTGGAAGTGGGGACCACCAACAAGACCCATCTTCGGGATTACGAAGAGGCGATTAACCCAGAAACAGCCCTTCTCGTAAGGGTGCACAGAAGTAATTTCCAAATCGTAGGCTTCACAGAAGATGTGGATGCCTTTCAGCTGGTGAAGCTGGGAAATAAATATGGCATCCCTGTCATGGAAGACCTGGGTAGTGGGTGTCTCATCGATTTCTCGAAATATGGTATCCCCAAGGAACCCACTGTTCAAGAGGCCTTGGCCAATGGCGTGGATTTGCTCACTTTTAGCGGTGACAAATT
>Ga0209536_100007897_pt1 | contig 16072 bp, 12 predicted proteins | sample DeeMarSeWOR28_12_FD_187461 | JGI IMG/M metagenome (GOLD analysis project Ga0209536, IMG submission 187461) | Marine sediment microbial communities from White Oak River estuary, North Carolina - WOR-2-8_12 (SPAdes) (version 2) | ecosystem: Environmental > Aquatic > Marine > Intertidal zone >...
CAGGCTCTCTCGGCTTGCGGAACTCGGCGAGGTCCGCTTCCTAGCGAACGTTAGCGTCACTCATGCGCTCAGCTCCAGGCGCCCCGTCTCCAACCCGCATGCGTGAGAACTCCCGTTGACACCACCGGGCCTAACACCTATCTTCTACGAAGACATTCGTAGATCGGATTCAAAGACCGATTCAATGATCATGAATAGGCTACTGACCTGCCTCCTAGTCCTGTTCCCCGCGGCCGCTTCAAGCCAGCAAGGGGCCATACTGTACGAACGCGCGGTGAAGTACGAGTTCGAAGTGCCGGACCGGTTGCCGCAAGATTACAGGGACATGATCCAGACTGCTGATGTCACGTCCATGTTGCTGTTCTTCAACGAGTCGGCCTCGTTAATGATGCCGGCCCCGGTCGAGGAAGAGAGACTGCTAACCGGCGCGGAACAGCGTGTGCAGGGCCTGACCGCGAGGCTCAAGATGGGATCGCCTTCCCGCAGCGACCAGGAGGTTCTGCTGCAGGCCTACGTGAGCTTCGAGGACGGCACCGTTGCGGAGACCTATGAGTTCATGGGCCGCACCTTCCTCATACCGGGTACGCAGCCGTCTTACGCCTGGAAGCTCTCGGGTCAACAGAGCCAGTTCCTCGGGTACGTCATGCAGAAGGCGACCGCCGTGCAAGACAGCACGACGATAGAAGCCTGGTTCACCCCGGAGATCCCGGTCTCCGCCGGCCCGGGCCTGTTCGGCGGGCTACCCGGCATGATCCTCGTCGTATCCGTCAACGATGGGCACACGGTGTATTCCGCCACGGAGGTCAATCTGACGGCCGTGGAGGACGGTGTGATCAAACCACCGGACGACGGACAGGAGGTATCGCGCGACGAATACGAAGAGATCGTAGCGGAGAAGTTGGAGGAACTGGAAGCGCTGCAGAGATCCCGTCAATCCAGGCGCCCGTAGGGGAGGCCCAACGTGTTGCCGATGCGAGCCCGCGGGCTTGCCGCGTGTGCTGTGACAATCTCTGGGATCCTGCTGCCCGGTCCCGCCCAAGCGCAGGAGCTTCAATTTGACGTCAGCGGGGTGGTGGCCGACTCCGCTGGTACCGCCCTGCGAGGAGCCATGGTAGTGGCTCTCACTCGCCCGGATTCCATGCTGACAAAGTTTGCCACCACCAATAGCAGTGGGGCATTCACGCTGCGGCGGCTCGCGCCCGGCGAGTACATCCTGCAGGTCACGTTCGCCGGCTATCAGCCCGTGCGGCAGGACTTCTCAATCACCGACGCGAACGTCGACGCCGGCACAGTCAATATGACCCTCGCGGCCATAGAGATGGACGCACTGGTCGTGAGCGCCGAGCATCTCCCCTTTGTGGTCAGGCGCGACACACTCGACTACAACGTCATTGCGTTTCCGACACGTCCTAACGCCACAGTAGAGGATCTGCTCAGGAGGCTGCCTGGCATCGAGGTCGCAGCCGACGGATCTATCAAAGCTCAGGGCGAGGACGTGCAGAACGTGCTGGTCGAGGGCAAAGAGTTCTTCGGCAACGATCCGAAGATCGCGACCCAAAACCTGCCTGCCGATGCGGTCGAAAGAGTCCAGGTCTACGACAAGGAGTCGGACATGGCCGAATTCACCGGCATCGCCGACGGTGAGGAAGAGAGAACGATCAATCTGCAGCTCAAGGAAGAGGCTAAGTCCGGCTACTTTGGCAGGATTGGCGGCGGTCTTGGAGGAGGCATCGGTACCGCAACGGTAGTTGACCCGCAAGCGGGAGAGCGGACTCGGTACGACGGGACACTGAACATCAATCGATTCTCTCTCACGACCCAGCTCGCCGGTGTCGCGAATGCCGACAACATCGGAAGGGACCGCGACGAAGGATTCACCAAGACCCTCGGCCTGGGTCTGAATGCGAGCCACGACTTCGGAGAAGAGAGCTGGGTTCGGAGCAGCTACTTCATGAACAGCCGGGACAACCTGCGGAACCAGGTGGCTCAGCGGCAGGAGTTGTTGGGTTCCGAGGTGTCATCGATCGTGAATCAGGCGAGCAGTCAGACGAGCGACAACCTCACGCACCGGCTCAATCTGAATGCGCAACAGGCTTTTTCTGAGGGTCATGACCTGCGGTTGCGGGCAAACCTGACCACGGGTTCCTCCTCGACCAGCAGCGAGAGTTTCCAACGAACGCTGGCCGCGAACACGGGAGATACTGTGAACATGGCGGCCACGAACTCGCTCGGCGAAGGAGATAGCCCGGGCGGTTTCGCGCAGCTCACGTGGCGCAAGCGACTCAACAAAGGTGGCCGCAGCATCGTGGCCGAAGCCCGAGCCGACCTCAACAAACCCGAGCAGTTGGGTAACCTCAACTCGACCGTCCAAACCTTCGACCCGCTTGGCGATGCCACGACCCGCCAGACTCTGCAAGAGCAGTCGCGCAACACCAATACGCTGAGCCACACACTGCGGCTTTCGCTCATCGAGCCATTCGGACTTAGTAGCCGGCTGGAGCTGTTCGGTGAGCGCAGCGTCATCGACGGGGACGAGGCCAAGGCCGTCTACGATCTCGAGAGCGGCAGCCCGATCTTCAACGATCTGTTGAGCTCGGCTTTCAACAGAACGTACACCTACCTGCGGGGCGGTCTGCGATTCAACCGCAACACGGCCAACACGCGCTTGGTCGTCGGACTGGAGCTCCAGGGTGCAGATCTTGACGTTAGCGTTGTGGGGGAAGACCCGATCAGCAGCACATACACCAGCGTCCTGCCCTCGGCCAATTTCCGAATCCAGTTCAAGGGAAATCGGAGCCTGGATATCCGTTACCGGACGTCGACGCGAGAGCCCACAGTGACCCAGCTGCAGCCTTTCGTGAACAACTCGAATCCACTCTTTGTCTATGTGGGCAATCCGGATTTGAACCCGGAATTCAGTCACGCGCTGCTCGGGGAGTATCGCTTCTTCGACCAGTTCAGCTTCACGAACCTGTTTGTGAACTTCCGTATCACATACACCAAGAACAATATCGTGCAGTCGCGGTCCGTGAATGACAGGGCGCAGCAGGTAGTCACATCCATCAACTCCGACCGGGCATGGTCGGCCACCGGCAGCGTGAACTTCGGCACGCCGCTTCGGGCCATCGGTGCCAAGCTCGATCTCAGATACCAGGTTGGTTACTCGACGGGGGCGGACTTCGTAAACCAGACCAAGAACGTGAGCCGGGTGCTGCAGAACACGGTGGGCGTTGGTCTGGAGAACCGCACCAAGGACCGCTTTGAAGTCCGTACCGGTGCAAGGCTCACGTTCAACAACGTCACCTACTCGCTCAATCAGGATCTCAATCAGAAGTACCTCAACAGCACCGTGTACGCGGACGCGACGTACTACCTGGGGTACGCGTGGACCTTCCACACGGCACTGAACTACCGGATCTACGATCAGAACGTGTTCGCGGGCCAGAACGTGCCGCTGCTCCTGGCATCGGTGTCCCGCACGTTCCTAGACGAGCGCGCCGAGATCCAAATCACGGCGATCGACCTGCTCAACAGGAATCAGGGCGTGAGCATCACCAACTCACCGAGCTACATCCAGGAGATGCGCACCGAGTCGCTGGGCCGCTACGCGATGCTGAGGTTCATGTATCGGCTGGGGCGCAGCCCACGCGGCGGTCGCGCTGGTAGACGGTAAGAAAGAAGTTCTTACGAAGAATCTCGTTGACAGAGCCCTGACCGGCAGCTACTATCTACGAAGAAGCTCGTAGACGTCAACTCAAACTGAGGAAAACGCTCTGGAAGACCCCACATTCACCGAGCGCGAGTTGGACATCATGAGCGTACTGTGGCGCAAAGGCTCGGGCTCCGTCGCCGAGGTCCGGAGCGCTCTGGGTGACGCGGTGGCCTACACGACGATCCTCAAGCTGCTGCAGATCTTGGAGGAGAAGGGTGCCGTGAGTCACCAGCCCGAGGGCCGCGCCTACCGCTACTTCCCGCTGGTCGAGCCGGAGGCTGCCGGTGGAAGCGCGCTCAACCGCATCCGCGAGAAAATCTTTGGAGGCTCGGCGGAGTTGCTGCTGGCCCGATTGGTCTCCGACAACGACATCCCTGCGGAAGAGCTGGCCCGCATGCGTAAGATCCTGGAGGAGCTGGAAGAAGGTGAGTCATGACCCTCCCTGTGATGATCTACGGAGTGGAACTGGCCTTCCTCCTTGCCGAGCAGTTCGAAGCGGGTGAAATAACCGAAGACACGCCGGAGCCAAGTGGGATGCGGCGATAGAGCGCGTCGGAAGCGGCCGGACTGGAGGTAGTTGTGCCGGATGCCATGTACCATGCCGGATGAGGAGGGGAGTGCTGCTTCCCCTGCTCATCTGTAGAGCAAGTACCTCTCCCGCACCGAGGCGAAGTCCGCTAGCGCCTGCTGCCACGAGGCGACGATCTCGTCCGCCGACCTACCCCTCTCCAGCGCCAGCCTCAACAGATCCGACCCCGCCAGCCTGTCCATGCCACCCATGCTGGTGACCGCAAACGAATCCGGATGCACCTGCTTTATCGTCGTTAGCAGCCGGACCATCAGCTGCGCCGGGTCGTAAGCGTCGCGGTCAGTAACACGCAGCATTAGCGCTGGGATCGTGACGCCGGGGTACTTGCGGTCGGGCGTATCATTCGGCGTGATGGTGGTGTCGGAGATCGCTACGCCGGGCTGCTCGCCGATCGCCTCAGCCACGTCGCCTGGCCGGAGCCACGGCGCACCCAGCACTTGGAACGCGATCGGGGTGCCCCGCCCCACTGACAGATTGGTGGCCTCAAAGATGACGGTGCCGGGATAATGCGTCGCACTTTCGAGATCGGGCATGTTGGGCGAAGGCCTGATCCACGGTAGGCCGGTGGCGTCGAACCAGATGCCACGCCGCCAGCCATCGGCCGGCACTACGCTCACGTTGGCGCCAATGCCAAGCAGGTCGTTCCCCAACAGCGCCAGCTCACCCATGGTCATTCCGTGACGGAGCGGGACCGGGAGCATGCCGACATAGGTGGCGAACGCGGTGTCGAGCATCGGCCCCTGCACCAGCTCCCCACCGATGGGGTTGGGCCGGTCCAGCACGACTACCTCGAGGCCTACACCGGCAGCAGCGCGCATGGCGTGCAGGATGGTCGAGACATAGGTGTAGGTGCGGGCTCCTATATCCTGGAGATCGCATAACAGCACGTCGATCTGGCTCAGCATCTTCGGGGTCGGCTCCAGTTGCTCGCCGTACAGACTGTAGACCGGCAGGCCGGTGGCAGAGTCGGTGGTGTGCCCGATCTCAGATTGGTCGAGGTTGCCTCTGAAGCCGTGCTCGGGGCTGAAGATCGCGACAAGCTGGACCCCGCTCTCCAGCAAAGCATCTACATCGCTGCCACCGCTCCTGTTGACGCCGGTCTGATTCGTCAGCAACCCGACTCGGCGGTCGGCAACGAGATGCACCGAGTCAGTGAGCAGCACCTCGATACCGGGCCGGACCGGGGCACGGTCACAGCCGGTCACCAGCACCAGAGCGCCAATACATGCCGGCAAATGACGGCTCGCCTTGTCTTTCAGCGTGGCCGGACCTCCGGTTTTGGGGTGTCGCAAGACACCCGCAGTGACAATTGCATCAACCACTAGCGCACAACTTAACTAACGAAACGAATTGTGCTTAATTAATGGCCGCGGATGACCGCGGACAATCACAGAGTCGACCATCCACGATTGTAGGAAGATGCTCCGCGGCCAATCATTCCTTGGCAAGATCTTGGGAGCAATGATATGCGAGAGGAAGTGGACCGGCTGTGGCCCGAGTTGCAGTGGATCGAGAACCCGGAACTGAGGGAACAGGTGGCCCTCACCTGGGTCAAGGCGTTCGAGACGAGCCCGCTCGAGCCAGACGACCTGAACGAGATCCCATTCACCCTGTTGATCCCCGACTGCCCGGCCACGTTCATGGAACACAAGCGCTGCGTAGTACACATAGCGAAACCTGCCGCCGAGGCGATGCAGCAGTTCCTCGGCAAGGCGTTGAAGATCGACATGGACACCGTGATCGCCGGCGCCATCCTGGCCGACGTGGGCAAGCTGCTGGAATACGAGAAGGTGAATGGCAAGGCGCAGCAGAGCGATCGAGGCAAGAATCTGAGGCACCCCTTCACCGGAGTCGCCCTGGCCATGTCGTGCGGCGTACCCGAGGCGGTGTGCCACATCATCGCCGCCCATGCCGGCGAGGGAGATCTGGTCAAGCGCAGCACAGAGGCCACGATCGTGCATCACGCCGATTTCATGGCCTACTTACCATTCAAGAACCTAGCCCGCTGACAAGCGGGCCTCGAACAAGCGACCGTGCACGGGAGTACGTGAATGTCGGATACGATCACTGCAGCAATGGCCCGCTGGGCTACTGACCTCAAATACGAACACGTGAGCGAACAGGCGGTCCACGAAGCCCGCAGGTATCTACTCGACTCGTTGGGCTGCGCGTTTGGCGGCTACCGTCAGGAAGACGCCCGCATCGCGCTGCATGTAATCGATGAAATAGGCGGAACCGGACCGGCCACGGTGATCGGGAGCGGCAAGAAGACCGACCCGGTCTCGGCGGCACTGGCCAACGCGCTGATGGTCCGTGTAATGGACTACAACGACATCTACTGGCAGCAGGACCCGTCACACCCGTCCGACATAATCCCGGCGGCGATGGCGTGCGGCGAGCGGGCCGGCAAGAATGGCAAGGATCTAATCGTCGGCATCGTGCTGGGCCACGAGTTCGAGATGAGGTTGTGCGAGGCCGCGTTCCCGGGCATCCGGGAACGCGGCTGGCACCACGCCACGCTCACGGCGTTTGCCTCACCCATTGTCGCATCCTGGATGCTGGACCTTCCCTGGGACAAGATGCAACATGCCATCGGCATCGCGGCATCGCACCACGGATCGCTCGGGGCGGTGACCGCCGGCAAGCTCACCATGATGAAGAACACGGTGGACCCGATGGCGACCCAAGCAGGTGTGATGGCGGCTCTACTAGCCGAACGGGGTTACACGGGCCCGGAGCACGTGATAGACGGCAAGGAAGGATTGGCGCAGTGCCTCGGGCCGGAGTGGAAGCTCAACGTGCTGGTGGACGGGCTGGGTGACTCGTGGCGCATCGAGCGTTGCGGCATGAAGGCGTTCCCCACCGAGGCGCTGACCCACGCGCCGATCTCGGCGGTGCTGGACATAGTGGTGGAGAACGACCTGGCGCCGGAACAGGTCGAGAGGGTTCACATCCGATCGCTGGCCCGGGCGGCAGACATTCTGGCCGACCCATCGAAGTACGACCCGCACTCCAAGGAGACCGCCGACCACAGCCTGCCGTACGTTATCGCAGCCGCAATTGCCGACCGGCAGGTTACACCTGCCCAGTTCGAGCCTGACAAGATCATGGATCCCAGGATCCGGGAACAACTCAACAAGGTGGAGGTCGTGGCTGACCCGGAGATCGAGGCCGTGTTCCCCGAGTTGCAGCGGGTGAGCGTCACGATCAAGGCCACCGATGGACGCGAGTTCTCCAAGCAGCTCGACTACCCCAAGGGTGATCCACGGAATCCGTTGAGCGACGAGGAAATCGAGACCAAGTTCGATGCACTGGCTTCACCCGTTCTATCTGACGTGGCCCGCCAACGACTGAAGAACGCGGTATGGAGCTTGGAAAAAGTAGGCTCGATCTCGGAGCTGATGGACCTCTGCCGCTCTGACAGTTAGCCGGAGTGCGAGACCGATATGGGACAGACTAGCATCGAAAAGATCGCGCAGGCACACATGACGGAAGGACCGGACCGTCCGCTGCGCACGGGTGACGTGATTTCGCTCAGGCCGCGCCACGTCATGACCCACGACAACACTGCCGCGGTCATGGCAAAGTTCAAAGGGATCGGCGCGACCAAGATCTTCGATCCCTCACAACCGGTTTTCCCGCTGGATCACGACATCCAGAACAAGAGCGAAGCCAACCTCGGCAAGTACCGCAAGATCGAGGTGTTCGCCCGCGAGCAAGGCGTGGACTTCTACCCCGCCGGCACCGGCATCGGTCACCAAATCATGGTGTCACACGGATACGTAGTGCCGGGCTCGCTGGTGGTTGGTTCCGATTCTCACTCCAACATGTACGGTGCACTGGGAGCCCTCGGCACACCGGTAGTGCGCACCGATTCCGCGGCGATTTGGGCAACGGGTGAGTTCTGGTGGCAGATCCCCAGGGTGATTCGAGTCGTGCTGAACGGACAGCTACGTGAGGGCGTGACCGGCAAAGACGTGATCGTCACTTTGTGCGGCTTGTACAACCAGGGTGAAGTGCTGAACGCGGCCATCGAATTTGCCGGACCCGGAGTGGCCGGTCTCAGCATGGACGCACGCATGTCGATCTCCAACATGACCACCGAGTGGGGCGCGCTGGTCGGCTGGTTCCCGGTAGACGAGGTCACGATCGCGTACCTCAAGCAGCGCCGGGAAGTGATCCGCAAGCTGGGTAAGGACAGGATAAGCGCTGCCGAGCTGGAGGAGTGGAGCAGCAATCCGATCGGGCCGGATGCCGATGCCGTGTATGCCGGTGAGATAAGTCTCGATCTGGCTGCAGTGAGCCCCCACGTTTCCGGCCCCGACTCGGTTCAGGTGATGCGATCCGTCGCCGACATGGAACCCGACAAGATCGCGATCCAAAAGGCTTACATTGTGTCGTGTGTTAACAGCCGGCTGGAAGATCTCGAAGCCGCCGCCGCCGTGATCAAGGGCAAGCAGGTGGCGGCCGGAGTGGAGTTGTACGTGGCCGCGGCGAGCCGCGAGATCGAGGATCAGGCCGAGAACTCAGGAGCATGGAAGGCGCTACTCGCGGCGGGCGCCAAGCCGCTGCCGCCCGGTTGCGGCCCCTGCATCGGACTCGGCGCAGGTTTGCTCGAACCGGGCGAAGTGGGAATCTCGGCGACGAACAGAAACTTCAAGGGCCGTATGGGCTCGCGCGACGCGCAGGCGTACCTAGCGAGTCCCGCGATCGTCGCCGCGTCCGCGGTGGCCGGCTACATCTGCAGCTCGACGCGGTCGGATGGCAGCACCCCCGCGAGGGATTTCAAGGAGTTTGCGCCACCCGAGGCGGCCAGTGAGACAGTTACGATCAGAGAAGGGTTCCCCGAGAAAACCAGCGGCCGTTTGGTTTTGGTGCCGCAGGACAACCTCAACACCGACGGTATCTACGGCAAGGACTACACGTACAAAGACGACATGACCCGCGAGGACATGGCGTGCGTGGTGATGGAAAACTACGATCCCGAGTTTGCGGCAAACACACGCGAAGGAGACATACTCATCGGCGGCCGCAACTTCGGTACTGGCTCGAGCCGCGAACAGGCGGCAACGGCCCTACAGGCCAAGGGCATCCAGATGGTGATTGCGGGGAGTTTCTCGCAGACTTATCTGCGGAACGCCTACAACAACGGCTTCATCTGCATAGAATGTCCGGCGCTGGTCGCCGCTGTGAAGGAACAACTGCACGAACAAGTCGAGTCAGGCACTCTGACCGTGATCCCGGGTGACCAGATTGAAATCGATTTCACCGGCAGCCAGGTGACGTATCGCCGGCAGCGGTTCGGATTCCCCCCGCTGGGGTCGGTACCCCAGTCTCTGGTCGTCGCGGGGGGGATTGAGAATCTGGTGCGCGAGAAGCTGGCGTCTTAGCGCACAGATTACAGGTTACAGGATGCAGTGTGCAGAGTGCGTATTGAGGGTACCACCAACGGGACCGCTGTGCAGAGGCGTCCGCCGCAACTGGGAATCATTAACAGCAGCGTGAGTTCCAAGTATCAACCGAAAGAACTAGGACAGGCTCTATCATGACATACACCATCGTCGCAATGCCGGGTGACGGCATCGGCAAGACCGTGCTTCCCGAAGCGATTAGAGTACTGGAGGCGGTCGGGTTTGATGCCAAGTATGTACACGCTGATATCGGCTGGGATTTCTGGGTGAACGAGGGTAACCCGTTGCCCGACAGAACGGTCGAGCTGCTGAGGCAGCACAAGCTCGGTTTGTTCGGGGCGATTACTTCGAAGCCAAAGAAAGAAGCGGCTGCCGAGCTGAAGCCGGAGCTTCGCGACAAGGGTTACGTCTACTTCAGCCCGATCGTAGGCATGCGACAGATGTTCAACCTCGACATTTGTATTCGACCGTGCCGGTCGTTCAAGGGCAATCCTTTGAATTTCGTGCGCCAGACCGCGGACGGCGGTGCTGAGGAGCCGCCGGTGGACGCGGTGATTTTCCGACAGGGCACCGAAGGATTGTACAGTGGGGTAGAATGGACCGATCCGCCGGCGACCGTTCGCGCGGCTTTGGCGACGCACCCCAAGTTCAAAGCATTTGAAGACGTTCCGGGTCGGGACCTGGCGATGTCGGTACGAATATTCACCCGTAATGCCTGCCGCCGCATATGCGCGGCGGCGTTCAAGTACGCCGACAAGCACGGTTACTCGTCGGTGACGGTCTGCGAGAAACCCAACGTGCTGCGCGAGACATCTGGTATGATGGAAGAGATGGCACGCGAAGTACAGGTTGACTATCCCGACATTTGGGTCCGCTCGACCAACATCGATGCGCAAATGATGTGGCTCACGAAGAACCCGGAGGACTACGGCGTTATCGTCGCGGGCAACATGTTCGGTGACATCGTGTCAGATGCGTTCGCTGGCTTGGTTGGTGGCCTCGGTTTCGCTTGTTCTGGGAACATCGGTGACGATGTTGCCGTGTTCGAGCCGACTCACGGGTCGGCCCCGAAATACGAGAAGCTCGATCCACCAATCGTGAACCCGATCGCAATGATATTGAGTGCCGCGATGCTGCTGGATCATGTCGGAGATGTCGTCAAAGCGAAGCAAGTGCGCGACGCTGTTGGCGCGGTGGTGGCGGAAGGCAAGGTCAGGCCGTACGACATGATGCGGCTGCCGGGCGGTCCCGACGTCATATCGCAAGGAGCAGCGACTACAGGCGATATCACGGACGCCATCATCGGGAAGCTCGCCCAGGGAGGTTGACGCATGCCCCAGAAGGGCAGTAAGAAACCGCTGCGACGGGGCGAGGCAGGCCGCCGGGGCGACGACGTCCGGTCCGATACCCACGTATCAGTCGAGATACGCGATTCCGGTGGCTTGCAGATCCGCATGACGTCCAAGGTCGCGGCGTTCTACGGCGAGTCCATCAAGGAAACGGCGGACATCGTGTTGGGCGAACTGACGGTCAAACACGCTGCCATCGAGATCGACGACAAAGGTGCCCTGCCCTTTATTGTCTCGGCCCGTATCGAGGCGGCTGCCCGGCGCGCCGGCTGTGACGGGGTGGCCCTGCCCGAACGAACCGTTGTGGCACGCCAGACGCCGCGCGACCGCCTGCGCCGCTCGCGCCTCTACCTTCCCGGAAATGAGCCCAAGTTCTTCATCAATGCCGGTCTACACCGTCCCGATGGCGTGATCCTGGATCTAGAGGACTCCGTCCATCCGGATGAGAAGGATGCAGCGCGCATCCTCGTACGCAACGCACTACGGACAGTCGACTTTCACGGCGCCGAACGGATGGTGCGAATCAATCAACTGCCGCTCGGACTGGACGACCTGGACGATGTCGTACCCGAGGCGCCCAACGTGATACTCATCCCAAAAGTGGAACACGCCGATCAGGTGCGTGAGGTACAAAAGCGGATCGAGAAGCTCCAGAAGTCGGGTGACAACATCCAAATATGGCTCATGCCGATCCTCGAGTCAGCACTCGGTGTGGAGCACGCTTTTGAGGTTGCACAGGCCGCCAAGTCGGTCGTGGCGATCACGATCGGGTTGGAGGACTACACTGCCAACTTGGGTGTGCCCAAGACCGTCGAGGGCATCGAGTCGCTGTATGCGCGGACTCGACTTGCCAACGCGGCGCACGCCGCGGGAGTACAGGCCATCGACTCCGTGTTCGGCGATGTGGGCGACGAAGCGGGGCTGAGAGCGTGGGGTTCGCGCTCACGTGCGCTCGGTTTCGAAGGGATGGGATGCATCCACCCGCGACAGATTCGGCCGATTCACGAATCGTTCGCTCCATCGCAGGCCGAGATAGACAAAGCGTTGAAGATCGTGGCGGCGTTCGAGGAAGCAGAGGCGAAGGGACTCGGCGTGGTGAGCCTGGGGACACGAATGGTCGACCCGCCGGTTGTGCTACGAGCCCAACGTCTCGTCGAACAGATCAAGCGCGCCGGTCTCGTAGATGCGGAGCGGGCAGGACCGGGAGGTATCCGATGAGCGGCAACGAACTCCTGGTCAACGCGGCCGGACGCAAGGTGCCAAACATCGTTAACGGACAAGAGCAAGTTCCGTTCATGGGAGTCGCGGCGTACGGGCCGGCCGGTGCCAAGCAGGCTCCGCCAATCAGGTCGTGCAAGGACTATCCCGACAACGGTGACAAGCGAGTCCCAGATCTCGCGACCGCGCTCGAGAGGTGCGGATTGCGCGACGGGATGGTCATATCATCACATCATCACCTGCGCAACGGAGATCAAGTGGCACTTGCGGCGTTGCAGGCTGCCGCGGAAATGGGCGCCAAGGACTTAATGTGGTTTCCCAGCGCATCGTTCCCTTGCCACGAACCCGTGATCGATTTGATGGACAAGGGAGTAGTACACCACATCGAGGGTAGCATGAACGGGCCACTCGGCGCGTACTGTTCGGCCGGCAGGATGCGTGGGCTCGGGGTGCTGCGATCTCACGGAGGCCGGTGGCAGGCAATCCAGGATGGCGAGGTCAAGATCGACATCGCGGTGATAGCCGCGCCGACGGCAGATCCATTCGGAAACGCAGACGGCTCACACGGCCCTTCGGCATGCGGATCGCTGGGTTTCGCCTTGGCGGATTCGATCTACGCGGACCACGTGATCGTCGTGACCGACAAGCTCGTGCCGTTCCCCTGCATTCCCTGGCAGATCCAAGGCAACAGCGTCGACTGCGTGGTGGAAGTCGATTCAATCGGCGATCCGTCCCAGATCGTGTCGGGCACGACCCAGATCACACGCAGTCCCGACCGACTGTTGATCGCCGAGTATGTGGCACGTTTCATCAGAGATGCCGGAATCATGCGCGACGGGTTCTCGTTTCAGGCCGGGGCCGGCGGGATCGCACTCGCCTTCGTACGGTTTCTCAAGGAGATGATGCAACAGTCCCGGGTGAAAGCCCGGTTCGTGAGAGGAGGATCGACCCAATATCTGGTCGAGCTGCTGAAGGAAGGGCTGACCGACTACATACTCGACGGTCAGACATTCGACCTCGCCGGAGTGGCCTCCATTGCATCCGACCCGCGGCACGTGTCTACGTCGCCGTTCACGTCATACAACTACCACGGCAAGGGCAACTTCGCGTCGATGGTAGACGCGTCGATCCTGGGAGCAACGGAAGTGGACGTCAACTTCAACGCTAACGTCAATACCCACTCGGACGGCATTCTGTTGCACGGAATTGGTGGTTGGCAAAACTGTCTGTTTGCCGGTTGCTCTATCCTCGCGATCCCCTCGTTCAGAGATCGCATTCCCGTGATCGTTCAGGAAGTGACTACAATGACGGGACCCGGAGAGTTGATCGACGTGGTCGTCACCGAGCGTGGCATCGCGATCAACCCCAGAAGACGAGATCTGCTGGACCGGGTGCGCGGCTCAGATCTGCCGCTGCGCCCAATTACGGAAATGAAAGACGAGGTAGAAAGAATCATGGGCGGTGCGCCTCAACCCGCCCGACTCACGGACAAGCCGGTCGCGGTCGTCAAGTGGGTCGATGGAACCGTGTTGGACACCGTGTGGCAGGTGGAGCCGTGATGGTCCGAAGACTACTTCCTATTGCGGCGTTGATCTTGATTGCCGGTCTGTCGGTCACGTGCGCATCATCCACAGCCGAAACGCCCGCCATGGCACCGACTCCGGTGCGCAACATTCCCGACTCCGTGGTGGCGCCCCCGTCGGAACGAGCACCGGTCGACGTGGTCGATTCGCTCGTCGAGAATCTCACGGTACGGCAAAAGGTGGCCCAACTAATCATGCCGTGGCTGATGGGTCACTACACAGCCGTTGATTCAAGGGAATTCGATCGCATCTCGAGCTGGGTTGATTCCCTAGAGTTGGGTGGCATCATCATATCCATCGGCTCGCCGCTCGATGCCAGCGCCAAGCTCAATGCATTACAGGAACGCTCACCGGTTCCGTTGCTGATCGCTGCCGACTTGGAGTGGGGTTCGGGCATGCGTTTGGTGGGTGGCACGTTGTTCCCCATGGCGATGGCGCTGGGCGCCACAGGCAACGTGAATGACGCATACGAGCTGGGCCGGGCCACTGCGCTGGAAGCACGTGCGGCCGGCATCCACATGACGTTCTCGCCGGTCGCTGATGTGAACAGCAACCCCGACAATCCCATTATCAACACCCGTTCCTTCGGTGAGGACCCGGACGCGGTCGCTGCTCTAGTAGAAGCCTACATCCAAGGTGCCAGCGAACACGGACTGTTCACCACGGCAAAACACTTTCCCGGTCACGGCGACACCAAGTCCGACTCACACATCGATCTACCCATTGTCTCCGCCTGCTGGGATCAATTGAACAACGTCGAATTCATCCCGTTCAGGGCGGCGATCGAAGCCGGAGTGACTGCAGTGATGACTGCACACCTGGCCATGCCATGTATCGACGGCGATGACGATCCTCCACCCGCAACGTTCTCACGCGCCATCATGACCGATTTCTTGCGTGACTCACTCGGCTTCAACGGTCTGGTGGTTACCGACGCGCTCACCATGGGCGCGATCGTGAACAAGTATGGAGTCGGCGAAACTGTGGTCCGCGCGTTCGAAGCCGGCAGCGATCTCCTGTTGATCCCGGCCGATCCCAAGGTCGCGATCACTGCCATGGCCGCCGCCATAGCCGAGGGACGTATCACAATGGAGCGGCTCGACACATCGCTGCGCCGCATGTTGGACCTCAAGCGCGAGGCGGGCCTGTTCGATAGCAAGCTGGCATCGCTGGACAGCATTCCCGCCACGGTGGGCAGGCGCGATCTCCAGGATCTCGCCAACGACATTGCGGATCGGTCGCTCACGCTGGTACAGCGGGGGCCGATCGACGAGTTCCGCGACCGGCGTGGTCGCACTGCAGTCATCGCGTATGCCGAGGAGACGAACCTTGCCGCAGGCAACATCCTGATCGGCGAGTTGCGATCGTACGGCGACACGGTGAACTCGTTCCGGCTCTATCCCGCATCCGGGGCCGCATCATATGACTCGGCCCGGACCGTGATAAAGGGTAGCCCACGGGTGTTATTTGCTATGGGCGTGAGGTTCATCGCCGGGCGCGGTCACATTCAGATGCCCGATTCATTGGCCGCACTCATTGCCGCGACCGACGGGCAGAGGCCGACTGTGCTCGCTGCTCTGGGCAGCCCCTACTTGATGAACCAGGTAGAGGACTTCGAGGGAGCCTACCTGCTCGCGTGGAGCGACTTCCCGGCAACCGAACGGGCAGTGGCGCGAGCGTTGGTGGGAGCGATAGCGGTAACCGGCAGGCTCCCCATAACGCTGTCAGATGATCACCCGCGCGGTTTCGGTATCAACCTGATGCGAAAGTGAGACCCCGAATCCGGGGTACGCTGACGCTCTTGCTACCGGTGGCGTTGGTCGTCCACTGCCGCTCGGAGTCCAGCCTCGATTGGGTACTGGATCGCGGGAGCCTGGAGCCCGCCGTTGCCCTGCTACAGGAGAGTGTCGCGGCCGACGCGTTTCCCGGCGCCGTCTTGGCGGTGGGGTTGCGGGACACCGTCCTTTTTGCGGCAGTCGGTCAGTACGGCGATGACGATCCGCGAGCTGTGGACGATAGCACCGTATACGACCTCGCCAGTCTCACCAAGGTCATTGGCCTGACGACCGCTGTGATGCTGCTGGTCGCAGACGGGGCCATCGACCTCGACGATCCGGTGGACGGCTTCCTCCCGTCGTTTGCCGGCGCCGGCAAGGATGCCGTGACGATTCGACACCTGCTGACGCACACCGCAGGCCTTGAGGCGTGGC
>Ga0209536_100007898_pt1 | contig 16069 bp, 15 predicted proteins | sample DeeMarSeWOR28_12_FD_187461 | JGI IMG/M metagenome (GOLD analysis project Ga0209536, IMG submission 187461) | Marine sediment microbial communities from White Oak River estuary, North Carolina - WOR-2-8_12 (SPAdes) (version 2) | ecosystem: Environmental > Aquatic > Marine > Intertidal zone >...
GCCTCGCGTTCAGCAAACACTCCGTGACCAATGGAAAGCGACAATCCCGTCAGCAAGCCAACCAGGACCAGTAGTGCATTTTGTCGTTTAGCGCTCATTCAATTCCAACCTGGCAACCGCTACCGGCCACCTCAATTTCTAGATTAATAAAAGCCTTATGAAAATCAGGCTCAACGAACAATGCTGACGATAGCATAGCTCGGCAGCATATGGCAGGACGGCAACCGCAGCTCTCATCCTGCCGCCGGGGCAGGTTTGCCCGCGCACCAGCTAAGCGGATTGATGGGGCGACCCTTGTGCCTGAGTTCGAAGTACAGGCCCGATTCTGTCTGGCCACCGCTCGCGCCCAGAGTCGCCACCACTTCCCCGGTATCGACCCATTCACCGACTTCCTTATACAACGCCTGATTCTGGCCGTACAGGCTCATATAACCGTCCCCGTGATCGATGATCAGTAACAGCCCGAAGCCGCGCATCCAATCGGCAAAAGCAACCCGCCCCTGGGAGATCGCCCGAACCTTGCCGCCTTCGGGCGCTGCAATCAGCACGCCCTGCCATTTCAGGCCCGTGTTGCCGCGTCGGCTGCCATAGCTGCGGGCAAGTTCACCGCGTGCCGGCCAGCTGAGCTTACCTTTCATTGCTTTGAACGGCCGCCGTTCACTCGCCGGCGCGGGAATGTCGGCCAGCACCTCCTGCAAAGAGGCAACCAGTTCCTGGAGTTGCTGCTCGTCGTTCCTGAGCCGCTTGAGCTCACCACCTCGACTTGCCAGTTCTCTCGTCACCTCGGCCAGCAACTGTTCGCGTGCGCCCTTCTGTTGCCGCAAGCGTGCGCTTTCGTCCTCATGGCGGATGCGCAGTTCGTTGAGCTGCTGGGTCTTTTCGCCAACGGACTGTTCCAGATCGCGGAGTTGCTGCAAGGTCATGCGCATGACCTCGATCTGCGCCAGGCGCGCACGCGACAAGTAACCGAAATAGACCAGCGCGCGACCGATCGCCGATGGCTGCTCCTGGTTCAGCAACAGCTTGACCTGCTGTTGACGCCCCATAACGTACGCGGCACGCGCTGCGGTCGCCAACCCCTGTCGCTGGCTGACCAGTTCGCCCTCTAGGCTCTCCTGCCTGGTATGGAGCTCTCCGAGTTGGTCGCGATTGACCTGTAACTCGGTGTCAATCTGGCGTAAGCTGCGGCTGACTTGGTTGATCTGCCGTTCGACGTCGAACAGTCTGCGCTCCGCGCGGCTCTTGTTCGCCTGGCTGGCCTCGAAGTCTTTCTGTACCGTCTTGATCCGGGCGCGCAGTGTTTCCAGCTCGTGCGCCGTGTCTACAGCGTCCTGGCCGGCAGCAGCACTGCTGGGTACCAACACCGAGGCGGCTGAGATCAGGAACAGCCCTAACCGGAATATTCGCAGCAGGGAAGCCCCTGCAGAACGCAGACAGGCTGGTGACTGCCGGTTCAGGCCTCTGCCTCCAGGCGCTGGTGTGGGGCCACGCGGGCCGCAGCGTGATGCAGCTCCACCAGCGATCGGCCACTCATCTCCGCCGGCTGTTCCAGACCCATGAGGTGGATGAGCGTCGGTACCACATCCGCCAAGACACCGTCTTCCAGCGTTGCCGGCCTGCCCACGTAGAGTAGTGGCACCATGTTGGACGTGTGCGCGGTGTGCGGCTGGCCCGTTTCCCTGCCCCGCATCTGTTCGGCATTGCCGTGATCGGCCGTGACTAGCAGCTCACCACCCGCGGCCTGGATGGCCTGCACCACCCGGGCCAGGCAGCTGTCGATGGCTTCAATGGCCTTTACCGCTGCATCGAATTTGCCGGTATGTCCGACCATGTCGGGGTTGGCATAATTACAAATAATCACATCGTACTTGCCGCTTTCGATCGCTACCACCAGATGGTCGGTCACCTTCGGGGCACTCATTTCGGGCTGCAGGTCGTAGGTGGCCACCAGCGGCGAGGGGACCAGGATGCGGTCTTCACCCTCGAACGGCTCTTCCACGCCGCCATTGAAGAAAAAGGTGACATGAGCATATTTTTCGGTCTCGGCGAGCCGCAGCTGGCGCAGACCCAGTTTGGCCGCAAATTCCCCGAACACGTTGTGCAGCCGTTCCGCCGGAAACGCCACCGGCGCATCGAACTCGGAGTTGTACTCGGTGAGACTGACGAAGCGTCCCAGGCGCGGGCGCGCCTTGCGCTCAAAGCCGGTGAAATCATCTTCGATGAAAGGACGAGTAATCTGCCGCGCCCGGTCGGAGCGGTAGTTCATGAAGATCACCACGTCGCCGTCTTCGACGCATACCGGTTTGCCGCCTGCTTCCACAACGCGGGTGGCCTTGACGAATTCATCGCTCTCATGGCGCGCGTAGGCCATTTCCAGGCCGGTGATGGCGTCGGGCGCCTCGAACTCGGCCTTGCCAAGCGTAATCAAATCATAGGCGGCCTGAATACGCGGCCAGCGGTGATCCCGATCCATGGCGTAGTAGCGACCGATCAGCGACACAAAGCGCCCCCCGCCCAGCTCCCGGAACTTGTCCTCCATGGCCTGGATAGACGCTGCAGCACTGCGCGGTGGTGTGTCGCGGCCATCCAGAAAGGCATGCAGGTATACTTTCTTGGCGCCGCGCTCGATGGCAAGCTGCAACATCGCATGGATGTGTTTCTCATGGCTGTGCACGCCGCCCGGTGATAACAGACCGAGAATATGCACCGCCTTGTCGCTTTCGATGGCGAGGTCGACGGCATCCGTCAGGGTGGCGTTGGTGAAAAACGAACCGGTCTTGATGGAGCGGCTGACCCGGGTAAATTCCTGGTAGACCACGCGCCCTGCGCCGAGATTCAGGTGCCCGACCTCGGAATTACCCATCTGGTCCCCCGGCAACCCGACCGCCGCACCCGAGGTGCGCAACAGGCTGTGGGGGTATTGCTGCCAGAGCTGGTCCCAGACCGGCTTTCGGGCTGCTGCTATGGCATTGGAATCGGGGTCTTCGCTGTATCCCCATCCGTCCAGGATGATCAACGCGACAGGCTTGGGAGCTGCGGACATAATCTCAGATCTACTGCGGGTGTTGGACCAGGATTTAGACTTATTCTAACGCGAATGCAACAGCGTTGCGATGTCGATCACTTGCTGCCGACTAAAATTTCAGCTTTCTTGGCAGGCGTATTATTGTATAATGTTTTGATAATAAAGGGCAGCGATAAAGAAGCACATGGTAACCGTGTCTCGTTGTTTCGACGGTTTCACGACACCGCAGGTGGAGCAAAACATGGTGGCGTCTCCAAGCGACCAGCTGATCACACGCGACGAAGATATCGATCGGGCCTCCCGGTCTCTCAAAGCGATGTCGCACCCGTTGCGGCTGAAAATCCTGTGCACGCTGGGCGATCAGGAAGTCAGCGTCCAGGATATTGTCGAACACGTAGGGACCTCACAGAGCAACATTTCCCAGCACCTGGCAATTCTGCGCGACAAGGGCATCCTGATTTCCCGAAAAGACGCGAATCGCGTCTATTACCGCGTGGGGGACTCGCGGACGCTGCGCCTGATAGGGATGATGCGTGAGGTCTTCTGTACCATGAACACCAACTGACCAGGCTGCGGTCGACCACCCGCCGAGAGGGACTCCTCTGTGGACTTTGCCCGCGTCATCGAGTTTGTCGGTAATCACCCGGTTCTTTTTCTCGCCTTTTTCGCCACCCTGGGCCTGTTGATAGGCACCGAGATCAGCCGCCGCCTCAGCGGTATGCGCTCCGTCGGCCCGCTGGAAGCAACCCAGCTCAGCAATCGCCAGGATGCCGTGTTCCTCGATATACGCGACGAGGGCGAATACCGCGCCGGCCACATACCCGAGGCAGTCCACATCCCTCTGAAACAGCTCCCGCAGCGGGTCGCCGAACTCGAAAAACTCAAGGGTCGCCCGGTGATCGCCTATTGCCGCTCGGGCAGCCGCTCAGGCGGCGCCGGCGGCGTTCTGAAAAAAAACGGTTTCGAAACCGTGTACAATCTGGGCGGCGGTATCATGGCGTGGCAGAACGCCAACCTGCCGTTGAGCAGAAAAGAATAATCGGGCTCGCCAACGAAGGGCTCGGCAATCCCTTGAACCTGCACTACTGGATACCTAAATGACAGAACAAGCCAACCCCAACGCGGCGGGCAGCGGTCCGCAGTTTGCACTACATCGCATCTACCTCAAGGACGCTTCGTTCGAGATACCCAATTCGCCTGCCGTGTTCACGCAGGACTGGAAGCCCGAGGTCAATTTGCAGCTGAACTCGTCGATCAATCCGCTCGAGGGAGAGATCTATGAAGTCGTACTAAACGTTACGGTCACCGCCAAGCAGGGTGACCAAACGGGCTTTCTCGCCGAGATACAGCAGGCCGGCATCTTTACAGTTAAAGGGTTTGATGAGCAGCAAAAAGGAGCGATGCTGGGTGCATTTTGTCCCAATACGCTGTTTCCCTTTGCCAGAGAGGTGATCTCGGACTTGGTGGTTAAGGGCGGATTTCCGCAGCTGTTGCTGGCACCGATTAATTTCGATGCCCTGTACGCGCAAAATCTGAAGCAGGAAAGTTCCGCGGCTGTGGCAACCCCGCAGAGCGCTCACTAAACCAGAGCCAATGGCCGCAGGTCCCCCGGTCACTGTTGCCGTGCTGGGCGCCGGCTCCTGGGGTACGGCGCTGGCAATGTTGCTGGCAAGAAACGGTGTCGCGGTCAGACTCTGGGATCGCGATGCCGACCACGTAGCGGCCATGCTCCAGCACAGGATCAATCAGCGCTATCTGCCTGATATACCGCTTCCCGACCCGGTAGCACCCCTGGCCGAACTGGATAGCGCGCTCGCCGGAGCCGATTTCGTACTGATAGCCGTTCCCAGCGCCGGTTTCCGCGCTGTACTCAAGCAGACCCGCAAGGCAATCGGTTCATCCTTCAACCTCATCTGGGCCAGCAAGGGGCTCGAGCCGGGGACGGGACGGTTTCTCCACCAGGTAGTCGAGGAAGAACTGCCCGGCGGCACCGCCATCGCAGCACTGTCGGGGCCGAGCTTCGCGACCGAGGTCGCCCGCGGCCTCCCCACCGCGGTGACCATCGCGTCGCAGGATACCGCCTACGCAAAGCGGGTAGCGGAACTGTTTCACTGCGGGCAGTTTCGCGCCTACACCAGTGATGACGTGATTGGTGTGGAACTGGGCGGTTCGGTGAAGAACGTGCTGGCGATCGCCGCGGGCATCTCTGATGGCCTCGGCTACGGTTCCAACGCGCGTGCGGCCTTAATTACGCGCGGCCTGGCCGAAATCATGCGACTCGGCACGCGGCTGGGTGGACGCCGGGAAACTTTCATGGGACTGGCCGGCGTCGGCGATCTGGTGCTGACCTGTACCGACGACCAGTCGCGCAATCGCCGCCTCGGGCTGGCGCTCGGGCGCGGCGTGCCGCTGGCCGAAGCAGTCGCGCAGATTGGCCAGGCTGTTGAAGGTCTGCATACGGCCAAGGAACTGGACAGTCTAGCCAGACTCAACGAGGTCGACATGCCCATCACCGAGCAGGTCAAACGGGTATTGTACGATGGTGAAGCCCCGGCAGCGGCCGTCGAGGCGCTGCTGAGTCGCGATCCTAAACCGGAGATTGCCTAGTTCGCATTTCTCACCCCGACAACCCTTGCCCAGCAAGCAGATCGTCTCTTGCCGGCTGCGCGCATCAGCGTCATTGGCTGAACCCTGGCTGCACGGGTAACTCCACCGGGCAAAAAATCCGGCGGCCTATGCGCCGCCGCGGAAATGCTGCTGGCGCCATGCTTCGTAGACCAGAACCGCGACGGCATTGGAGAGGTTTAGGCTGCGGCTTTGGGCTACCATCGGCAACCGCAGCACCTGCTCTGCGCCCAGCTGCTGCAGTATCGACTCCGGCAGGCCGCGGGTTTCGGGCCCGAACAGGAACGCGTCCCCGGCCTGGTAGGCAGCCGCCGCATAGTGTCGCCGCCCGCGTGTCGAAACCGCCCATGTACGGGGTGGCCGTACAGAGCCGGTAAAGGCCTGCAGCGAATCGTGGACCGCCACGCTGGCCCACTCGTGATAGTCGAGGCCGGCACGGCGAAGTTTCCGATCCTCCAGCTCAAAACCCATTGGCCGGATAAGGTGCAGCCGGCTACCGGTGTTGGCACACAGGCGAATGACATTGCCGGTGTTCGGCGGTATTTCGGGCTGATAAAGCACAATGTGAAACATAGCTGCATGCCGGGCTCGGTCAGGCCGCCATTATCGCAGAAAACTGGTGGCACGCTTTTCTTTCGCTGACGCTTCAGGTCAAATACAGGGCCAATGACACGTACCAGTGACCGTTTGTCGATCGAATTCTGCGGACTCCAGTTCAGCTCGCCATTGGTCCTGTTGTCCGGCTGTGTGGGATTTGGCGAGGAATACACGCGGGTCAAGGGCTTTTCCAACCGCGACGTGGGTGCTGTGTGTCTCAAGGGCACCACGCTGCAGCCGCGTCTGGGGAACCCGCCGCACCGGGTTTACGAAACGCCGATGGGTATGCTCAATGCCATCGGCCTGCAGAATCCGGGCGTCGACCATGTCGTGCAGCGCATCCTTCCACAGCTCGATTTCACCGAAACCCGTTTCATTGCCAACGTGTCGGGGTCCACAGTTGACGAATACTACCAGGTCACCCGCCGTTTTGACGATTCACCCATTGACGCCGTTGAAATCAATATCTCCTGCCCAAACGTCAGGGAAGGTGGCATCGCCTTCGGCAACGATCCGGATATGTCGGCACGCGTGGTCGAAGTATGCCGTAAGGCTACTGGCAAGCCACTCATTACCAAGTTGTCCCCGAACCAGACTGATATTGCGGAAAATGCGCGACGCTGCATCGACGCGGGCAGCGACGCGTTCGCGGTTATCAACACCCTGATGGGTATGGCCATCGACATCGAGAAACGCCAGCCGGTGATCGGCAACAACCAGGGCGGTTTGTCAGGCCCCGCCATCAAACCAGTGGCACTGCTCAAGGTGCACCAGGTCTACCAGGTCTGCAAGGCGCACCGGATACCTATCATCGGGCAGGGTGGCATAACCAGCGTTGCGGACGCCATTGAATTTCTGCTTGCCGGCGCCAGCGCAGTAGGCGTTGGAACTGCGTTGTTCTACGATCCTCTCGTCTGTCCGAAACTGAATGACGGCATTCAGCGCTACCTCGAACGTCACGAACTCCCGGATGTACAGTCGCTGACGGGCAGCCTGCAGCTCAACAACCAGCCCGGCTGCTGCTAGGAGACGCTCCAACTCCTCGTGTCGCTACTGCGGCGGCGTACTCTCCAGCACAGACTTGCAACCGCCTTCGCATCTCCGGGTCGCCGACCGCCAGCGATCCGAACTCCATTTTTTTATTCATAACAAAAGATTAGGGTCAGGCCTGAATCTTGCTTCACAGGATAGAGCGGAACTTCAGGTCGCGGCCGGCGAACCCGTGTCAGCCATATGACGGACCGGCCAGTCCTGGTATAGAAGGAATTTAATTTCTTGCAAACAGTTAGTTATGTATCGGTGACGGAGCGGTATGAGACGCAACTAGGCAGACACGGCGGTCGGCGGGCGGGCGCCGGGAACCGGTTAGTCGCGCTGGAAAGTTGACGCCCGCAGCCAGCGAGCATGCATTACGGCCCCGCCCAGCATTGATGTGACAGGAACATGCAGCAAGAAATAAACCTCTATCAGCCGGTTTTTCGGAAACAGCACAAGGTGTTTTCCGCTGTTACGCTGGCGCAGATGGTCGCTGCGGTGCTCATTCTGCTGCTCGCCATTCTGGGTCACACGCGCTGGACACTGGCGCACATGCAGAACTCCGCTGCCGCGCTGCAGCAGCAGCACGAGCATATGCAGGCGCAGATCGAGACCCTGGAAGAGGCACTGCGCACCCCGGACACCGCGGCTGTGGACGTGGAGATCCGGCAGCTCAGCTCCAGCATCGAGCGACGCAAAGCGTTGCTGGCCAGATTCGATCAGCTGGCGCTGCAGCACCAGCACGGGTTTTCCAGTCATTTCAGGATACTGGCTGAACAGCACGTGCCGGGCCTGTGGCTCGAAGGCGTGACGGTCAATGCCCAGGGCGAGATAGAAGTACGTGGCACCGCCCTGGAAGAGAAGCTGGTTCCAGCCTATCTGCAGGGCCTGGCAAAACGACGCGATCTGTCATCGACCGCCTTTGAAACGGTGGCGATGAAGCGCGCCGAATTCGGACAACCGGAAATTCAGTTCGTATTACGTAACCACAAGGATGACACAGTGTGGCAAGGGCGGCGCTGAAGGTACAGTACTGGATCGATCGGATCGACGCGCTCGAACTGCGCGAACGGGTGCTGCTGCTGGCTGCGACCGTCGCCGTCCTGTTCCTCAGCGTGGATTCGGCGGGATTCCAGCCCACACTCAAGGCACAGCAAGTGACCGAGGAGCGTGTTTCCGAACTGGAAATGAAACTGGGCGCCCTGCGCCAGCAGGCCATGCTGCTCAGCTACAAGACCGATGAGGATACGCTGGCCGCCCGGTACCGGCGCCGCGACACTCTGGCAGCAGAATTGGCGGCACTCGATGCACGTCTTGTTGATCAGCTCGGTGCCCTGGTCGAACCCGCCCAGGCGGCGGAGCTGCTCGAGCAGGTGCTCACCCGCCATCGCGGCCTCAGAATCACCTCGCTGCGAGCCAGCGCGGAACCTCTGGACGAAGTGGCGGGCAACGCAGATCAGGCCGGCAAGCTCGGTCGCTACCAGCTCAATCTGGTACTGGAGGGTGGCTACCTGGACCTGATGCGCTACCTCGAAACCCTGGAATCCATGCCCTGGAAATTCTTCTGGCAGACGGTGGATTTCCAGGTCAACGAGTACCCGCGCGCGGTCTCACGCCTGCAACTCTACACACTGGGAGCTCAGGATGGCTAGGGGGCCCGTTGTGCCACTGCTGATCTGCAGTCTGGCCGCGCTCGGTAACGCCTTTGGGCTCACCGACCCCACCCGGCCCACCGATCCGGCCGCCTACTTCGGCACCGGGAACAGCACCGGCAACAGCGGCTGGGCCCTGCAATCGATTCTTTTTGCGTCGGACCGCCGCATTGCGGTCATCAATGGCACGCGGGTCAAGGAAGGCGATCGCATCGGTTCTGCACGGGTCGTGCGCATCCGCGATTCGCAGGTGTTGTTGGACACTGGCGGGCGCAGGTTAACGCTGCAATTGCTGCCACAAACAGTGAAGGTAAGGCCGTGAACAGGAAGTCTCGCTTCAAGATCATGCATGGGTTCGCAGTGGCGTTGCTGCTGAGCGCCTGTCAGGCACTGCCGGAGAAGGAAACTCCGACCATGCCGTCTATCCAGCGGGTGCTGGAATCTGCACAGCCGGGTGCCTACCCAGCGGCAGCGCAGCCGCCGCCCGAGGTCCAGCAGGCGCTGCTGCCGCCGGCGGCAGCGACGCTCAGCCGGCTCAAGCCGCACGTGCCGCGTTTCGATGTTTCCGTGAACGAGGCACCGGCGCGGCAGTTTTTCATGAGCCTGGTGGACGGTACGCCGGACAATATGGTGGTTCACCCCGAAGTCTCCGGCACGTTGACACTGGACCTGAAAAACGTCACCACCGAAGACGTGATGGCGACGGTGCGCGACGTGTACGGTTATGAATACCGCTACAGCCACGGCGTGTACCAGGTATATCCGGCGCGCATGCGCTCCCAGGTGTTCAAGGTGAATTATCTGGACATTCAGCGCCAGGGCGGATCGCGCACCCGGGTCAGTTCCGGGCAGGTCAGCCAGGCCCACAGCAGCGGCTCCGGAGCGAACAGTGACACCGACCAGAACCCGGGCAGATCGGGGTCCAGGGCAAACACGGGCGAGACCGGCAACGGCAGCAGCGCCAGTTTTTCGGGCGCCCAGGTCACCACCCGTACCGATGCCGATTTCTGGGCCGATCTGGAGACTTCGCTGAAAATGATTGTCGGCGAGGAAGAGGGTCGCAAGGTGGTAACCAACCGGCTGTCGGGTACGGTGCTGGTGCGCGCCATGCCGCGCGAACTGCTAGACATCGAACAGTACCTCGACACGCTGCAGAGTTCTGTCAGCCGGCAAGTCATCATTGAAGCCAAGATTTTGGAGGTCGAGCTTAAGGACGGCTTCCAGACCGGAGTAAACTGGAATGCGCTGATCGAGAACGGCAATAAACAGATCAAGATCGGCCAGACCGGCGGCGGCACCATCTTCCAGGATGGCGTATCCGAGCTGGCCGGCGCTCTGGTACCATTGGAAAATCTTGGCCTGACCAATGCGGCAACCGGCTTCGGCGGGGTATTCGCCTTGCAGGCACACATTGGTGATTTCAATACGCTCATCGAGCTGCTCAAAACTCAGGGCAACGTGCAGGTGCTGTCCAGCCCGCGGGTGTCTACGGTAAATAATCAGAAGGCGATCATCAAAGTCGGAACCGACGAGTATTTCGTTACCGACATCGATGTCGAGACCGACACCACCTCCGGGGTGTCGAACCGCAGCACCGATGTGCAGCTCACGCCATTCTTTTCTGGCGTGGCACTGGACGTAACGCCACAGATCGACAGCGACGGCAGCATTACTCTGCACGTGCACCCCGCCATCAGCGAAGTGCGCGCCGACACCAAGGATATCGGTGTTCTGTCAGCCCAGGTGTCAAGCGACAGCAGCGATGACAGCGCCGATCGCCAGTTCAGGGTGCCGCTCGCCAAGAGCACCATCCGCGAATCGGACACCATCATTCGGGCCGACAACGCCCAGGTCGTGGTGATCGGCGGCCTGATGCAGGATCTGGTACGCGACAGCGTTGCCTCGACGCCGTTCTTCGGCGACCTCCCGGTGGTCGGTCACATGTTCCGCCACACCCAGAAAATATCCACCAAGACCGAGCTGGTGATTCTGTTGCGCCCGGTACTGGTGGACAGTGGCCGGGTATGGGCCCGGGAAGTCGGCGACGCCACCCAGCGCTTCAACTCCATTCAGCACCCGGACTGGCCCTGAGGTGTAAGGAGCCGCGCCATGTACCTGCAACATTTCGGACTGAGGGAAGCGCCCTTTACGCTCACACCGGATACCGAGTTCTTCTTCAATCATGGCAGTCACCAGGAAGCGCTCAACGTGTTGCTGGTGGCGCTGCAGGGCGGCGAGGGATTTATCAAGGTAACCGGCGAGGTCGGTACGGGGAAAACACTGCTATGCAGAAAACTGCTCAACCTGCTCGATGATGACGTTGTGACCGCGTACTTGCCCAATCCGTTTCTCAATCCCACCGCGTTGCGCATGGCGCTGGCTGAGGAGCTCGGCGTCGCGTTTGCGCGCAACATTGGCCAGCATCGACTGCTGAAGCTGATTACTGAGAGATTGGTCGACCTCAGTCGGGCCGACCGGCGGGTGGTGCTGCTGCTCGACGAGGCACAGGCCATGGCGGAAGAGAGTCTCGAGGCCCTGCGTCTGCTGACCAATCTGGAGACCGAAAAGCGCAAGCTCATGCAGGTGGTGCTATTCGGGCAGCCGGAACTCGACGCGCGACTCGCCCGGCGCAACCTGCGCCAGCTGCGCCAGCGCATAGCCTTTTCCTATCGGCTGCAGCCGCTGAGTCGGCGTACGCTCGGGGAATATTTACAGCATCGGCTGCAGGTCGCGGGATACCAGGGTGCGGCGCTGTTCTCGCAAGCGGCTATCGGCCGCCTGCACCGCAGCAGCGGCGGCATCCCGCGCCTGGTCAATCTGCTCTGTCACAAGGCACTGATGGCTGCCTACGGTGCTGGTGACAGCAGGGTCGGTGTCTCGCATGTTGGGCGCGCCGCAGCCGATACAGAGGATGCACGCCACCGCAAACCAGGCTGGCTGGCGCTGGCTTCAGGCTTGGCTGGAGTGATCGCGCTCACCAGCGCGGGACTGATATACGCCTACGGACCATGAGCCTGATCAACCAGATGCTGAGAGACCTGGACGCCAGGAGTGGCCACGCCGCTAACGCCCCGGTCGTCGCAAGCCACGCTAGCGGCCCGGTCAGACCACGGTCTGTAGTGGGGCAATCCCGGCTTGCTCTCACCGCCTCGGCGCTACTGGCTGGAGCCCTGCTGACACTGATCAGTGTGCAGAAGGACCAGGACAATCCGGAGCACTTCAGCGGCGCCGAATGGGCGCCCTTGGCACTGCCAGAACCGACGCCTCGCTCACGCTCCACCGCTCGCCCCTCGCCCCGCGTGCCCGGCAACAGCGGCACGGTCGAAACCGTCAAGGTAAACGAACCGGCGGCGCCTGCCCTGCCGGTCAAGGCTGACAGCGGCTCGGCGGTGATGGTCAGCACCGTAGAGGAGCCGCAGGCGGCGGCACCCGTGGTGGCGTCAGCGGCCCTGGAACCGGCGTTCGTTCAGACACCACAGCCGGTTCGGAATCGAAGCCCCGAACAAAGCGCGGAGCAGTACTTTGCCCAGGCCCAGCGCGCTCTGGCGGAACAGAACTGGCAACGCGCGGAACGCCTGCTGGAGCAGACCCTGAAGGTGTTGCCCGCGCACGTGGAGGCACGCACCCAATTGGCATCTCTGCTGGTGGCGGGGCAGGCCAGCGATGCCGCCGAACGCCTGCTCAGCAAAGGTCTGGCGATCGATTCTCAGGCAGCCGCGCTGGCGCAACCCTACGCGCAGCTACTCGCTGAACGAGGCGCCGTGCAGACTGCCCTGGAAGTACTCGCCGACCTCCCTCCTGATGCAGAAACCGAAGCTCTGCGGGCAGCGCTGCTGCACCGCATGGGCCACCACGCCGAAGCAGCCGGCGCCTATGAAAACGCTCTGCGTAAGCACCCCGACCAGGCACTCTGGTGGACCGGCCTCGCCATTGCCCGGGAGCACAACCAAGAACCGCGCGAGGCTTTACAGGCCTATCAGCGCGCTGCCCAGCTGCAAGTGAGCGGAACAGTCCGGCAGTACATCGAACAACGCATGCGGGCACTGCAATCTAGGGAAGGTGGATAGCCATGGCTGCAAACATGCAAAGGAAGCGGGTACGCATCGGTGACTTGCTGGTGGAGCAGAAAATCATCTCCGAGGCACAGTTGCAGGCGGCGCTCGCGGAGCAGAAGAAAAGCGGCAGGAAACTCGGCCGGGTACTGATAGAAAACGGCTTTGTCGATGAGGACAAGCTGCTCAGATTGCTCTCGGAGCAGCTTGATGTTCCCTACGTTGACCTGTCGCGCTTCGAACTGGAGCCAGAGCTGGTCGGACGCCTGCCGGAAACCCACGCCCGACGCTATCGGGCACTGGTGCTCAAGGAGACCGCGCAGGGTCTGCTGGTCGGCATGGGCGACCCCACCGACATATTTGCCTTCGATGAACTGGTGCGCATCCTGAAGACAACGGTGCAGATCGCCTGTGTGAAGGAAAGCGATCTGCTGCACAATATCGATCGTCTCTACCAGCGCGCCGACCAGTTGCGCAGTCTGGCCAACGAAGTCGGCCAGGACCTGGCGGAAAACGCCTTCGATCTGCGCAGCCTTTCGGTCAGCAGCAGTCAGAGCGACGCACCGGTGGTGCGCTTGATACAGACAGTGTTCGAGGAAGCGGTAAGGGCCGATGCCTCGGATATTCACATCGAACCGGATGAAGACGTGCTGCGCATTCGCCGCCGCATCGATGGCGTACTGCATGAAACCATCATGGATGACAGGCGCATTGCCGCGGCGGTTGTATCGCGCCTGAAGTTGATGGCGGAAGCCGATATCTCGGAAAAGCGCCTGCCGCAGGACGGCCGCTTTACTCTGCGGGTACTCGACAAAAGCATCGACGTGCGCCTGGCAACCATTCCCACCCAGACCGGCGAGGCGGTGGTCATGCGTCTGCTCGACCACGGCTCTGCGGTGCGCAAGCTGGACCAGCTGGGGATGTCCGATGAGATCATCAGGCGTTTTCGCACCATCATCCACCGACCCCACGGCCTGGTCCTGGTAACCGGTCCGACCGGTAGCGGTAAGACCACCACCCTTTACGGTGCGCTGTCGGAATTAAACAAGCCGCAGAAGAAGATCATTACGGTTGAAGATCCGGTCGAGTACCAGCTGCCGCGGATTAACCAGGTACAGGTGAACCACCGCATCAAGCTCGGTTTCGCACGCGTGCTGCGGACCGCGCTGCGCCTCGACCCCGACATTATTCTGGTCGGTGAAATGCGCGACATGGAGACGGGTGAAATCGGCCTGCGCGCCGCGTTGACCGGGCACCTGGTACTGTCGACGCTGCACACCAATGATGCCATCAGCACCGCCATGCGTCTCATCGACATGGGCCTTGAACCCTATCTCGTTGCCGCTTCGGTGCAGGCCATACTGGCACAACGGCTGGTGCGCCGCACCTGCGAGACCTGCAGCAGCCCGAAGCAACTCGACCCCAGCGAGCAGGCGTGGGTCCGAAGCGTGCTGGGTGAAAACGCAACGCTGGACGACTTCAGCGAGGGTACCGGCTGTAATCAGTGCAACCATACCGGTTATCGCGGTCGCCTCGGTGTCTATGAGTTGCTGGAGATCGACTACACACTTGCAGATGCGCTGCGGCGCAATGATCCGGCCGCATTCGAGAACGCGGCGCGCGCGCAACGTGGCTATCGCCCGCTGGTGCACAACGCTCTGGAATTTGCCCGCCAGGGCATTACCAGTCTCGCCGAGGCGATGCGGCTGAGCGGTATGGTGGAGTAGTGTACCTCGTGACTCATAGTGACCCATTCAGAGCGTCCCCACGAGGTCAGGCACCAACAGTAGGCGCCTTAGGCGAAGCACGATCCGCAGGGAATGGCCAGCTCTTGCCAAGGATCGTAACGCAGCAATGGCCTCATGGGTACGCTCCCTCCGGGCGAGCCAGGCAGCGCTCATCCGCTGCGTTACGCCGCTTGGAAAGGGGGCAACCCTTCCCTGCGCGGCAAGCCTTACGGCTAACCGCTTCCTGGCTCGCTGAATGGGTCACTATGAGTCACGAGGTACACTAGGCATGCCGTCTTTTCAGTATAGGGCGCGCGGTCAGCGTGGTGACGCCATCGAAGGCGTGATCGAGGCCGGTAGCGCCGATCTGGCGGCGACACGACTGATCGAAGGCGGACTTACCCCGATCGACATCCAGCCGCTCGCGGAGCGGGTCGGGATGCGGACCGATCTGGGCGATCTGTTTCCACCCGAAGTTAAGCTCGTCGACCTGATTCAGTTCAGCCGCCAGATGCACAGCCTGCTGAAAGCGGGCGTACCGATTCTGAGCGCCCTGCAGGGACTGACCCGTAATACGCGTAACCGGACCCTGGCCAAAACACTGGGCGGGATCATCGAAAGTCTGGAAGCAGGGCGTGATCTGTCCGACGCGCTGTCGCTGTACCCAAAAGTGTTTTCCGTGTTCTATATCAGTCTGGTGCGCGTGGGCGAAACCAGCGGTCAACTGGAACAGGTATTCCGCCAGCTAGCCACCTATCTCGAGCGGGAAAAGAAGACCCGCGACCAGATCAAATCCGCAATGCGCTACCCCTTGTTCGTTATCGCCGCGATTCTGGTGGCCGTGGTAGTGATCAATGTGTTCGTGGTACCTGCGTTTTCGGCTATTTTCGAGAAATTCGGCGCTAACCTGCCGCTGCCTACGCGCATACTGGTGGCGATGTCTGATGTCACCGTGAATCACTGGCAGATCCTGATGGTGGGGCTGCTGGCGCTGGTCATGGGGCTGCGCTTCTACCTGAACAGTGAGGCTGGCCGCTACAGGTGGCACAAGCTGCAGCTGCGCCTGCCACTGGTGGGTGGCGTGCTTTACCAGGCAACGCTGGCACGGTTCAGTCGGCTCTTCGCACTGGTACAGCGATCCGGCATACCCATCGTAACCGGCCTGTCGGTGGTGGGGCGTGCCCTGGACAACGACTTCGTGGAAGAACGCGTCCTGGCGATGCGCGACGGCATCGAGCGTGGTGAAGCCCTGAGTCACACGGCCGCGAGCAGCGGCATTTTCGATCCCCTGGTGCTGCAAATGATCCAGGTCGGTGAAGAGTCGGGCGCCACCGACGAGCTGTTGCATGAAATAGC
>Ga0209536_100007899_pt1 | contig 16068 bp, 17 predicted proteins | sample DeeMarSeWOR28_12_FD_187461 | JGI IMG/M metagenome (GOLD analysis project Ga0209536, IMG submission 187461) | Marine sediment microbial communities from White Oak River estuary, North Carolina - WOR-2-8_12 (SPAdes) (version 2) | ecosystem: Environmental > Aquatic > Marine > Intertidal zone >...
GCGCCAGCCTTCGAAGTTGGATGTCCCAGGTTCAAATCCTGGCGCGCCCGCCATTATCTATTGGATTCTCTCACTCTCTAGAACGAGAATAGTGACTCTTTACCAGCATATCATTGAAGATCTCGGTCTTACAATGGCTAAAATCTAGGATTTGTGGTAGTTTGCCGAAGAGGGGAACACCCTCGCCAAGGAGAACTGGAACCCTTGTTATTATCATCTCGTCAATCAAATCTGCTTCAAGAAAACCCTGTATCGTGATCCCACCATCAATATACAGGTCTTGGTGTCCAAACTCTTGTAGCTGTTCTACCAACTCCTTGGGACTTCCCTTGATTATCTCGACCTTTCCCTGCAAGTCTTCTGGTAGTTCGGGTTTTCCTCTACTTACTACATAGACTGGCCTGTCATATGGCCAAGGATCAAAGGACACGACCTTTTCGAAGGTCTTCCGTCCCATCACAACCGCATCTATGCCACTCATGAACTCAACGAACCCAAAGTCACTCTTTTCCGGGTTTGGAATCTCATTGAGCCAGTCAATTCCTCCGTCACGTGTGGCAATGAATCCATCTAGACTGGTTGCTATGTAGACATAGTTTGTCATCGAAATCTCCAGGTTCCTCGGTTACAACTCCACAGATAAGGTTCCGGAAAGGTCCTATTTCAGATTGGCTTCTCGATGAGCTCTATCTCATAGTCAGTGTTTGTGTTCAAAGCTGTGCAGCTGAACCCCTTGGGAACTATCAATTTTTCCAGAGGGTTGTCCTCTAGGTTAACCTCATACATGTCCTCACAGTAGGTGAGGGATCGTAGGTCCACGCACTTCAACTGGTTCTCACTCAGGTTCAGACCATTGAAACCCTTCAAGTCCTTGAGAGGGGTGAGGTCAATGGTCTTCAGTGGGGTCTTGTTCAGGACTAGGGAGAACAGGCTCCCACACTCAGCCAGGGGCGTCAGGTCAATATTCTCAAGAGGGTTGTCCCCAATGTTCAGGGTCTTCAGACGAGAGCACTCTGCAAGCGGCCTAAGGTCAAGCTCTCTGAACCTGTTTCTGTTTATTGTGAGAATCTCAAGGCTTGGACAGGACTCCAGAGGTGAGAGATCCAATCTCTCCAAGTGATTGTACGATATAGACAGTTGCTCCAGGGTTTCCGACCTGCTCAGGGGGTCTAGATCTATCCTTTTCAGTTGACATCCTGTCAGACGAAGAGCCTTCAGCTCACTCCAGTCAGCCAAGGGTTTCAGATCAATCTCACCAAGGGGGTTGTAGGAAAGGGACAGTCGTTCTATCCCACACTCTGGTCCAAGCTCATTAAGATTGACCGCTTTCAGTTGGTTATGACTCAGGTCCAACCAGGTCAGTTGCGGACTTGAACGCAAGGGAATGAGGTCTATCTGTTTCAGACTATTTCGGGTCAGGGAAACTCGTTTCAGATTTTTACGGTCTGAGAGAGGTGAGAGGTCTATCGAAATTACCTCAATCTTGCTGATTGATGCACGTTCAGGGTCTGTTCCTATTGATTTCTTGATTAAAGACCCATCAGATAATTGACAAGTAAGCATGACATCAGTCAATGCCGTTACTTCCTAGTCTATTACGCAGTCTCCATGAGTTTTCTCATCTTTGTCTCTGTTGGTTTCTTGACCACACCTCTATCTGTGATTATCGCATCCACAAGCTCAGGAGGTGTCATATCAAAGGCAGGGTTGTATACCTTGGCATCAGGTACTGTGACATATTGTCCATTTATCATACGAATCTCATCAGGATCACGTTCCTCAATGACCACATCTTCAGGATCAGTTTCCATATCAATTGTTGATACTGGAACTACTGAATAGAAGGGGATTTTGTGGTGTTTTGCTGTGATGGCCATAGTGTAAGTCCCTATCTTGTTGATTACATGTCCTGTTCGTAGAATCCTATCAGCACCGACCACACAACAGTCGACTCGTCCTTCACGAAAGACTGTGCCAATCATTCCATCAGTTATGAGTGTAGTATCGATACCATCCTCCATGAACTCAAAGACAGTTATTTTGGCACCCTGTTGTCTGGGTCGGGTTTCTGCGGCGTAGACCTTGATGTCGCCATTATATTTCTCGTGAGCTACCCTAACAACTGCTCCTACAGTGCCAAGATGAACTGTTGCAAGAGAACCAGCATTACAGATTGTTTGGATTGTCCAACCAGGTTTTATGAGTTTGAGTGCTTGTTCCCCCATAGCTCTACTCATTCGAACATCTTCTTCAGCAATTTCTTTGCCTTCCTCTACAAGTCGTTGAATTACCTCATCGACATTTCCTGTTGTTTCAATGGTGTTCTTTGCTACCTCAAGCATTCTGTTTGTAGCCCACTTCAAGTTGAACGCAGTTGGTCGGGTGTCCAATGTGACTGCAGCCTTCTCAAGATATTCCATTAAATCATCTATTGTTCGAGCTTTGCTCTCTATTGCAGCCAAAGCCATACCCATCCCAGCTGCTGCTCCAATAGCGGGAGCACCTCTGATTTCCATAATTTTGATAGACTTTGCAATACGTTCGTGACTCTTTGTAACCACATGTTCTAGAGTCAGTGGAAGTTTTGTCTGATCCACAAGACGTACTTCAGAAGTATCATCTAGCCATTCAATCGTTCGAAACATCTCTCTATCCTCTCAAGTATTCATTCAATACATGTTCTAGGGTATTGATTGTATTATCAACAACCTCTTGAATCTCTGGTGTCAAGCCCTCACCGAACTGTATACTTTTCGGCTGGATGCCAATCAGTATTGTTTTGCCGCCTGTTTCTTGCTCAAGATACATCATAAGAAAAGAGAGCGGCATGCTGTGGGTACTGATATTGATACCACCTATGCGGTCCTTTGTGACAAGTTCAATGTGTCCAGGAGGCTTCATCATATCTGCTGCATCAACCATGATTACCCTTTCAGCACCAAATTCAGCTAGGTTTCGTGCAAACCCTTCTGGTACTGAACCCACATTCTCGATCATTACTCTAGGGTCATCTATACGAAGGTTCTCTATGATATAGGGACCAAGTCCATCATCAGTTCGAAGATCATTTCCAATCCCGAGGATTGCAATCCTCTTTGCACCTCTAATGAAGTTCCGCAGTTCATCCTCGAAGTTCTCGTCTGACACAAGATGGCTTCGTATCGAGTGGGCTATAGTTCTTGTGGCCTGTCGAAGGGTTTTTCACAAGAATGACGAGGCTAGAGCATGTTGGGATATAGAATTGACAGGTGAAGACAACAACGAATTTCCTAATCAGGATGCAGAGGAAGACGTCCAAGATGTAGAGGATGATGTTGTAGAAGAGCCTGTAGAAGCAATTTTCGAGAATGGAAAAGGGTATGTAGGGAGTGAGGATGCAGATAGAATCTCACAGCAGGGGTTTTATGGAAACCGAATTGATGGTAATAAACTAGAACTTGAACCTGTAGAGATATTGCACCTTATTGAACGAAAACGGTTAGTCGTGAGAACACCAGATGGAGAAATAGTTGGTTCAGACTATATTGTAAGTGAACTTCTTGAGGAGGATCCAGATCTTTGGACAAGATATCTTGTGTTCAGAGACCTGAGGAGCAGAGGATATGCAGTGCGTCAAGGTTTTGGTGGAGGTATTGGATTTCGTGTGTATGCACGTGGTGACCGGCCAGGTGCGTCAAGTGCGAATCAACTGGTCTATGTCCTCAAGGAGGGCGAACCCATATCATTAAGTGACTTGGACATGGTGACTCAGACAGCCTCAGGCTCACGAAAGAACCTAGTTTTTGCACTAGTGGACCAGAATGGTGAGGTCAACTTCTATCGAGTCGCTCAAGCTGCTCTTAGAGACCGAGGAAGTGATTAAGATGGCAAACAATGAAGACAGTGAAGAAATCCTGACCCTCAAAGCGTTCTTTGACGAACATACTATGAGTGTGCATCTTGTAGAAAATAATCCACCACGGGCAAAGAGAGGAGAACCTGGAAACTGGGAGTTGGTGGAACTCTCCGATAGACTACTAACGTATGAAGAGCTGGATGTTCTTGCAGAAGCGATTATGGAAACAGCTGAGAATGACACAAGATCGTTCATTGAGATTGAGGAAGAAGGCGCTGCTGTCGTACAATTGAGAAACCTCAGGATAGCAATTGCTAGGCGCCCATTTGCTGACAAGATGGAAATTTCTGCAATCAGACCTATCGTAAAACTGAATCTTGATGATTATGAACTAAGTTCCAAGTTGATGAAACGTCTAGAATCTAGGGCAGAAGGTATTCTTGTGTCTGGATCTCCGGGTTCTGGAAAAAGCACCTTTGCAGCAGCATTGGCGGAATTTTACGGAAGCAAGGGAAATGTCGTGAAGACTCTTGAACAACCAAGAGACCTTCAAGTAGAGGAAGCAATTGTTCAATACTCGCCACTTGATGGGAGCATGGAGAAGGCAGCTGACATCTTGCTCCTAGTTCGTCCTGATTTTGTGATATATGATGAACTTCGAAAGAACTCTGACTTTCAGGCATATTCAGACCTTCGTTCTGCAGGGGTGGGGATGGTCGGAGTTGTACACGCAGGATCAGCTATTGATGCCCTTCAGAGATTACTCTTAGGTGGTCGTGTTGAGTTAGGACAGGTACCAAGTACTGTTGACACAATAGTACACATAGAAGACGGACGTGTTGCAAAGGTATCTGCCCTCTCATTGAAAGTGAAGCTACCAACGGGGATGGGAGGAACTCAGAGAGACCTTGCGCGTCCTGTGGTGGAGGTTCGTGATTTCGAGCGAGGTGTACTAGAATACGAGATGTTCACCTTTGGTGGTGAAAAGGTCGTTGTTCCGGTCAGGGGTGCAGTCACACCGACTGTAAGAGGTGAAAGACGTCCAGCTGGCAAGGGGGTTCCTGGTGAATCAGTACCTGTTTCAGTGAGTTATAGCAAGAAGAAAGTCACAATCTACACTGGTAGGAAGTATTCCAAGCAGAGGATTGAGATTTTTGCAGATGATTTGTATTTGTTTACAACGGTAGTCGGACGCAATGGAGAGAGTTCTATCCGTATTAAGACTCGACAAGGAGCCATGCTTGTTGATGCAATGGAAGAGGGAGCAAACATCACTGCTAAGATTGCTGAGTGAAATTGGACTCTGCAAAAGCTTTAACAACGGACATCTCACACGCTCAATTCCAAGGGCCCGTGGCCTAGCCTGGTCGTACAAAGATTCCTTTTGTATGAGACATATAGGGCACTAGCCTCCTAAGTTAGTAATCCCCGGTTCGAATCCGGGCGGGCCCGCCATCTTCTAGTACGACGCCGTAATATCCAAATCCTATGGTGTAGCTGCTATTCTTGGAGATAATTGGATGAGTGATGACGACAATCACGCGCCCTATGATTTCTTGCCTGGGTTGGACTTGAGTGAGGCTTTCTATGAAGAAGCCGTGAAGCCCGTCATCGTCAAGCATTTTCCAGATTTGGTTTATTCTGCAGCCCGTATTGGACATGGATCGGATGTATTAGGCTATGACACAGCACAGTCAATGGACCATGATTGGGGACCAAGACTTCAGATTTTCTTGGATGATTCTGATTATGGATCTTTAAGGGAAGAAATTGATGAGGCGTTTCGTCAGCAGCTACCCTATGAGATCCGTGGGTTTCCGACCAACTTCAGAATACATGAAAATGGGACTATGGGAATGGAGTCAATTAGTAGTGGTCCAGTCAACCACGGCATTGAGATTAACACCATTAGTGCATTCTTCATTGAATACCTTGGTTTCAATCCCACTGAGGAACTGCGTATAATCGACTGGTTAGTACTACCCCAACAGATGCTTCAGAGTATTGCAAATGGAAGAGTTTTCTATGATGGTTTGGAAAAGCTTGATTCGATAGTGACTAAGCTGGAATATTACCCTCATGACTTGTGGCTTTATCTTCTAGCAAACCAATGGAGAAGAATATCTCAGGAACAAGCATTCATGGGTAGATGTGGCCAGGTTGGAGATGAACTTGGGTCTCGTATTATTGCTACGAGATTGATTCGTGATATAATGATGCTCTGTTTTCTAATGGAGCGGCAATATGCCCCCTATATCAAATGGTTGGGAACAGCTTTCTCCAAACTCAAAAGTGCCAAGACCTTCACACCCTTGTTCATTCAGATCATGACTGCTGATACTTGGCAAGATAGACAAAATCTCCTGACAAAAGCGTATGAGTATATTGCCAAGATGCATAATGAACTGGGAGTTACGGATTCACTGGATACTAAAGTATCACAGTTCTATAATCGTCCATTCATGATAATTCATGCAGAAACTTTCGCAGATGCACTGCATGCTAAGATTGAGGATGATGAGGTAAAGCAGTTACCGAAGTATCTTGGTGGCATCAATCAGTTCGTTGACTCCACTGAAGTTTTAGCATATACCAAGAAATTCCGGAAATTGTGGTCCATGTATCAGTGAAGGTCATTTCTTGATGATGTAGGCCTTGTCTTCCTGTCCTACGTGCACTTCGTCTGTCATTCCGATGAATAGACCAGTTTCCACCACACCTGGTATCATCTTGAGATCGATAGCAATCTTTGCGGGATCATCAAGTGGTTGTGGAAACTTGAGGTCAATGATGAAGTTCCCGTTGTCAGTCACTACTGGACCCATCTTCTTTTCAGCTTGTCTCACGATTGGTTCTATTCCCATACCAGTTATCTTTCTCCGGACCATACCAAGTGAGAATGGAAGTATTTCTACAGGAATTAGAAATCTGGATGCAAGTTTGTCCACAAGCTTGGTTTCATCCACGATTATTATCAGTTTTTTAGAGGCGGAAGCTACAACTTTCTCTTGGAATAGTGCCCCTCCGCCACCCTTTGTAAGATTGAGATTCTTGTCCACTTCATCTGCACCATCAACTGTGAGTATCAATTCTGGGTTGAGATCAAGATTTGTTAGAGGAATTTTGTGCTCTATAGCGAGTTGATATGCTTGGTACGAACTGGGAACCACACAGATATCATTTACACCATCGGAGATTCTTCGCCCAAGTTCTTTTGCGAAGATTGCCACCGTGGATCCACTTCCAAGACCAATTGGTCCAGTCTTGGGTATCTTTTCTAGGGCACTCTTAGCTGCATTCAATTTCACTTGTGACATGTTACTGTCTCCACTGGTGAGTGGTTGACCAGTAAACTAAGCTTCCCAAAAGCCTTCCGAGAGAGGATTGTGTCAGACTACTCCATATGGACACAATGTTCCAGTCTTTGGTCTCCAATATACAGCCCATCTGCCACCCTCAACAGATATGATTGTAATAGCGCAGTTGTCCTCAAGAGATTTGGCAAGAATCTCAGCGTTGCGTCTACTATGAAGCACATCTACCAAACGATATACTTGTCCGTTTACCAATTGCCATCTTGAAGGCTTCATCATGTACTGTAGTACTGTCAATGCCTAATAATGATGGAATGATGAAATTGGTCAGTATTCTCACTTCAAAGTGAAAAATACTGACTAATACTAGAGTATTGGGGACTATTTAGTCGCCACCCATCAATGCCTTCAAACGCTCCATTTCTGCAAGCATTTCAGACTGGAGTGAACTTTTTCCACCTGCAGGTTTGGGAGCATCGCTGACTGCTGCACCACCGGGGGGACCACTGCTAGGAGCACCACCTGGAGGACCACCACTTGGAGGAGCACCACCTGGGGGACCGCCACCCGGAGGACCACCACCTGGAGTTGCTTCGGCTGGAGCTGCACCACCTGGTGGGCCAGCTGTAGGAGCTGTTTCTGCTGGAGCTGCGCCGCCTGGAGGACCACCACTTGGGGGACCGCCACCCGGAGGACCACCGCCAGGGGGACCACCGCCCGGAGGGCCACCGCTCGGAGGACCAGCACTGGGGGCTTCACTACTGGGAGCTGCTCCGCTTGGAGGACCTGTGCTCACAGTTTCAGGCATGCCAACACTGGAAGGTCCTGCTTCTCCTGAATCATCTTCAACAGCAGTCCCTGACATTGCTGCTAGTTTTGCTAGATAATCAGAACGTGCTCTGTCAACTGCTGAGGATGTATCCACGATTTCCTTGAGTTCTTCATCCTTGGCTAGAGCGTTTTTGACTACTGTTAAGCGGTCTTGATAAACTGTGACGATCTTGTCCTTCGTGGATTCATCAATTTCACCCTGTTGGTGATAATAATCAACTGCTGAAAGTGCTTGTTGAATTGCATTTTCCTCAACTTTCAGAAATACCAGTGCTTGAGCAGGTGTCTTCAGGAACTTGAGCTTCTTAGCTCCAGAAATGCCTGCTGAAACATCGCCAGTTGATGCGACGATCTTCTTGATTGCTTCATCTACACCAGCACCTCCAGAACGACGTCGACCGCGAACTACCAGTACCACTATGATTACGAGTAATGGGGTTACAGATAGAATGAACATCCATGCTTCAGGACCAAATGGAATACCAAAAGATTGAAAGAAATTGGAAATTGGTCGGAACAGTTCAATTATAGCTCGTGTAAATTCTTGATAGGGGGTTTGCAATTATTTCACCTACTGGTAATTCGTCCTATGCCTTCCTAGGCGATTTTGTATGCTATTTTACTTTTCGTGTAAGGATTAGGATTTGTAAGACGCCCGTATGATAAGGTTCTAGTCTTATAGATACGGTCCTTATCAGTTATCAGGACACGGGGGCTCATAAACATGTCTTTGACTAATACAGATTCAAAACATACATTGCTTACAAGTGGTTGAATTTCACTATTTTACGAGCTATAGTCTAACCCAGTTTGCCTTAATTGTCTTTAAACTGACTAGAAAGAGTTCAAGGTGATTTACTATGAGTCTTTTTGATCCCTCAATTGAGTTTTACGTGATGCACGAAAAAGCGTGGAGATTCGGCGGTGGAGACATCTTCAACCCGCAGGGTGAAAAGATTGGCTCCATGCATAGGAAGCTCATATCGATGCGTGCTGAGATAGAGCTTAGAAACCCTGACGATACGGTTGTATGTATCATCAACAAGAAACTGATGGCTGCTCGTCCAATCTATGATGTGAAAGCACCTACAGGTGAGCTGATTGGACGTGGAAAGAAACCTATGATTGCTATCAGAGGCTCAGTAGACATGTATGATCCTGATGACAATATGATCTACAAGGCTCAGGGTGGTGTCATGAAATGGAATTTTAGAATAACACATCCAAAAGACAAGAATAAGATCTATGCGGAGATTAGGAAGGGTGACAAATGGAGAGATATCTTCGCTCCAATGTTTAATTTCAAGGACCGCTATGTGATTCATATTGTAGACCCCATGGCACCAAGAATGATGTTACTTGCCTATGCCATAATCATAGACAACGTGTATCATGACAAGTAGGAGTGCTACTGCGAAAACTCTATAATATATTCAGAGTGACCAGCAGGTCGTGCCCCAGTGGCTTAGAGGCTATAGCGGCTGACTTGTAATCAGCAGGTCGCGAGTTCAAATCTCGCCTGGGGCTCCACTTTCTTCTAACGTTGGTATCTGTATTACAGATATAGATGCCAATAGATTGCTCTCATTTCAAGCCAGTAGAGGAAGAGTGATACAATCAGACCTAGAACTATGATGAGTTGGAAGAATCTTTTCCTTGTCTTGTGACGAAAACGAAACATCCCAATAATCAAGCCTATTGCACCGCCAATGAACCCAAAAACAAACAGAGTTGCTTCACTGATTCTCCATCCATCATTTCTGGCTCTCCTTTTGTCCCACCACATAATGATAATGGCTAGAAAATTGACTACTATGAGATATGAAGCAAAGATCCAGACGGTTGGGTATATGCTTAACCAAATTATGATGTCTTGGAGAAGCTGCACCTATTTATCCATCCTTTGTGCTGCAGCCTCTAGGGCAACTACAAGGTCAAGCTTCTTTCCCGTAAGGAAATTGATGGTGGCTCCTCCGCCAGTGCTTATGTGCGTAATTTGATTCTCGAGATTCATTTTCTGTGCCATTGCACCCATATGACCACCACCCACAACTGTGATTCCGTCACATGCTGCAATTGCATTGAGAATGTCTGATGTCCCTTTAGCAAACGGTTCCTTCTCAAAGTAGCCCATTGGACCATTAGCAAAAACGACAGCAGATTCAGTGATGAGTTTCACATACTTGTTGATTGTTTTTGGACCAATGTCTAGGAACGGATCATTCTTCATATCATCAAATGTACAGTCGTGTCTGGTATCGGAGCGTTCAACCGCTGCATCTTCTGGGAGAATTATTACATCAGGGTATTTCTTCAGAAGTTCTCGAGAGGTTTCGATGGCTGATTCATAGCCTTTGATTGGTTTGGAGTAGGATTCTGGAATCTTCTCAGCTGCAATCAAGAAAAGAGTTCCAATCAAACCCCCAAGAACTGCATGGTCAACTCTGTCTGTTGCTAAGAGTCTACTCAGAATCTTGACTTTATCCTCCACTTTACTTCCACCCAAAACCAATGTCCATGGATGCTTCTCTGTAGCAGTGGCTGAAGTTAGAGTCCGAATCTCCTTCTCTACAAGACGGCCTGCAAAGGACGGTAGAACAGTAGTGAATCCCACGAGTGATGCCTGAGAACGATGGGCTGCGCCAAATGCATCATTCACGAATATTTCAAACAGAGGATAGAGTTCTTGAACAAGAGCTTCTTGAGCCACCTCAGCAGCAGGAGCATTCTTCAGTTCTCCATCAAAATATCGAACATTCTGAAGTACTAGGATTTCACCTTCCTTGACCTCGGATATTGCCTTCTTTGCTTTCTCTCCAAAGATATCATCGACAAATGTAGCACTGAATCCGAGTCTATTCAGAGCCTCTGTGTGTTGTTCAAGCGAAAGAAAGTCATCACTTCCAGGACGACCTTGATGAGCCATTAGAACAACCCTACTGCTCTTCAGCTCTTGCAAGGTCTGTTGAATTGCTTCAATCCGAGAAACATCTGTGATTTTCTTAGTTTCAGGATCTACTGAACAGTTCATGTCAACACGGATTAGCACTAGTTTTCCCTTTACATCAACATCATCAAGTGTCTTGAATGTGAGATTCATACTCCATCTCCAGCTAAAAATGGAGCAGACTCCAATAAAGAGATTACCTAAGAAACGACAGGTCACCAATCACCGGATACTATGGCGCTTGCAAGGGACTCTAGCATTGGACCTTTGGGATATCTAACAGGCATAAAGTATCGAGTACCATCTTTCAGAGTGACTTTGAGGTCATCCTCAGCACAGACTTTCAATAGTGCTCGTACAGCTTCAATTGTCCAATCAGTAATGTCGACGACACCCGAACTAATGGACTCGCGAATAAGTTTCTCAAAGTGGGGTCGTTGGAGTTCTTTGACAATTCTACCCAAGGATTCCACTCGGATTCTTCTGTTTTCAGCATCGTCTTCCGTTAGAATTGGGTCTATTGACATACTAGTATGTGCTGTTGTGCTCTATTAAGCACCAATAGAGATTGAATTTGGCTATACTACACTGAAGTGCTTGGGAGTGCATTCAACATTGGGATCTTTTGGTCTGAAATATACAGCCCATCGACTCTGGTCGATTTTTGATAGAAACACACGATTATTCTCTTTCAATTCCTTTGCTCGTTGTGCCGCGTCGTACATGTTATCAAATATGTCTGCTAATCTATAGACACGACCACCTACCAATTTCCACTTTTCTTTCTTCATGACGTTAAGTGTAGATTATGCCTAATAATCCCGTCTTGATAAAAATCGAATAGTGATTGTGGTGCCGCAGGAGGGAATTCCGCACCATCACGAAGAGTGATGACGTTTCGAGCCCTCGACTTCGAGATATCTCATCTCTCGGCGCTCATCTAATCTTAATGACCCCGTTGTCAACCGGAATTTCCGGTTAGATTATGAGTCTCGCGCCCTAACCAGGCTAGGCCACTGCGGCACGTATCACGTAGAGGCACACGCTGAGCTAGTCTATTAAAAGTTAACCTTCGGTCTCTAAGACTTGAGAAGTGCCTTAACTTCCTTTTCCAGTAGTTCCTTGACTGTCTTTCCGTCAGCCTTCCCCCGGAGTTCTTTCATAGCCACACCCATGAGACCACCTACTGATCTTTCGCCTTGTTCTCGTATGAAGTCTTCACGTTCGGACACAATCTTCTTGATGATGTCCTCAACCTCACCACTGCTTACCATTCCCAGACCAGTTGACTCGATTGCATTCTCAATGTTTGTTTTTGGATTTTCAGCGAAAAATGTCAGAATCGTGGGTATAGCATCCGTGGATATCTCTTTCTTGGCAACCGAATGGAACAACGTAAGAAAATGAGTATCAGTAAGGTTCTCTGTGGGAATACGGTCTCTATGAAGACTAACCACAGTGTTTTCCAGAGTCGCAGCAATCAGTGTTGGAGAAACCTTAGTTTCCTTAACTATCTCCTCAAATATTTCAAGATTCTGCGACCGAGTGATTTGATATGCTAGATCAGGACTCAATTCATACTCTTTGATGAAACGTTTCTCTCGATTCTCAATAGTTTCGGGCATGTTCTTTCTTATTCTCTTTAGATGCGATTCGGTTACCTTGACCGGTCTCACATCGGTTTCGGGATACATCCGTGACGAACCGGGTCTCGGTCGAGCATATTTTGATGTGCCCTCAGGCAGCGGCGTTCTTGTTTCAGCTGGAACTCCTTCTACAGCTTTTCTAGCCCTATCAACCACTGCTTCCAATGCGTCTTTGCACTGGTCCTTTGATGAGGCAACGATAACTACAGCGTCTTGTTTACCTGCGTTCACTGACATCCTAATTTTTGAAACGTCTGTTTCTGTAATTCCATACATGGGCAGTTCATCTGTATGGAAAATACCTCCTACTCCACCCCAGAATTTTGCATAGTCAGAAAGTTCTGTTCCAAGTCTTCGATTTGGTTGTACTTCAACACCTAGAAGATTCGCAAACCCTGGGAGTTTTACAGCGAATACAACTCCACCAGATTTTACAGCTTTTTTGATGACCTTTGACTCACTTTTGACAAAAACTTCGGTGATATCAACGATTTTTTTCTTGATATCGCTAGGAGAAACACCTCGTGTCTTTAGAGTGTCCCGAATTTCGAGAAGTTTCTCTTGTCGTAGAACTTCAAGTTCGACAAGAGTCGATAGCATGTCGAGTTGCTGAAATCCCTTGATTTCGATGATGGCTCCACCCTTGATAGATACGTTGACATCTTGGCGGATTGTTCCAAGACCTCGTTTGACACTCCCTGTTGATCTTAGTAACAAGCCTAGTGCCAGGGCTACTTCTTGTGCTTCTTCAGGAGTTCTAATATCAGGGTCAGTGGCAATTTCAATCAGAGGAATACCTAAACGATCGAGTCGGTATATTCTCATGTTGTTCTTGTCATCATCAGCAATCTTTCTTGCAGCATCTTCTTCAAGACAGATTGTCTGAATACCAATCTTCCTCTCCCTTACAACTACCATGCCACCATTGGCAATGATTGTTGTACGTTGAAATCCTGTTGTGTTAGAACCATCAATGACAATTTTCCGCATCGGGTGAATTTCATCAACTGATTTTGAGTTGAGAAATTCAGCCATTGTGAGACAGATATCGACTGCCTCTTCGCAGAGATTATGTGGTGGTTCTTCATCAGCTTCAACCAGACATGTGGTATCATTGTAATACTCGTAACAAAATCGCTTCTTTCTCTGAAACTCAAAGAGGGCTGCTGGATCTACCTCACCCATCTCGCTCTGAGTTGGGCGTAGTCTCCTGACGAAATTACCATCTGGGTCCTCATCACGAATGACTGTTGGGCAGTGACAAAACAGCTTGCGTTTAGTATTCAATTGTTGGTGCAATTCAAGTCCAACCATCAACCCCAGCTCTTGATATCTATCCTCAGTCAGCTTAATTCCCTCCGAGGTTAGAATCATATTCAGATATCTCGCTCCTCATGTCAATCTCCCCTGCAAGAGGTTCTGAGAGAAGTTCTTTCGCTGATTCTTGATTCTTGGTATTTGCTAAGACCCACATGAGCTTGACAAGAGTTGTTTCAGGTATCATGTCCTCACAGGGAATAACCCCGATGTCAAGGAGCTCTACTCCAGAACGATAGACGTTCATGTCCACTCGCCCAAAGAGACACTGAGTGGTCATAGCGACAACAATCCCAGCATCAACAGCCCTCTTGATTGATGGCTGGAATCTATCAGGTGCATGGCCGAGTCCAGTGCCTTCAATCACAATTCCTCTGTAATTTGCATCTATCAGTTGATCAATAGATAATGCTTCAATTCCAGGATAGGTCTTGACAAGACCAACTTTGTCTTCGAATTTTGGTTTCAGAGAGAGTTTTCGTTCCTTGTTTCGTCGTAATAATGGAGAACGCAACTCTTTCACATCTTCACCATCTACACGGAATATTGGATAGTCGTTGATTGATTGAAATGCATCACGACGACTCGAGTGAAGTTTCCTAGCACGTGTTCCTCTGTGAGCGTAGAGATGACTATCTCCAGTTTCTGCATGCATTAATACGAAAACTTCAGCGGCATCAGCCTTTGTGGCTAGGTTGATAGCACCTATCAGGTTCATTGCTGCATCTGATGATGGTCTATCTGAGGACCTTTGAGAGCCAACTAAGACTACGGGAACTGGTAGGTCTTGGAGAGCAAAAGAGAGTGCTGCGGAAGTGAACCCAAGGGTGTCCGTACCATGTGCGATTACAACTCCGTCACATCCATCCTTTATCTCAGAGGCTATAGTGCGAGCAATTTTGGTCCAGTCTGATGGAAGGATGTTTTCAGATAATATACTCATTATGACTTTAGCATTGACTTTAGCATAGTTCCTCAGTTCTGGAACCGTATCATAGAGGTCTTGAGCGGATAAAGCAGGATTTACTGCACCTGTACGATAATCGACTTTGCTGGCAATTGTACCTCCTGTGCTCAGAATTGAGACTGAAGGTAAGTCCTTGACATCAGGCTCCTCTTCAGGAGGTGTAGTCCGTTTCCTCTTACCGGCTTTGACCTTGGCAGTTTCAGAATCCGAATCCAGTTTTATGCCAATGTTGTACCCACTTTCAATCTTGATAATGATATGAAACTGATCGCTACCAACCTGACTCCGGGGCATGAGTACGCCAACATACTCTTCTCCGTTTTTCTTGATACTGATTGTGTCTCCAACTTTGATGTTAGAGCTGGAGAGCTTTTCTAGAACCAGACCGATATAACCCGAATTATCAAGACTCAATACTATCCTCACCTTCGAGCTTGAACACAACAAGGTCAGATGGCTCATAAAAGGCTTCGTCATCATGGACAAGGATGTTTAGAGAAAACCAAAGACAATGAGTACACCAAACAAGATGAAGATAAGACCAACCACTATCTTCACAGTCCTTAGAGGAATACGTGCTGCCACACGGTCTCCAGCCCATGCACCTAATGAATTGACTACGAGAAAACCAATGATGGATCCTAGGAAGACCATGATTGCAAAGGTTGATTGAGCAGCCAGTGCAAGAATCGTGATTTGACTTTTATCTCCAAGCTCTGATAGGAGAACAAGTGAAAACATACCAAACAACGTTCCGGGATTATCACATGTATCTGGCACTTCAGAGTTTGCTCTTGCTAGAGTAAAGATTCCAAGACCAACGAACAGAATTCCAGACACGTATGTTATGATATCGATGGGTAAAGTAGCAGAGAGAATGTATCCAACAATCACTGCGATGACTGATGAAGTTGCTAGTGCAATCATTGTTGCGAGAAGTACCAATCCTGGTCGTCTATATTGGGCACTGAGACACATTGTAGTGAGCATTGTCTTGTCTCCCAGCTCCATCAATAGGACTAATCCTGCAGATGTAAGTAAGGTCTGGATTGGCATAGTGAATTCCCTGATTTCGAGTTATTTTTAGAAGTTGGGATGTGTATAGGAATAATTGGTGCGGGAGGTGGGGTTCGAACCCACGAACTCCTACGAGAGTGGATATCTTATCCACTTGACCCCATGTCTTTGTGCGATCTTAAGTCCACCGCCTT
>Ga0209536_100007900_pt1 | contig 16068 bp, 17 predicted proteins | sample DeeMarSeWOR28_12_FD_187461 | JGI IMG/M metagenome (GOLD analysis project Ga0209536, IMG submission 187461) | Marine sediment microbial communities from White Oak River estuary, North Carolina - WOR-2-8_12 (SPAdes) (version 2) | ecosystem: Environmental > Aquatic > Marine > Intertidal zone >...
CTCTCTCTTGCGCTGGAGAATTTTTTTTAATACATCAGGAGGATTGGTCATGAATCAGCAGACAGACTTTTACTCAAGGCAATCAAGGCGTCGAACTTCTCCCGCGCCACTCCGCTGGTGATAGTCTCTTGCGCCAACTTCACGCCGGCCTCCAAGGTGTTGCTCAATCCGGCCACATAAATAGCCGCCCCTGCGTTAAGCGACACAATGTCTCTCGCCGGGCCGGGAGTGTTATCAAACACTTGACGCATAAGCACTAAAGATTGCGCCGCGTCTTCCACCACCAACTGGGACACGTCACCGCGTGGAATACCAAATTGCTCTGGGGTTACCATATAAGTTTGTAATTTGCCTTGCTTGACCTCGGCCACAAAGGTCGGCGCTGCGATACTGATTTCATCCATACCGTCTTCGGCGTGCACCACCATTACATGATGACTACCCAAGCGCGCCAACACCTTAGCCAATGGCTCCACCCATTTGTTACTGAATACGCCCACTACCTGGCTGGGCGCGCCGGCGGGATTGGTTAGGGGGCCTAATACGTTGAAAATAGTGCGCACCCCCATTTCCCGGCGTGGACCGATAGCGTGTTTCATTGCGCTATGGTGTTTAGGAGCGAACATAAATCCTACACCTACTTGATTAATACATTGCGCCACTTGTTCAGGGCTAAGGTCCAGATTAACACCGGCGGCTTCCAAGACATCAGCGCTGCCGGATTTACTGGATATGGAGCGGTTGCCGTGTTTGGCCACCTTGCCACCGGCCCCGGCCACCACAAACGCACTGGCCGTGGAGATGTTAAAGGTTTTGACCCCATCCCCACCGGTGCCGCAGGTATCCACCAAATGGGGTCCGGAGACGTTTACTTTGGTGGACAGCTCGCGCATCACGGCGGCGGCGGCCGCAATTTCTTCCACCGTTTCCCCTTTCATGCGCAAACCCACCAAGAATCCACCGATTTGCGCCGGCGTGGCTTCGCCGCTCATAATCCGGTGCATTACCGACTGCATCTCTGCCGCGGTTAAATCCCGGTGATCGATCACCGCGGAAATTGCTGCTGGCATTTCCATTTTCTACTGCCCTCGTGTGTGTCGTTAGCTTTGTTGTAAAAAATTTTTCAACATGTCATGACCTTGCTCGGTCAATATAGATTCGGGATGAAACTGTACACCTTCAATGGGTAAAGACTTGTGCCGGACGCCCATAATTTCGTCTAACTCGCCGTTCTCATCATTGGTCCACGCGGTAACTTGCAGACATTCCGGCAAACTGGCCGGGTCTATCACCAATGAATGATAACGCGTCGCCTCAAAGGGATTGCGCAACCCCGTAAACACACCTTTATTATCGTGGTGAATCATGGAGGTTTTACCGTGCATAATCGCTTTGGCATGCACGATTTTGCCACCAAAACATTGTCCGATACTTTGATGCCCTAGACAAACTCCCAAAATCGGAATTTTTCCGGCGAAATGTCGAATCGCCTCCACTGAAATACCAGCCTCATTTGGCGTACACGGTCCCGGAGAGATGACCAACTGAGCGGGCGACAGCTTTTCAATCTCCTGGAGCGTGACCTTATCATTACGATACACCTGCACTTCCGCGCCCAACTCAGCGAAATACTGCACTAAGTTGTAAGTAAACGAATCGTAATTATCAATCATCAATAACATAGCGTTCTCGCCTTCTTATGCCACGGATTCGGCACGATCTAATCCGGCTTCCACCATCGCAACGGCTTTGAAAATCGCCCGGCCTTTGTTCATGGTTTCTTCCCACTCCTTTTCGGGGACCGAATCATACACAATCCCCGCACCGGCTTGGATATGCAGCATCTGGTCTTTGATGACTGCCGTGCGTATGGCGATGGCTGTGTCCATATTGCCGTCCCAAGCAATGTAGCCTACCGCGCCGGCATAAATCCCGCGTTTTACCGGTTCCAGCTCATCAATGATTTCCATAGCGCGAATTTTCGGCGCACCGCTTAGGGTGCCGGCGGGGAAAGTGGCGCGTAACACGTCCATGGCGCTCATGCCTGGTTTGAGTTTTCCCACCACATTGGACACGATATGCATGACATGGGAGTAACGCTCCACCACCATTTTTTCCGTTAACTTGACAGTACCGGTCTCGGCGATGCGGCCTACATCGTTGCGGCCTAAATCAATCAGCATCAGATGTTCGGCCAGTTCTTTAGGATCGGCGAGCAAGTCTTGCTCTAAGGCATTATCTTCCGGTTCCGTCGCGCCCCGCGGCCGGGTTCCGGCGATGGGCCGCACCGTTACTTCACCGTCTTCCGCGCGTGTCAAAATCTCCGGCGATGATCCCACTATGAAGAATTCCTCGGCGTTGATGTAGTACATATACGGCGATGGATTAAGACAACGCAGCGCCCGGTACAAATCCAGGGGCTTGCCTTTGTACGGTATCGATAAACGTTGCGATAACACCACTTGCATTACATCGCCATCGACAATGTATTGTTTGGCACGTTGCACCGCTTGTTCGAAACCGGTTTGGGTAAAGCCGGATATAAAGTCGGACTCGCGCACGGTCTGGGCTGGCTGTGTGGAAATTTTGTGCGAAATTGGTCGGGATAGTTGTTCGCTGAGCGCATTTAAACGTTGTTCACCATACTCATAAGCATCCGGCTGGCCGGGGTCTACGTATACTACCAGCATCAGTTTGCCCGAGAGATTGTCAAATACCACCACCTCTTCGGACAACATCAGAAAAATATCGGGTGTTTGCAGGTTATCCGGGTTAGGACACTGGCTTAGGCGCGGCTCGATGTAGCGAATAGTATCATAGCCAAAATAGCCAACCAATCCGCCAGTAAAGCGCGGCAGGCCCGGTAAATCCGGCGTCTTAAACGCGCCGTGATAAGACTCTATCCATTGCAACGGATCAGCCACCTCCACTTGCTGGCTCAATTGGTTGCCAACAAAAACACTCACTGTTTTATTCGAGACGCGGATGACCGTGTTACACGGCAAACCTATGATGGAATACCGGCCCCACTTCTCGCCACCTTGCACGGATTCGAACAAATACGAATTTGGGCGATTAGCTAATTTCAGGTAAGTGCTTAACGGCGTTTCAAGATCCGCCAGGACTTGTCTACTCAGTGGAATGCGGTTGTAACCTTGTCGTGAATATTCCGCGAATTGTTGTTTGTTCATTATTGCTCACCTAAAAAAATCGAAATTGGGATGGATAAGGCGGTCAGTGTCGGCACTACTTGGCCGGCGTTAACAATCGCCATGACCAACGCCATCGCCAAGTGCGTTGCGCATTTCCCAATTCGATTTTTTCAGCGTAAGGCATTTTTTTCGCTCTGCCAACTATGGTTAACCCTATGATGCGGGTGTGTTCACAATAACTGTGGCAACTCAGCCATGGAATCGATAACGGCGTCCGGATTGAAATCTCGTATATCCAAGCCGTGGTTATAGCCGTAACTCATACAAACGATATGAAATCCGGCCGCGCGCGCCGCTTTCACATCACTCATGGAGTCTCCAATCATCAATGCCTGCTCCGGAGGCGTCTTAAAAAACTGCGCCGCGTGTAACAAAGGCATAGGATCGGGTTTTTTCTTCTCCAGGGTATCGCCGCAAATGATGATCTTGAAATCATCATGTACACCCAAGTCTTTTAACAACGCAATCGTAAACTGTTCGGCTTTATTGGTCACGCAACCTAACGCATAACCGCTTGCTTTTAAATAATCCAAACCTTCGCGCACACCTGGGTACAAGAAGCTGCGCGCACTGGTATTTTTCTCATATAAATCGAGAAAAATCGGATAGGCTTTTTCGAACAGCGCCTCATCGGGTTCACCATCCAATTGGCCGATCAGGCTACGTCGCACCAACCGTTCCACACCGTTGCCCACCCAGTTACGTACTTTGTCCGCACCATGCACAGGCAAATTCAGCGCTTTCATCATTTCATCGACGCAAAAGGCCAAATCCGGCACGCTATCCACTAAAGTGCCGTCCACATCGATGAGAATCATTTGCGGTTTGGAGATTGTGTTATAAGTTGTTACTGCCATTATTTAACCACTTTACAAATTGTATAAACCACCGGGGCCAATTATTTTTTTACTTTCGCCAGCTCATCGCGCATGGCATCGATGGTGGCTTTGTAATCTTCGGTGTTAAATATGGCCGATCCGGCGACAAAAGTATCGGCACCAGCTTCGGCGATCTCCCGAATATTGTCGACTTTCACCCCTCCATCGATTTCCAGGCGAATGTTGTTGCCGCTCTCATCGATCAACTTGCGCGCTTCGCGCAATTTGCTCAATGTGCCGGGAATGAATTTTTGACCACCAAAGCCGGGGTTCACTGACATCAACAACACCATGTCTACTTTATCCATGACGTAATTTAAGTAGTCCAGCGGCGTGGCCGGATTAAACACCAATCCGGATTTACACCCGCAATCGCGGATCAGTTGCAAGCTGCGGTCCACATGCTCAGAGGCTTCCGGGTGAAAAGTTATGTAAGTTGCGCCAGCTTTGGCAAAATCGGGAATTATGCGATCCACCGGCTTAACCATCAAATGCACGTCTATGGGAGCGGTAACACCGTGGCTGCGCAGAGCCTCACATACCAATGGACCAATGGTCAGATTGGGCACGTAGTGATTGTCCATCACGTCGAAATGCACAATGTCGGCACCAGCTTCCAATACGTTGGTCACCTCCTCCCCAAGCCGGGCGAAATCGGCGGATAAGATTGACGGTGCAATTTGGTAATCTGACATAGTTCTGACCCCTTGTTTATCGGTAGATGTGACTGAAAATTAGAACAGCGCACTTTACCGCATTAGCGGAGAATTTTCAGCTTTTTGCGTTACCCACACATAAAACATGGCTTTATTGGCATAACACACGCTAACTGGGTTTGTGAATTAGACACCTCGCGAGATTCAAAGGATATGTTGTTAAACCGTATATTTTGCTTGTTTTGCGTCATATGCTTGGCCGCTGGAGCAAGTCAGCCGGTCATGGCACAAGTCACGCGTGCCGAACAACGCTTAAGCGATGAGCTTAGCGCCGGCCTTACTCAAGGAACTGCCGTACGCTTAGGCGAACCCGAACAAGCCTTTTTGGGCATTTATCAGCAAGCCCAGGGCAAGAAATCCCACGGCGGAGTGATCTTATTGCACGATATTAACAACCACGCCGATTGGCCGGATACCATAGCGCCTTTGCGACAAAATCTGCCGCACCACGGCTGGCATACACTATCCATTCAACTGCCTGCCATATCGGCTTCGCAAGCGGCGGGAGAAGATACAACCCAATGGAGTGATCTGGAGCAGGAAATCCAACGCCGCATCCAAGTAGCTATAGACTACTGTCATGAACGGCGCATATTTAATATCGTATTGCTAGGCCATCAGTTCGGTGCGCTAATGGCAGGCCGCTTTGTCGGCAATTCAGCCAGCAATAGCGGCGAAAATAAGCCCGTCAGCGCCTTAGTGGTGCTAAATCTGTACTCACCCGTAAATCGTATGTGGATGGATGGCGCAATCAACCTGGAATTGGCCAGCAACATTAAGATCGCTTTTCTGGATATTGTGCCGGGACAAAGCGGGCCGCACGTTCTAGAACTCGCCAAACAACGCAAAGCGGCCATGCTGCAAACTGGTCATGACAAATATAAGCAAATCCATATAATAGGCACTGATTACACATTCAGAGGCGCGGAATCAACATTGTTGTCGCGGATTCACAGCTGGCTTACCAAAATTGCCCCCAGCATGGAAGTGCAAATGTCACCCGCTCAACAGCCAAGCGCCGCCCAATAACCTTGGCCGCAGGTCCGGCGGGATTTATTTTCGGAGATAATACATGACAGTCCCCATAGCCATAGCATTGCATTTGATCACATCGACCATTTGGGTTGGCGGCATGTTTTTCGCCTATATGGCACTGCGGCCGGTGGCGGCAGAAATTCTGGAACCGCCGGTGCGACTGGAGTTATGGTTGCAGACCTTCAAGCGCTTTTTCCTTTGGGTATGGCTGGCGGTTATTCTCCTCCCGCTTTCGGGTTATTGGATGATAATGCAGATTTGGGGCGGTTTTAGTTCCATCGGCCTGGATTTAAAACTGATGCACGTCATCGGCTGGGTGATGATATTAATTTTTATGCTGGTTTATTTTGTGCCTTACCGCCGTATGCGACACGCCCTAGCTAAAAGCGATCTGGCTAGCGCTGCCAACGCGTTGGCATTAATTCGCAAACTGGTGGCATTGAATCTTACTCTGGGTCTCATCACGGTGGTGATAGCCAGCGCTGGAAGGTATTTATAGCTGGTTATTGATTATCGAACGGGAAAACCCACTAAAAATCCCGCACTTCACGAATTCGCTCATACGCGGCGCGAATTAACCGGGTTTTCTCTTCAGCGGATTTTAACACCTCGTCGGACATCCCTTGGGCCACCATTTTATCAGGGTGATGTTTACTGGTTAAGCGCCGATAAGCGGCTTTCACTTCTTCGTCAGAGGCGTCGGGGGTGGTGTTCAATATGGCATAAGCGTCTTCCAAACCCGCCGACTTACCGCGGAAGATTCGCGGTTTTTTCGTGGATCTGGCTTTGGGGCTGGGAGTGGGTGATTGATATTCGGCTTTGACCATGCGCTCGATGCGGTTGTAATCGCCATTGCCTAAATCCAATTGATAACAAATGGTCAACAGGGTTTGTTTCACCAAGGGATTTATTTTGCCGAAATAATATGCCGCATAAATCTGGATCTCCATGAACATATCCAGCAAACTGGGTTCGGTTTTACATGCCACATAAAACTGCCCGATAATGGTTTGCAAGGGAAAATCCGGCTTTTGACCCTCCTGAAACAGACGCAACGCCTCACCCCGACGTTCTTCCTTGATACCGATTCGGTCCATGATATGTTTGGCGACCTTAAGATCATCTTCGGCGGGACGCTGTTCAATGGTAGAAATGTAACCCATGACCGCAAATGCACCGGTGAAAAACTCACCACGAATTTGCGCAATCACATCTGGAGTCAGTTGCGTAAATTTTAAGTGCTGCTTGCCTTGCAAGCCTTTGTCGAAAACATGGCCAATGACTAGCCCAAGCAACGCGCCTAGCGCACCGCCGACTAAATAGCCAAAGAAGGCACCGATGATTTTGCCCCAATAACTCACGCTACCCTCTACTTAAGTTAGCTGCATACCGAAATCATTGCAAAACTATTATTACCTATGCTGCTTAAATCAATCTGAAACACCACTCCACGGCCAACCTAACGGCGGCTTAACTAATGCTGAATCAGCCTATTCTTGAACTGCTTAAAGCGCCCTGCTTGATTCCCTGGCAGAACTAGTTGGATATTGTGGTGGGCCCTTTCCTTGGTGAGTAGTGTTTTTTTATTATTTTAATTTTTTTGTGTTGTTATCGCTTTCTTATTAGATTGTTATGTCGCTGCGTATTGTTGGTTGGTCAGTTTGTTGCAGGCGAGTCCCCACTTGCCTGCAACGGACGTTTGTAAAGCCAATCCTGTGCTGCTTACCTCAGAATTAGAACTTAGCGTGAGTAATCAACATAATACCAATAACAATGATACAGGCGGCGTTAACAATAAGAGTAACATTACGTTCCATAACTCAATCTCCCCACATTGATTAAATAATAAAATAGTTATCCAAAACCTGGATTAGCTTCCAGGAATTCACCGACAATCCAGTAAGTCTTTGTAACTCCCTGACAATGCCGAAATATCGCGCCACATTATCAAAAAACACAAGCTATTTCCATAGCAATCACCAGGCAACACTTTTCCCAAGGGAGCGCTACGCATACCACGTAAATACTTGCGTAGGTACAAGAATACCCCTGGCCGATGCACTAAATCGTTAAAATTAAGAGGGATATTGGTTTTTCCCTAAGGAAATACGCTAAACTTTTGCCGCAAAGACTATTGAATATCCGTAAACCACTCTTTTTTGGAAAAAACAGCGTTGAAACAGAAAAATCATAACAACAGCTTTGTTCACCAATTTCGCGAGTCCTCACCGTACATCAATTCTTTTCGCGGCAAAACCTTTGTGATCGTATTTAACGGCGAAGCGGTTGATGATCCGTTATTTCCGCATTTAATCCATGATATTGCCCTGTTGGACAGCCTGGGCATTCGCCTGGTATTGGTCCACGGTGCCCGGCCGCAAATCGAACAGCGAGTGGCTAAAGCTGGAGCCAAATTCGAATATGTCAACGACTTACGCATCACGGACGATTTGGCATTGCAGTGTGTCAAGGAGGCCGTGGGCACCATCCGGGTGGAGGTGGAGTCATTGCTCTCCATGGGATTGGCCAACTCACCCATGGCAGGGGCGCAATTGCAGGTGGTCTCCGGCAATTTCGTCATTGCCAAACCCTATGGCATACGGGACGGTATCGATTTTTTACATACAGGTGAAGTGCGCAAAATCAACGCAGCGGCCATCAACAAACAACTAGCTGATGGCACCATCGTTTTGCTGCCGCCGGTGGGATATTCTCCTACGGGGGAAATATTCAACCTCAGTGCCGAAGATGTGGCCACTGCCGTCGCCATCGCTTTAAAAGCCGAAAAGTTAGTTTATCTTACGGAAGATCAACCGTTGAAGGATTCCCGCAAACGCATTATTCGCGAATTAAGCTTGGCTAAAGCCAGTGAACTTTTGCAAGACAATCCCAAACTTCCCCGGCAAACGCAGCGGGTTTTGCGCAGCGCGGTACGAGTCTGCAGTAGCGGTGTGCGCCGGGTACATGTGGTCAATCGCACAATCGATGGTGCGTTGTTGCAGGAATTATTCACCCGCGACGGCATTGGCACGTTAGTCAGCGCCGATTTGTATGAAGGCACCCGTCCGGCAAACATCGAAGATGTTGCTGGAATACTGGAACTCATTGCCCCCCTGGAAGAGGAAGGCGTATTAGTGCGCCGATCTCGCGAAAAATTGGAAATGGAAATCAATCATTTCATTGTGGTGGAACGCGACGGCATGATTATCGGTTGTGCCGCATATTATCCTTACAAAGAAGCCAAAACCGCGGAATTGGCCTGTTTGGCGGTACACTCCGCTTATCAAGGCACCGGCCGGGGGGACTCACTGTTGCACTACGTCGAGCAATTGGCTCAACAAAGCGCTATAGAACAACTGTTCGTGTTATCAACGCGCTCCATGCATTGGTTTCAAGAACGTGGTTTTTCCCAAGGCGACATTGACGATCTGCCGGTCAAAAGACAATCACTGTATAACTATCAGCGCAAGTCAAAAATATTTTTCAAATCGTTGACCTAAGATCCGTTTGGCCACCCCTCACCTGCCTGCCAAAGCCAGGCGGCTCCGCGCACACCGCTGGAATCGCCGAATTTGGGCGCAACCAACCGGGTTTGTACGTCATCGGAGAACACATACTCGCCCCATAATTTGGGCACAGTGTGATACAAGCGCTGAATGTTGGACATGCCGCCCCCTAACACGATGACATCGGGATCAAGCACGTTAATAATACTGGCCAATGCGCGAGCCATGCGATGCTCGTAGCGTTGCAAAGCTTGCTCGGCGTGGCGGTTACCGACCGCGGCCTCCTGGACAATGTCTTTTGCCTCTAAGTGTATGCCCACAAGCGTGTAATAATCATGAGCCAAGCCCGGCCCCGATAAAAAGGTTTCTATACAGCCGTGCTTGCCGCAATAGCAGGCCGGACCCGGTAATTCCTCAGGCAACCTCCAGGGCAGCGGATTGTGCCCCCATTCACCGGCGATACTGTTTGCTCCGGTGAGCAGTTGCCCGTGGGCAACGATGCCGCCACCGGTGCCGGTTCCTACGATCACGCCGAATACCGCCTTCGCACCGCTGGCAGCGCCATCGATTGCCTCCGACAAGGCGAAGCAATTGGCATCGTTGGCCATGCGCACCTCGCGCTGCAACGCTTGCTCCAAATCCTGTTTCAACGGCCGGTCGTTTAGCCATACAGAATTGGAATTTTTCAATCGGCCCGTCTTGACGGAAAGTGCACCAGGGGTAGCAATACCCACGGTAGCAGCGGCATCCAGTTCGCGTTCCACTTGTGCCACCAGGGCAACAATATTGTCTATGGTCGCCTGATAATTATCGCGGGGCGAATCCACTCTGTGGCGGATTAACTCATGCCCTTGGTGGGAAAGCGCAATAATTTCGGTTTTGGTGCCGCCTAAATCCACACCGATACGAAGTTGATTAGCTGACATGAATTGTTGTGCCCTCCAAGTGGCAAATAAAAAGCGGTAAAAATCGGTTACGCATTTTTCTCCAAGCGAATTAATTTGTGATTGTCATCCACATACACCTTAAAAATCCCATAAATACCGGCTTGGTTCACATACGGTCGAAACACTTCAATAGGCAGTTGCAGCCGCAGACCATCATCGGTGGTCACCACCACATGTTGCACGTTGCCGCGGTAAAATTCTTTTAATTTGTAAGCAGGCAGCCCCATGGAAAACTCAAATCGCTTCACGGTTTTCTGGCCTTATCTAAAAGAGCGCAAAGCCGCTCCGCGCCGATGAGTATTCTGGAGGTTTGCCGGTGAATATAGTCCGGATTGATGTGATAAACCTGTCTTTTTTTAACGGCTGTTATCTGCGGCCACGCATCCCATTCACCCAACCAGGGCGGAGGCGCCTCGCCGACTCCACTGGCGATAATCACCTCGGGATCGACCTTAATCACCGCTTCAACATCTACGGTTGGTGTCAGCGGTCGCAAGGTTTTAAACACATTGTCACCACCGCACAATTCAATGACCTCGTTGACAATGTGCTTGCCGTTTATACTCATCATCGGTCGATTCCAGATTTCATAAAACACGCGAACTTTACTCTTGTGCTGGTTGCTTTGCTTTAAACGCTGGTAGCGTTGTATATACTGCCGCTGCGCTTGTTGCGCATTCGCAGCCAGCCCCGCCAGCTGACCGAAGCGCTTCAAAGTATCGGCCACATCCGGCAGTTTAACCGGTTCACTGAAATATACCGGTATTCCCAGGCTCATTATTTTTTCCACATGATGCACGGGATTGCCGCTTTGCCAGGCAATGACGATGTCGGGCTTTAGCATTACGACGGTTTCCAAGTCCAAAGCATTGTGCCTGCCGATACGGGGAATGGCTTTGGCGTCCGGGGGATAATCACTGTACTCGACCGTGCCCACAATTTTTTCTCCAGCACCAATTTCATACAATAATTCGGTGATGTGCGGCGCCAAACTGATAATGCGTTGCGCCGGCTGGGCTAAGCGAATGCGCTGGCCGCTATCGTCCACCACATCAACCGCCGCCCATGCCGCTCCCCAAAACCACACGCTGCATAGCAGGCAGAGCCACAAGGGAATAAGCTTACCGCGGTGCTGTTGAGCTTTATTGTGAACTGGATCTTTGTTTCGTTGATCGCGCTTGCTAAGATTCATTGGGTAAATAGTGTTGTATTTTTAAGCATAGAAAATCGCTCATGATAGTTGATCCTCAAACCGGCTTGCTGGACATAGCCAAACACATTGCTTCTCCCAATTTCGACGACAGGCCGGAAAACACCCCGGTCGATTTATTGGTGGTTCATAATATCAGTTTGCCACCGGGCGAATTTGGTGGCCCGTGGATTGACGATTTATTCACCAATCGATTAGATCCGCAAGCCCATCCCTATTTTAAGGAAATCCATGCTCTGAAGGTATCGGCGCACGCCTTAATCCGACGCAACGGCGAAATCATCCAATACGTCCCGTTTCACAAACGCGCCTGGCACGCGGGGCAATCCAATTACTGCGGCCGCGAGCGCTGTAATGATTTTTCCATAGGTATAGAACTGGAGGGTTGCGATACTCAACCATTTGAAGAGAGCCAATATGAGAAATTAGCAACGCTTATAAAAGCATTGCTGGAGGCGTATCCTGATTTATCCCTGGAACATATTGTCGGCCATAGCGATATCGCCCCAGGCAGAAAAACCGATCCAGGCCCCCATTTTGACTGGAAAAAACTCCGCCGTTTTTTGACATAGCCCGCGTCACCCTCGGCTCAGCTTAAATCACCCTTGCAAGTTCGTGTTATACTTCTAATTTACGTGGATAAATTAAAAATAAATCCTAATCAATAACCAGCCATAAACAACCTGTAAATAACCAATTTAACTAACCTCAGGAATCCATGTTATGTCCCTTTTAGTCATTTTATTGGGTATTACCATCGACAAATTTGCCGAATCGATAGAATCCATCCGCAAATTTGACTGGTTTATCCAATACAGCGGTTGGATGCGTCAAAAATTGCAGCAATGGTCACTGCGCAATGACACCGTCATATTACTGATCATTTTATTCGTACCGGTTTTCGTGATTGCACTGCTCTATCAGCAACTCAATGACTTATTATCCCTGTTAGGCTTCGTGTTTAGTGTGGCCATATTTGTGTTTTGCATCGGCCCGCGCGATGTACATAACCGGGCCAACAAATACGTGGAGGCGTTGGAGCGCGGCGAACAAACCGAAGCCAATGAACTGGCCTCGGAGATATTGGACGCTCAGCCGGTACCGGAGAACGAATCGCAGTTAATTCGCAAAATCAACGAAACCCTGTTGATCGGCGCTAATAACAACTTTTTGGGTATGGTGTTTTGGTTTATGATCCTGGGCCCAGTGGGTGCTGTAATTTACCGCCTCAATCTGGTACTGCTGAAATCGTTAACCAAGCCCATCCAGGATGATACTACCGGCGAGCTCCCAGCTGGAAGCAACGGCTTTTATCAAAGCACCCAATTGTTGTTTAGCATCATCAACTGGATACCCTCTCATTTGACGGCCATCACTTATGCGGTGACCGGCAGCTTTGTGGATGCCATCCATCAATGGAAAATCCATAAATCCTACGACCACCTAGACCCGGACGCCGCCAACAATATGTTAATCGACACGGGTTTCGGCGCCATCCAACTCGAACATGAAAACAAAGTTTTTGACGGCCAGACTATTTATGACGTGTTAGGCCTGTGCCGGCGCACGATTATTTTTTGGATTACCGTCGTCGCCATCCTGACATTAGCAGGCTGGGCCTATTAAGCACATTCGCGGCAATATGGGCGATTATAAAACCACGACCATTGATCTTATGCGCCATGGCGAACCGGTAGGCGGCCGGCGTTACCGGGGCCACAAAGACGATCCCTTAAGCGAAACCGGCTGGCAACAAATGCGTGAGGCCGTTGCCCATCACAAACCCTGGGATGTGGTCATCAGCTCGCCGTTATCCCGTTGTGCGGCATTCGCCAACGAACTGGCGCAACGCCATGGACTGTCGCTTAGCTTCGATGAGCGGCTCAAAGAAATCAGCTGGGGGGATTGGGAAGGCAGAACTCCGCATGAAATCCACGAGAAGTACCCCGATGCGTTGCCACGCTACTGGTCCAATCCCCACCAACACGTGCCCCCGAGAGCCGAGCGTATCGGCGACTTCCGCGAACGAATCGTCAGCGCCTGGAATGACTTACTCGCCCAGCACAGCGGCAAACATCTCATCATTATCGGCCACGCCGGTGTCACCCGTGTGGCGGTTTGCCACAGCCTAAACATCCCCATCGAAAATATGTTCCGCACCCAAGTGGCTTACGCCGCCATCACTCGAATCGAAATTGAACACCGTGGCAGCTTGAGTTACCACAAACTTATCCATCACAGCGGATCGTTAGACTAGAATCGCCAATCCACACCCATATGGAATGTCACGTCAGGCGATGCGTCAATCACCAAATCCTCCGCCACCCCTAAGTTGATCCGGCCGCGATCGCCAAACAATATACTACCACCTACACTAAGCTGCAGGGTGTGACTGCCCAGCTCCACCAGATCGGAGGAATAAAACGCCGTGTTGATATCCAGTTGAGAGATGAATAACAGATTTTTTTGGAGATAAACGCCGCCGCCAAGGCCACCGAATCCTACCAATGGCCGGCGCATATCGGCAAGCACATCGCCGTCCCCCAAATACAAAGCACCCAAGGAATAGAAACTCCCTGCTTTGAGGCCGAACAACTTCTGCTGGGCTTCGTGCTTGTACAAAATAGCCACATCCACCGCGCCACTGCCGTGGAGTTCTTCGCTGTTACCCGTAGGTAATTTCACACTCACTTCCATCGCAGAGGCATCGTCGGTGCGTTGTCGAACCTGCCAAGCCGCTTGCACACGAACGTCACCTACGCCCTCGCTGGAATTTCGCACATTAAGACGAATTTGCGAATTGCGTCTGTAGAAATAACGAAACTGATTATTAGCCACCAAGTCCCGCCCCCCTTCCGGCATCCCGAAAATTTCGTGCCAGTCGTTGATGGAGGAGTCCAGGCCGCCAGAATGGTGTTTAATGTAAGGAATAACCAGGCTGATTTGCGTATCATGACCTATGCCCTGGCGATAGATGAAAGTGGCGCGGGCGGTTTCCCCATCCAGCAACACGGCTTCGTTGTCATTTTGGTCATAAGCATAGTGGCTACTGACATCATAAGATAACCGGGCATGGATCGAACCGCGCGGCAAAACTTCCGCATCACCCGCGTAGGGTAAGCCGTGAACCGACACTAAGGGGTTGTAGTTGGATAGAGTAAGAGGTGATATGAGATCAGCGAACGCGATTGTTGAGCTACAGAAAAATATCAAAATACTTATTGAACCTATCAGCCGGCTCCGCCAGCCACACGAACAGCGCATGGTTGTTTTGTTGATCCTTTTGTATAAAAAATGCCGTGGATAGCATTGTTTGGCTGACGATCTAAGGTAAATAAATGGAAAATTTTCCGCCGCCATCGATACCATTGTTTGAGCAGGCGATATAACCCTGCCGGCCTTTGTTTTTATGCATTTTGGCCACTAACGAAGAAAAATACAATCCCAATCCTGTGCTACCTGCCTTGAAGTTGATGCCGGTAAGCTGATCGGAATGTTCACACAACATATTGGGGGGATAACCACGGCCGTTGTCTTCCACGGATATCACCACGTGATCCCCGTGTTGCGCGGCACTCAAACGGATTTTATCTTTGGAATAACGATAAGCATTGTTCACCACATTGTTTACCACTCCGGCGACCATTTCCCGATCGAAAAAACCGATCAACTGCGGATCACAATCACATTCAACGTCTATGCCTTTGGGCGCTAACAACGCTTCGCTTTGCATCGCACTTTCCTCCAGAAAATCCTGCAAGGAATGTTCAGCAATGTTCGGCGAATACATCGAGTTTTCAATTTTGTAAATAGCCAGCAACTGGATTAAATGATTGTTGACCCGCTGCCCTTCGTATTGCAGCTGAGCAAACTTCGGCGATGAGGGGCAGTCCTGCCCGCCGCATTGCATAGTAATGTCTTCCAAGGTACCCAACAACATGCCCAACGAATTTTTCATGTCGTGTACCGAGCTTGCCAGCACGGTGCTGAATTCCAAGTTATGTTCGTTATCACTCACTGTTGCACCCTTTGTGAATTATTTGCTTGCACCGGCCAGCTCATGGAACCGCGCAATGAGTTTCTGAAACCTTTGGTTGGATGAGTCCAAGCCCCGCACTCTGTCCAAATAGATTTTGGCTTCCTGCAAAGAGCGCTCGTTAGCCCCGTCCTTTTGCATGAACATGATAATGGATTGAGCGGTATTCAAATTAATAATCAAGTTCTCTGGCATGGCGCGGGCGGCTTTGACAAACAATTTGATGGATTCTTGAATATTGCCCTGCTTGGCCAAATCGACGCCGTCGTTGTTGAGCGCAATCACTTCCTGCTGCGTGCCACTGATAATATCGTTGCCTTCGTCCGCCATTCCCATGTCGGCAAATAATTTGCGCGCTTGTTCCAAGACTTTTTGGTCTTCGTGATTGTTGCGCACCACGTGTTTCATCAGCTCACTGCCGGCTTCTTTCTTGCCGCAATCAAAACAGGCTTTAGCCAGTTCCATGGCCGCTTCGCTGGAAAGATTGCCGGGTTCTTCTTGGAACAAAGCAACAGCTTTGTCCAGAGC
>Ga0209536_100007901_pt1 | contig 16068 bp, 18 predicted proteins | sample DeeMarSeWOR28_12_FD_187461 | JGI IMG/M metagenome (GOLD analysis project Ga0209536, IMG submission 187461) | Marine sediment microbial communities from White Oak River estuary, North Carolina - WOR-2-8_12 (SPAdes) (version 2) | ecosystem: Environmental > Aquatic > Marine > Intertidal zone >...
TGGCAGAGATGAAACGATTGATCGAGAATCCGCCAAAGGGTGAAGGCGTTTCCATCTTATGAACCAGAAAGTTCTTCGCCCCCTTCGTATCTTCGTGGTTTATGCAATTCTCATACTTCTACTCTGGTGGGCTTTACGAAATGTCCCTTTTATAGAAATATGGGAAACCATCAAGCAACTCAAGGGCTGGCAGATACTCTTGCTACTACTTATCAACGCGATCGTCATCGTATTGATGGCCGCCCGTTGGTGGATCATTGTCCGCGCGGATAATCGGGGGGTGCCGTTTCTGCCACTGGTGGGGTATCGGCTGTCGGCATTTGGGGTGAGCTATTTCACCCCCGGTCCGCAGGTAGGAGGCGAGCCGCTGCAAGTCATTTATCTGCAAAAGAACTATGGGCTGACTTACGCACGTGCCACCGCCGCCGTCATCATGGATAAATTGCTGGAGTTTCTGGTCAATTTCATCCTTCTGGCGGTAGGTGCGTGGGCTGTCTTTCAGGTAGGGTTAATTTCAGATAACGGTGGCAGGCCTGTTTTGAGTTTGATCGGGTTGGTATTTCTGCTGATGTGGCCGCTCGTTCATATCATCCTGCTATACAATGGGCAATTTCCAATTTCCGCTATTTTGCGCTGGCAGCCGCTCATCCACCAAAGGACGAAATATATCCGCCTGATTATCGTATCCGAACGGATGGCGGCTGCATTCTGCCAACGACATTTCCGCCCCATGTTGTGGGCGATCGGAGTGTCATTCCTGTCGGTTGCCGGGATCGTGGCCGAATATGTGCTGATGGTGGAATTCCTCGGGATAGGTTTGAGCGCTGTTCAAGTTTTTGCAGCCCTGACAGCACTGCAATTGGCATTTTTAATACCCTTGCCTGGCGGGCTTGGTGCGCTGGAAGCCAGTCAGGTGTTTGCGCTGGGTGCGTTCGGTCAACCCGCTTCGGCGGCTATCAGCCTGACCCTGCTGCAGCGCGCGCGGGATATTTTGAACGGTGGGCTGGGATTGCTCCTTGTCGGGGTACAATCTGGGAAGGATAAAAAATGATGCATGCACAAACACTATTCTTCACCGCACCCGGACAAGTAGAGATACGCCAGACACCCCTGCCGCCACTTACCCAGGGACAACTGCTGGTTGAGACGATCTGCTCGGCCATCAGCCCCGGCACGGAGATGCTGGTCTATCGCGGGGAATTCCCAAAAGGTCTGGCTGATGACCACGATGTGTTCAGCAGCAAGTTGGAATATCCAACGCCGTACGGATATGCAACCGTTGGCCGGGTAATCAAAATCAGCAAAGAGATGCGGCATCGCTGGCTGGACAGGCTGGTCTTTGTCTTCAAACCACACACATCGCATTTTATTGCTACACCTGAGGAACTGCTTCCACTCCCAGATGGGATGTCACCGGAAACAGCCTGCTTCCTACCGAGCATGGAAACAGCTGTCAACCTGGTGCAGGATGCTGCGCCGGTTCTGGGAGAGCGCGTGCTGGTATTGGGGCAAGGCATCATTGGCTTGCTGACGGCTTCCCTGCTTAGTGAATTCCCACTGGAAAAATTAGCTGTTGTAGATCGCTACGAACGACGGCGAGAAGCATTGAGCATAGACCATTCGAAAGTTCAACTTTCAACATTTAACCCTGATGCTCCCAACTTCCGAGAACAGGCCAAAGCGCGAAACGGCTACGATCTGACCTTCGAACTCTCTGGCTCCCCCTCTGCGCTAAACGATGCGATTGCCTTAACCGGCTTCGGCGGACGAGTGATCATAGGCTCATGGTATGGCAAAAAGAAAACGGCTCTTGATCTCGGTGGAGAATTCCATCGCAGCCGCATCAAGCTGATCTCGTCACAGGTCAGCACGATTGCGCCTGAGTTGAGTGCTCGCTGGGAAAAGGGACGCAGATTCCAGGTCGCGTGGGATGCGCTGGAACGCACCCGACCAGAGAAATGGATTACCCATCGTTTTTCCCTTGAGGAAGCGGGACAGGCTTATCATCTGCTGGACAAAAAACCGGAAGAAACCATTCAAATCCTCTTACAATATGGGCATGAAATTTAACTATCTCACCAATGAAAATTGTCACACTGCCAAAGGCGTAGTTGTGGTCATCGACGTGCTGCGCGCTTTTTCAACCGCAGCATACGCCTTCGGCGCAGGCGCGGAAAGCATCACGCTGGTCAGTGAAGTCGAAGATGCCCTGACTCTGAAAGCGCAAACGGAAAACGCCCTTATCATGGGCGAAGTGCATGGCACAAAACCAGAAAGATTCGATTTTGGCAACTCGCCTACAGAGATAGCTCGTCAAAACCTGCACGGGAAACATCTAATCCAACGCACTTCCGCCGGAACGCAGGGTGTGGTGCGCAGCGTCAACGCCGAAAGGCTCTTCACGGCCAGTTTTGTTGTAACCGGTGCAACGGTGCGCGCCATCCAACAACTTGACCCAGATGAAGTTTCTTTCGTGATCACCGGACGTTATTTCGATGGGGAAGACAAGGCCTGCGCCGATTACCTGGCAGCTTGTTTGGATGGGGAAAATCCTGATCCCACCCCTTACCTTGAGCGCGTGCGAACTGCATCCGAGCTGACACACATGTCTGTTGACAAATTCCCCGACATCGCCAGTGATGTGGACTATTGCACTCGTCTCGATGCATTTCCATTTGCCATGCCTGTCACCCGTGAGAATGGCCGACCGGTCATGCACACCCTGACAAAGGAGAACTAAAATGTACACTCTCGCTGTCCGCCGCGATTTCATCGCCCGCCATTTCCTCATCGGGGGCGATTGGGGGCCTGAGAACTTCCCCAACTCGCATCACTATGTCTTTGAACTGCAACTCAAAGGGGCAGAACTCGACCAACACGGCTACCTGTGCGACATCGTGGATGTAGAAAAGCATCTCGACGAGATTGTCGGCTACTATAAGGAACAAATGCTCAATGAGAAATCTGAGTTCGATGGTTTGAACCCATCCATTGAACATTTCGCCCGCATCCTGGCGGAATCCCTGAACGAACGCATTGACGCGCCAAATATATCTAAACTTAAAGTAGTGTTGTGGGAGAATGACATCGCCTGGGCAGCGTACTCGATTAAACGGTGAAAATCGGATTTCTCATCTACGGTTCGCTTGACACACTCAGCGGCGGCTACCTGTATGACCGCAAGTTGGTGGAATACTTGCGAGATCAGGGGGATACGGTCGAGATCATCAGCCTGCCCTGGCGGAATTATGCTGCACACCTGACCGACAACTTCCACTTCCGCCTCCCCCCGGACCTCGACCTGCTCATCCAGGACGAACTGAATCACCCTTCATTGTTATCCGCTAATTCTCGCCCCAGAAATTATCCTGTTGTCAGCCTGGTTCACCATCTACGTTGCTCTGAACAAAGACCCGCCTGGGGTAATTGGTTTTATCGAATCATCGAGAAACGTTATTTAAACTCAGTGGATGGCTTTATATTCAATTCGCAAACGACAAAGAGAGTAGTGAGCAGATTAGTAGAGAGAAGTAAGCCGGATGTTGTAGCTTACCCGCCAACAGATAGGTTTGGGAATGAGATTAAAGAAGAAGAAATCATAGCCCGCGCTAAAGAGTCAGGGCCGTTGCGAATTTTATTTCTGGGGAACGTCATCCATCGCAAGGGATTGCATACGCTTTTGGAAGCTATCAGACATGAAACATTTGAAGTTAGATTGGATGTGGTTGGTGGGCTGACTGCTGAGCCAAAGTATGCAAGAGAGATGAAAGAAATGGCTATTGTCCACGGTTTGCAGTCCACGGTTAAATTTCACGGGCCATTGGATAACGAAGAACTTATTGAAAAGATGAAATCCGCGCACGTGCTGGTTGTGCCATCATCTTATGAAGGCTTTGGGATTGTCTATCTCGAAGGAATGGCCTTTGGCCTGCCAGCCATTGGGACGACTGCCGGGGCGGCATCCGAAATCATCACCGATGACAAGACGGGATTTCTTGTCCCACCAGATGATGCAAAGACCCTCGCTGAACGATTATCCACGCTGGAAAATGACCGTGATTTGCTGGCGCGGATGTCGGTCAATGCGTTGGAGCGTTATCGTCGGCAGCCGACTTGGGATGAGACGGCGGGATGGATTCGAGAATTTGTATATCATATTGTGTAGGGGCGAAGCATGCTTCGCCCCTACACAACCAATAAAAGAAAATGAAATATTCTTTCCCCCGTTACTTACTCTCCAAACAAAGCGTGGACGATCGCGCGCTCAACAAAGATGTGCTTTCTGCGTTGAAAACCAACTTGCCAGAAGAACCGTTGAAGATTATCGAAGTTGGTGGGGGAATCGGGACGATGTTAGCGCGTTTGCTGCGCTGGGAGGTCATCTCACAGGTGGAGTACACGCTGGTGGATGAAATGGGGGAGAATATCGAGTTTGCACAAGAATGGTTGCCGGAGTGGGCAGAAGAGAATGGGTTTACTGTAGGGGAGAAGCATGCTTCGCCCCTACAAAAGGAAATACGAATTTCTAATGAACAGCGGGACATGCACGTAAATTTGGTGCATGCAGATGTATTCGATTTCATTTCGCAAAACCCCGCCCCTTCCGACTTGCTCATCACACACGCTTTTCTCGACCTGCTTCCCATGCCAGGGAGCTTACCAAAGTTATTGTCACTGACGAAAAACCTGGCCTGGCTGACAATTAACTTTGACGGCGTTACAACCTTTGAACCGGTGATCGACCCCGAACTGGATGCAAAAATCGAGCGGCTGTATCACGAGACTATGGATACGCGTCCAAGCGGAGGGGATAGCCAGTCGGGGCGGCATTTATTCGGGTATCTTAAGCAGGTTGGGGCGCAGATCGAAGCGGCGGGCTCATCGGATTGGGTGGTGTATCCGGTTGATGGTCAGTATCCAGACGATGAGGCATATTTCCTTCAATTCATCCTGTATTTTTTCGAAGAGTCACTTGGAGATCACCCTGAATTAGATAAAGCTGCCTTTGCTAATTGGCTGAAGAAGCGGCGAGAACAAGTAACTCATGGGGAATTGGTCTACATCGCACATCAGATGGACTTTCTCGTACGCGTTTAGGCTATTTGTTCCGCGCGAGTTTCATCATTTCATTCAAGTGCTCGCGCGTGCCCAGCACGATCAACAGCCCTCCAGGTTGAAGGGTGGTATCCGGGCCAATGCGGGTATCGAATCCATCGTCTTGCGAGCGGCAAGCCAGTATAGTAACGCCAAGCTGATTGCGCACCTGCGCTTCGGAAATAGTCTTTCCCGCCAATTCAGAACCGGGCTCAACGCGCACTTCTTCCAGGAAAAGTTCCAGGCCGCCCGCATGGACAACTTCATCGAGAAAATCTGCCACGCTGGGGCGGATGAGCGTGGTGACGATGCGCTTGCCGCTGATGTGATAGGGCATCATGGTGCGGTTCGCGCCCGCGCTGATCAGCTTCGACTCGGAGTCTTCGTAATTGGCGCGCGCAACGATGTAGAGATCGGGGTTCAGGCTGCGCGCCGTGAGCGTGATGAAAACATTCTCCGCATCCGAATCCACCGCGGCGACCATAGCCCGCGCGCGCTCGATCCCGACTTTTTGCAGAAGTGTTTCATTGGCTGCATTCCCATTGATTGCAAGATATCCATGCTTTTGTGCGTGCTCAACGCGGTCTTCATCGGTATCGACAACGATAAACGGGACGTTTTCTGCAGCCAACTCATCGGCTACGTGCCGCCCCACACGGCCAAAGCCACATACGATGACATGATCTATCAGCTCAGACAACATATGAAAGCGCCTCCTTGTTTGCCAGTAAACACGCCACTCACCAGACATGATGAAATCCACCGCAACCGTGACCGAAAAAGCTGCCAGCCCGCCGCCACCCAGGATCAGGGCCATCGTAAATACCCGCCCCGCCGGTGACAGTGCGCGCACCTCGCCAAACCCGACTGTGCTGATAGTGATAACAGTCATGTACAGGGCATCGACAATGCTCATCCCTTCCAGCCAGCCATAGCCGGATGTGCCTACCAAAATGAGCGCAAGGAATGTTGCAAATGCCAGGATAAAGCGTTTGGGGAAGCGGGATGAAGGTAAACTCATGTTTGGATTAACTATACCTGAATTCTTTGAAAACATATCAAACAACTCTTCACTGCTGATTGAAAGGTGATAAATCTCCTTTGGCAAAATGACATAAATCCTTGCCAGATTGTAACGTTTTCACTACTATTTCCATATACATCGAACACTAAAATGAGGGGTGGGAGGACGAAACATGAAAAACAATTTCACACATTTAGCTCGGTTTTTTGTATTGTTGGGGATCGTTTCACTGGCATGCGGAATCAGCGTCGACATGGGGAATCAAGAATCAGCTCCTGCGCCTGTACAACCCACGCAGCCGCCACCACCTACACCAATTCCACCTACGGCAACATTGCCACCGCCTCCACCCAGCCCTGAGCCTGCTCCACCGACCGAAGCCCTTCCCTCGCCGACAGCAGTCCAGCAGAGATTTTTCACGGAGGAATTTGATGATGGCAAAGATGACTGGAGCTATTTCTTGACCAGTGGTGATGCCAGCGACCTTGATTTTTACGCGGACAATGGCATGCTCGTGTTCAACATCACAGGAACGTATCTCTACTCGTATGCAGTCTATGAGCCGGAAGTCTACGACAACGTCCGCATTGATGTGAGTGTCACTAACCGGGGGGATAACACAAACAATGTCAGCTTACTCTGTCGTTATGATGAGAAAAAGGGCTGGTACGAAGCCAACATTTTCAACAGCGGTTTATATGACATTTTGTATGGGGAATGGAAAGCCGGCCAAACCGAAGCTGCCTATGCCGAACTATACAGCGGCGGCTCGAACGCCATCCGCACGGGTATGGCAACCAATGAATATACGCTTATTTGTGAAGGAAATGAAGTTTCGCTGTACATAAACGGCACAAAAGTTAGAACAGTCGGCTCTGAATTTGGCCTGAGTAGAGGCCAAATAGGGATTGGCGCTTCTTCTTTCCAAAGATATCCAGTTGCGCTAGATTTTGATTGGGTGAAGATTTCGGAGCCGTAGAACAAATTGCTAAAATGAAAAAGGTCTCTGGCCATATTTGGCTCAGAGACCTTTTTGTATTATGTTCCCCTACCTACTGGTCTTCGTAATCCTCCGGCAACCAACAGCACAGGACCAACTCACGGGCGGCTTTGACCTCGTCCATGCGACCGAACTTGGTAGTGTGCGGCGCATTGTGGAGCAGGTCAGGGTCGGTTTTGGCTTCCTCAGCGATCTTGATCAATGTGTCCGCGAAGGCATCGAGCGTATCTTTATTCTCAGTTTCGGTTGGCTCGATCATTAACGCTTCGTGCACAATCAGCGGGAAGTAGTTCGTTGGTGGATGGAAACCATAATCCATCAGGCGTTTGGAGATGTCGAGCGCTTTGACATCCGTATCCTTGAAACGGCCTTCTGCGACAAATTCGTGCATGCAGATGCGATCGAACGGAATCTTGTAGGTGTCACGCAAGCGCGCTTGCAGATAGTTAGCGTTCAATACTGCATACTCGGATACCTGGCGTAGGCCGTCCGGTCCGTGCATGGCGATGTAGGTGAAGGCGCGCACCAAGCCGCCGCCAAAATGACCGTGGAAAGCTTTCATCCGGCCAATCGACTTCTCAGGGAAAACAAAGCCGAATAGCGGAGCCAACTCGTCGTCGCCTTCTTCTAGGATACCGACCAATGGCGCGGGCAAGAAATCCGCCAGGTGGGCTGCCACGCCAACCGGGCCAGAGCCAGGTCCGCCGCCACCGTGCGGGACAGCGAAAGTCTTGTGCAGATTGAAGTGCATCACGTCGATACCCAGGTCGCCGGGTTTGACGATGCCGAGCAGCGCGTTCAGGTTAGCTCCGTCGCCATAGACCAGACCGCCGCAATCATGCACGATCCTGGTCACTTCTTCCACATTCTCGTCGAACAGACCAAGTGTGTTGGGGTTGGTCAGCATCAGCCCAAGGACGGTATCGTCACATTCGGCTTTCAAGGCTTCGATGTCCACGTTGCCGCGCTCATCGGAAGGGATCTGTACGACTTTCAATCCCATCATGCCAGCGGAAGCAGGGTTGGTTCCATGCGCGGAATCAGGGATGAGCATTTTTACGCGTTTGTCATCGCCGCGCGATTTGTGGTAGGCGCGCATGATAAGCACGCCGGTAAATTCACCATGCGCACCGGCTGCAGGCTGCAAGGTCATCCCGGCAAAGCCGCTTATCTCTTTCAGCCATTCCTGCAGGGTGTACATCAGTGCCAGGTTGCCCTGGACGGTTTCGATGGGCTGCAACGGATGGGTGAACAGGAAGCCCGGCAGGCGGCAGGTATCTTCATTGATCTTGGGGTTGTACTTCATCGTGCACGAGCCAAGCGGGTAGAAGCCGCTATCCACGCTGTAGTTGAAAGTGCTCAGGTGCATGTAGTGACGGACTACGTCCACTTCCGCCAGTTCGGGCAGAGGCAGGTCATCTCGCAGCATGGAATTCGGCAATTCGGAGCGTGGCACGTCTGGTTCCGGGAAGGAGACGCCGGTACGTCCGGGGGAGGATAGGTCGAAGATGGTGGGCTCCACCACTTTAGGTTCACCGTTCAAAATGAAATCTGCACTGAGCTTTGTCGAAGTGTCAGTCATGGGCCACCTCCGCTAAAACCTGCACGAACGCGTCGATCTCTTCTTTGGTATTCATCTCTGTCACGGCAACCAGCATGTGATCTTTCAAGGCCGGGTAATCCTTTCCCAGATCGTAACCGCCAATGAAGCCATGATTGAGCAGATGCTCATTGACTTCTGACACCGGCTGACCAACACAAAGAGCAAATTCGTGGAAATACGGCTCGGAGAAGCACAATCCCATTCCGGGCAGCTTGCTCAGTTGCTCGGCGGCATAGTGGGCCTTGTGGTAGCACGACTCGGCCACCTGTCGCAGCCCTTTCTTGCCGACCAGGGAGAGATACACAGCCGAAGCCAGCGCCAGTAATCCCTGATTGGTGCAGATGTTAGATGTGGCGCGCTCACGTTTGATGTGCTGCTCACGAGCGGTCAGGGTCAATACATATGCCTTTTGGCCGCGGCTATCCACAGTCTCGCCAACCAGGCGACCGGCCATCTTGTGAACGTACTTCTTGCGGGTGGTGAAGAATCCCAGCGACGGGCCGCCGTACCACATCGGGATGCCGAGCGGCTGGCCTTCGCCGACCACGATATCCGCATCCATATCGGCTGGAGTCTTGAACATCGCTAATGCAGTGGGGTTGGCCACCACACAGACCAACGCGCCTTTCTCGTGGGCCAGCTCGGTCAGTTTGGTGTAATCATAGATGCGGCCGAAGAAATCAGGATATTGGACGATGACAAGCATGGTGTTCTCGTCAACTAATTCGGTCAACGCTTCGGGACCAGTCTCCAGGTCTGCCTCCGCGTTATCCCCGGCCATTTCCAGGTCCATGCCCTGAGTGTACGTGCGGATGACTTCGCGGTACTGCGGATGCACGGTGGGCGAAATGACGACCTTGGTACGTTTGCCGCGGAAGACGGCCCAGGCTAGATTAATAGATTCGGCAGCAGCAGTCGCGCCGTCGTAATGCGATGCGTTCGAGACTTCCATACCTGTCAGCGTGGACATCAAACTCTGGTACTCAAAGATGCCTTGCAGCGTGCCTTGCGAAATTTCAGGCTGGTAAGGAGTGTAGGCCGTATAAAACTCGCCTCGCCGCAGGATATGGTCTACGACGGAGGGAATATAGTGATTGTACATGCCCGCGCCCAGGAAGGAAATCAAATCTTTGGTGGACTCGTTGGCAGTAGCCAACTCACCCAGTTCAGCCGCGGCTTCCATTTCCGTGATCGCGGGGGGGAGGTTTAGAGTGGGAAAACGATGCTTTGCAGGGACAGAATCAAACAGGTCGTCTAACTTCTTGACGCCTACGGTCTCTAACATCGCATCCCGTTCTTTTGGGGAGATTGGGATGTAAGTCATAAAAGCTCCTTAGCATTCAGCTTTCAGCCCGTCCCGGCTCCGCCGTGCGGGCCGGGGCTATCAGCAAGCTGACCGCTGAGTGCTGATAGCTGATCTAGTGCTCGCGCTCTTCACAGTAGGCTTCATAGGCCGCCGCATCCATCACTTCGCCGGGTTCGCCGCCCTCGACCTTGATCATCCAGCCATCGCCGAAGGGATCGCTATTCAGCGTTTCGGGAGCATCGGCCAGGGTTTCGTTAATCTCGGTGACTGTGCCAGCGGCTGAAGCGTATGTTTCAGCGGACGCTTTGACCGATTCAACCGAAGCAATGGGGTCGCCAACCGCGATAGTGTCACCGACTTCAACCAGATGCTCAACAAAAACGATGTCAGAGAGTTGATCCTGAGCATAATCGGTCAGGCCCATCGCGCCAGTGGCAGGGTCGAACCACTCGTCAGATTTTGTGTACTTTAGATTTGAAGGGGCATTCATTTTGTCTCCTCGTAGAACTAAGATTTGGCGAATCAAAAAGGACGCACGAAAACACATCGCGCGTCCTCTGTCGTGAACCTGAGAGATTCGCTTGTTAGTTGCTTAGTTATTTAGTTTTTTAGTTTCGTAACTTTCAACTACCGAACTAACCAACTATCTAACTACTAAACTAATCAAACTTGCACCGTCGGTGTCCTGCGTGGACTTTCCAGAGGGCTCAGGAACAGGGTCCTTTTACCTGAGAGTTTCGCCTGGTTTCGCCTCATTTCCAGACTTGCACCTTCGGTGTCCCGTTTTGGCCGGGATCTCTTCCCTGTTCCCCATTTTATTGTCTGATTTCATTCTACGGGGAACAGGGGTGGAAGTCAAGAGGAAGATGCTCCTGACTTGGGTTTTTGCTTTGGCTTTTCGGCCTTTGGCTTTGTTTCTTTTTCAGGAGTTTCGTTCTTTTTCTCAGCTGCTACTTTGCGTTTACGAGGTTTCTTCGGCTCTGGCGATTCAGGAGTTACTTCAGCCGGGGGTGCCACATCCATAGCGGGAGCCGGTTTGGGGGCGGCAGGAGGCGCAGGTGGAGTGGGCACTTCTGATGCTACCGGATATGGAATCCCATTCAAGTTGGCAAAATACTCTTTCACCTGCGGATCGTTGTAGAAAACCAGCGAGAGAATTCCAACGATCATCGAGAAGACATTGCCGGTTAATACACACAGGATTTCCAGGATAGCGATCGTGCTAGAGGGCTGGACAGGTTGCGGCGGGTTGGTCAGCAATTTCGCTGCATATATTATTTCAAAGATGCCCAAAATGGTTGGCAGAATCACTAATGGAGCCAGGCAGATGAGAACAATGCTGGCCGTTACGGTTATGGCAGCGATCAATCCCCAAAAGATGTTGATAATACCATTAATCAGGGTTAATACAGCAATGGTTTTCACCAGGTTAGGGCTTTCGTTGTAGGGGGAATATGCGTTTTCACTCATGATGTACTCCTTAATAAGTTTGCTATTGGGATTTACGCAGATTCCGGACGAAGGTTGCAAACTAAAAAAGCCCGCTCATTTGAGCAGGCTTCTACAATTCGCCGGGATGACCTAGACCCAGCCCTGTCCTTTTATGAAGTTTGTAAGCACAGGAATATCGAAGGTCTCACCCTGGTAGGCTTTATAAGCCCAGTATAGGAATACCAACCATAACAGTGGAACACATAAGCCACCAAAACCAAGCGTGACCAGTGAAACTACAAAAGCAACAATGAAAAACGCGATGCTGGCTGCGATAGATTGAACAGCATGAAATTTAATGAAGGGGCGTGCTTTCTTATCCTCCATTAAAAGAACAATGATACCAACGATCGGGGCAAACACATAACCAAGTGCTGACCACAGCTTATCATCGCTGGTGACTTCAGGGTTCATGGGTTCTTCAGACATAAGAAATTCCTCCGGGTTGATCAATGAGTTGGTTTCGTGTATTGTACACTAAAACGGACAAAAATCAACCAAATTGCCCTATCTTTTAGGGCAATCTTTTATCCTATTCGTGATGTGCTAGAATCAAAGTATGTCCAGTAAACCAAAGGTTGTTTTCATGGGGTCGCCCGATTTTGCCCTGCATACACTGCGGGCTCTGCACGAGGATTACCCTGTCGCGGGTGTGGTCACCCAGCCAGACCGCGCTGCCGGGCGTGGCCGTGAACTCAGGTCTCCGCCAGTCAAAATGCTGGCTTTGGAATTAGGGATTCCGGTTATCCAGCCGGAAAAACTGCGCGAGCCAGAAGCGATGGAACAACTGCGTGCCTGGTCACCCGATGTCATTGTTGTGGCTGCCTTTGGCCAGATTCTCAGGCAGGATGTGCTTGACTTGCCTGCGTTCGGCTGTATCAACGTTCATGCTTCGTTGTTGCCGCGCTGGCGCGGAGCCGCGCCTATCAATGCGGCTATTCTGCACGGAGACGAAGAGACGGGCATCACCATCATGAAAATGGATATCGGTCTGGATACTGGCCCTATCCTGAGCCAGCGCTCTGTGCGCATCAAACCGGACGAGACAGCTGGTTCCCTTTTCGAAACCCTGTCCCAACTTGGAGCAGATGCCCTGCTCGAAACCCTGCCCGGATACTTCGCTGGCGAGATTGCGCCTCGTCCACAGCCGGAGGATGGCGCAACTTACGCAGGCATGCTGAAAAAGCAAGAGGGTGAACTGGATTTCTCTCAGACCGCTGCAGAACTGGAACGCAAAGTCCGCGCTTTCAACCCCTGGCCAGGGACATATTTTGATTGGGACGGAGGCAGGCTCAAAGTCCATAAGGCATCTACAGCTTTCGTTTTCACATATATGTTCCAATCCCCCGGCACGCGCACAGTTCACGAAGGTCAACCGGCCATATACGGGGGCGACAACACCATGCTGGTTCTCGAAGAAGTCCAACTTGCTGGGAAAAAGCGTATGGATGGTAAGGCCTTTTTAGCCGGGGCCAGAGATTGGGTCAAATAACATCAAAGAATGTGACTTAACACCCCGTCATAAATTTATGACGGGGTGTATAATTTAATAGTATATTCGAAACTGTAAAAAAGGAGGTTCTATGGCCGACCAACCGAAAGGCTGCGCTCGCACGACCGGTGGTGTAGTTGGTGAAAAGCCGTCCACTGATCCGGCCCCTGAAACAATTGAACCAAAAAAGGAGATGATAATGACCGCTATGGTTGGGCGAAAAGCCCCTGATTTTGAAGCCCCTGCTTATTACAAAGGCGAGTTTACATCTGTGAAGCTTTCTAATTATTTGGGAAAATGGGTACTGGTATGCTTCTATCCGGGTGACTTCACCTTTGTCTGAGCGACCGAAGTGTCAGCGGTCGCTGATAAATATGATGAACTGCAAAAATTGGGTGTTGAAGTCATCTCTGTGAGCGTAGACAGCCACTTTGTCCACAAGATGTGGAATGATAATGAATTGATCAAGATGGTGGACGGCGGCGTGCCCTTCCACATGGCATCCGACCAGGCTGGGAATGTTGGTCGTGCCTTCGGCGTGTGGGATGAAAACCAGGGCATCGAAATGCGCGGACGCTTCATCATTGACCCGGATGGTGTCATCCAGGCTATGGAAGTACTCACCCCGCCTGTTGGTCGCAAATTTGCCGAAACCGTACGCCAGATACAGGCCTTCCAGCTTGTGCGCAAGACCAAGGGGGCTGAAGCCACCCCGGCTGGCTGGGAGCCGGGAGAGCTAACGCTTAAACCAGGCCCTGACCTGGTCGGCAAAGTATGGGAAGTTTGGAATCCTTCGATGGAAAAATAGGTATTTGGTAATTGATTAACGAGCAGGGCAGGCGTACGCCTGCCCTGCTCGTTAATCGTAACTACATTCATCTATTTTTCGACAGTGAATGGTATTGCCGGAACATCTTCAAACTTGAAGTGAATTTCCTTACCCAGGCTGGCATCCTGAAGAACAAATGCCAATCGAAGATATTTTTCCGTAGAGATATCAATATCTTCATCTAGAACAGAATTCATACCGATAGTGTAAGGATCCACTTCGTTACCGTTTGCATCTTTCACACCAGACCAAAGAGCAGACCATCTTTCCCCATTCTCATCAATAATTACAATGTCAGAAGAGAAAACGGTGGAATCGGAGCCAAGTTTGTTAACTTTCAAGCCCACATCGATGAACATATACCCGGGATTGGGATCATAGTAATATCCACCACCTGGATATATTCTATCGCGGTAGATCACATCGATGATCGTTACCTCCCAGTTTTCACTGGTAGCAGGCTTGCCGATTTCTAGAATTTGAGTGGGGGTTGGAATAGGTGTGTTCGTTGATGTAGGCTTTGGCGTGAATGTAGGTTTTGGGGTGGATGTGGGCAGTGGCGTATTCGTTGCTGATGGTTCCGGAGTAGCGGTAGGTTCTGCCAGAGCACTAGCCGAACAGGCCAGGGATGCAAGTGCAAGCATCAAAAAAGCATAAATAAAGCGAATTGAGTGAGTTTTTAACATTTTGTACCTCCTCTTTCTTTTATATATGATACAAAAAAATCTGTTCAAATACAATGACGTACATCCCTCGTTAATCAGATTTTCATCTACAACAAACGTTGCAAATACATACCCCATTGAAAAATAGCTTACAATTAGGCCAGCAAAAACATCAAGGAGAAACCATGCCACAAGAGGAATCCATCGGCCATATTCTGGAAACTTTCCAGCGCATCGAAATCACCGAATATCACATCTATAAGCAGCTGGCAAAAAGTATCAAGGATCCAGAAAATCGCCTGATCCTGGAAAAAATTGCCGAGGATGAGCTGCGCCATAGTGAAGATTGGAAGAAATATACCCAGCGCGAGATCAAACCAAATCGATGGGATATTTTCAAGTACACCTTGATCAGCCGCCTTTTTGGCTTCACGTTCGGCATCAAATTAATGGAACGCGGTGAAGAGAAAGCGCAGGCCAACTACACCCAGATGAGAGGTAAGATCCCTGAAATTGACAATTGGATCCGGGAGGAGGAGATTCACGAGCAGAAACTGCTCGCCATGCTGGACGAGGAACGCTTGCGCTATGCTGGTTCTGTTGTACTCGGCCTGAATGACGCCCTGGTCGAACTGACCGGCGCGCTGGCCGGCCTGACGCTGGCCTTGCAAAACGTCAAGCTGATCGCGCTCTCTGGCCTGATCACCGGCATTGCTGCATCGCTTTCGATGGCTGCTTCTGAATATCTGGCCACCCGCTCAGAAGACACAGACAAGCACCCTGTCCGTGCGGCTATTTATACGGGCATCGCTTACATCATTACCGTTACCCTGCTCGTCTTGCCCTATCTGCTCATTGATAACTACATCATCGATCTAATTATCACACTTGGCATTGGCGTGATGATCATCGCTGTATTCAATTATTACATCTCAGTGGCAAAAGATGAGCCCTTCCGCAAGAGCTTCCTCGAAATGGCCGGGCTTAGCCTGGGTGTAGCCACATTCTCCTTTATTATCGGTTATTTCATCCGGCAGTGGCTGGGTGTTGAAATATAGCAAGGTTCGCTCCTGGCGGGGTTAGGCCCCGCCAAAGCTTTTTTAATATGAAAATTTTATCTGTAGACGTTGGTACCGGCACGCAAGATATTTTCCTGTACGACTCTCAACTGCACATCGAAAACGGGTTTAAGCTGGTTGTTCCCTCCCCCACTATGATCGTCCACCGACAGGTCAAGGCGGCTACTCAAGCGCAACAGCCCATCTTGCTGACCGGCGTGATGATGGGCGGCGGGCCCTCTGCCTGGGCTGTGGAAGCACATGCACGCGCAGGGCTGTCTGTGTACGCCACCCCGCAGGCTGCCAAAACCCTGAATGATGAACTAGATAAAGTGCGGGAATCGGGGATCGAGATCGTTTCAGATGACGAGGCCGCTGCCCTGCCAGCCTTCGTCCAGCGCATCGAATTCCGGGACTTGGACCTGCCAGCCATTCAAAAGGCTCTCTCGCCCTTCGGCGTTGACCTGTCCGATCTGGATGCCATTGCGGTAGCTGTCTTCGATCAC
>Ga0209536_100007902_pt1 | contig 16067 bp, 12 predicted proteins | sample DeeMarSeWOR28_12_FD_187461 | JGI IMG/M metagenome (GOLD analysis project Ga0209536, IMG submission 187461) | Marine sediment microbial communities from White Oak River estuary, North Carolina - WOR-2-8_12 (SPAdes) (version 2) | ecosystem: Environmental > Aquatic > Marine > Intertidal zone >...
AATGCGGCGTCGAACGCGCCTGCGCGCATCGTCTCGAGGATGTGGTCGACCTTCGCGTTCAGCTTCAGCTTGCTGAATCCGCAAGATTAGATCTTCTTTTTTCAAATGGTGAACGTTCTTTACATCGAGCTCTTTTGCAATTTGACGTAAGGAATTGAGGGGTGTTTTTTCGAGTTCTAATACTTTCATAACTTCTCTACCTAATTTGTAACATAATGATTGTTGGATGATAATTAGGCGTCACGAATCTCACCGTTCGGTGACGACATTTATCGCCATTGTTTTCACAAAGTGAATTGGTATAAATAAAATAAATCAATAAACGCGGTGGGGGTAAAAAAATAATTATCGGACTCGGATGTTTGCACTCACTCGGAGGGGAAAGTACACAAAAATTATAGCATGCTAATTGTGAGTACGCAAGACTGTGACTTTTTATAATAATGGTCTCATAAATATTAGATATCTCCTTTTAATCCCATTACTAATGGGCTAATTGACTTTCGTTTTTCATTAGGCTATAATCAAAATAATTCCGGTGGGGGTCATGCCTCGGCATACCTTCGATGGGTAAAAATAAATATGGTTTGTTTCGGGAGGTTAAATAATCAAATCACGTTGAAACGGTATCATTCAGCATAAATATTTGACCATCAGAATTTATATAAGAGATGCAAGGAGAGTGCCAAATGAACAAGAAAATCCTCACAATTGGATTGATTGCTGTACTGGTTGTGCTATCGATAGCAACTATTGCTGTGATGGCAAAAACAGATCTTGCAAGGTTAGAAATAATCAATAAAACTGACCAACCTGTAGCGATCAGCCTGACTAGTGGCGACACTTTTTACTATCTTACTGTTGCCGCCGATACAACGAAAGTGTTCACAGTTGAACGCCTGGTTTATGACCAGACAACCTGGTCATGTGAGAACACGGCCTCCGGAACACTCGATCTGCAGACATACATGAAACTGACATTTACACAATGCAATCGAGAAGCCCCAAATAAGGGCGAGAAAGGTATGGAAAAAGTCCACATTGACGATGCCCCATATGGGGTTGACATGCGCTTTGTTTGGGAAGCCGATTGATTTCGATACCTGGAAATTCAAAAAACCGCTTCGTGAAGTCATTCTGCGAAGCGGTTTTTTATTTTCAATCACTTGTATTTCTAATCTTGACATATCCAATCACGATCATAGGTAGCATTGTTATGATCAACGCCCCCCAACAAGGAAGCAAGGAAGTATTTTGAGACACAGCCTGATCTGGTTCAACTTTATTCTGCGACGGTTGGTCTATGATTGGGGTCGGTTTAGGATCTTGTGGAATAGGGATCTCGACTAATGTCGAATTGTCAGTAACAATCTCGTAAAATGTTTCTCCCATGAGGACAATTACTTTGGGCCCAAGTGCAAATGCCTGCGCTAATTGCGGCTGTGATCGGGCAAGCGAAAAATACTCTTCTGAGAGGAATTCAACTTTCGTTGTCACCATTCGACCAGGATCAAAGCGGGTATCTATCCAGGTACCATCCTTAAGAACGAAGGTTTGGGAACCCACTGTTCGCACTCTCCCGATAGCTTCACTTGGAGCTTCTGGGACGGAATCTGCATTGGCTAATGAATTTTGCCCTTCTGCCTGTTCCACGGCATCCCGACCGAACGTTGGCATTGTGGCCAGATTATCGAATTTCTGCCTCTCCTCGGAAACGATCCGCTCCTGTTCATCAGTCCCAAGCATTGATGGTTCAGTAACCAGATAAGAAGTATAAGGCGTTACTATTCCGTAGCGAATACTGAGCTGCACAATTTCTTCAATTACCTCGTCATTCGGTCCATTCAACCGAATCTGCTGCAGCAAGTAACCAATCTTACGCGCTGCCCAAAGGCTTGGAATACTGACGGACGCCTCCTCCCTCTGCACATAATTTTCTGCAAATACCTGGTCCTCAAAAACTAGGGTTTTTGAACTTCCATCGACGATTCCACTCAAGTGCACATCCTCGGTACCACCCTGTTGGTAACGTCCGACAACCGCAATTTGAGATCCTTGAAATAAATCTGGCAGGGGTTCTGGATAAATATCTTTTGTGATCATATTCCCAAAATCCAGCTTGAGATTGGTCATTACAGGTGTGCTTATTGTGTTGTAGAAAGATGAAACTTTCTCATCAAGATCTTCACCTGGCACTACATAAGTACTCTTTCCATGATGGTTATTAGCAAGTGAATCCAGGAGGTAAGTATCTACATCGTATCCTACGCCAAACACGAACAATCTCAGGTTATCTGGAGCAAAATTCTGTAAATTCTTTATGATCTTCTCACTATCGACTTCGCCAACAGTCGGTAATCCATCAGTCAGGAATATCAAGTAAGCTGGTCTGCCGCTTTCAGATTGGGAGGATGCCTCCAGCAGAGCACGGTTGATATCTGTACTACCAGCAGCAGTGAGCCTGTCTATCCACTCCTCCCCAACCTCGATCTCATTGATTGATGATAATTCTTGCTGGAACAATTCAATTCCCGTACTGAAAGCAATAATATTGAAGCGATCATCCGGATTTAGATGCCTCAATATGTACCGCATTGCCTCCTGGGCTTGAGAAAACTTTTCCCCTTCCATGCTGCCAGATTGGTCGACGACAATCAACACATCCTTTGGAATCGCTCGCTCAACTGTTTTCCATGCAGGTGCAAGTAAAAGTAGAAAATAACCATAAGGATCATCAATTTCAGATCCATCCCGAAAAGACATAAGGTGAAAGGCTTCGGCTTCTCCTATTGAGTAAATTAATGAAAAATCTTGGTCTGGAAGAACATCTAAATCTTCATAACCCGCTGTAACGTTGTAATCACTTTTCCTGCTTACTGATATGTTGTGACTAGGAGAATAAACTGCCCGGATAGGAATTCCAGATTCTATGTCAACCGTCACACTTACAGATTCAAGCGGTTCTATTGAGAACTTTTCTGTCCCCAGAGGATATAGATAATGCACCAATCCATTTTCGCTCGTTAATACTTGCGAGTATTCGATCTCGATCCTACGCTCTCCTTTTCCAGGTATTGGATAAATCCTTGCTCTGAAGGCATCCTGGTCAGCGTATTCCAGCAGCGCTGGATCACGCATACTGATAACGATCTCCTCATAGGTCCTCCGTGCAGTCTCTGCATCTAACATTTCTCCATCTACCTGTTGGCCATCAATCCAGAGTGAGAAATTACTGACTGAAGCACCGTTTGGTACTGGAAAAACATAATCCCCTTCAACTTCCAACTCATTTGGATTATAAAAAACCTGATCTACCCGAGTAATGGCAACCTGATCCTTGATAGAGACGGTCACATGATGATAGCGGATCACTAATTGTGAAATAGGCATTGGTAATGGGCATGGATCACAGATAGGAGGATCGGGAACGATGATCCCATCTGCTTTCCCTATTTGATATGTAAATCCTGATAAAACTACCGAGATCATTATCAAAACAAGTATTTTTCTCATGATCAATCCCTTTTCCATCCAAGGACATTCTGACGTTTCTGTACATCAAAGACGAAACAAATTAAATAAAAGTTCCAATGGTATAATTCCGGCGAATATTTAGATAAATCCACTCTCTATTCAACGGGAAATGAATTGAAAGCATGTTAGATAAGATCGCCGGTATTGAAGCACGCTACGAGGAATTGAACCAATTATTGATGGAAGTCGGGGATGATTATCAGCGCGCAGCTGAGTTAGGGAAAGAACGTTCCGATCTGGAACCAATCATTGAAAAATCCCAAAGATACCGCAAGGCTATCCAGCAATTGGATGAAGCTCGCTCGCTCAGCGAAACTGATGATGAAGAGTTTCGGATGTTGGCTCTAGCGGAAATGGAACAGCTGGAACCCGAAATTATCAACCTCGAGCTCGAGCTGAAAGGAATGCTGCTGCCTCAAGATGCGCGTGATAAGCGCAATGTCATCATGGAAGTGCGTGCTGGCACAGGTGGGGATGAAGCCGCTTTATTCGCCGCAGATATCTTTCGTATGTACAGCCGTTTCGCTGAACGCAAAGGTTGGAAGGTCGAGATACTCTCATCGAATGAAATCGGCATTGGGGGTTTTAAAGAAATATCATTCCTAATAAAGGGGCAAGGCGCGTACTCTCGATTGAAATACGAATCTGGAGTCCATCGTGTTCAGCGGGTCCCAGTGACCGAATCACAGGGACGGATTCACACCTCTGCTGCAACGGTTGCTGTGCTCGCTGAAGTAGACGATGTAGAAATATCAATCCCAGACAATGATATCCGCGTGGATGTATACAAATCTGCAGGTGCAGGAGGTCAAAGCGTTCAGAAAAACGCTACTGCGGTAAGGATTACCCATCTGCCAACTGGAATTGTGGTTCAGTGCCAAGATGAACGATCGCAACTCCAGAATAAGACTCGAGCAATGAGTATTTTACGGGCAAGACTCTACGAAATTGAAGAAGAGAAACGCCAGGCAGAAATTGACCAGGATCGGCGATCTCAGGTCGGAACTGGGGAAAGATCGGAAAAGATCCGCACATACAATTACCCACAATCCCGGGTGACTGATCACCGGATAAACCTGTCATCTTACAATTTACCGGCAATTATGGATGGGGAGATCGATTTCTTTATTGATGAGCTGGCTACCAAAGAAGAGGCTGAACGCTTAGCCGCTGCAGGATTCGACGATTGAGTACAATTTCTCAAGCTCTTACCTGGAGCGTTGAGACCATAAAAGAAGTAAGCGATTCTCCTAATCTGGATGCCCAAGTTCTGCTGGCAAACACATTGGATAAACCGCGGTCATGGGTAATCACGCACCCGGAAGCGAAATTGTCCCCTGCAAATTACCATAGATTTCAAGCTGGCATAAATGCCTTGAGACAAGGCAAACCATTACCTTACATAATCGGTAAGAAAGAATTCTACGGACTAGATTTTTTTGTAACCCCCGATACCTTAATCCCTCGCCCCGAAACTGAGCTGATCGTCGAGCACGCCTTGGATTTATTGGGTGAATCCAAACACTATCACTTGGCTGCTGATATTGGTACGGGTTCCGGATGCATTGCGATAGCTTTAGCAAAAAACTCTTCAGGTGTAGGCATCATTGCCAGTGATATTTCTATGCCCGCCCTTCAAATTGCCCAAAAAAATGCAGTACATCACCGTGTGAATGAAAAAATCCATTTCCTCCAGTGTAATTTGTTGCCTGCATTATCGGTGCGTTTCGACTTGATTTGTGCAAATCTGCCGTATATACCATCCAAAACACTTCCTAAATTGAAGGTTTATGGACATGAGCCTCAACTAGCATTGGATGGAGGTGAATCTGGATTGGAGTACATTGCAAAGTTGATTGCGAATGCTCCAATTTATTCAAAATCAGGCGGGAATTTGTTAATCGAAATTGATGATTTTCAGGGGGAGCAAGTCCTATCAATTGCACAAACCCATTTTCCATCTTCTGATATTTACTTGCATGAAGATCTCAACCACCAAGATCGCTTGCTCGAAATAAGATTACCATAATCTCATTGATAAATGAGATTATGCCTAATAAATTACCAGGTCGTAGTAAACGATAATATAATCTTAAAATTCATGCCAAGGAGGTATCCATGTCAAAATCGATCATTTTACTGATTCTACTTGCAATGTTGATGATTGCCTGCGGAGGTCAACCTGAGACACAAGCAGCTCAGGACAGCTCCCAATTGCTTGAAGAGCCTGAACCAGTTCAACAACCCGAACAACAGGTCGACACAGCAGATTCATCTTATCCCCCACCGTACCCTGTTGACACTCCTGCAATTACTTTTGGTACCGTTTACCCAGCACCAGAAGGCGGTGTGCAAACCTTCAAGATCATCCCTGAAGAATCAGAAGTCAGTTACGAAGTGGGAGAGGTATTTCTAAACCAAGATAATGCCTTCAAAATAGCGATTGGTATCACGAACGAAGTAAATGGAGAAATACTTGTTGACCGCGAAAACCCTCAGAACAGCTCCATTGAGGTGATAACCGTTGACGTAAGCCAGTTCAAATCGGATAATCAACGCCGTGATAATGCAATCCGGGAACGCTTCTTGCAATCTGCACAATATCCGATTGTTGAATTTACTGCGCAAGAAATTCAAGGACTGCCAGAGAGTTATGAACCAGGTGAGGAGATAACCTTCCAAATTACCGGTGAAGTGATAATCCGAGATATCACAAAACCGGTCACGTTTGAAGTCAAGATGGTTGGTAATGAGGATAAAATTACTGGTGAGGCAACAACCACTATCTTAATGAGTGATTTCGGCTTCGGTCCGATTAGTATTGCTGGTATCCTCAATACGGAGGACGAAGTCAACATTAAATTTGTTTTCGAAGCCAGACCTGAATAATCTGTCCAAGAAAACAAAGGTCAAGGCAATGAAAGGCGGTGCACATGATTACCCCTTTCCATAAGAAGAGGATTGTTCTAGGAATAACCGGATCTATCGCGGCTTATAAAGCAGCAGATCTTGCATCCAAGCTGGCACAAAATGGTGCCTTTGTGGATGTAATCCTGACCCAAGCTGGTGCCAGATTTGTCGCTCCCTTGACTTTTCAATCCGTTACCGGGCAGCCTGCTTATACAGAAGATGATCTTTGGGGTGCCCAAGGTCACATACAGCACATTGGATTAGCTCATAAAGCTGATTTATTGGTTATTTCGCCGATAACTGCAAACACGATTGCGAAATTAGCCCATGGCATTGCTGACAATTTGCTGACCGTTACTTCACTTGCTGCCAGGTGTCCATTGATTATCGCTCCAGCTATGGATGGTGGAATGTTCGAGAACCCTGCTACTCAGGCAAATTTGGAAATCCTGCACCAGCGGGGTACAACGATCATTGGACCAAAAGAGGGTCATTTGGCGTCGGGTTTGTCAGGCATTGGACGCATGGAAGAACCATCTGTAATCCTAGGGCATATTCGCCAGGCATTATCTCAGCGCGGCCCGCTCAAAGGCAAAAAAATTGTCATCACAGCTGGGAAAACATTTGAACCCATCGATCCAGTGCGCGGCCTGACCAATCGCTCATCTGGAAAGCAGGGGTACGCGCTCACCCAGGCAGCCCTTGATCTAGGTGCAGAGGTAGAATTGATTTCCGGTCCAACAAATCTGGCTACACCACTCGGTGCGCATAGGATTAAGGTTCAAACTGCTGTCGAAATGCGGGATGAAGTGATCAAAGCACTTCCAGGCACATCCGCATTGATCATGGCAGCCGCTGTTGCAGATTTTCGCCCCTCAAGCACCGCGGATCACAAGGTGAAGAAGGTAGATGGTTTGTCAGCTATACAGCTCGAACCTAATCCCGATATACTCAACGAAGTCTTGGTCGTAAAAGAGAGAATTGGTTTCCCGCTGGTCAGTGTGGGATTTGCTGCTGAAAGCAAGGATTTACTCAGCAACGCCCAAAGGAAATTAGAAGAGAAACAATTAGATTTAATTGTTGCCAATGATATATCCGCAGCTGATGCTGGTTTTGCTGTTGATACCAACCGGGTGACCATCCTGGATGCCGGTGGGGGCAAAGAAGTTTTACCCCTGATCAGCAAAGCCGAAGTTGCTCAGTTTGTACTCCAACGTATCGTTGGTTTGCTTGGTTTATCAGGCGGTGATCAACCTTAATCCTATACAAAAGACTCATAACAAGATTTTTATAGAAACCTTGAATCAAGCAAGATAAAAACCCACGCCTTGGAAAAAGTGTGGGTTTTGAATATTGGTGAAATCAATATTTTTGGAATTATTAATTCTGATTTGAATCAGGGCATTATTCCAGTAAACAAAAAACATGCACCATACGAGGACCATGCACACCAATGGTTAAGGTCATCTCAATATCTGCGGTACGTGATGGGCCGCTGATAAATGTGGTCATTGAAGCTTGCTTCAATTTATCTGAAGTGATGATCTGGCTGATATTTTCCACGATATCCTGTGCTTTGATCACTGCAAAATGAAATTCTGGTATTAAGGATACGAACTGCGGTTTTCCCTTCTCCAAGGAAAGAACCAGAGTTCCTGTATCGGCAATAACCGCGTCAGCCCCACTGAGACCTGCTTTGATTTCCGGATCAAATACTGTGATAACTCCTATGCCCTGCGCTCGTAAATCATTTACAAGGCCAGCGGGTAATTGTGTTTCATCCCAAGAAAGAATGGTTTTGATTTCTAATTTCTGAAGCTGCTCGATAATGCGATCACTTAATTCATCCAGTGTACAGACTTCAAATTCCCCGCTCAGAGTGGTCAATTCCTGGCCAAACCTGTGGATTAGATCTTGTTCATTTTGGGTTGGTGGTAAATCTTCATGATCTTGAGATTCAACTTTTAATCGTCGATTTTCCGGAACAACCGGTAATCTATCTTTTATATGCCCTTCAACCCAGCGGGTGCGAAATGGCTTTTCGCTGGGTCTTGGTAGATCTTTGCTGGTACCCCAACCGGTAAAACCGGGCAGCCAAAGCCAGTCCGAATTTGGTGAAACAATTCTTGAAAGATTGCCAGCCAGTTTCAAACCATTTGAGAACCTTTGTGCATTCGTGGCTAACCAGGTATAGAACTTCAATCCCAGGCTCACATGTATTGGTACCAGACGTTTCTCTTCTTTGGAATTCAGGGTTACTCCACCGGCTCTCACTCTCAGCAGCATTTTCGGCAAGTCAATATCCACCGGGCATGCATCTCTGCAAGCCCCACAAAGGGTTGAGGCCCGGGCAAATCTACCAAATTCTTCCTGCCCGAACAATCCTGGGGAAACAATTGAACCAATCGGGCCAGGATAGGTAGAGGCTTCGCCCCCTTCGTTTACGAATGCATGTCCACCGATTTCTTGAAAAATGGGGCAGGCATTCAAACAAGCTCCACAGCGGATACATAACAGACCTTCTGCCAAGGGAGAAGATCTCATCTTTCGGCGACCATTATCCACCAGGACCAGATGCCTCTGCTCCGGCCCATCTAAATCAGCTTCCTTACGAGGACTGTTGATTATTGTGGTGTAAACCGTCATCTTTTGACCGGTTGCCGAACGCGGCAGCAGTTCCAGCATTGTGGCCAGATCACTCATTGTAGGTACCAGGCGTTCGATGCCCATAAGTGCTATATGAATCCTGGGCAAGGTAGTGACCATGCGACCATTCCCTTCATTCGTCACCAAGCACAGGCTGCCGCTCTCAGCAACTCCGAAGTTTACCCCTGAAATACCAATATCAGCGTCCAGGAATACCTGGCGCAACTCCGCCCTCGCAACGGATGTCATGATAGATATATCATTGTTGCAGTTGATACCAAGTATATCTTCGAATGTTGCATCAACCTGTTCCTTGCGTAAGTGAACTGCAGGTGTGATGATATGGGCGGGTGGTTCTTCACGAAGCTGAATGATGTATTCTCCAAGATCGGTTTCAACAACCTTGTACCCAGCCTTTCCCAGAGCATGGTTTAGATTGATTTCCTCACTAACCATTGTCTTCGACTTAGCAATTAAATGGGATTCAGTTTCTTGGGCAATATTTAATACATATTGCACTGCCTCAGCTGCATCTGCTGCTAAATGAACCTCGATACCATTGTTTTCTGCTTTCTGGATGAATTGTTCCAGGTACCTGTCGAGGTTGTCTATGACATCTTTTCGAATCCTTTTTGCTCGCTGGCGATAAGTCGATAAATCATCAGGTAATGAAGCAAAAGCATTCTCACGCGCTTCGAGCCTGCGTTCAGCATTCGCGTCCAATGCAATTTGCAAATCTTCATCAGCTATAGAGTTGCGAATATACTTATGAAATGTATCAACCATAACGAGTTCTGTTTGAATTCAAATCAGTCATTTGCCAATAACTGTGCAATGTGAAGTACTTCTCGCTCAATTTTCCTGCGATGTAATCCACCACTAATATGTGCAATACAGCCCGCATCACAAGCTACGAGCGTTTCAGCACCACTAGCTATTAAATTGTCAATTTTTCTTTCCAGCATCTCCCTGGAGATCTCTGGATGTTCAATGGAGAATAACCCTCCAAATCCACAGCACTCTTCGCGATTTGGAAGAGGAATGAATTTTGCGCCTTGCACATTTTCAAGTAAAGTTTGTGGCTGGTGATCTATCCCCACGTCACGGAGTAAATGGCAGGAAGGATGGTATGTGAGTTCTCCTTCGTAAAATGCGGATAAATCTACTACTTCGAGCTCATCAACTAGGTATTGTGTAAATTCAAACGTCCGCTGAGACAACTTGTTCGCTCTTGAAAGCCAATCTGGATCTTCGGCGAACAACTCCTGGTACCCGTGCTTGACCATTCCTGTACAGGAGCCAGACGGGATGACGATATCTCCCGGACTATCTTCAAATACCTCGATAGTACGTTTTGCCATTTTCCTCGCTTCAGATCGCATCCCTGCATTGAAGGCGGGTTGACCGCAGCAGGTCTGATCGGTAGGAAAATCTACAGATACCCCTGCCTTTTGAAGGACATGTACAACCGCTTCACCAACCTCAGGGTAAAGAGTATCAATTATGCAAGTAATGAACAATTGTACATTTTTTGACACCTGATTCAAATCTCCTCGTCCAAGATCAGTCTTAACAAATTTCATTGATTGTAAACCTCTCACCAAAATGACGCAAGGCATGCTTTTTCTACCGCTTTCAGTATTGTTGTTCATTCGATTTTTATTGGAAAAGTGGTAAGATTAACATTGTTTGCTGTTATATAATATCGGGTCGCAACCACTTTACGGCACGTGAAATAGCATTTCATTGCCAAATACTTCCATGGTTGCGGCTTCTTGTTGAAATGAGGCTACGACAATGATAGAAACGTATAAGGCAGAGGTACCAAACAAGTTTCGACTTCCTCGCCGCATAAACCGCCTCGGGGAACTGGCCTACAATCTTTGGTGGACCTGGAATCCAGATGCACAGCGACTGTTCTTAAAGATTGATCGTGATTTATGGGAGAAAACCAATCACAACCCGATCCGCTTCCTGGGGATGGTTCAAAGAGCCCATCTCAACGCTGTCACCCAAAATCACTACTACCTTGACCAGTATGATCGCACATTTAGCGAATTTGATAATTACTTGAATACCGAAGATACCTGGTGCTCTAGGTATCATCCTGAGTACAAAAATCGGCCGATAGCCTATTTTTCTACGGAATTTGGTCTTCACGAGACATTGCCGATATATGCAGGCGGCTTGGGAATTCTATCTGGTGATCATCTGAAAGGGGCAAGTGATCTAGGTGTGCCAATGGTTGCCGTTGGCTTTCTTTATACCCATGGGTATTTCTCACAGCGCATCACCGAAGATGGCTGGCAGGAAGCACACTACATCCGTTTGAAATTCTCTGAACTTCCTATTCTCCCGATGATTTCGGACTCAGGAGAACCATTAACCATTTCCATTGAACTACCAGGACGAGAGGTCAAAGCACGAATCTGGGTGATTAATGTAGGCCGGGTCAAGCTATATTTATTAGATAGCGATGTGGAAGGTAATTCTGTTAGCGATCGGGAACTGACTGCCCGGCTTTATACGAGCGATGTAGAGTCTCGCATCTCACAGGAGATCATCCTCGGTATCGGCGGAGTTCGCGCCCTGCGCGGGCTTGGTTACAATCCCAGCGTATGGCATCTTAATGAAGGACATTCCGCTTTTTTAAATCTTGAACGCGCCAGGGAGATGATCGCTTCAGGTCACTCTTTCGAAGAAGCCCGAGAAGCAATTTGCGCATCGAGCATCTTCACAACACATACTCCCGTGCCAGCTGGAAATGATGAGTTCCCAGAGTGGCTGATCGAAAAATATTTTTCCAATTTCTTTCCTGAGTTGGAATTGGACCGCGAAGAGTTCTTCAATTTAGGTCGCAATCCAAATCCCTGGGGCAACACGTTTAGTATGCCGGTCCTTGCGATAGGCATGTCACAATTCCGAAATGGTGTCTCTGAGCTGCATGGACAAGTCGCCCGGGATATGTGGCATCATCTTTGGCCCGACAGCAAAGTCGATGATGTGCCGATAACCCACATAACCAACGGTGTACATACGGGTTCATGGTTGGCCAGACGCCTGCGTAATCTATTGGATCAATATTTGGAAGATAACTGGATGGAATCCCTGGATCAAAGCCAGGTTTGGGATGCAGTGGATAAGATCCCAGATGCTGAATTGTGGGAAGTAAGACGCCACCTTAAACGAAAACTGGTTCATTACATGCGTGAGCATGCTCGAGACCAGTGGTTGAATAGTGGTATCCATCCCGTGCAGGTGGTCGCTTCTGGTGTGCTGCTCGATCCATATGCTTTGACCATTGGATTTGCCCGGAGGTTCGCGACGTATAAACGCGCCCACCTGCTTTTGAGAGACCTGGGGAGATTATTGGATATCATTAATCGTCCCAATATGCCGGTGCAGATCATATTCGCTGGGAAAGCCCACCCGGCAGATGAAGCAGGCAAGATGCTGATCCAGGAAGTTTATCGCACTGTTAAAAAAGCGGAGAACGGCGGTCGCCTTGTCTTTTTGGAAGATTATGATATGAATCTGGCACGCTACCTGGTTCAGGGTGTAGATGTCTGGTTAAACACTCCCCGCAGACCCCACGAAGCTTCCGGTACATCTGGAATGAAAGCTGCCATGAACGGGGTGCTCAATTTCTCAGTTCTGGATGGCTGGTGGCGAGAAGGATATAATGGGAAAAATGGTTGGGCGATCGGTGGCGATGTGGATTACGACAACCCCAACCAGCAGGATGAAGAAGACTCAATTAGTCTTTATGAAATCCTAGAAAACCAGATCATCCCGCTCTATTACAAGAAACGCTCTTCCGATGGATTACCTGGTGAGTGGATCGACATGGTTAAAGAAACCATTCGCACACTTGCACCTCAATTCAGCATGCGGCGCATGGTCAAAGAATACGTGGAACAGCTCTACGTAGAAGCCCTTGATGCAAAACAAATCTCTCCTGAAATATTAGATTGAGCTGACGATGGATTTATTATTATCTCCCGAAGCCTGGCTCAGCGCCGGGCTGATTTTTGTCTTACGCGTCACCGATATGTCCCTCGATACACTTCGGGTTCTGTTTGTAATGCGCGGTCGTAAACTGTTTGCCTGGGTCCTGGGTTTTTTCCAGGCACTTGTTTTCGTGATAGCCATCACATGGGTCCTTAGAGATCTTTCCAACCCACTAAACATTATCGGCTATGCAGCAGGATTCGCAACCGGTGTAGTAATTGGCATGGCAATTGACCAGCGTTTAGCCATCGGTCACGTGCATTTGCGGGTAATCAGCCCAAGCAGGGGAACAGGTATTGCGGAAAAACTGCGCTCAGCAGGATATGCTGTTACGGAAGTTCCAGCACGCGGTAAAGATGGCATGGTCACAATGCTGAACTGCAGCGTCTTGCGCAAGGACACGGCAAGCATCCGATCAATGGTTAATGAAGTGGATCCAGATGCATTTATCACTTCCGAAGAAATCCGACCTATACGCCGTGGTTTCTGGAGAGCATAGATATACCTGATGCTAGATATTTTTTATTCCGCCCTAATCATATTCTTGTTGCGAATGGTCGGGATTACTTTTGCCACCCTGAGAATTTTGACCGTGGTTCGTGGAGGAAAATTTCTTGCCTGGTTATTTGGATTCCTCCAGGCACTGGCTTATGCAATCACTATTGGATGGGTATTTACAGACCTTGGAAATTGGATGAAAATCATCGGCTACGCGATGGGTTTTGCTACCGGGTTGGTCGTTGGAATGTTGATTGAAAAACAGCTCGCATTTGGTTTTACGAACTTTCAAATAGTCAGTCCGCATCGAGGCTTGGAAGTAGCCCAGGGGTTACGTGATAAGGGATACGCAGTCACCGAGGTTTCAGCCCACGGAAAGGATGGCGCGGTAGAAATTTTGCACTGCAGCGTGATGCGAAAATATGAAAACAAGATCTATAACACCATCTCGTCCATGGATCCCGAAGCCTTTATTACCGCCAAAAACGTCTACCGCATCCAACATGGTTTCTGGGAATAAGGTTTTGCCAGCAGTAATGCGTGAAAGTAAGGGAAGTACTTCTTGGGGGCATGACAGCTGTGGGTATTCTGTGTGAATATTAGACAATATCAAGTAAAATAACATCGATAATGACATTTATCACAAATAAATGTGATCATAATATTTGACACGAATCCCCTGTTTGTATACCATTTTATTGGTTATTCCCTCACAATTACATAATTAACTTATACAGGAGAAAGCCAATGGATCCAGTATTCCTTGCCCGGCTTCAATTTGCGGTAACCACCATCTACCATTTCTTTTTCGTTCCGCTGACCATGGGCTTATCGATCATGGTTGCCTTAATGGAGACCATTTACGTTCGCACCGGCCGAGATGTATTTAAGAGGATGACGAAATTCTGGGGTAAATTATTCGTCATCAACTTTGCACTAGGTGTAGTAACCGGGATTGTTCAGGAATTCCAGTTTGGAATGAACTGGGCAGACTTTTCCCGTTTTGTTGGCGACATATTCGGGGCGCCATTAGCCATCGAAGCACTTTCAGCCTTCTTCCTGGAATCGGTATTCTTGGGTGTTTGGATTTTTGGATGGCGGAGATTATCAAAAGGCATGCATGCTGCAGCAATCTGGTTAGTAGCAATTGGTTCAAATATCTCAGCTTTATGGATTTTGATTGCTAACGCATTTATGCAGCAGCCAGTAGGGTATACCATCGAAAATGGTCGTGCAGTACTGACTAATTTTGCTGCGGTGATATTCAATCCCAAGGTTTGGGTGATGTTCCCCCATACATTTGCAGCTGGATTAGTCACTGCTGCTTTCTTCGTATTGGGAATAAGCGCATACCATCTATTACGGAATCAGCATCGTGAGGTTTTCACAAATTCCTTCAGAATTGCAGCCATCATTGGTTCCATCGGGGTTGTTTTGGTAGCGTTAAATGGCCACAGCCAGGCACAGCATATGGTCACCACCCAACCAATGAAAATGGCTGCCGCAGAAGCCTTGTGGGAGACCGAGGATCCTGCTTCTTTATCCATCTTAACGATTGGCGACTTAACCCTGCGCAACGAAGTTTTTTCGATAAGAATCCCCAACCTGTTGAGCTTCCTCTCCTTCAACCAGATATATGGTGAAGTGAAAGGCATAAATGACCTTCAATCTGAGTTCGAGGAGACTTTTGGTCCAGGGGATTTTGTACCACCAGTTGCGATTATCTACTGGTCATTCCGCATAATGATAGGGATTGGAGTTTTATTATTGCTGCTTGGATTGTATGGTCTGTTCCTGGTTATGGGAGATTCGATCGAAACACACAGCACCGGTCTCAAGTTATTTCTCTATGCATTGATCCTTCCCTATCTAGCAAATGCCTCGGGATGGATATTAACTGAGGTCGGGCGCGTTCCCTGGGTCGTCTATGGACTGTTGACGCTCCAAGAAGGTATTTCACCAACGGTTCCGGGCAGTCTGGTGGTCACATCACTTGTTTTATTCACATTGATCTATGCTGCGTTGATGGTTGCTGGAATATATTTGCTGGCCAAGTATGCCAGGATCGGTCCACCTCAAGGTGATGATGATCCATCTCAACTTGAACCCGAACCAGAAATGACTTTCGTAACTACAAGCAGTTCCTAGAATATTCGCTATGCATTTCCTGATTTAGTTTCTTCATTGGAGATAACTCATGGACTTAAATACCATCTGGTTCATATTGATCGCAATTCTCTATATTGGTTTTTTTATCCTGGAAGGTTTTGATTTTGGTGTTGGGATCTTGCTACCTTTCTTAGGTCGAGGTAATACACCCGAGGAAACCAATTTAAAACGCAGGGTAATCATCAACACGATTGGTCCGTTCTGGGATGGTAATGAAGTCTGGTTGCTTACTGCGGGTGGAGCGACATTCGCGGCATTTCCACTATGGTATGCAACCATGTTTAGTGGTTTTTATCTAC
>Ga0209536_100007905_pt1 | contig 16064 bp, 13 predicted proteins | sample DeeMarSeWOR28_12_FD_187461 | JGI IMG/M metagenome (GOLD analysis project Ga0209536, IMG submission 187461) | Marine sediment microbial communities from White Oak River estuary, North Carolina - WOR-2-8_12 (SPAdes) (version 2) | ecosystem: Environmental > Aquatic > Marine > Intertidal zone >...
GGCTGCGCGCGCGCTCGGGATCGAGCGCCACCACCGCGTTGATCGCGGAGTTGCGCCGCTCGATCCGCGCGAGCAGGAAGTCGAGCAGCTCGAGACTCGAGATCTCGCGTCGCGCCAGATCCTCCAGCAGATCCGTGGCGCTTCGCTGGGCGATCGGCGACATCGCGTCCTCCCGGTTCACCCGGAGTCTACTCCGGGCGCGGCGGCAACGGGTGCACGAACATCGGGCTCCCGTCGGGCGGCAACGCCCTGGCTCCCGATCGCGCTGGCCAGGGCCGCGCGACGCTCCAATGCGTCGGCGCGCCGGTCGTCGACCTGCCTGCGGCCGATGACGCTGCACGACGAGGGCCGAGCGCTGGCCTCGGCGCGCAGAGCGAGACCGAGAGCGTCGGAATGCGCCGCGAACGAGTCGCGCACCGGCGGCCTGTGCTACCGACGACGAGCGATCTCACCCCTGCACTCCGGTCCCGCACGGCGGACGCAGCGCTCCGTCCGAGGGGGACGATGCCCGCTTCGTCGATCGCGGTCCGGTGGCAGGTGGTGCTCGCCGTGGCACTCGCGCTCGCGGTCTCCACGACGGATCCCGCCCGCGCCGAGCCGGCCAGCGCGTGCGGCGCCGCGGCGACCCCCGTGCACGCGATCCAGGGCGTCGGCCGCTCGAGTCCGTTGCGCGGTCTCGAGGTCACGGTCGAGGCCGTCGTGGTCGCCAGCTTCCCGGGCCTTCCCCGGGGCCTGGGCGGCTTCTTCCTCCAGGAGGAGGACGCGGATGCAGACGCCGATCCGCGCACCTCCGAGGGACTCTTCGTGTTCGACGAAGGACTCGGCGCAGACCTGGTGCCCGGCGAGCGCGTGCGCACGACCGGGCGGGTGAGCGAGTTCTTCGGCCTGACCGAGCTCTCGCAGCTGCGTGCGCTGGAGACCTGTCCGCCGGGAGGACGCGCGAGCGCGCTGGAGATCCAGCTGCCCGTCGACAGCCCGGATGCCTGGGAGCGCTGGGAGGGCATGCGCGTACGGCTCGAGCAGCCGCTCCGCGTGACCGGTCATGCGGATCTCGTGCGCCATGGCGAGCTCGAGCTCGCGGCGGGCGCGCGCCTGTGGCAGCCCACCCACCGGGAGGCCCCCGGAGCAGCGGCGAACGAGCTGGAGCAGCGCAACGCCCGGCGGCGCATCCTGCTCGACGACGGGAGCGACTCGTTGAATCCCGATCCGCCGCCCTACCTGTGGCGCAACGACGGCGGCAGCCTGCGGCTCCAGGACCGTCTGCACCGGCTCGAAGGCGTGCTCGACTACGCGTTCGGCCGCTTCCGGATCCATCCCACTGCACCCGTTGCGTTCGAGCCGGGCGAACCGAGACCGCGCCACCCGCCCGTCGTCCCCGGGACGCTGCGCGTCGTCGCGTGGAACGTGCACGACCACTTCAATGGAGATGGTCGTGGAGGCGGATTCCCGACCCGCGGCGCGTCCGACCCGGCGGAGCTCGAGCGGCAGCGCGCCAAGCTGGTCGCGACGCTCGTCGCGCTCGAACCGGATGTCGCGCTGCTGAGCGAGCTCGAGAACGACGGCGTCGGACCCGACAGCGCGTTGACCCAGCTGAGCCGGAGCTTGAGCCGGGCAGCGCCGGGTGCGCCCTACCTCCCGGTCGACCCCGGGCAGACGCGGCTGGGCGGTCAGGCCATCGCGGTGGGGATGCTCTATCGGCCGAGCGCCGTCGTCCCGATCGGCCGACCCGCCGTCCTCGACCAGCGCGCACATCCGGACTTCGACGGCGCGCGCAATCGTCCGAGCCTCGCCCGCAGCTTCGCATCCCGCGCGACCGGAGAGCGGATCACGCTGGTCGCGAATCATTTCAAGTCGAAGGGATCGAGCTGCCGGGCGGCGGGCGATCCGGACCTGGGCGACGGCCAGGGCGAGTGCAACGGCACGCGCCGCCGGGCGGCGCAGGCGCTGGTGGCCTGGTTGGCCGACGACCCGACCGGCGTCGGACCCGCGCCGGTGCTGATCGCGGGCGATCTGAACGCCTACCCGCGCGAGGATCCGGTGCGCGCGCTCGAGTCGGGCGGCTACGTGGACCTGCTGGCGTGGCTGGCCGGCCCGGCTGCGTACAGCTACGTCTTCGACGGCGCCGCGGGACGCCTCGACCACGCGCTCGGCAGTGCGGACCTGCTGCGCTTCGTCGCCGGAGCCGGCGTCTGGCACACGAACGCCGACGAGCCTTCGGCACTGGACTACCGCGAGGTCGGCGCGTCCGAGCGCTACCTCCCCGATCCCTACCGGGCGTCCGACCACGACCCGCTGCTGGTCGGTCTGTTCCCCGACCGCGACCGCGACGGCGTCACGGACGCGCGCGATGCGTGTCCCGCATCGACGCCCGCGGCGACGATCCGACTCGGCCACTGCGACTCGCACGCGCCGGAGCGCTGGGATGCGGACGGCTGCTCGCTCTCCGATCGCCTCGAGGCCCGGCTCGGGTCGGACTCGCCGCGGAGAAATCGGCTGCGGGCCGTCCGCGAGTGGCTCGCGCGGCGCATCGACGAGGGTGCGGTCGCAAAGCGCGACCGCGGCCGCATCCTGGCCTGCGCAGCGCGCTGGAACTGACGTTCCAACGAGACCGATCCGACCGCGGGTTGTGGTCCGTCGCCTGTGCTACCTTCCGCAGCGAAGGGCACCTTTCGGATCGGCCTGAGCTCCTGGCTCCGCCAATGGTTCCGCGCTCCTCGAGTCTGCCCTTCAACCTTCCCAAGCGGCTTCTGGCCGCAGGGAGGATCATCATTGGCAGGTGTCCGACCCGATTGGGCAGTCCGATCCTCGATCACCGCCAGGGCTGCGAGTTCTCGAAGAGGAGTCCGCAGCAGGAACATCGAAGTTGAACAGCAAAGTGTACGTAGGAAACCTTCCCTTCTCCGCCACGGAGAGTGACCTCCGGTCCCTCTTCGAGAAGCATGGCCCCATCGCGTCGGTGAACGTGATCATGGATCGCGAGACCGGCCGCGCACGAGGCTTCGCCTTCGTGGAGATGGAGGAGGCCAGCGACGCGGCCAACGCGATCCGGGCCCTCGACGGGTCGGACATGGGCGGTCGGCCTCTGCGCGTGAACGAAGCGCAGGACAAGCGCGACGGCGGTGGCGGCGGCCGGCGCGCTCGCTACTAGAGTCTGCATGCGGGGCAGGAGGATCGCCTCCTGCCCCGTTCGCTGAAGCCGGGCGAGACCGCCGACGCGATCCCGCGCGTCGCCCGGACCCGGCGCCTCGTCCCTCGCGTGCTGACACAGGACGCCATGAGCGAAACCACTGTCTTCGTGAGCTTCGACGTGGACCACGATCGCGACCTCGGCGAGCGGCTCTCCGCCCAGCTGCAGCGCGGCGGCTCCGGCTTCGTCGTGTCCGCGCGCTCCGAGTCGGGCATGGTGACGGAACGCTGGTGCGAATCCGTGCGGCGCCGGATCCGCAACGCGGACCAGGTGATCGTGATCTGCGGTGAGCACACGGAGGACTCGCTGCGCGTGAACTCCGAGCTCCGCATCGCGCAGGAGGAGAGCAAACCCTACCTGCTGCTGTGGGGACGCCGAGAGCGCATGTGTACGATGCCGGCGCGCGTCGCTCGCGCCGGATGCATGTACAGCTGGACCTGGGAGATCCTGACCCAGCAGGTCACGGAGACGCTCCGCAAAGCCCAGCCCCTCGAGGTGCCGGAGCGCTACAAGCGTCCCTGATCGATGGCCCGCCGCCCCCGGAAAGCCGTCGGATCGTCGCGACCCACCGCCGCATGACGCAGACCTGTAGCCTGTGCGCATCGAACCGGTTCTGCGGCGCACAGGGACGCACGCCAACGGGGATCCCGCTGCGCTGCACCCGCGATCCCGGCCATCCGGGCGAGCACGCGGCCTGCGGCGAGGGCGACGACGAACACCCGATCTTCCGCTGGAGCCTGCGGCGCCCGGCTCGGCGCAAGAAGACCCGCTGAAACGCGTCGCGCCCCCTTCCGAGCGCCCAGCGCGCTCCTCAAGGGCCGTTCGAGCGCATCCGAAGAGCCCCGAGTGTGGACGGGGCGGCGCTCGATCAGCCTGAAGCTGGGGCTCGTGCTCTCGGGCACGGCGATGGTGGCGACCGGCCTGGCGCTCTGGATGCAGGACCGCTCCCTGGCCCGCGACCTGGAGCGAGCCGCAGTGGCCCGGCTCGAGCGCGCCGCCCAGGCGGCGGACCTGCTGGTCGCGAGCCATCTCGAGGCCATGAGCGAGCGCTACCACGCGGTCTCGGGCACGCCCCAGTTCCGCGCGAATCTCGAGGTGGGCGACGCGGCGACCCTCACCTACTACGCCCAGCAGCTGGCGCGCCGCGAGGGAGTCGCGCGCATCGCGTTCGAGGACTCCGCGCGACGCGTGATTGCGGAGGCCGGGGCTGCAACGCTCGCTAGCTGGCCCGGGCTCGGCGAGCGCGGTCTGGTCGCCGATCGGGGGCGCGCGCTCGCCGTCGTGAAGATTCCGCTGGAGACGGCTGGACTCCCGCTGGGACAGCTGGTCGCGGTGGAGCCGGTCAGCGCGCCCCTGCTCCGGAGCTGGTCCTCGCTGTGTGGCGCGGATGTCCGCTTCGCCGCTGCACCGACCCGCGGAGCGCCCCACCTGGAACGGGTCGTGCGACGCCTGCCCGGTGGCCTCGAACTGCGGGTGATCGGCTCACTGGATGCAGAGCGCGAAGCCCTCGCGAACTCGCGCCGCAGCCTGCTCGCGGCGGGCATCGTCGCGATCGGGCTCGCGATGCTGGGAGGCGGGCTGCTCTCGCGCAGCCTGGTAAGCCCCATCCTCTCGATCCAGGCCGCGACCGAGCGCATCGCGCGTGGCGACTTCGAGGTGCGCATCGGGAGCCGCCGCCGCGACGAGATCGGTGATGTCGCGCGCGCATTCGACGCGATGCTGGAGCGACTGCGCAGCTACCTCGAGGAGCTTCGGCGCAGTCGCGAACGGCTCGAGAGCGCCCAGCGGCTGGCCCGGATCGGAAGCTGGCAGCTCGACCTGCAGTCCGGGGAGCTGACGGGCTCGGCCGAGTTCCATCACCTGCTGGGGCTCGAGGTCGGCGAGCCGGAGAAGGCCCTGCCCCACAGCCAGGTGCTCGAGCGCATCCACCCGGAGGAGCGCGAGGAGTTCGCGCGGGCCTTGCGGCTCTCGCTCTCGCAGGGTGTGGACCTCTACCTCGACAACCGGGTGGCTCTCGAAGGCGAGGAGCGGATCCTGCACACCCAGGCCCGGCTGCTGGAGACGGACGCGAATGGCGGGCGCCGTCTCGAGGGCACCGTGCAGGACGTGACGGACCGCCGGCGCACCGAGCAGCAGATCCGCTTCCTCGCCTACCACGACGCCCTCACCGGGCTCGGCAACCGGGATCTCTTCAGCGAACGCCTCGAGCTCGCGCTCTCGCGCGCGCGCCGCAACGACGCCTGCGTCGGCGTGCTCTTCCTGGACCTCGACCACTTCAAGCGCATCAACGACACGCTGGGCCACTCCGCCGGCGACCAGCTGCTGCGTCGGGTCGCAGACCGGCTGGTGATGATCGTGCGCGATTCGGACCTCGTCGCCCACGATCGCACCGACTTCGACTCGGCTGTCTCGCGCCTGGGCGGGGACGAGTTCACGCTGCTGCTGACGGACGTGGAGGATCCGCGCAACCTGGCGAAGGTCGCCCAGCGCATCCTCGCCGCGCTGGCCCGGCCTTTCGGGATCCAGGGTCACGAGGTGTTCGTCGGCTGCAGCATCGGCATCACGAGCTGGCCGATGGACGGCGACGACGTCGAGTCCCTGCTCCGCAATGCCGACACGGCCATGTACCACGCCAAGGATCACGGACGGAACCACTACCAGTTCTATACCGAATCGATGAACGCCGAGGCGCTTCGCCGCCTCACGCTCGAACAGAAGCTGCGGCGCGCCATCGAGGAGAACGAGCTCGAGCTGCACTACCAGCCGAAGATCTCGCTGGCCGACGGGTCGATCCGCGGCTTCGAGGCATTGCTGCGCTGGCGCGACCCGGAGATCGGGACCGTCCTGCCCGGCGACTTCATCCCGATCGCCGAGGAGACCGGCCTGATCGTCGCGATCGGCGAGTGGGTGCTGCGCGAGGCGTGCCGGCAGATCTCGACCTGGGACGCCGCCGACCTGCCCCGTTGCCCGATCGCCGTGAACCTCTCGGCCCAGCAGTTTCGCAACGGGCACCTGGCGGAGCTCGTGAGCCGCATCCTGGACGAGGCCGGCGTCTCTCCCGATCGCATCCAGATCGAGATCACCGAGAGCACGCTGGTCGCGGACGACGCCTCGGTGGTGCGCGAGCTGGAGGCCCTGCGCGCCCGGGGCGTGCGGGGCGCGATCGACGACTTCGGCACGGGCTTTTCCTCGCTCGCCTACCTGCGACGCCTGCCCGTCGACATCCTGAAGATCGATCGCTCCTTCGTCTCGGACATCGCGCGCGACGGGGGCGACGCGGCGCTGGTCGCCGCAATCGTCTCGATGGGTCGGGCGCTGCAGCTCGAGCTGGTCGCCGAGGGGGTGGAGACGGACGAGCAGCGCGAGCTGCTGGCCTCCTGGGGCTGCGACGAGTTCCAGGGCTTCCGCTTCTCGCCGGCGGTGCCCGCCAGCGACGTGCTCGCGCTCTGGCAGCGGGCGGGAGGCCGCTAGCAGCCGGGCCCGGGAGGCCCTGCGAAAGCTCAAGCCGGATCACCGGTCCACCGACCCAAGCACCTGAACCCAAAGGGACTTCTCCGATTGCGTGCGTCATGCCTGCCGCTGCTCGTCCTGCTCGCCGTGGCCTGCGCATCGCAGCCCCCGCAGCCGGCGGCCGGCCGCAGCGGCGTCTACGGCGAGGTTCGCCTGGTGCCCCGCACCGGCGCCCCCGCCGGCGGCTCCGGCGCCTACGGCGACCGTCGGCTGCGCGACGTGCGGCTCGTGGACTACTCGCGTCCGGGCTTCGCGGTGATCTACGCGTCGGCGCCGCCCGCCGGCGGCCAGCTCGAGCTGACCGTGGTGCAGCGAGCGCGGAGTGCGCACATCGAGCCGGCGCATGCGGTCGTCGGAGCCGGCGGTGAGCTCACCGTGCACAACGCTGCAGACGTCGCGCACGTCATCTCCGCCCCGGAGCTGGGGTTCGTACGCCGGCTCGAGCCCGGTGAGCGGCTGAGCCTCCGGCTGGGTCGGGAGGCGGACCTGAGGGTCTACCTGCTGGACGCTCCGGGAGTCGAATCTCGCGTGTTCGTCGCGCCCGGCCCCTACGCAGAGGCCGACGCCAGCGGTCGCTACTCGCTGGCAGATCTGGCTCCGGGCCCGACTCGCCTGCGGATCTGGCACCCGCGCTTTCCGCCGGCGGAGCGCGAGCTCGAGCTCACGGCTGGCGCGCTGGTGCGCGCGGACTTCCAGCTGTCGGCCGAGCAGGCCGGGGATGGCGATGCGACGCAATGAGCTCGCGCGGCTCGCGCTCCTGCTCGGCAGCCTCACGCTGACGCCCTGCTCCATCGCGCAGGCTGCGGAAGAGGCGCTCGAGCAGCGCGTAGAGACGCTCGAGCAGCGATTGCGCGAGATCGAAGCGGAACGCGAGGCCGACGCGGCCGAGCCGGAGCCCAGCGCGACCTCGAGAGCCGCGGAGGCCGGTCGCACGCTGGCCGAGTGGACGCGCTTCGTGCGACTCGGCGGCAGCGCCAACACCGGCTTCTACTACGGCGAGAACGACAGCGTGATGTCGGATCGCGACTTCCGCATCTGGGACGCGCGCCTGTTCGTCGACGCCGAGCTGGGTGAGGACGTGCGCGTGGCCGACCAGCTGCTGGTCCGCAATGCGGGCCTCTCGCTCGAGTGGAACATCGCGCGGCTCGGCACTCTCCAGGACGACATCGGGGACCTGCACATCGAGCTGCAGGGGCTCAGCGGCAGCGGACTCGTCAACCTGCGGGTCGGCCGCTTCCAGATCCCGGTGGGCGAGAGCTACCTGCGCTACGGGCGCGGCGTTCCGGACAAGCCCTTCATCACCAACCCGGTAGGCGGCCCCTGGTTCTGGGACGAGGGGGTCGAGCTCTACGGGGCGTCGCGCAACGGCCGGTTCGGCTACGTGGCCTCGATCACCGATGGCGAGGAGCCCTTCGGCGCGGCCGAGTCGGATCCGAATCCGGACAAACAGCTCAGCCTGCGCCTCTACGCCGACGCGCTGCCCTGGTTGCATGTCTCCGTCAGCGGTCTGCGCTCGGGACGACTCGGCTCGCGCGATCGCGCCGCCGCCGGCTCACTCTGGCTCGGCGAGGCCTGGGCGCGCGCGTTCGGCGCCGGCAGCGCCGTGCCGAACTTCGTCGACGGCGTCGCGACCGCGGACGGACCCAACCGCCTGAGGGACGCCTACCTCGGCGCCATCGACGTGGTGCTCCGTCGCCCGGACCTGGGACACCTCTGGCTCGCTTACGGCCTCTACCGCATCGACTCGCGCGGTGCGTCCCAGTACGACCGCACTCTCCACTACTGGATCGCCGAGGCGCTGCTCGAGGGCCGCGCCGTCTGGGACCCGCTCGAGCCCTTCTACCTCGGCCTGCGGGCACACGGGCTCGGCACCTACGATGCGGGTCGCGGCTACCTGCTCGACTTCCGCTACGCCGGCACGCTCGGCTACAACATGCGCGCCCTCGAGATGTTCACCGGCGTGTTGGGCTGGCACCTGACTCCGTGGCTGGACCTGCGGATCGAGTACAACCACGCGCTGATCGACCTGGTGCGGGGGGTGCCCAGCACGCTCTCGCACCAGGCTCGCGCCGCCGACACGCTGGCCTTCGAGCTCGGGGGCCACTTCTGATGAGCCCCTCTCGCGCGATCGGTAGCTGGGCGCTGGCCTGGGCGCTCGTGGCGGTTCCGCTGCCGGGCCTGACTCATGGCGGCATCGAGGGGCGCGTCTCACTCGCGATCGAGGGACTGTCGCTCGCGGACGTCGGACCGATCGTGGTCTACCTCGAGCCGGCTGCGGAGCTCGCTTCGCGGGTGCCCGCCGCACGTGGCACGCGGACGATCCGTCAGCGCAATGCGCACTTCGCGCCCGGCTTCCTGGCGGTTGCGGCGGGCCAGACCGTCGACATGCCGAACGACGACGACATCTACCACAACGTCTTCTCCTACTCGAAGGGAAATGCCTTCGATCTGGGTCTCTACGCCGCGGGCACGTCGCGCCGGGTGACCTTCGAGAACCCGGGCGCGATCAAGATCTACTGCTCGATCCACGAGTCGATGAACGCGACCGTGTTCGTCGCACCCACCGCGCACTTCGCGCTGGTCGGAGCGGACGGGCGATTCAGGTTGCGCGACGTCCCGGCCGGCCGCTGGCGCCTGCGAAGCTGGTGCGAGCGGCTGCCGGAGAGCGCTCGCGAGCTGGTGGTCGAAGACGGTCGGGTGACCCGCGTCGAGGCCGCCCTCGGCGTTTCGCCGCTCGAGTCCACCTCGTCTCGCCCCTGAGAGACGGCACACGAAGGAGACCGTGAGAGTGCAGCGCGCGAGACGCATGGTTCGCAGCCCGGGGCGCCGGCTCGACGCGCGCCCCGATTCCGCCGACTTCCGGGATCACCTCTACACGCCGGGTCTGCTCGAGGTGCCGCCGGTGCTGCCGCTGGCGCACTACCAGCGCGTCGAGGTACCGATCCTCGATCAAGGGGACGAAGGGGCGTGCACCGGATTCGGTCTGGCCACCGTCGCGAACTACCTGCTGCGCGCCCGCAAGATCCAGCCCGAGAAGAGCGCGTCGGTCAGCCCGCGCATGCTCTACGAGCTGGCGAAGCGCTACGACGAGTGGCCGGGACGCAGCTACGAAGGCTCCTCCTGTCGCGGCGCGGTGAAGGGCTGGCAGAAGCACGGCGTGTGTCGCGAGAGCCTGTGGAGGCATTCATCGCACACGCGGCACACGCTGACGGAGACGCGCCGGCGCGACGCCGCCCGGCGCCCACTCGGAGCCTACTACCGGGTCAACGTGAAGAGCCTGACCGACATGCACGCCGCGCTGGCGGAGGTCGGCGTGCTCTACGTCTCCTCGGACGTCCATGCCGGCTGGGATGCGGTCCGCCGCAACGGCTCGATCCCCTCCCGCAAACAGATCGTGGGGGGACACGCCTACGCCCTGGTGGGATTCGACGAGGTCGGCTTCTGGCTGCAGAACAGCTGGGGCCCGGGCTGGGGCAAAGGGGGCTTCGCGCGCCTCGGCTACGACGACTGGCTGCGTGACGGGGCCGACGCGTGGATCTGCCGGCTCGGCGTTCCGGTCCGGGTCAAGCCGCGCTGACGCGCGCCCGGCGTCGCAGCGCGTGACCACCGGTCGTGCGGCGCTCCCGGTGTGACCCGGCACGGATCCTGCAATTTCTCCGATCAACGGGCGGCAGCCGCAGCGCGGCCCGCCGGCCCGACGAGGTGTGAAATGCAGAGAATGCTCGTGATCGTGCCGTTGCTCGCACTGCTGGCGGCCCCCGGCTGCGCGACCCGCGGCGATCTGGATGCCACCGAGGGACGCGTGAACGCGCTCGAGCAGCGTCTCGGCCAGCTCGAGCAGCGCTTCTCGAGTGTCGAGGCCCGCGCTGCCGCAGCCGAGCAGACGGCACAACGGGCGGCGGCCGAGGCCAATGCGGCGGCCCAGCGGGCCGACGATGCCGCGCGTCGCGCCGACGCGATGTTCAAGAAGACGGTCTCGAAGTAGCCGCGGACGCGGGAAGCATTCCGACCGCGACGGGAATGCCTCGCGCCTGTTCGAGGGCGGACCACGCGCGCGCGAAGTCGATCTCCCGCAGCAGGCCCAGCGCGCGTGGCACCTCGAAGGCCATCAGGCGATCGGGCGCGAGCCCGTAGAGGTCAGGATGCACCTCGAGGTAGAGGCGCTGTCCATCGCTGCCCCACTTCCAGGGCTGGTAGACGATCTGGAGGCGCGTTCCCTCGCGCACCCGGTCGTAGAGCCGCTCGACCTCGTCCTCGTAGAGGCGCAGGCAGCCGTGGGTGGCCTCGCGTCCGATCGACCAGCGCACGTTGGTCCCGTGGATGCCGTAGGAGCTGCGCCCGATCGTGATCCAACGGCTGCCGAGCGGGTTGTCGGGCCCGGGTGGCACCTCGGCGGGCAGCGACGGGTTCTCCGCCCGGATCGACTTCGGCACGTGCCAGACGGGGTCCTTGCGCTTCCGACCCACCTGGAAGTCGCCCAGGATCGAGGGGTCTGCCTCGTCTCCGATCGCGATCGACAGCAGCTCGGGGCCTTCCTGCACGGTGAAGTCGTAAAGCCTCATCTCGGGGATGTTCACCACCAGCCCCTGCTCGTCCGCATGCGGCAGCACGTAGCGCGTGGGCAGCAGCACCACCGTGCCCGGCACGGGAATCCAGGGATCGACCTCGGGGTTGAGGCGCGCGACCGCCTGGAAGCCCAGACGGCGGCGGTAGGCGACGTCGAGCAGCGTATCGTCGTCGCCGATCAGCTCCGTCTCGATGCGTCCGAGCACGGGGCGCAGCTCCGGCGCGTCCGGTGCAGCCGGCGCGGTGCGGCCGGCGGCCGACGCCAGACCGGAGACCAGGGCAGCGATGACGAGTATGCGCTTCACTCGGGCATGTCGGGATGGATGGAATGCTCTCGCGCGTCACATGGTGGCGGCTGCAGGCCGGCTGCGCAGCCCTGCTGCTCGCCTCCTGCCCGGTACCGCCTCCGTCCGCACCGCCCGCTCCGGCACCGCCGTCGCGCGTCGAGCCGCCGCCGGCTCCCGAAGGGCCGTGCCGCCGCATCGTCGGCATCGAGATCCGCAAGCGCGAGCGCAGTCTGCGCGCGCGCTGCGACAACGGTCCGCTGATCGAGCTGACCGTGGCGCTGGGCCGCGATCCGGTCGGCCCCAAGCAGCGCGCCGGCGACTCGCGCACGCCCGAGGGCAGCTATCGCATCAGCGGACCGCCGCAGCCGAGTCGCTTCCACCTGTTCATCCCGATCGACTACCCCTCGGTCGAGGATGCGAACGCGGCGCAAGCGGCGGGGCTCCTCTCTGCGGAGGACCACCGGCGCTTCCTCGAGGCCCACGCGCGCGGCGAGACCCCGCCCACCGACACGCCGCTCGGTGGCGATCTGGGCCTGCACGGCGAGGGCGAGCGCTGGCGCGGCGACTCGCCGCATCTGGACTGGACCTATGGCTGTGTCGCGCTGTCCGACTCCGGCATCGACTTCCTCGCCGAGCATGCGGCGATCGGCACTCCCGTGCGAATCGAGCCGTGAGCCCAGCAGCCGGGCGCGGCGAGCACGGCGCACGTCTCAGCTCGCGGCCGGCGGAGGCTCGAGCCGCAACGCACCCTCGGGCACCAGTGCGGTCGCGAGCATCACGTCGTTGATGTCGGCGTGCTCGAGCCAGCCGCGAGCACTCCGCTGCGCGGGATCGCGCCAGACCGCGACGATCCCGGCGCCGAGACGGGCATAGGGCTCCAACGCCTCGACTCGGGCGCCGGCGGCATGCGGGACGCGGCCCGCTGCGCTGCGCAGCGCCTGTCCGATCGGGTCGAGCGCCGCCAGGCCGATGGCCAGGCCCAGCTCCCGGAAGGCCAGCCGCCGGGCGGCCGGCTGGCGCAGCTCGCCCTGCCGCTCGAAGTGCGCGAGCCCGACGAGCGTCGCGTCGAGCAGCGCGAGCAGCAGCCCGCCGTCGCTCACCGCGCCCTGCGCCATCAGCTGCGCGACCAGGCCGGCATCGACCAGCAGGCCGCCGAGGCCGAGCGGGTCTGCGGTCTCCCAGCGGCAGCCCGCCGCCAGCGCGGCATAGTCCGACAGCGCCTCGGCGAGGTCCGGTCGAGGCGGTCCGCCACAGCGCGTCGCCGTCGCTCGCAGCTCGAGACAGCTGACGAACCCGTCGAGCGGATCGTGCTGACCCATCGACGGGACCAGCGCACGCGAGAGATCGATCGAGAGCTTCCACGGCATGCGCCTGTCGGCGCCGCTGCCCCGCGTGAACGCGCGGTGGGCGGTCTCGGCCAGCTCACGCGCCCAGGTGTTGCTGCGCGGCTCCCCCGTCCAGCGTGCCAGCTGATCGAGCGCATGCATCCAGCGGGTGAGGTAGTGGAAGTACTGCCCGTCCCGCTCCCACTCGAGGCGCTCGTCGAACGGGGCGTCGGCCGCCCGCTCCGGCAGCGGCTTGCCGATGCGCAGGCCGCCCCGGGTCGGGTGGAGCAGAGCCTCCGACTCGGCGAGCCCGCTGATCCAGCCCTGCCTCGGATCGTCGGGCCGGTGTCGGCCGAGCACCCGGTGCACCTGATCCACCAGATCCACCGCCAGCTGCCGAAAGCGCTCTACGCCGGTGGCCCGCCACAGCGCGAGGAAGTTGCAGACTGCGAAGGCATCGGTCCACAGGTAGCGCTTCGGAGGTCGATCCGAGTCGAGCCCGGTGCGAGCCGCGAACTCCCGCATCAGCGCGCCGGCCTCCTCGAGCGCGCGCTCGTGCGGGTCCGACGCGGGCCGCTCGCTCACGTCGCGAACGGATGCGTCCGCGCCAGGCTGCGAGCGTCGTCGGCCGTCAGCGGTCTCACCGCGCGCGTCTCGTCGATCCAGACGTATTCGTCGAACTGCCGCGGCAGGCTGGCGTGGAAGTAGTGGCTCTGCACCTCGGTCTCGGGCCGGTAGATCACGCCGATCGCCCGCTCGAGCCGCGGCGGCTCGAGCTCCTCGCGCAGCTCCGCGCGATCCGGCTCGCGCAGGTGCAGGAAGAACCCGGGCACGTCGGCCTCGTGACACAGCCGCTCGTAGCTCTGCGGATGGGACGGGCGAACCTGCATCACGCGCATCGGACCCTCCCACTCGTCGGCCGCGGCGACCGTGCCGCGGTCGGTTCCGAAGCCGATCAGGAAGGCGGCATTGCCGAAGCCCTCCCGGCAGAGCTGTCCCACGTTGAGCTGTCCGCGCAGCCCCATCTCGGTCGCCGAGGCGTCCCCGAGGTGGGAGTTGTGCTCCCACACCACCCCCTTCGACCGGGGCCCGTGGTGGTCCAGCAGCGCCTCGAGCGTCTCGAACATGTGCCCGTCGCGCAGGTTCCACGACTCGTTCGAGCCGTAGTACATCGCCCGGTAGTAGCGCTCCGCGCCGGTGATCAGCCGAGCGTTCTGCACCGCGTCGAACACCGCCTCACCGTCCCGCTCGGCGTAGTCGAGCCGCCGGGCCATCAGGTCGCGCAGCATCGCGACCGCCTCGCGCTCGCAGACGCGATAGCGACCGCTGAGGGCGGCGTGCCCGTACGCGGCGGGGTCCGCCTCCCACGGTGTGAGGCAGCCGTAGCGCTGCCGCGCCGCCCGCGCCGCGACCGGGTCGACCCGGTCGAGGTACTGCACCACCGACTGGATCGAGGCGAACAGGCTGTAGAGATCGAGCCCGTAGAAGCCGGCCGGCCGCCGGTCGCCCCGCGTCTTCTCGTTGTGCGCGCGCAGCCACTCGCTGAACGCGAGCGTCTCGTGGTTGCGCCACATCCAGGTGGGAAAGCGCTGGAACGGCCGCAGCCGGCCGGTGTCGTCGGCGACCGGGGACATTCCCTGGACCCAGCGGTTCACCGCCTGGGCGTCGGGCCAGTCCGCCTCGACCGCGACGAAGTCGAAGCCCCGCGACGCGATCAGCGCCTTCGTGATCTCGGCGCGCATCCGGTAGAACTCGGACGTGCCGTGGCTCGCCTCGCCGATCAGCACGAGTCGGGCGTCTCCGATGCGCTCGAGCAGCGCGCCGAAGTCGTGCCCTTCGATCTCGCCGAACGCGACGGCCTGCTCGCGCACGAGCTGCGCCACGCTGGCGGGACGGCTGGGGGCCCGCGCGACACGTCCGGTCCACGGCTGCTCGTCCTCCCAGCCCTGGGCACCGATCAGCGGAACGAAGCGCACGTCGCCCAGATCCTCGCTCGCGTAGCGCCCGTCGCGCTGGCGGGTGATGCGCACCAGCTTCTGCAGCTCCCTGCCCTCGCCGACCGGCATCACGAGCCGACCGCCCGGTGCGAGCTGCTCGAGCAGCGCGGGCGGCACACCGGGCCCGCCCGCCGCGACCACGATGCCATCGAAGGGAGCGTGCTCGGGCCAGCCGAGCGAGCCGTCCCCGTGGCGAACCGACACGTTGTCGAGCTCGAGCTCGGCCAGGCGTCGGGCAGCGACCCGGGCCAGCTCCTCGTGTCTCTCGATGGTGTAGACCTGGTCGGCCAGGTGCCCGAGGATCGCCGCGGCGTAGCCCGAGCCGGTACCGACCTCGAGCACCCGGTCGCCGGGTGACAGCTCGAGCGCGGACGTCATCAGCGCGACGATGTAGGGCTGCGAAATCGTCTGTCCCTGCTCGATCGGCAGCGGCGCGTCTTCGTACGCGAACTCCGCCAGCTCCGGCGGCAGGAAACGCTCGCGGGGCACTGCGCGAAACGCTTCGAGCAGCCGCGCATCGCGAATCCCGCGGGCCGCAAGATGCGCGCGCACCATCTGCTCGCGTCGTGCGATCGCATCGTCCATCGCCCCGAATGCATCGCACGTTTCGTGCCAGCAGCCGATTCTCCGGCCCCGGAACGAGGGACGCGGCAGACTCCGCGCGGCGAGCCGCCGCGCACAGGCGCGGGGCGCGGCGCCCGGCCACGGGGCCAGACGCCACAGCCGCCCGGCTTCGATCAAGGCCCGACCGCGAGCGCCCCGAGATTCAGCCGCGCGCGCGCGGGCGGAAGCGGACCGGAACGCGCGCTGGCACGCGGAACAGGGAACGGCCCCAGGCCGTCTTCGGCTCGAGCAGCTCGAGCTCCGTGACGCGCGCGACGAGCCTGCCGATCGCGATCTGCGATTCGAGGCGGGCGAGGTGCGCGCCGAGGCACAGATGTGCGCCGCCCCCGAACGACAGGTGGGGCGGCGGCGCGGGATCCTCGGCGTAGCGCGCGACGTCGAAGCGCTCGGGCTCGGCGAAGTGCTGCGGATCCCGGTTGCCCGCGGCCAGCCCGATCGCAACCTCTTCGTTCACAGCGAGCTCGTAGCCGCCGACCACGGCCGGCTCGTGCAGGATCCGCACCGTCCAGGTGATCGGTCCCGAGTAGCGCAGGCACTCCTCGACCGCGCTCTCGATCAGGCCGGGCTC
>Ga0209536_100007906_pt1 | contig 16063 bp, 13 predicted proteins | sample DeeMarSeWOR28_12_FD_187461 | JGI IMG/M metagenome (GOLD analysis project Ga0209536, IMG submission 187461) | Marine sediment microbial communities from White Oak River estuary, North Carolina - WOR-2-8_12 (SPAdes) (version 2) | ecosystem: Environmental > Aquatic > Marine > Intertidal zone >...
CCCACCTTTTGTTTTTTCCTCTTCTTTAACCCGTTGAACTAAAATTCGATCCTGTAATGGTCTGAGTTTCATGGTTCAAATTCTCCTTTTTGAAACAACTGTTTTATCCATTTATTTCTCCATCGCAACCGTGACGTTTCGCATTGCACTTATCCAACAAAGCTACCATGGTGTCCCTCCTTCACAAAAAAATATGTCGCTCGAACCTGCCTTCCAAAGCGATCGCAAATGCGATTGATGGTATTAAGCCTTACTTGAAAAGAATGATAAAGAATGTAATCTTCTGAAATAAATCAACAAATGAAAGGGCGCAATGTGATTGGCTGTTGCGAGGCCAGCTCCGGCGAACATCGAACCGGTGTTAGTTGAAAAGTAGAAAAGAGAAACGTTGTGATAGTCAATTTATCTTGAAAAATATGTATATAGAGCCACTTTGTCAAGATGCTTCAGAATGAAAAGCTGCAAAACAAATCTGGTGATCTGCTTTCGGAAATTAGATGACTAGCTGCGCTCAATCGACACCTCGCCCACCGATGAGGACACCCGAACCCCGGACCTATCCCTGGACCGGCAGATTCGGATCGGCACGGGAATTCAATACGACTGGAACAAGGACGTAACCGTAGGAGCCGCCTATGAATATCTGGATGCGGGCGATGCAGAGATTGACCAGGAGGGCGGGCCCCTGCAGGGGTCTCTCAAGGGCGAGTATGACACCAACGTGATCCACTTTTTCGCCGTTAACCTGATCCGGAAGTTTTAATTCACTATTGGATTAGTAAGCGGCATTCACAATTTTCTAATTTTGTGGATAACGGCTATGAATAAACAATCGCTAATTATTGCACATATCTTCTGGTAGTCTTAAATATTTTAGAACATTCAAATTGCAGATACCATCAAAATCTCTCAGATTTTGACAATATCAAAAAGTCTATGATACTAGAATGAGAACTTCAATTTGGGGAAAATGCACAGAATATAAACATGTACGAAACCACTTCGCGACTTCGCGGCAGCTTTCCCATCCCCACCTTTTTAGCCTACCCATTGGCCGGTAAAGAATTCAATAGAAACAAATTAGAGCCCCTCACCTGCCAGCAGGCCTACGTTGCAAGCCCTTTAAGTATTTAATCTCTCCTAAATGCCACCAGCCATGCGCAAGTACAAAATTGCGCAGTATCATGTCAATGGTTCGCTTCGGACGCGCCGGATCAGGGACAAAGTTCAGCTTATCATCATCCAATGACCTATGGATAAATAAAACCATTTCATAGATATGGCAAGCGATCATTGATGTCATTGCAACCCAATACAAGTGACCAAGATCAAAAAACCGACGATGATGGCCATCCAATCCATTGGTCGCAATTTGTAATCTTTTAGAAATGTTCGATTGGGACGGCCGAAGCCGCGGGCTTCCATGGCTTCCGCCAATTCTTCTGCCAACTGAAACGCTTGAATCAGAAGTGGTCCTAAAAAAGCGGGGTAGTGTCTCAGAGAAGACCAGCCGGGTTCCAACGGAATGCCTCTGGCGCGCTGGGCATCGAGAACATTTTTTGCTTTGCGGCTGAGCACCGGAACAAATTGCAAGGCGGTACTCATAACAAAAGCAACGGCATAGGGCATCCCCATTGTGACCATTGAATTTCCCAAATCTTCAGGCGCCGTGGTAATAAAAAATGCAAAAAAAGCAGAAGTAAGTGCCAGCAACTTCAAAGAAGCCACTACAGCAGCATCTTTGCCCACAGACCACCACATCACTGCTCCAAAAAACAGCGCCATCGGCATCAGCATTCGCAACCAGCGCAAATAGGTTTTCGCTTCTCCAATGATGATAACAAACAGCAACAACAGTCCCCATTCCATGGCCAACCAGCCAAAATGGCCGGAAGCAATGATCAACACCGCATAGTAAATCGACAATAAAAGTTTTGTGCGGGGGTCAAGCATATTCGTGCTCGTTTCTAGTCACTGATGTTTGGTTACTGGTCTCTAGTTTCTGGTCGCTTGTTACGGATTACCATATAGCAAAAATGCGTCCGTCGGCTCCAGGTTTGTCTGGGCCATGGCGCTCGCATCGGCCATAACTTCCCATGGCGGTCCATCGGCGATGATTTGCCCTTTTGACAAAAGCAGCCATCTGTGCGCCTGTTGCTCGGCGAAGGACAGGTCATGGGTGACCAGAAAGATAGCCTGCCTCATTTCTCGCAGATGTGCCAGCACCTCACCGAGCGCTCGACGAAAATTCAGATCCTGTCCGGCTGTGGGTTCATCTAACGCCAAAATTTTAGGTTTACAGGCCAACGCGGCAGCAAATGCGACCCGCTTTTTTTCTCCTCCGCTCAATTGGTATGGTGATCGGTTCAACAGCGCTTTGAGGCCGAACAGCTCCACCAGCTCCTGTAACCACGGTTCGTCGTATCTGCCCAGCACCCTGGCGCCAACACGAATTTCCTCCCAAACGCTGAGCTTGAAAAATTGATTGTCCGGATTCTGAAACGCAATCCCCACATGGCGTGCCAAATCGGAGACCTTGAATTTACTCGTATCATGCCCCATTACACGAATTTGTCCATAGGATGGACGCAGCAGACCATTTAAATGCTTTAGCAATGTGGTTTTCCCGGCGCCGTTTGCACCGACCACGGCTAAACATTCACCTTGGCGCAGCGCAAAGCTTATGTCCTGAAGAATCTTTGTGTCGTCTGATTTGAAAGAGACGTTTTCAACTTCCAGTACAAAAGAAGAATCGCTCGGAGCAGAATGAAGTAAACTAGGTTTTAGATCGACGGGATAAGAAATTGCAGGGGCATTTTTTTTAAGGGTTGGTACATCCAGCGGCAAATTCGGCAGCCTCAACCGGCGTCCAATGCATGCAGATAAAGGCGTTTCAAGGCCGAATTGTTCTATATCTCGTTGCAACACCTTTTCGGGAGCTCCATTTAAGACAATAGTGCCACGTTGCAGACCTACCATCCGTTGCACATCACTTACCGTAAAGGGCAAACGGTGTTCACAGACAACGACCCCCTTTTGCTGTTTGTGAATCATATTGAGCGCCGCTCGAACCTTGCGGACATTTACATGATCTAGATTAGCATAAGGTTCATCCAACACGATGATTTGTGGATTTGTGGCCAAAACAGCTACGATCGATATTAATTGCTGTTCTCCAGTTGACAATTCATGCGGATTGCGCGGTAAAAATTCTACAATGCCCATCATTTCCGCGGTCTCGGCAATTCGATTCTTGATCTCCGCCCGAGGGATCCCCAAACTTTCCAAACTGAAGGCAAGTTCAAGCTCCACGGTGCGGTTAAACAATTGGGCTTGAGCATTTTGGAAAACCATGCCCACTTTTTCGGATAGTCCGGCGACAGACTGTCCGGTTGTAGATTCGCCGGCGACAAAAACCTGGCCCTGGAGTTTGCCTTCGTAAAAATGGGGAATCAAGCCGTTGAAAGTCCGACAAAGTGTGGATTTGCCGGATCCGCTCGCCCCGCAAACAAGCAGAAACTCATCGGGGTTAATCTCTAAATCGACATTATCTAACGCCCGATGCTCCTTGCTTTTCGCGTAAGCGTATTGGAGCTTATGTGTTAATATAAACGACGAAATCACAGAAGTCCGGTCCTTCATCCGATTAAAATGGATTTAACAGCCTCACGCAAAGGCGACCCGGTAAAATCGTTCCGACTTGCGGGGTAAGCAGAGACGCTAAGATTAGTCAACCTCCCTGCAATAGGCCGCAAGTTATCAATAGTCGGCAAAAACTGTCACTTTAAAGCACTTTGCGACGAAACAATCCGATGCATATCGGCTTTGTGCGAGAATATTTGTATTTTAATCACCCATTGTAACGATCCCGGCGCGATGCAGCATCTTCACTGCCAGTACACCCAGGATTGCCCCTGCCACGGTGCTGGCTAAAAATGACGGAATCAGTGCCAGTAAGGGAATGGCTTTTCCCATGAACACAGGGGCTACAAAAAGAGCACTTACCACGGGTGCGATGAAACCTGTCCCGATAACTTCGCCACCTGCCCCCGCATAAACATTGTGCGTCCACCGGTAAAAATAACCTGCTAAAAAAGCACCGATCATGCCCCCGGGAAACGCCAGCAGTGTTCCCACTCCCATCACGTTGCGAATAATCCCGATTACCGCAGCGATGATTGTCGCCCACCACGGGCCGAGTAAAACCGCACCGATCACATTGACAAAGTGCTGGGTTGGATTGACTTTGGCAATGCCGATGGGAAATGAGGTATAGGGTGCCAGCACGACACCGATAGCCACCAAAACTACTGCATATGCCACTTTACGCGTATCGGCCGCCATCACGCTGGATTTCTTGTTGTCCTGAGCCATTTTCACCTCCACGCATTGGATTTTTCCCGTAATTAAGTCAAAATTGAATTGGGTGTTATTCGTTATTTGTTATTAGTTATTTGGAATAAAAAATGACATCAATTCTATTAACGAATAACAAATAACTTTTTAATGATCCAAAAGAGACTGTCGATATGGACGGGCCTGAGTTCGGGGAGAATGCAGAAAAGATTTTCCTGCCGGGAATGGCTCACCGAGTTCCCTACGACAGTGCAAACTGTATCAGGTTCAATGGGTTTGATCTCAGTTCCACCCAACCGAACATTATATAAAAATTGTTGAGAAATTTTCCCAACAATTTCCACCCTCCGGCCAAATCCCGCTTTCAATAGGCGGGAATGCGGCGCCCTCGGTTCGTATAATATCCGGTTAGATCCCAGAACACCCCAATCGGATAACAGATTGCCTAACAAACAGAAAAAAAAATGGCAAGTGAATTTTGATGCTTTCGTAAAAAGTCCCAATCCCGTCACTCCGGCGGAGCCTGTGTCGGACTTGATCCGGCATCCAGTAGCGTAAGACTTTCAAAAAACACTGGATTCCGGGTCAAGCCCGGAATGACAAAAACAGCAATATGCGTAGTTTTGCCGATTATGACACAGCCTCTTGGCCGTCATCCCGGACCGCGCTCCGGGACGGAATGACAATAAATCGATTTTTTGACTTTTTACGGATTCATCAATCTTATAAACCAACTTAGGAATGAATATCAAAGTGGGAAAAAAGGTTGGCAGCCACATGCAAGGCTAAGCTCATAGGCACTTTTATCAGGATCCTTGGCTCTCGTAATTGAACTGATCACGGCTACACCTGTAGCCCCATGCTCAAAACAGGATTTTGCATTGGTGTTGTTTATGCCGCCGATTGCAACCACCGGAAGCGGAGAATCCTTTGCGACCGCTTCGAGATTGGAAAGACCGCGAATTTTTTGGGCATCAGCTTTAGTGGCGGTGGCAAAGACAGGTCCGGTCCCGATATAGTTGCAACAAGACAAGTCTATATTTTTTAGTTCTTGCGGATCATGCACCGAAGTGCCGATGATAGCTTCAGGGCCTAAAATACTTCTGCCAGATGCCGGATTTTCATCCTCCTGACCCAGGTGAACGCCATCAGCCCCAACAGCCTTTGCCAGTAGAATGTTGTCGTTGACAATAAATGGAATAAAGCTCTTTTTGCAAAGCTTTCGAATAGCCACGACTTCCTCAAAAAAATTTAAAGAAAACGCCTTGTTGCGATATTGAATAATAGTGGCTCCCGCATTGATAGCGATGTTTACCTGATCCAAGGGGCTCAGGTCAGGAGCATTGTCATCGGTTATAAAGTAAAAACGAAGTGCCCTTTTTAAAACTGTTTCCAACATGATTATTTATTCTTATCTAGATAACAATACCCCCTCAATAAATCGATCAATGTCCCCATCAAGAACGCTGTTTACATTACCAACCTCGAGTTTTATGCGGTGGTCTTTGACCATTTGGTAGGGATGCAGTACATACGATCGAATCTGACTGCCCCACGCAATGTCCTCTTTGCTGTCATGGACTTCCTGAAGTTTTTCTTCCTGTTTTTTCTTTTCATGCTGGTAAAGCCTTGCCTTCAGGACCTTCATCGCCAGGTCTCTGTTGCGATACTGAGACTTTTCCTGCTGACATTGCACCACGATTCCGGTCGGAAGGTGGGTGATACGGACGGCACTGCTGGTTTTGTTCACATGTTGCCCGCCGGCTCCGCTGGCCCTGTATGTATCTATTCTTAAATCTTTGTCTTCAATATCGATAATGATTTCGTCCTCAAGTTCGGGGTAGACAAACACCGATGCAAATGAGGTATGGCGTTTGCGGCTGGAATCAAACGGTGAAATGCGGACTAGACGGTGTACACCGATTTCGGATTTCAAATATCCATAGGCATTTTGTCCACTGGCGGTGAAGGTAACACTCTTTATACCGGCTTCGTCTCCGGGTTGAAAATCGATCAGTTCGAACTTGTATCCTTTTCGCTCAACCCAGCGGGAATACATTCTAAAAAGCATCTCAGCCCAATCCTGGGCTTCAGTTCCGCCGGCGCCCGCATTTATTGACACGATGGCATTTTTATCATCGTCCTCACCGTCCAGCATAAGGACCAGGGAAAGCCTCTCAATTTTATCTTCGAGAGTTTTTGCATGTTGAGAAACTTCCTGCAACGCTTCTTCATCGGATTCCTCGATGGCAAGATCCAGCAAAACCTTGTTTTCTTCTGCCTCCTCTGCTAGTTTTTTAAAGCTCTCAATTTTACTTGAAATCGATGTCCGCTCCTTCAGTATCGGTTTTGTTTCCTCGGGATTATCCCAAAAACCTTCTTTGGCAATTATCTGCTCGATTTCTTGTAATCGTTTTTCTTTACCGTCTAGGTCAAAGATAGGCCCTCAGGTGATCTAATTTGGTTCCCAGTTCATTTAAGGTTTGTTTGAGTTCCAGTGACATGTCATTTACCTCCTCTGTTGAGGTTAGCCGGTTACCCGGTGGACCGTTTGCCGGTTTGGTGCTAAATTGGTTTTAGAGATTTGTACGGGAAACAGGCGAACGGGCAAATAGGTTAACCAATTCATTTATAGTTTACTTACGTAATCTAATAGCAAATTTGAACGCTGTAAACAAGGTAATACAAAGCACCGCAGTTAGACAAATCTGAGCAAACCAATCGCCAAAACGGGTATATAAAGATTTTTCATTAATTAATGGTAACGATTGGGTAATAACCGCCTCTTCCAACAGCGGTGTTGAGGCCAAGATCCTACCTGCGGGATCAATAAATCCGCTGATACCCGTATTTGCCGACCGGGCAAGGGCTCGTCTGTTTTCCACCGCCCTGAATACGGTCATGGAAAAATGCTGATAGGGTCCGCTGGTCTTACCAAACCAGGCATCATTGGTGATGTTTATCAGCAAGGTCGCATTGTTTTTGACCATTGCCCGGGATAGTTCCGGAAATATTATTTCGTAGCAGATTTGAACGCCCAAGCCGCCATCTTTCCATGGAATCGGCTTTCCTTTTTCGCCGGGTGCAAAATCGCCCGCTTGGACCACGAATTTCCCTAAAAACGGAAGCCATTTCTTAAACGGAACATATTCGCCGTATGGTACTAAATGGACCTTGTCATATCTGCTGATCGTCTTATCCTGCGGACTAACTAAATAGGCACTTACGTAGTACTTTACTATGTTATCTTTACGGACAAATGAAGGACTTCCAAATAAGAATTCTGTATTGACCCGACGAATTCCTTCCATCACCATCTCGGAAGGATCAATTTCGTATAAAAAATAAAAAGGTGTTGCTGACTCCGGCCATATTACGAGGTCGGGATTATCCGGCATTGCTGATAGCGAAAGTCGATTGTATTTATTGACGGTTGATACCTGATATGCGAGATCCCACTTCAGTTGCTGTTCGATATTTCCCTGAACTACCGTAATTTGAGTCTTCGGTGAAGCTGTTATAAGTCGATCAATTGTGTTTAAACGCCAAAACCCGTAAACCCAAGTCAATCCCATACCTAAGGCGAAAGCAATAATGGATAAGGCCGTCAGTTGTCTTGAAATTTCGTAATTCTGCCACCTTCTTTTGGTGAAATATAGTAGGGTAATCAATATTGAAGTATTGGATAAGGCAATTAAAAACGATACCCCATACACACCAAATATATCTGAAATCTGGATCAGTTGCAATCGGCCATACTGTGAATACCCCAATAATTCCCAAGGAAAACCTGAAAAAATAAACGAGCGAATATACTCCATCGCTACCCACACCGTCGGCATTATTGCCAAAAAGTGAATCGGTTTTTTACTCAGACCGGTTAGGATCATTGAAAATAAGGCGATAAAAAGCGCCAGAACGGCTGAGAGAAGAAACAATAACGCTATCGATAGATACCAGGGAAGGTATCCGTATGTTCGCATGACAGGTAAAAGCCAGTAGAGGAGTGAGATAAAATGGCTCAATCCTGCAATAAATCCGATCCGGAAACTGTCTTTCGGTGATAGTCCTTTTAGTGCATATAGCAATGGGACCAGCGCAAACCACGACAGCCATTCTATCTCGATTTTGGGAAATGACCCTGTCAACAGCAGGCCGCTTAGAACAGCCAAAACAATATTTAATCTATCGGACGTCAACTTTTTTAGTACATCATAAAAAAACCCCGAACAAGCGGGGGTATTCATTTTTCGACTTGATAATTTACCCGTGCCTAAAGTTTTTCATTTATTTTAAATACTTATGTGAAGCCTGTCAATAATTTCTCAGATAAATTGATATCATTTTTATGCCCTTCTCATTTTTCTGTAAACATACACCACATATTGTGTGTTTTTATACTTGACACACAATAGGATTGTTTATTGGAATAAAATTATAGTACGTGCTACATTAAGCCGAGGAGATAGCCATGAAGCAATCGATTAAAGGAGCACTTTTGTCCGGTATGGCTTACCCGGGATTGGGGCAGATGTTCTTGGGATATATCCTCAGTGGCGCAGCCTTCATCGGTTTAACCACAATAGGTCTTGGTATTATCGTTTACCGCTTGGCAAAACGTATTTACTCGATAATTGATCAGATTTTGCCGATGATTACCAAGGACGCCTTGGATTTTCGAAAAATCATAGATTTATCCAGTCAAAGCACATATCCAAGCTGGGATGCGGATTTCATAAGTTTAATCGTTATTGTCCTCTGTTGGCTCACCTCTGCAGTACATGCCTATTTCTTGGGAAAGCGCCTCGACCGACAGCAGGGCTGAGAAAAACAATTGGGAATAAGGATTATTGCTATGAACGTGACGTTCTACGGCGCAGTAAGGGAAGTTACAGGCTCAATGCATCTTTTGACAACCGATTATGATCGCATACTGATGGATTGCGGTATGTTTCAGGGCCGCCGAAAAGAAACAGCTGAGAAAAACCGGGTTATGCCTTTTGATCCGAGAGTGCTCACCAACGTCGTGCTTTCGCACGCCCATATCGATCATTCAGGTCGCATTCCACTACTGACAAGCAGTGATTTTACCGGGCGGGTCATCTGTACCCGACCAACCGCTGCGGCATGTGATTTTCTCCTGCCGGATTCAGCGCACATCCAGGAATCAGATGCCAATTATCTTAATTATAAAAACGTCCGTTCGGTGTTATCTCAGATAAATATATCTCACCATGGCAAACAGGCATCCAAAAGAAAATTGAAAGAAATAAAAAAACTGCTGAAAAAAAACCGCCATAAACTAAACATTGAGACTATAAACGATTTAATTGAAAAATATCGCCTGGAAAGCGTTCGTCCGCTTTATTCTGTGGCGGATGCAGAACAAGCACTTACCTGTTTTGATGATTATCCTTACCGTTATCCTATTTCCCTTGGTCGGGAAATGACGTGCACCTTTTACGACGCCGGCCACATCCTTGGTTCAGCCATCACTGTGATCCGAGCCCACGAGAATGGTCGTCATTATAACATTTGTTATACCGGTGACATTGGACGATTTGACAAGCCGATAATCAAGGACCCGACCTTGGATTTTATTGAAGAAGACACCAACGTTGATCTCTTGATCATGGAGAGCACCTATGGGGATCGATTGCATGAGCCGTTGCAGGACTTAAAGCCGCGCCTCAAGAAAGTGCTGGAAGATACCTATAACCGTAAAGGAACGGTTCTAATTCCTTCCTTTGCATTTGGGCGCACACAAGAACTCTTATATGTTCTGCATGAGCTTTACGATAAAAATGAGGTTCCCCGGTTTCCGATATATGTGGACAGCCCGCTGGCCACAAAATTAACCAAAGTATTTGGAGAGCATCCGGAAGTATATGACGAGGCAACCCATGACGCCTTTCTTGAGCAGGGTAAAAATCCCTTTTTGTTTGACCAGATCCATTTTATAAGATCGGTCGAAGAGTCCATAGCGCTGAACAAGGAGGAAAAACCACATATTGTGGTTGCTGCCTCCGGCATGTGTGAAGGCGGGCGTATTTTACATCATCTGCGCTATAAAATACATAATTCGCGAAATACAATCCTTTTTGTCGGTTACCAGGCTCAGCATACACTGGGGCGACGCCTTCTCGAACAGGGACTGGAATATGAAAAGTCCGGCAGAAAAGGGACTCCCCCGCTAATGAAAATTCTTAATAAAGAGTATCCGCTAAAGGCCCAGGTATCAGATATTGGAGGGTTCAGCGCCCACGCCGATAAAAATGAAATGCTTCGTTTTCTCAAAAGATCAAATCTCAGGATAAAAAAGATTGCCATCGTTCACGGTGAAGAAAATCAAGCGCTTGCCTTTGCTAATACCTTAAAAAGTGAAGGGTACTCCGTGATTGTACCCAGAATGGGTGAGACGGTTAAGGTACAATAGTGGAAGACGGAATAAAGACAGAAGACATAAAACAGAGGACAGACGACAGATAGCAGAATACGGAAAGCGGATTTCGGAAATGAAACGGATTTGGTTTAGCCTTTAAAGGGAAGTTTTCGATAGATGCAATTTTCCATGTCACATTTTTGGCATTTATACCCGCTATCTTCAACTGCTTGACGACTTTGTGTCAATCTTAACCAGAAACTAATAGACTTCAGGGGTATCATTACACCGCTTGGGTTGAGTCGAACGCCGATGCTCTCTGCATCCACAAATTTAAACAGGCTGGTTTGGGATTCAAGGGGCATGTTTTTGTATCCCGGTCCAAAGGGGCATCCTGTAAAAAGGCCGACTTCAGCGGCCTTATTTTTTATATATTTACGGGCAATGTGAGCCAATAATTCCAGCTGCGCCACGCCGGCTGCATCCAGAAACATGGCCGTAAGGGTATCCGCATTTACCATCAATTGGTGGCTTTCTTTTTCAAGATCCGGGCCCAACGTGCAAACCACGGCAGCCAGCGAAATGGTTTGAGGGTCTTTTTCTTCTGATGGAACTTCAACATAACTTCCGCTCTTTAGGCGAAACCCTTTCTGCGAATCGATGCAATCCACCGGATGAATAGCATAAGTGAAAAGGGGAGCCACCAGTTCCACCGCTTTCTCGACCACCTCAGACGCAAGAGCTTTCATTCGGGTATCCAGTTTATATCGACCGCCACCCGCATAGCGCCCAACCTCGTGGGTTGAAATCCTCAATTGATCAGAGCTGACATGTATTGTTTCCGTTTCAGGCATGGTCTCCAATTGATAATCTACAACTGAATATTTAATATTTAAAAAAAGCTATGATAGAATTTCTCCAATCCCCATTTGTCAATATTCAATTTTTTGTTCCGCTGGTATCAGTAACTTCAGGATTTCGGCTGCATCTGAAAGCTCTCCACAATGCCAAATCATTTGCTCCAGTTTATCCGCTCGAGCCTGCGACATTTGATCGTGTACTAACCAACGAAATTTTTCTCGCAGTTCACCGTCCGTTGGCGGCGCAGCCGCTTCCCATTTTGGCTCAACTTCTCCGGAATCATAGCTTTCGCCCTGGGTTGTCTCAATTTCAACACGCGCAAAGCGTTGAGCCGGAAAACGCGCATTAAATTTTTCATCTTCGATCATTTCGACACATTCCGAAAGTCGTAATATAGTCGAATCTTTCAATGCTGCATTACTAAGCTCTGGCGCACCTAAGAAACCATATACCAAGACGGCGGCAAGGGGAAACGGTAAACTATATTGCGCTTCTTCAGTGGTTTGAGGTCGGCGACACGCCAATCGAACCGCTTCATGGAATGTGAAGACTTTTATTCTTTTAATGGTTTCCGGTTTTATGCGGTGGGTTTTTTGCAAGGCCAACACACCTTCTACTGCCGGCTGTGACCATCGACAAACGGCATGGGGCTTGAAATATTGTTTTGTCATTTGCCAATTTTTACCTAAATCGGTCCATATGTCTTTTACTTCTTCAGATTCTACAGTAATTGCAGGAGCCCCTGTAAAGTTATTTTGGGCCATCAAGGCGGCGCTGATACCGGCCATTGCCCCCCAGCCGGATCCATCTTTTACCATTGTCGGACAATCAATACAGCGCATCATTTGAGAACGGGGGCCATGATATTCGGCAATCCCCAATGCATGTCTTGTTTTTTCTCCAGTCAACCCGAGACGACGCGCTGTTAAGGCTGCGCATCCCAGCGCATTCCAAGCGCCTGATGTATGATAATCACAAGCTGTGGTGTGCAATGCGATGCCGGCCCGCAGGGCAATTTCATAACCGACGACCAGTGTTGTTAAAAATTCTTTACCCGATATGTTGGCGTTATGTTTCAGAGATAACGTCGCAGACAGGCTGGGTACAATCGCAGCCCCGGCATGCCCTTTGGTCAATGGATGGCCATCGTGGATATCCAAGGAGTCAATCGTCATACCATTGGCCAACGCCGCACCGGGTGGTGAAACTTCGCGACCATCCAACCAAAGGTATGCGCCGCTGCCCCCGAATACCGAGGCCGCAAAGTCATGAATAATTTTTGATAATATCGTTCTTCGTCCGCTGATGCCAGCTCCTATGGTATCCAGCAGACATCGACGCGCTTGATTCCGCACATCTTGCGGTAGATCATTGCAGTTTGTTTCATGGATAAATTGAATTAATTTCATCGTTTTACGTTATCACGCTTTGCGATTAAGGGTATGATGAAGAACACACATGCGATAAGGAAAACAATGCCTGCTGCAAAACCAAGGAGATCATGGTTCTTTATGCTTGAGGCAATAAAAAAGCCCGCACAAATTATAAAAAGAATCCAACCCCATACCTGGAATTTCACGTCTCGTTTTTTAGCGTTATTTGGCATTTCGTCTACCCTTCAAGAGGAGATAAGAAAACCTCCATTCTGAAACCAACAAAAGTATAGATACACATCGCGAACTTTGAGGTCAAGATAGAACATGGATGGCAATATTTTCATAGAATGTTTTTGACCTGTAATCGTATTTTTGGTAAATCCTGGTTAGCCTTTATTTCATAAGAAACAATTCGCGTGAAAGCGACGTATTTTGGAATTCCAATTTAACCAAAACAAAGACTGCCAATACTAGGATTGGAGGAGAATACAAATGCCAAACGGATACAATGGAAAAATACTGAGAGTTGATTTGTCGTCTTCAAGTTTAGACATAGAAGAGCCATCGGAGGAATTTTATCGGAAATATATGGGCGGCAGTGCCCTCAGCCTTTATTATCTTCTACACGAAATGCCTGCCGGAGTAGATCCGCTCAGCCCTGAGAACATGCTTGCCCTTAGTGTAGGTGTGGTAACAGGTGCGCCCATATCAGGCCAAAGCCGGATGACCGCCACGGCTAAATCGCCCCTTACCGGCGCAATCGGTGATGCACAATGCGGAGGATTTTGGCCGGCGAAGTTAAAATTTGCCGGCTTTGACGCCATCATTTTCAAAGGAAAGGCATTCTCGCCGGTTTACTTATGGATCGCTGATGGGCAAGCCGAGCTCCGTGACGCCTCGCATTTATGGGGCAAAGTTACCGGCGAGTCTGAAGCTGCAATTAAAAATGAGATGCAAGATGAGAACATCGAGGTCGTGCAGATCGGTCCTGCCGGCGAAAAGATGGTGCGCTATGCATGTATTATCAATATGTGTAACCGCGCCAATGGGCGAACCGGTATGGGTGCCGTAATGGGCAGCAAAAACCTAAAAGCCGTCGCCGTGGGAGGAAATAAGAAGCCTAAAATAGCTGATAAAGACGCATTGAGTGAACTGGCGCGTTGGGGGACCAAATCCTTTCCCAAGTCAGATGTGGCAAGTACGGGAAAATTCGGCACTGCATCCATTGTTGGTGCGCAAAATGCAGCAGGCGGGCTGCCCACCTTTAATTTCAACAGCGGTGTTTTTGAGGGGTGGGAAGCCATAGACGGAGAAACGATGTACAACAGCATCCTTGCAGGGTGTAAAGAGGGAAAACAGGACAGTCGCGGTCGCGATACATGTTTCGGCTGCATTGTCCGCTGCAAGCGGGTTGTTGATATCAAAGAAGGCCCCTATCAGGTGGATCCGATTTATGGCGGTCCCGAATATGAAACAATTTCAAGCCTTGGCAGTTATTGCGGAATTGATGACCTAGCTGCTATTTCCAAAGGCAATGAGTTATGCAACAAGTACGGTATGGATACGATATCCAGCGGTGCTGCGATCGCCTGGGCAATGGAGGCCTTTGAAGCCGGGGAGCTCTCCCAGCAAGATACGGGGGGAATAGAACTGAAATTCGGTAATGCTGAGGCGATGGTGAAGTTGACCGAGATGATCGGCAAGCGGGAAGGAATCGGCGATATTCTGGCGGAAGGGACTGAGAGAGCATCGGATATACTTGGTTGCGGTTCAGAATTCCTAATCACCAGCAAAAAACAAGAGGCTCCAGCCCATATGCCCCAGATTAAGCGCAATCTAGCTTTGCTCTACGCTGTCAACCCATTTGGATCCGACCACATGAGTGCGGAACATGATCCATTTTATGAAGATATTTATAACGCTTACAAGGATAGAATGGAATTGCTGAATTTGGACCAGCCACAGCCGCCCCAAAGCCTTGGAACCGAAAAAGTAAAATATACTCGTATCACCCAGTACCTCTTCAGTCTTACGGACAGTTTGTGTGTATGCCAGTTCGTATGGGGCGCGGCTTGGCAGCTTTATGGCCCGCAGCAACTTGCTGAATTTGTACAAGCGGTTACAGGCTGGGATGTCTCCATTGAGGAACTTTTGGAGGTTGGTGAAAGACGCCTCAACATGATGCGTGCGTTCAATGCCAGAGAGGGAATTCGTCGCGACCAAGATAAACTCCCTGAAAAATTTTTTCAAAAGCCCTTAAAAGGTGGACCCACCGATGGTTGGAAAGTAGACAAAGCTGAATTTGAGAATGCCTTAACCGAATATTATCGTCAATGCGGTTGGGATGAGGAGACTGGAATTCCCACCCGTGATACGTTGATGCGGTTGGGACTAGACTGGTTGGCGGACAAATTAGAATTATAGTTGGGAACTTTGATGTGGTGGGCTAGTTGATGAATGGCTGCATTCATCATACCGAATTCAACAGCGCCTCCTAAATAACCCAAGTCGCGTAAATTGGCCATGCCGGGGATGCCGCCGCAGAGGATCGGTGCTTACGGGCGGGTTAATTGACAAATAACAATTCCGGCGAGCTGTTCGGCATGAAGCTGTGCCAGGGTACCGGCCATTGTCATTGGCGAAGTCGATCCGGCCATGGGGGCGCTGGAAAGCGCCACCGGAATTCGATGGCGCACCGCTTCTTGCATAATCAACGTTGATTGGGTGCAAAGCTTCAGTGGACTGATGGCAAACGAGGTGATTACGGAAATAAATGGTTGTTTTTGCAGCTTTTCGAATCCGCCGGCGAGCATCGATGCCAAATTCAAAACCTTATGCAATCCTTCTTCGTCATTGACGCCGGCCATGACGTGTTTGCCCGTCGCCTTTAGGGCGGCGAAAAAGCAGTTCACATCGTAAGCGGTTGGGGAATATCGGTAGGTATGCAGGGGCGCAGAAAAAAATGGATGTTATCCAAGGCGTCTACCAGCCTTCCCAGTTGATAGAGATCGTTCAGCGTGGAAGGACGCGCTTCACCGGTCTCAAGATCTAAGATTTTTATAGCCGCGCCGCCGGTGCCTAAATAGAC
>Ga0209536_100007907_pt1 | contig 16063 bp, 13 predicted proteins | sample DeeMarSeWOR28_12_FD_187461 | JGI IMG/M metagenome (GOLD analysis project Ga0209536, IMG submission 187461) | Marine sediment microbial communities from White Oak River estuary, North Carolina - WOR-2-8_12 (SPAdes) (version 2) | ecosystem: Environmental > Aquatic > Marine > Intertidal zone >...
CGGCCAGGCTGCACATGCGGGTAACCGATGTCTGGTTGTCGGTAATATTGATGGCGTCCACATGATCTTTGATCAATTCCGCTTTTTTGGTGATGGTATCTGGATCACTGCCCCGGGGAGGGCCGCATTCAGATGTAATTGCAAGGTGACCGGCGGCCAGAATTTTTTCCAGTTTGCTGGGTGTCTTCGTATCCATTACTGCACATCCTCCCTTTTTACTTTGCGGGGCCCTCCAGCCCTGTCCGTGGACCAGTCTTTGATTGGGCAAATTTTTTCGTAATCGTCCATTTTCCCGAGTGTCTTGAGACGATCGACGATCAATTGCCAGGCGCAATCCGTTTCCTGGCTGATTTCACATTTGCCTTTGGTGGAACCCCCGCAGGGTCCGTTGAGCAGACGTTTGGCGCAGCGGCTGACCGGGCAGATTCCCCCGGTACTGGCCAGCAGGCAGCTGCCGCAGGCCTGGCAGCGTTCCGTCCACAGGCCGCGCTCTTCGGTTGCGCCCAGAAAACAGGTATTGACGCCGGGGTAAACCGGGGTGGAATGGTATTTTTCCGCCATGAATTGGACACCCACCCCACAGGCCAAAGACACGACAGCATCATACTGGTCAATGACATCACGGATTTCCTCCAAATACTCGTGATCGCATTGGCGTTCCAGGGTGATTTCATCGATTTTGACTTCCCGTCCCTTGTTGAGGAAATACATCCTCAAGGCCGATTTAAGAACCCCGGCTTCCTTTTTACCACCGGCCTCACAAACGGTAACGCATTCGTTGCAGCCAAGAATCAGTATCCTTTCCTTATCCTCAATTTCCGCGATGATTTCTTCGATCGGTTTTTTATCAGCAACAATCATAGGGTGCGACCTCTCTTTCTCAATTGAACGGTGAAGATTGAAAAAACGGATTGGCTGTTATCTTCATGTGACAATTGACATGGTTGTTTTTAGGCGGCATTCTTTTTTGCCAGCTTGATGGGGTTGGGGCCCAATTGCCGGATGAGTTCGTCCATTTCCGCGGCATATTTGGCAAATAAAGGACCGTCACTCGATGCAAGGTTGTACATACGGGCTCTTTCGCCGCCAATGCCGATTGTTTCCAAAATTTTCTGAGCCTGCTCCACCCGCTTGCGGGCCCTGAAATTGCCGTTGTTGAAATGACATTCACCTTCCATGCACCCGACCACATACACGCCGTCCGCTCCCTTTTCAAAGGCATGTAAAATGTGGATGACGTCAACTTTGCCGGTGCACGGCACACGAATAATTCGAATATCCGAAGGGTATTGCAATCGCATGGTACCTGCCAGGTCCGCCGCGGTGTAACCTCAGAAGTTGCAGCAGAACGCGATGATGATCGGCTTAAAATCTTTGTTCATATTTCCCTCTCTCAGGTCAAAAAATGCTTAAATTGTCTACAAATCAAGGTGTTTTCTGCAGTCATATCTGCCCGAAGCGCATGTCTTAGATATCTAAAAAAATCGGCGCCTCATTTTCGCCTCCCGCCCTCTAAACAACGCCTTCCAGCAGAGCGTCCAATTTGCAAAGGATCTGATCGTCTTCATACCATTGCAGCTGGATGGCTTTCGCCGGGCATTCCGATACGCAAATTCCGCATCCGTGGCACAGGGCCGGGTCGATCTGGCTGACACCGTCGGCGTTGATTCTGGGAACATTGTAAGGGCAGGAGCGTACGCAAATCAAACAGGATGCGCATTTTTCTCCTGCGACCTGGGCTGTTACCGCCGATAGGGTCAATTCGCCCTGCGAGAGAAATGTGGTGGCGCGGGAAGCGGCTGCTTGAGCCTGGGCGATGGACTCCGAGATCAATTTGGGGCTGTGCGCGGTGCCGCAGACAAATATACCTTCGGTGGCCATGTCAACCGGTCGCAACTTGACATGGGCTTCCATAAAATAGCCTTCCGCATTGCGGGCGACTTTCACGATAGATGCGAGTTCCTCGGTATCTTCGGCCACCATCCCGGCACTCAAAGCCAACAGATCGGTCTCGACTTCCAGGTTGAGATTCAGCACATGGTCTTTAAAGGTTACCGCAAGTGCGCTCCCGGATGCCTTAACCTCGGGGGGCTCTTCGGGTGTGAATCTGAAAAACATTACCCCGAGTTCGCGGGCTTTTTTGTAATAATCTTCCAGAAGACCATAGGTTCTCAAGTCACGATACAGAATATAGACCTCAGTCTCCGGATTACTCTCTTTTATATGAATTGCGTTTTTAACCGCAGTTTGACAGCAGATCCTGGAACAGTTGGGATTTTCCTCGTTGCGCGATCCCACGCACTGGATCATGACGACCTGCTTGAGGTCTGTTGCACCCTGATTTTTCAACCGATCCGCTAGTTCGATCTGAGTTGTGACGCGTTCATTTTCACCGTAGAGAAATTCCTTGGGCCGGTATTCATTGGCACCGGTGGCCAGGATCATGACGCCGTGCTCGATTTTGCGTGCATACATTCCGGGTCCGACCAGAAGCTCAGTGGTAAAATTTCCCTTGAATCCGGAAAACCCCACCAGCAGCGATTGCACCAGAACCTGAATTTTGGGATGTGAGGAAATTTTTTGAATCAGTGCTTGCATATAGTCGGCGATGTTCGCGCCCTCGATAGTGGTGGACAGCCGCGAAGCCGCCAGGCCGCCGAGTTGATCTTCTCTTTCCACCAATACAACTTCGTAATTCTGATCAGCCAGGCCGAGGGCGGCATTCATTCCGGCGACACCGCCGCCGATAACCAGGGCTCTTTGGATTACGGAAATCCGCTTTTCCTGCAGGGGAATAAGAGTGGTTGCACGTGCTACCGCCATTTTTACCAGCTCTTTGGCCTTCTCGGTCGCCTCTGCGGGTGTTTTCGAATGAACCCAGGAGTCCTGGTTGCGGATGTTTGCCATTTCGATCAGGTATTTATTAATGCCGCATTTTTCAAGCGTATCCTGGAAAATCGGTTCATGGGTCTTGGGGGTGCAGGCGGCGATGACCACCCGGTTGAGTTCATGCTCTTTGATAATTTCCTTCATCATTTCCTGGGAATCCTGAGAGCAGCTGAATAGATTGCGACCGGCATAAGCAACATGGGGAAGTGTTTTCGCATACACCTCCACATTTTCGACATCCACCGTGCCTGCGATGTTAATGCCGCAATGGCAGACAAAAACACCGACGCGCGGTTCTTTTTGGCTTACATCGATTTCAGGCGGGATTTCCACACTGCGGGTGAGCGTATCGCGGGCTTCCATCAGGGATCCGCCTGCCAGGCAAGCGGCGGCACTGGCTTCCATGACAGAGCTCGGAATATCCTTTGGGCCCTGGAATACACCACAGGCATAGACGCCGGGTCTCGATGTTTTCACCGGCGCAAAAGGGTGCGTCGATGCGAAATTGTATTGATCCAGCTCAATTTCCAGCCGCTGTGCCAGATCGGCGACGGTCCCGGGAACTTGCAAACCTACAGAAAGAACCACCATGTCGAATGTTTCAACCTGCAGTGTGCCGGAATCGTCCATGTAACGCAGGCTCAAATCACCCGATTCGGATATCTCGTCCAGGGAATGGATGCGAGACTTGATAAAACGAATCCCCTCATCTTTGGCACGATTGTAATATTTCTCATAGTCCTTGCCAAAGGTGCGGATGTCCATATTGAAAATCGCACAGTCCAGATCGCCACCGGAATGCTCTCTGGCCACAATGGCATCCTTGATAGCGTACATGCAGCATACCGATGAACAATAGCCATTGCCGCATTGATTGGTGTCCCGGGAACCGACACACTGCAGCCAGGCAATTTTTTTGGGCTCGCTGTCGTCTGACGGTCTCTTCAAATGCCCCATGGTCGGGCCAGAAGCGCTAAGGATCCGTTCAAATTCAAGACTTGTGAGCACATTCGGGCTGTTTTTGTAATGGTAGACATTTTCAAGGTTGGAAGGATCAAAGGGTTTGCTGCCCGGACACATCACCACCGAGCCCACCTCGATCTCCAGGATTTCATCCTTCTGGCTGTGGTCAATGGCATCGGCCAGACAGGCTTGTACACACTGATGGCACTCACAGCAATAGCCGCAGTTCAAGCAGCGTGCCGCTTCAGCCTGGCCCTCTGCTTCTTGATAGCCCAGCTCGACTTCCTTGAAGTTGCCCTGACGTTTTTCAAGGGGCAGCTCCGGCATCCTGGCCCTGGGCATGACGGGCTCATTTTCGGGAACCGGCCGATAACGGGGATCTTCATAGACAATCGGATCCCGCCCTGCGGCCATATCTTTTCCTTCGATAAAACGCAGAATCGATTCGGCGGCCTCTTTGCCAGCCCCGATCGCCCCGATGGCGACCCAGGGGCCGGTTTGCAAATCTCCTCCGGCAAAAACACCTTCGCGTTCGGTCGCATAGGTAATTGAATCCACTTCGGTGGTTCCCCAACGCGAAAATGTCAGGCCGGTAACATCTTCAAGAGCTGACAGATCCGGTCTCTGTCCGATGGCCGGGACCAGTTGGTCTATGGCGATGTCATATTCACTGCCCGGGACCGGAATCGGGCGCTTGCGGCCGGAAGAGTCCGGTTCGCTCAGTTCCATGCGGATGCAGCGCAAGCCGACAACCTTGCCATCCTGAGTGAGTATTTCCTGGGGTGCTGAAAGATAGGTGATCCGGACGCCTTCGTCCTCGGCTGCTTGGATTTCCTCCTCCCAGGCCGGCATTTCGTGGCGTGTGCGGCGATAAATAATGTTGACCTCCTCGGCCCCCATCCGCACGGCGGCGCGGGCGACATCGATGGCTACGTTTCCACCGCCGATAATGCCAATTTTGTCGCCAACCTCGACTTTGCCGCTTAGATTCAGTTCTCTCAGAAATTCGACGCCCTGGCGCACCCCGGTGGCTTTCTCTCCGGGGATTCCCAGCTCGATTCCCTGGTGGGCACCCAGGGCCAGATAAACGGCCCGGTAACCGTCATTTAAAAGATCATCAATACTCAAATCCGGTCCCAACGCTGAATTGACTTTTATCTCGACACCCAGATTGGTAATAACCTCGATTTCCTGATTCAGAATTTCACGGGGCAGGCGATGCGCGGGGATACCTACTCTGAGCATCCCCCCGGGTTCGGGCAGGCTTTCATAGATTGTCGAGAGGATACCTTTTTTGGCCAGGTGATAGGCGCAAGATAGACCTGCCGGACCGGAGCCGATAATCGCCACTTTTTCGGGTCTTGGCGGCGGGCAATCGATTTGAATCTGCCGGCAGTCAAATTTGTCGGCTGCCAGGCGTTTTAAATCCCGTATTGCCACCGGATCGTCGACATCGCAACGCCGGCAGGCGTCCTCGCACCCGTGGGGACATATTCGTCCCAATACCCCGGGCAGCGGCAGATCCTCCATAATAATCGTCAGGGCTTCCTGGTATTTGCCCTGCTTGACCATTTGTACATAGCCCTGTACGTTGAGACCCGCCGGGCAGGCCAACCGGCAGGGCGCCTTATCGGTTTTCTGGATGGCAAAAGCTCCGGGAATTGCCTGGGCATACTGCTTGTAGGCTGCCTTTTTAAGGGCGAGGCCTTCATCATACTCGCTGGGAAGCTCTACCGGACAGACATTGGCACATTCGCTGCAGCTGGTGCACTTGGCAAGATCCACATAACGGGCCTGTTTTTTTACCCGGGCGGTAAACCTTCCCGCTTGACCTTCAAGGCTCAGGAGTTCGCTGTACGTCAATAATTCGATGTTCAGGTGCCGGCCGACCTCGACCAGTTTCGGCGAGATAATTCACATGGCACAATCATTGGTGGGAAAGGTTTTGTCCAGCTGGGACATCAGTCCCCCGATAGCCGCTGATTTTTCCATCAGGTAGACATAGTATCCGGAATTGGCCAGATCGAGCGCTGCCTGCATCCCCGCTATTCCGCCGCCCACTACCATTACAGATCCAATTTTGCTGGTGCTTTTCATACTTTTTTGTCCTTTTTTCCCCCAAGTTTTAAAATGGCATATATTTTAGCGTTCAACTTTACAAGCTTTTCCCCTAAAACCGGACCTCGTTTTGCATCCGGCATTCAATTCCTCAAACCATCCCCTAACTATCATAAAATGCGACAACTTGAAAAGTATATCCTTGCCTGTTTCCGCAGAATGCCTGAGTGCTGTGGGCAGGGTGGGTCCGTTTCACATAAGCTCCAGAATCTGAGGCAGTTTGTGCTCCCAGCCGAGCGTTGCGAGCAGGACACCATTGAACCCCTCCTGCTTGAGGGTTTTAACCATCTCCACGGCAATTTGAACACACTCACCGACTTTGTCCGGGGCTTTACGGATGCGTTCAATCAGTTCATCGGGGATATACACCGCTTCCATGTTGCGTGAGATATAGCGAGCCATTCCCAGGGATTTGAGCAACAGCACCGTAGGTACAATGATGGCCTTCTGGCGGTCGACGCGTTTCAAAAAAGGCTCAATGGCCGTCATATCAAAAAGCGGCGGAGTGATAAAAAAACTGGCACCGGCCTCGATTTTCTTGTTCATCTCCTCCAGCTCCAATTCCGGAGACTTGCCCCTGGAGCCCACATTGGCTGTGGAGCCGACCAAAAACTTGGGAGCGCCGGCAAGTTCGATGCCGGCCATATCCCGACCGGCCTGCAAACTCTGTATGGCCTGCAGCAGTTCATAGATGTCGATATCGTATACCGATCTGGCCTTGTGATGATCACCATAACTGGGGTCCTCACCGGTGACCACCATGACATTTTCGATGCCGCAGCCGGAGGCTGCCAGGAGGTCTGCCTGCAAAGCGATGCGATTGCGGTCGCGGCAGCAAACCTGGATGATGGTTTCCATCCCCTGTTTCTGCAATATCATGGCCGCGCCCAGGGAGCTCATCCGCATGACGGCATTGCTCATCTCCGGCACCACAACCGCGTCTACAGCGTTTTTGACCCTTTTTACATTGGCTACCATCTGGGAGATGTCGATGCCCTTGGGCGGTTCCATTTCTGCTAGGACGGCAAATTCCCCGGCTTCGAATTTGCTTTTCAGCTTCATTTGCTACCTCCGCTTTATAATTGTAGTTCGCAATTTGAATGAACAGAGTATATAGACGTTCAAAGGCGTTATATCAACAGTTTTTTTATATCCATGATCATGATTTGACAGAAGTCCACAAAATGAATGACAGCAATGCAGTAACTGATAAACATTCAGAATCTTATTGATAATAATAGATAAATTGCGCTTGACATCTTTTTTAAGGGTATGATAATTTCACCGTTTCGCGCAGAAACTGCTCGTGCATCGCGAATGTTGAATTTTACTGGAACCCCTATCAAATATACAGGATAAAAACAATGAGCAAGGACAATACGGCAGGATCCGTTATGGTTATCGGCGGTGGCATCAGCGGGATGCAGGCAGCGCTTGATCTGGCTGAATCCGACTACTATGTCTACCTGGTGGAAAAGTCTACGGCTATAGGCGGACTGATGTCCCAGCTGGACAAGACCTTTCCCACCAACGATTGTGCCATGTGAGTGATTTCCCCGAAACTGGTCGAGGTCGGCCGGCACCTGAATATCGAGTTACTTACCACAACCGAGCTTCTGGATCTCAAAGGCGATCCGGGAAATTTTACAGCTACGGTGCGCCAGCAACCGCGCTTTGTGGACCTGGCAAAATGTACCAGCTGCGGCGAGTGTGAAAAGGTTTGTCCCATTTCCCTGCCGAATGAATACGATGAGGGCCTGTCCGAACGCAAGGCCGTCTACAAGCAATACCCCCAGGCGATTCCGGGTGCTTTCAGCATCAACAAACGCGGCACTGCCCCATGCAAAGCCACCTGTCCGGCGCATGTGAGCATCCAGGGCTATATCGCCCTGATCAACGAGGGTAAATACCGCGAAGCGCTGGAATTGTTCAAAGCGGATCATCCTTTTCCCGGGATTTGCGGCCGGGTATGCCACCATCCCTGCGAGGAGATCTGCACCCGCAACGACGTGGACCAGCCGCTGGCCATTCGTGAGCTCCACCGTTTTCTGGCCGACTGGGAGCGGAGCCAGGATGCACCGTTTATTCCCGAAACGGCGGCTGTGCGTGCAGAAAAGGTGGCTATCATTGGATCGGGGCCGGCAGGTTTGACTGCAGCCTACTACCTTGCAAAAGAGGGTTATCGGGTTACGATTTTTGAAAAATTACCGGTCGCCGGTGGCATGATGGCCGTGGGCATTCCCGAATACCGCCTGCCCAGAGACATTCTTCAGGGCGAAATCAATGTCATCGAACAAATGGGCGTTCAAATCAAGACCGGCATTACTTTCGGCAAAGACATAACGTTGGAAAGTCTTAAGGCCGAAGGTTTTTCAGCGCTTTTTATGGCTATCGGTCTGCACGGCGGACGCGGGCTCGGGGTGGACAACGAAGATGCCGAGGGTGTTTTGCAGGGTGTGGATTTTCTGCGTGATACGGCCATGGGCAAGGATGTTCCCATCGGTGACGATGTTATCGTCGTTGGCGGTGGTAATGTCGCCATTGATGTCGCCCTGACCGCAAAACGCAAGGGTGCCAAAAAGGTCACCCTGGTGTGCCTGGAAAAGCGCGAGGAAATGCCGGCCTGGGAGCACGAAATCCGGGAAGCGCTTGAAGGGGAAATTGAAATCATCAACAGTTTCGGCCCCAAGGCATTCTTCATTGACAAGAGCAGCAAGGTTTCCGGTATAGAGTTTAAAACCTGCACCGCCGTTTTTGACGAAGACGGTCGGTTCAATCCTGCCTATGATGAGAATGAATGTCAGCCGATATTTGGCGACACCGTGATCATCTCCATCGGGCAGAGCGCGGATCTGGCTTTCATCAAGGAACAGGGTATTGCCACCACACGCGGGGGAGGGTTGGAGGCAGATCCGGCGACCCTGCAAACCCCGATTGATTGGGTGTTTGCCGGCGGAGATGCGTTTTACGGCCCGAAATCGGTGGTGGACGCTGTCGCCTGCGGTAAGAAAGCCGCAGAGAGCATGCATCTCTTTATCAACGGATTGGACCTCAGTGAAGGCCGTGACAAAGATTGGGAATTTGAGAAGCCGGATGTATCCCTGGAACCCCATAAATCAAGAACCCCGGTGCGCTGTCTGGATCCGGCCGCCCGTGAGTGCAATTTTTTAGAGGTATCCTACGGATACAATGAAGCTGAAGCCATAAAAGAGGCCGATCGCTGTCTGCGTTGCGGAATCTGCTCGGAGTGCTACCAATGCGTCAAAGCGTGTCTGGCCGAAGCCATCGATCACTCCCAGCAGCCTGTCGACAAGCAGATCAAGGTGGGATCGGTCATTCTTTCTGCCGGCGCCGATACCTACGATCCTGCGCCGTTGAAGGAGTTTTACCACTACGGCAGCAATCCCAATGTTATGACCAGCCTGGAATTCGAAAGAATCTTGAGTGCCTCTGGACCAACAATGGGGCATCTGGTGCGGCCCTCGGATGAAAAGGAGCCCAAAAAGATTGCCTGGTTGCAGTGTGTCGGTTCCAGAGATACCAATAAGTGCGGTAACGGCTATTGCTCTTCAGTATGCTGTATGTATGCCATCAAAGATGCCATGATCGCCAAGGAGCATTCCGGAGGGGATCTGGATTGTACGATTTTCAATATGGACATCCGCACTTTTGGCAAGGATTATGAAAAATACTACCTGCGCGCCAAGGAGCGCGAAGGCATTCGTTTCATCAGATCTCGCATTCACACGATCTCTGACGACCCGAAGACCCGGAATCTGCGGCTGGTATTTGCGGATGAAAACGGCCGGATGGCTGAAGAGATATTTGATATGGTGGTTTTGTCCGTCGGTTTGCAGGTTTCGCAATCGGCCATTGAACTGGCCGGCCGGCTGGGGATCGATCTGAACAAATATAACTTTATTGAAACCGATCCGTTTTTACCGGTGGCAACATCCCGGCCGGGGATTTATACCTGCGGTATACTTCAGGGGCCCAAAGACATTCCGGCATCGGTGACCGAAGCCAGTGCCGCCGCCAGCGCCGCCGGCGCCGATGTGGCTGCAGCCCGGGGCAAAGATACCAAGATAATTGAGATCCCCGCAGAGATTGATGTGAGTGATGAAGAAGCCAGAATCGGTGTGTTTGTCTGCAATTGCGGCATCAACATCGGCGGCATTGTGAATGTTCCCGAGGTCAGAGAATATGCTGAAAGCCTGCCAAATGTGGTTTATGCCGATGAAAACCTGTTTACCTGCAGCCAAGATACCCAGGAGAAGATTAAGGAAAAGATCAAAGAGGAAAAATTGAACCGCGTGGTGGTCGCCTCCTGCAGCCCCAAGACGCATGCACCTATGTTTATGGAGACACTGGAGGCCTGCGGTTTGAACCGGTACCTGTTCGAGATGGCCAATATCCGCAATCAGGACTCATGGGTGCATGCCAATAATCCGGATATCGCTACCAAAAAAGCCAAGGACCTGGTCCGTGCGGCCGTAGCCCGGTCTTCCACCCTCAAGCCGCTGAATGAAAAGGTGATTCCGGTCAACAAAAAAGCCCTGATCGTCGGCGGCGGGATTGCCGGCATGAATGCGGCCCTGAATCTGGCCCGGCAGGGATTCGAATCGACGATTGTTGAAAAGGCCTCTCAGCTGGGTGGCATGGCGCATAAGCTTCATCACACGATTGAAGGTGCCGATATTCGTGCCTACAGTGAGCGTCTGATTGCACAGGTCAGCGACCAGGAAAAAATAGAAGTTTTAACAGATACACAGGTTGTGGGCTTTGAAGGATTTCAGGGCAACTTCGTCACCCGGGTGGCTGTCGGTCCCGATCAGAACAATCGATCCATCGATCACGGTGTGATCATCGTTGCCACCGGAGGTGGTGAATACCAGCCGAAGGAATATCTTTACGGCGAAGACGAAAGGGTGGTTACTCAGCTGCAGTTAAGCGATCGGCTCGAACAAAAGGGTGCAAGCGATCTCTCCACGGTGGTCATGATTCAATGCGTGGGATCGCGGAATGAGGAAAACCAGAACTGCTCGCGTATCTGCTGCCAGAGCGCGGTCAAAAACGCCCTGCATATCAAACGCTTGAATCCCGACACCCAGGTGTACGTATTATACCGTGATATGCGAACCTACGGGCTGCTGGAGGACTATTACACCGAAGCCCGCAAAAAGGGAGTGATTTTCATTCGTTTCGACAAGGATCATCCCCCGCAGGTCGAGCCATCTTCCAAAGGCGTGCTGGTGACGGTCAAAGATCACGTTTTGCAAAGAGATGTGCAGATTCGGAGTGATCTTTTGGCGCTCAGCGCAGGAGTCGTGGCGGCGGATACCGAAGATTTGAGCAAGTCCATGAAACTTAACCGCAACCCGGAGGGTTTTTTCATCGAAGCCCATGTCAAGCTGAGGCCCGTGGATATGGGCGGCGACGGCATTTTTCTCTGCGGAATGGCCCATGGCCCGAAGTTGATTACCGAAACCATTGCCCAGGCCCAGGCGGCTGCCTCCCGCGCGACAACATTTCTGGCCAAGGATACCATCAAATTGTCGGCCATCACGGCCAAGGTCGATGCTGATCACTGCGTCAAATGCCTGACCTGTGTCCGATCGTGTCCGTTCGGCGTTCCGGCGTTCAATGCCGCAGCGGGCGTCGTTGAAATCGATGAGGCCCTCTGTCAGGGATGCGGTGTGTGTGCAGGTGCCTGCCCGCGGGAGGCGATCGGTTTAAGCTTTTATGAAGATGAACAGATTATGTGTAAAATTGATGCGCTGCTTGCGGGAGGATGATGATGTCCGAATTCGAACCCAATATCATAGCTTTTTGCTGTAATTACTGAGGATATTCAGCTGCGGACCTGGCAGGTTCCATGCGACTCGAATACCCCGCAAACGTAAAAATAATCATCGTACCCTGTACCGGTAAAGTGGATGTGATACACTTGCTGCGCGCGATTCAAAAGGGCGCAGACGGCGTTTATGTCGTCGGCTGCCTTGAGGGAACTTGCCATTATAACGAGGGAAACTTCCGGGCCCGAGAGCGGGTCGAACATGTGCGAACACTGCTGGAAGAAATAGGGATTGAGGCCGACCGGGTCAGAATGTACAACCTTTCGTCCGGCGAAGGGCCGACCTTTGCCCAATATGCCAAAGAAATGACGGAGCACATCCGTTCACTGGGCCCGAACCCGTTGAAGAAAAAGATCAAACCGCAAAAAAAAATAGACAAAGGAGACGACCATGCCAGATGATGCCATTGCTCTCGGTGGAGAGAAAAAAAGCACTTTGATCGACGAGGTCAAAAAGCTTTTGCCAGAGGGAGGAAATCTGAACCTCTGCCTGACCTGCGGGGCGTGCTCTTCCGGATGCCCTGCCACAGGTCTGGAAAACATGGATCCCAGAAAATTCTTGCGTATGGCAGCTTTCGGGATGGACGAAGAAATTCTGAAGTCCGACTGGCCCTGGATGTGCACGATGTGCCAGCGATGCATATATGTCTGCCCAATGAAAATAGACATACCGCAGCTGATCTACAATATTCGGGGCAAAAGACCGCGGGAGCAGCGTCCCAAGGGAATACTAGGTTCTTGTGATATGGCGCTTAAAAACGACAGTTGCAGCGCCATGGGTGCCAGCCCGGAAGATTTTCAATTCGTGGTTGAAGATGTTCTCGAGGAATACCGCGAGGCACAACCGGAGTTCAAGGACATGCTGGCCCCGATCGACAAGCAGGGCGCCAAGTTTTTTCTGAACCAGAATTCCCGGGAACCGGTCACCGAACCCGATGAAATGGTGCCGCTGTGGAAAATATTGCACCTTGCCGGTGCGGACTGGACATACGGCAGCAAGGGCTGGGGCGGAGAAAACTACTGCTTGTTTCTATCCGACAACCAAGCCTGGGAGCATATTACCCGAACTTCCGCAAAACAGGCCGATGACCTGGGGTGTGAGATTTTTCTCAACACCGAGTGAGGGCACATAACATTCTCAGTCCTGGCAGGACTGAAAAAATTCAATATCGAACATAAATTCGAAGTCAAGAACATTTATGAATATTATGCCAAATGGATCCGGGAAGGACGGCTGAAGGTCAATTCAGACTGGAACAAGGATTTAAAAATCAAGTTCACCGTGCAGGATCCCTGCCAGATCGTGCGCAAAACCTTCGGGGATCCCATCGCCGAAGACCTGCGATTTGTGGTAAAATCAGTGGTGGGGGAGGAAAATTTCATCGATATGACCCCCAACCGGTCGAACAATTATTGTTGCGGCGGTGGCGGGGGATTCCTTCAGTCGGGTTTCAAAGAGCAGCGTCTGGAATTCGGCCGTTTAAAGGATGAACAGATTCAGGTGACCGGTGCGGGTTACTGTATTGCCGGCTGCCATAACTGTCACGCTCAGATTCATGAACTCAGTGAGCATTACGGCGGCGGTTATGGCGTGGTTCACATGTGGACTCTGATCTGTCTATCCCTGGGCATACTGGGGCCCAACGAAAGAGTCTATTTAAGGGACGATCTCAAGGATGTTTTGGTTTTTCATCCCGAGTCCGAGATGTAAATCGAGGACCATCTCCGAATTGAGGCCCGGGATCGTATGGTGTAACAGGAGGAAATATGATTGTTGCCAAAAGGAAACCTTTTGAAGAAATAATGAGTTTGCTCAGAGATTACAAAAAGGTCCTGACCGTTGGGTGCGGCACCTGTGTGTCCGTCTGTCTGGCCGGCGGCGAAAAAGAAGTCGACGTATTGAACGCCGAGCTGGAAATGGCCCGCCGGATCGCAGACAATCCCATTGAGCTGGGTGCCCGTACCGTTGAAAGGCAGTGTGACCGGGAATACCTTGCTGAACTGGATGAAGAGGTCAAAGATTACGACGCCCTGATTTCGATGGCATGTGGGGTTGGAATTCAGTTTCTGGCAGAAAGATATCCAGATATCCCGGTTTTTCCGGCTGTGGACACCTGCGGCCTGGCCGTCAACCAGGCGGTGGGGCATTATGAAGAAAGATGCCGGTCCTGCAGCAGTTGCGTGCTGGGATTGACCGGAGGGATATGTCCGGTAACCATGTGTGCCAAGGGTCTCTATAATGGTCCCTGTGGTGGAACCAATAAGGGCAGCTGTGAGATCAACACCGATCAGCCCTGCGCCTGGTATATGATATATGAGCGCTTGCAGCGACAGGGCCGGCTGGATTGTATCCTTGAGCTGTCCCATGCGGCTGATTGGCACAATCAGGTGCCGCGCACCCTGATCCAACCTGGATACAAGAAACAGGATGAGGAGGCGGAAAAATAAGTTGCTGGTGTTGATGTGAACAAACAAGTTCGTCATAAGAAAAGCTAGGCTGGAGAAAAAGATAGAATGAGCGCAAATGAAACCGAAATGAAATCAGGCAGTAATTTGGAGAAAATGCTGAAGGCAGGCCATTTTGCATTCACCGGTGAATTGGGGCCACCGCGAGGAACCAGCGCCCAAGATGTGAGGGAAAAAGCAGCTCATCTAAAGGGCGTCATCGATGCGGTCAACATTACCGACAACCAGACAGCCGTGGTACGCATGTCGAGCTGGGCCGCTTGCCTGATATGCATTCAAGAAGGCCTTGAGCCCAATTTCCAGATGGTCTGCCGGGACCGCAATCGTCTGGCAATGCAGGGCGATATCCTGGGGGCATACGCCCATGGCATTCGCAACATGCTGTGTCTTTCAGGCGATCACCAGCTGTTTGGAGACCACCCCACGGCCAAGGGCGTTTTTGATATCGATTCCATGCAGCTGATCGAGATGGTCAAAGGCATGCGGGACGAAAAAAAGTTCATGAGTGGTGCCGAAATCGAAGAACCACCGCGTATTTTTATCGGTGCGGCGGCCAATCCCTTTGCCGAACCTTACGAGTGGCGCGTTTATCGCCTGGCCAAAAAAGTTAAAGCCGGTGCCGATTTTATTCAAACCCAGTGCATCTATAATATGGAAAGATTTCGGCAGTGGATTCAACAGGCCAATGACATGGGGTTGACCGAAAAGACTTTTATCCTGGCAGGTGTGACACCCATGAAAAGCGTAGGTATGGCCAGGTATATGAAGGCCAAGGTTCCGGGGATGGATGTGCCCGATGAAATTATTAAAAGACTCCAGGGTGCCGGAAAGGGCAAGGTGGCCGATGAGGGCATAAAGATTGCCTGCGAGCAGATCCAGGAATTCAAGGAAATGAAAGGGGTCGCCGGCGTGCATCTGATGGCCATCGAGTGGGAACATCGTGTGCCGGAAATCGCCGAACAGGCCAAGGTTTTACCGCGACCTCGAGTAGATTAAGCAAGGGCAGCGACGCGGGTCCAATACGATCGCAGTACGCCGTTAACTCCACACCGTCGAGTCCGGCATAGTCAATGCCGGTGTCTTCCAGGTTTTCCCAGGTGGCGACACAACTTGTGCGCTGTTCCATCAGGCTGCAAATCCAATTTTTCGGATCCTTTGCACCGCGTTTTTCACCTAAAGCAAAACCTTCTTTGACAAATGCCTTTTTAGATAGTATGTCTGGGTTCAATTCGGATCAAGGCGTTGACAAAATTTTGAGGCAAGTGCGGATCGAGCAGCACTTCAACCATTCAACCCAGGAAGGAGGGTACCATGAAACAATTGGATCATCTGGAAAACTTGTTTTTGGAGGGAAAACTCAGCCGGAGGCAATTTTTAGCCAGGGCAGCAGCCCTGGGGTTGACGGCAGCCATATCTCCGGCATTGCTGTCTGGCAAAGCGGAGGCTGCCGCGCCCAAAAAGGGGGGGCATTTTATCCAGGCCCAGACCGGTGGTTCCACCACCGATACGCTGGACCCGGCCACCCACACATCAAGCTGGAATATCAACGTGGAGTGGCAGCTGAGAAACGGCCTGGTGGAGATCGACCACAATTTCAAACCCATTCCGGAACTGGCCGAGAGCTGGGAGTCATCTCCGGATGCAAAGAAATGGATATTCAATCTGCGCCAGGGTGTGGAGTTTCACGACGGAAAGTCCCTGGATGCCGAAGATGTGATCTTCACCATGAACCACCACCGGGGCGAGGACTCCAAATCGGCTGCCAAGCCGTAT